>JADMIO010812965.1_pt1 | contig 11197 bp, 12 predicted proteins | sample 8958161 | NCBI WGS metagenome assembly JADMIO01 (sample SAMN16585339, study PRJNA669376) | soil metagenome | isolation source: Crop rotation soil | place: USA: Cullars Rotation, Alabama | collected 2011 | reverse complement strand
GCCGCGACTTCAAGTCACGTGAATTCCAAGCTTCGGATCCCACTGTGCTGGAAAGGGAGAGACACAACATCGCCTTCTCCGAGAGCGCGTACGACCCGGCTGACGATCGTCAGTCCGACGCCCCAGCGGACGACGGTGCGTCGGAACGTGGAGACGGAGATGCCGAGAGCGGTGGTGTGAGCCGCTAGGCCGCGTTCGTAGCTCGGCGAGAGCCCGGCAGCGGGAAGAGCGCGACGGGTGTCCCGTCAACGTGGCGCCAGCCCTCATGGAAGTCACCCATACCGCCGGTGCGTGGCAGCGTACGGAAATAGAAAAACTTTGCGAACTCGCCCAGGCGCAACTGCGTGCGCACCAGCGCTTCAATCGCTTCAGTGAACAGCGCCAACACAAACACTGCACCGTGTGTGTGGTTGAATTTTTTTTCGATCGCGTCCGTATCGAGATAGGGAATATACCGTTCGAGTTTCCTCGTTGGCCGCCCAGCCCCATCGTCACAATACACTTCCGCGGCAAACAGGCGCGCATTGCCAGAGGGCTCAACAAGCCGGAATACCGCATCCGGTTGCAGCCGCTGAATTTTCGGCTTCTCCCAAAAATCGGCCAGGAAAAATTCCATTCGCTGATCATGTTGGTGTGCCCACTCGCGCGCGGCGATATGCAGATCGATCACCCGACGGCGGTGCAGGTGCGTGGCCTTGAAGTCCGCCGGTTCGGCCGGCACGGTGACACTCATGTAGTCGCCACCGGCGGCGGTGAGATGCCAGTAGCGATGAATACGCGCGCCGGTTCCTTCGCGGCCGTACTCGATGCCGTGTATCAGCGCGGGTCCATCAGGAACGCGCTGCCGCGAGTTCTCCTTGCTTTTGAGACCGGACATATCGGAGAGCACCTGCTGGATGTAGCGCGCGTTCTTAGCCACGCCGAGGCGCAAGAACTGCTCGGTGGTGAGAAAGCGGTACGTGGCAAGCGCCTCGAGGATCGCGCTCTCAGTTGGGGTCAAGCCTCTTACTCCGTATGCGTGGGCCGCTCGCAGCGGGCCGCTCCCTCGGTGGCGGAGGTGCCGACGGTTCCGGTGGAACGAACAGCGTCACCCTGCGATAATAGCGTCCAAGCGTTTGTGCATACTGCCGCCAGTCATCATCCGACATGGATGCAGCCTTACCCAGTAGGTCGGTGCGTGTCTCGATGAGGCACGGCTTCGGACTGCCTTCGCGCTTGAGATAAAACTGCCCACGATCGAGGCGGTCGATTTCGCGCGCGTCGGCCACGCCACAAATCTTCGCACCGTCCGACGTCGCATCACACTTGCCAACAAAACGCGTGCGCACGGTCGAAAGGAACGTATTAATTTGATCACGGTTCAGTCCACTGAACGGGGCGGGTTGAATGAACACCCAACGGAAGTTGTACTTACGTAGCTTTTGCAGACCATCGAACACGGAGCCTTGCACCAAGCTCTGGAACTCATCAATTATCACCGTGCACGGCACTGGTTGCATGTTCTTCCGCAACAGAGCGATCCGTCGTGTCGCGACACTGAAGAGCAGTGCGAGTACCAACTGGCCGAAGCCGAGACCAATGGTTTGCAGATCACCCTCGGCAAGATTGAACAGCAGTATCTTCTTCTCACTTAGCAATTCATCTAAATTGATTGTGCTCGGCCCACAGGTCAGGTTCTTAAACAAATCACTTTTCAAAAATGTGCCGTTCAGCCGATCAGCCACCGCATCGCGCGTCACCTTGTAACTCTCATCTTGGAACGGCCCCTTCGTCTCGCCCTCGCCGCCAAACAGGAACTCGTATGCTGCGCTGCTTTTTGTGTTGCGGCAGTCTTCAAGCACGCGTCGATCGAGCATTACCAGTCGATACAACGTGTACATGTTGGCATCGGGCACATCAAGAAGGGCACGCGAGCAATGCAACAGCACGTTTTCCATGCGTGTCGAAAGCGTGCTCCCACCGGCGAGCATCTGAAGCAGCACGTTCTTTATCTGGTCGGCAATGTTGTCCTTGATCAACCGCTCCTCTTGGTCGCCGCGCACCGGCCCGGGGTAGTGGAAAATGTTTATCGTCGGTAGCCGTCCGTCGGCCAAAAGCGGATCAACCGGATCGATCACCACCAGCCGATCGCTGCCGACGAACTGTTTGAATTTGCACTCCTCAACCAACAGACCTGACGGGTCGAGGATGACAACGGCCTGGTTATCTTTTTGGGCCAACTCCCAAGCCAAAACTTTTGCCAGCTCCGTTTTACCCTTTTGAGGAGCGCCAAGAATGTAAATATTGTTGGTGACATCCTGGTCGGCAATCTGTGCCTTTACGCGCAGCCCGGCGAGTTCGCGCACTTGTGCTGGCATCTCTCGGTCGAGGTACGCGAACCAGCCGAAGCGATCGGGCGTGAATTTGTCGTCCGGGTTGCGTTTGAGATTGTTTCGTGGACATCGATCACCGCCACCACTCATGTACTCGCTAAATTTGAGGAAATTTCCTTCACGGCAATCTTCATCCTCTTCGTTTTCCACCACCCCTATACGCAGGTCGACATAATCGGTAAGTGAGAGGGTGGTTTCGGATTTGGCATAGTCACGTGGCCCGTTGCGTACCTCTTCGTCGTACCGTCGCACCTCGCGCATAATTTTGCGGTGCTCGTCTGACTGGCGATATTCCTCAAGCCAGCGATCGGTGACCGCGATCATCGCCTCAAGATTTTTTCCAACGGGAGCGCGTCCAATGCGATAGGACGGTACTTTTTCCTCCCCGATCGGTGTGAGGCCCATCGCCTTGAGCGCATCACGAAGATAGGGAACTCGTACGTCGCTCATTTGACTAACTCCCACAAACATGCTCTCTGATAAGGAAAAAGCCCTTTTTCAGAGGTGCAAGATGCGACGCGTCGTTCTCTCTTGGCAGACGCTCACGATCTTCCGTTGGGCCGCGGTGTTCACACCGGTGGCAGTCATCGGTGGGGGATTTGGCGCCGGCATGTTCTTCCGTGCACAAGGCAACGAACCTGTCGGCATAATTCTTTTTGCCGCCTGCGCAGTTTTGTCGGTGCGGCTGTATCGGCAGCAATGGTTCAATGAGCTGTGCGAGCGAAGTTCGTCGCACTGGGTTCGCCTGCGCAATGTAGGAGCGATCCCGACCTGTGTGTGCGGTGTCGAGGGCTGGACCGCCAAGCGGCATATCAGGAATGGTTGTCCGTTCGCGCGAGCGACACTCGAACGCCCCGCGCGAAAGCGTGCGTACTGATTGTGAGGCGCCCTTCCTGTATGGAAGGGCGTTAATCTAATTGCCTCTTGATCCATTCGGCATCCGCCGCATCTTGGGCCGCCCGGGCTATCTCCCTCGCGGCTTGCTCGTTGCTCAGCCTGACGTGCTCTGGATCGGCCACAGCATCGTTGCCTTTTATTAGATTTTCTATGCTCAGCGGTTTGGTCACCGAAGGAATTCTTTGCTCCATAAATTTTCGTCGTTCGCCCAGGTGCGGCATAAATTCGTTAATTCGTTGGCAATTTGGGCAGTAGCAACCAGTGGGGGTTTTGCGGCACGCCGGGTTATTGCATCGACCGAACATCGGTGTGGCACGATCAAGGAGCATATCAAAAAACAACCGTTCGTTGTTCGCGTGCCCGCAAAATGGGCATCGCCACGGCAGCAAAAGCTCAATTGGCTTAGGGCAGTTATTGCAGGATCGTTTTGGAGCGAGTTCGACGACCCACAGGAAACCACCGCACCAGGTCACGACTACGGCGGCCGCAGCAAGCCATATATTGTCCGAGGCAAACCATACCGCGAACGCGACGATGGGCATGGAAACCATGACCCAGTACCAGACCTGTCGCATCTGCTTGAACTGCGCGACGTTAGCAGCATAGAGGGCGTCATATTTGGGCCCATATTTGGCGGCAAAGTCGGCATATATGTCGGTCTTCATCGCTGCCTCCCTTTGCGGCGATGATCTCCACGCTTGCCCGGCCTGGCAAGCATCTTCGCTATGGCTCTTCGTTATGTGTCTACCACCCGCTGCCGCCGAAGAGCAAGCCCGGTCAACGGCTTATCGCTTCGTCATCGGTCGACGTGTGCCTCCTCGTTCCTCGTTCGAGCACCCCGATATTCGTGGTTCTCGAACGCGTCACTCGTCGTGCGCTGCGGCGAGCGGCGCGGCGGGCACGGGCCAGAACGGGCGCGATCAGCCGTGCGTGGACGTGCCTTCCGACGACGGCGCAGCACCACGCTCGAACTCGGCAAGCCGATCCGGATGATGTTGCCTGACGTGAACTCTCAGGCGCTCCTGGGTCGCCAATCTCCTGGCGCAGAAGGGGCATTGAACGGTGCGCGGTCTTCTCGTGCCTGTGGCTTTCCTTGCGCCCGCTTCCTTGGCTTGCCGCAGTCCGAGTACACGGCGTTCTTCCTGGTCGGCGATATCGCTATCGAGGATGGCTAAGACCTGATCGGCAAGCGCCGGGTCGTTGCGACAGCGCGCCAGGATCACTCGGCCGACGATGGTGAGCGTGTTCGCCTCGCGTTCGCTGCTGCCGCGCTTCAAGCGTTCCAGTTCGTCGCGCAGGCTTTCGGTATCGGCCTTCGCGCTTCCTCCGTGCTCGCCTGCGGGAAATCTGGTGCGCTGCCGTATCGTCGTCAATCAAGATATGCACCATAGGGTATTGGTGAACGTTCGTGCGGGGGTACAATAAGAAATATGGAAGCGACAACCGAACCAGCGCGTGGCGGTTGGAAACTGAGTGATCCGGGCAAACCTACCCGTGGCATTCTGCTCACCGCGCGCGATCTGGCCATGCTGCACGATTTGTATTCGAGCCGCTTCATGCATGCCAATCAGTTTAAGGCACTGTATGGTGAGAAAGCCGGGCGGCGTTTGCTCCAACTGGCCCGGCATGAATATGTGCTGCGCTCGGATGCCGCTTGGATATGGCGGCTACATCGTGGTGGCGGCTCAAAACCGCAGGTCTACGAACTCGGACACAAAGGGGCAGTGGCGCTTGCCGAAGCTCGGATCATTCCCTGGGACGCGGCTAAACGCTGGTCGGAAAAAAACCGCCGGGTCAAAAGCACGTCTATGTTTTTGCCGCATACGCTCGCGGTCGCGGATGTGCGCACTGCCTTTCGTGTGGCCTGTCTGTGTCGCGGGCTGCCGTTCATATCTGGCGAGCTGCTCACTGCTGGAACATCACCGCGAACGCTTACTATTCCCGGACGCGCAAGTGCCATGTTCACCGACGATACCTTTGCTATCGGGCGGGCAGGGAAGGAACCGGCGCTCTTTTTCGTCGAGGTCGATCGCGATACCGAGAGCAACCACACCGGCCGGATCAGCGCCGAAGGCATGGATGCAGATGGCTTCGATCTCGATACGCGCACCGCGGAAAGTTTCGGCCGCAAATTTGGCAGCGAAGGCTATTTTGCCTATGCCCGGGCCGAACGGCAGATCAAGCAATTCGGGATTAAAAATTTTCGTGTGCTGACCATCACCACCGGCGGCGAGCGCAAGGTGCTCAATCTCGCCGCGACCATCGGCTTTGCCACCCATGGCGTCGAGGCCCGGCGTTACCTGACCACCAACTTCACGGCGCTCGCCGTGGCCGATCCCCTGGCAGCGCCGTGGGTCGATGCCACCGGCTCAGTCATCACCCTTCAGCTGTGATCGATCAACGCTTGATCGATCAACGTGTGCGCGGATGATGCTCTCGAAGGCGTCCATCTTCTCGCGCCAGGCGGTCAAGGCCGCCGGGTCGATCTTGGGCGTGCGCTCGGTCTTGGCCTTCGCCTGCTTCGGCGGCACCGCCGCCTCGTACTGGATGGTGAGCTCGCGCTCGATGTCCGCCCGGGCGCGGGCATAACGGCGCCGCGACTGCGCGCGCATGGTCTCCTTGAGGCGGTAGGGCGGATCGGCCGGGGCCAGGGTGAAGCCGGTGCAGGCCTCGCGCGGCTCGCCGTGGTCGAGCAGGCGCACGGCGATCTCGAAGCGCCGGAGGCCGGTGAACTGCTCGGGCTGAAGCTCGTGCTCGAACTCCTTGGAGAGGGCATCTGCGTCGCGCTGGCCGATGCGGAAGGCGACCGCGGTGCCGACGTTGCCGAACACCGCCGCGCGCAGCGGGTCGGACAGCTGGTCAAGGTACTGATGGAACAGGGCCAGGTTGAGGCGGTACTTCCTCGCCTCGGAGAGAATAGTCCTAAAACTATCGGTCGCGAAGTTCTGGAACTCGTCAACGTAGAGGTAAAAATCCGCGCGCTCCTGCTCGGGCGTGTCGGCGCGCGTGGCCGCGGCCAGGGCGAAGCTCGACACCAGCAGGGAGCCGACCAGGTTGGAGGCCTGTTCGCCCATCCGTCCCTTGGACAGGTTGGCGATGAAGATGCCGCGCCGATCCATGATCGCCCGCGGATCGAAGCCGCTCACCGCCTGGCCGAAGACGTGCCGGAGCATCGGCGACATCAGCAGCTGCTCGACCCGGGTGAGCGTGCTCATCGTCCAGTCGGTGCGTTGCGAGCGGCTGTAGCCCTGAAACTCCTCCCGCCAGTAGCGCCGGAGCTCGTGATCGGTCAGGCGCTCGGCGGCGCGCGTACGGAAGGCGTCATCGGTCAAGAAGCGCGGCAGGGTGAGCAGCGTCGTGCCGGGTAGCTCGATCAGCGCGGCGAGCGAATGGCTCAGGATGGTCTCGATGCGGTTGCTCCAGCTCTCCGACCAGTGCGCCTTGAACGCCGATACCGCGGCGTCGGCCATCAGGTGGCGGCGATCCGGCGGCTGGTCGGCGACGATGTTGAAGCCGATAGGGTAGGCGAGATCGGCCGGATCGAAGTAGCACAGATCGTTAGTGCGTGAAGGCGGGATGCAGTCGAGCAAGCGTTCGGACAGATCGCCGTGTGGATCGGCCAGGAATACGCCTTCGCCGTTCTCGATATCTTGACGGATCAGCTGCTCAAGCAGGGTAGTTTTACCGGTGCCGGTCTTACCGATGGCATAGAAATGGTTGCGTCGGTCAGCGCGGCGGATAGCAAAGTCGCGCCAGACCATGCCGATCCCGTCGCTCTCTTCGTATTCTCCTATGAGGGTCAGTTCGTTGTCATCGCGCATAGTCCGCAGCGGCAACCCATAGCACGGCACGAGCTTGGAACAGTGCCGTATCCGCGGCCTCGGGCTCGTGTCGGCCTCGTTCGGTGAGGCAGTCGAGCCGTCAGGCAACCACCCTTGCGTCTGAAGCTACATGCGGGTTGGTATTCCCGCGTGCACGGTATGGGCTGCCGTCGAGGTACGATGCGACGCCGCGATGCTGGGCATCGGTCTAAGGGTACTTACCTTTGAAGCGCTTGGCCAGTGGACAACCACGCCAGGGAATAGCAAATATGCCATCCGTCATAGATGATCTCGATAATCCTCATGAAAGAGGGAGCATTTTTGTCTCATACAGCCGCCATGAGGCAAGCACTGTGAAGATGCTTGTTGGACTTATCCGAGGTGCAAATGCACCAGTATTCTTCGACAACGACAGCATACCGCCAGGATCAAAATGGGAAGAAGCTATACATTCAGCTATAGAGAAATGCAGACAAATGATGGTATTTTGGTGCATCCATTCATCTAAATCAAAGTGGGTGTCGAAAGAAATATCTATCGCAGAGAAGATGGATAAGCCGATCATTCCAGTTCTTCTAGACAAGACTTCTCTCAAAAAACACCTCAGAAAATATCAATACATTGATTTAAGCGAAGGCGTTCGCCATGCACCAGATATTTCCGGTTCTATGCTGTCAACTGTAGGTGCCTATTGTATAGGCCAATCTCGTGAACAGCATATCTCTGGTGTCCCTGAATGGCTTTCAGTCGAAACTAGTCAACCTGAGCCAGCAACTATAAGCAATATTGACCACAGAATAATATGGCTTTCCAATTCAGTAAATTCTATCTGCGATTATCTCAAAAAGAACTATGACTATTACTAAATTTGTAAATGTCTTAACTTTTATTTCTGTGGAATTTGAAGTGATCAGATACGTCGCGAAAAGAACATTGCACTAAACCGCTTCGCGGTACTTGAAGATATCCATTCTAGCGGCAGTTATACTTCAGAATGACTGCCACTAGCGAATAGGGAGGAGCAGGCCGGGACATGCCGGCCTGTTCGCCTGGACCTCATTGCTGGTCGGCGGGGATGTAGGGGATCATCCCCTTCTCGAACGCGATCGCCTGGACCTCGCGCGGCATGGCGCGCAGGTCGACCGGCAGGCCGTTGACCTCGGCCATCCACACCAGCGGGTTCTGGTCGACCAGGCTCGGCAGCGTCCAGGTCGGATCGAACGGGTGGATGCGGAGCGCGTCCGAGATGACGCGCGCCTTGGCGCTCGCGGTGCCCTGGCCGACCCCGAACGCGGCGCAGACGTCGGCCATCCTCATGTACGGCGGCATCGACCGGTCGGAGAGGAAGTTGACCTGACCGAGCGCGTAGATGATGCCGCACGCCCAGGTTCTCGGCTTGCCCGAGGCGAGCGGGCTGGGCCGCTTGCGGCACAAGGCGGCCGCCATGTCCCGCGCCAGCTCGCGGTACTCGGCATTCAGGTGCTGATCGCAGAACTCGTCCATCAGATGCACGACGGCGTCGTACGTCGCCTGCATGCTCTTGGGGACCGACTTCGGCCGGCTGAACTTCGCCACGGCGAACATCGCTCTTCGTAGGTTCCGAAAAAGGGGATATGGCTCAACAGAGCCGTATTTCAATGTAGCACAAGATTACTTTCACGGCTCTTCGAAGCTGTTCAGAGCATATCAAGGAACTCACTTTCGCTCATCTCGGCCAGCTTGAGGATGCCGCGCAGCGTGCCGGCCTTGAGGTCGCGATTGTGCCGCGGCACCGGCACGATGCGGTCCGGGCGCGAGGGATGCTCGTAGATGTGGTGGCTGCTGCTGATGCGCACGAGCACGAAGCCGGCGGCCTCGAGCACGCGCATCACCTTGCGTGGGGTGACCGCCGGCAGGCGGCGGTTCATGCCGTCCGTAGCTTAACCGTCAGCGGTTCGCGAATGGGCTCTTGCTCGGCGATCCGATCGCTTTCCGGCAGCGGACGGCCGCGTTCGCGCAGGAGCTCGAGGTAGCTCTGCAAGAGGTCGGCGGCCATGGCGCGCGCTTCCTCGAGCGTGTCGCCCTCGGTGACGAGATCGGGGAGCGACGGAAAGCGGACGACGTAGCCGCCCTCATCGGCCGGCTCGAACTCGGCGGTGTAGGTGTATTCGGTGGTGGTGATCGGCTCGGAGCGCTTCATACCCAATCAGCCTAGCACAGGCGGACAAGGATGCACAACTGAAAGAGATATCGACAGTCAATAAGTGGTTCTCTATAGAACATCAGCACATCATCTAAAAAATGGCTTAGTATATTTATAATATAGACGGAACGTCGCAAATCAGATATTGCATTAAACCGCTCCGCGGTACTTCTAATCTGACATCTCGCCCTGGGGCCGCTACAGGGCATGGGCCTTCAGCTCACGCCAACGTCTTTACTCGTGGCGCGGATAGGATCGGGCCTTCTATCCGTGCCGTTCCGCCACCCGAAAGAGCGGCACGGGTCCCGGAAACCCCTTCAGCCGGGCCTCGCCCAGCGCGACCCAGCCGGCGGCGTCGGCAGAGAGCGCTCTGACCTCGCGCGAGGCGACGATGGTCTCGGGCTCGGCAGCCTGGCACAGTCTCGCGGCCATCTGCACGGTCGCGCCGAACAGGTCGTTGCTGTCCTCGACCGGCTCGCCCGCGTGGAGGCCGATCCTCACCCGGATCGGCTCAGCGCTCGACCGGTTGAACTCGGCGAAGGCCTCCAGGATGGCCCGCGCGCACGCGACCGCCGCCGTGGTGTCGGCGAACGACGCCATGATGCCGTCGCCGGTGTGCTTGACCTCGCGACCCCCGTGCCCGGCGAGCGCCCGCCGCACCAGCGCGTCGTGCGCGCGGACGATCTCGACCGACCTACGATCGCCGAGGCGCGCGGTCATCTCGGTCGAGCCGACGATGTCGGTGAACATCACCGCCCGGAACCCCGGGTCCATCGCGGCCGGCCGGTCCCGTGCTGGCGGTTTCGGGTCGCACGCGCGGCCGAGGAACGCCTCGACGGCCGAGAGCTCGACGACCTCGACCATGGTCTGGGCGACGCCGCCGTGCGCCTCGCGATGGACGCGGTTGGCCGTCTCCTTGTCGGGGGACTGGACCAGGCAGAAGGCCGTACCGCGGGTCTCGTCGAACCAGTAGGTGAGGAACTTGACGCCGTAGCGGTCCTGGATCGCGAGGTCCTTCAGGTGCGCCTGGGCCGCCTCTTCGGCCGTCGTGCCCGCGAGCTCGTGGCGGTCCATGTAGATCGGCATGCCGTGAGCCTCCCGCCGGTCCGGCCATCCCACGCGGCCGACCCTGATGGTGCGAGAATAAGCCACGGCGAAGCTATCCGCCATCCCGAGTGGCATACCTCGCGTCCGAAGGCCCTGAAAGCAGGGAATGGCTCAACAGAGCCGTATTTGAATGTCGCACAAGATTACTTGCACTAAACCGCTCCGCGGTACTTGGAGCGTGATACCAGCCTCGCGAACTCCTGACGGATCGGTGCCGCCCGCACGGCGGCGGAACCAAGAGCGGCGGGCGTCCGTCAGAACTTCCCGCGGCCGGTATGACTAGCGATCGCGGCCCTGGGGCGGGCAGAGCAGGGCGGATTGCAGGGCTGTGGCGGTCCTCGGCCGGGACGTCCGCGGGCCGCTACAGCCGCCGACAGAAGTAGTTGGGGCCGACCCCGGCCCTCCCTCGACCGGGCGCCGGGAAGTCCTCGCGCCTGAGCGGCCGCGATCTTCGGCGCGGACCGCCGCCGTTAGCGGATGCAGCCCTTGCCTGGGCCGGCGGTTCGGGTCAGCGCGTCGGCCTCGCGTTCGGACGGGCGTCGAGCGGGGCCAAGCCCGACAGCCAGCCGGAACCCGTCGGAAGATTGTAGGCGACGAAGAAGGCGTTCGTGTAGCTGGGCCGCGGGGCGCTCAAGGTCGCGGTCGCGTTGCCCTTGTCGTTCGTCGTCACGTCCGTGCCGCTGACGAACGAGCACGCGTTGCCGGTGCTCTGGTACAGCCGCAGGGTGTAGGTCGTGTTCGGTAGCAGGCCGCGCAGATGTGCGGTTCCGAACAAGACCGGGTTCTGCGCATTGCCGGTGAGACCGATCACGGGAAAG
>JADMIO010803766.1_pt1 | contig 11197 bp, 8 predicted proteins | sample 8958161 | NCBI WGS metagenome assembly JADMIO01 (sample SAMN16585339, study PRJNA669376) | soil metagenome | isolation source: Crop rotation soil | place: USA: Cullars Rotation, Alabama | collected 2011 | reverse complement strand
CTTTCCCCTCCACGCGAACAGCTCGCGCAGCACGGCGAGCGCCCGCCGGTCGAGCCGCGCCGCGCCTTTCACCCCGCGGTACGCCTCGCCGTCCTCGGCCGCGGGCCGGAAGCGAACCTCTTCCAGGCGCTCGAACTCCTCGCGCGCCCACGCGTCGCGTCCGAGGGCCGCGAGCCTCGAGGCGAGCACGTCGCGCAGCGCGAGCAGCGACCTCGTGTCCGCCGCCGCGTACGCGATCGCCGACGGCGACAGCGGACGCGCGGACCAGTCGTCGCGCTGGTGGCCCTTGTCGATCTCGACCCCGAGATGCGCGCGCAGCAGCGCCTGCAGCCCGTACGCTCGCTCGCCGGTCAGGCGCGCGGCGATCATCGTGTCGAAGAGCCCGCGGACCTCGAGGCCGAAATCCCGCCGCAGGATGCGCAGATCGTAGTCCGCGCCGTGGAGCACCTTCACGACGGACGGATCGGCGAGGACCGGCCGCAGGATCCCCACGTCCACGCCCGCGAGCGGATCGACGAGCGCGTCCCCGGCCGCGTCGCTCGAGAGCTGCACGAGGCAGACCTTCTCGCGGAAGTGGTGGAACGAGTCCGCCTCGGTGTCGAGGGCGACGGGGCCGCGGCCCAGCGCGTCCACGAGCCTGCGGAGCGCGTCGGTGTCGTCGATCCACTGGACGGTTGATGGCACGGGGGCGCACGCTATCCGTCGTCCGGCCACTTTGCAATTCCCCGGCCCCGCGCTAGACTGCGACGCTTCGCGGTACGTCGAAACGAAAGGGTTTCTCGTGAGCTCTCGCACGATCCGGGACAGCCTGGACGACCTCGGTCTCGGCGAGGCGCCCGCGATCCGGCGGAACGCGACGGCGCCGCTCCTCTACGAGGACACGGTCCGCCGCGAGTTGGGCCAGATCGCGGCGCACGGCCCCATGGTCGTCCACACCGCCCCCTACACCGGCCGCTCGCCCAAGGACAAGTTCGTCGTGCGCGAGCCGGGGGTCGAGGGGAAGGTCGTGTGGGGACCGGTGAACCAGCCGTTCGAGCCCGCGCGGTTCGACGCGCTCTACGAGAAGGTGCGGCGCCATCTCGTCGCGCGCGAGCTGCACGTGCAGGACCTTCGCGCCGGCGCGCACGCCGCGCACCGGCTGCCGCTCCGCCTCGTGACCGAGAGCCCGTGGCACGCGCTCTTCGCGCGCAACCTCTTCCTCCGCATCGAGAGCCCCGAGGAGCTGGCCGCGCACCGGCCCGAGTTCCACATCGTGCACGCGCCCACGCTCGAGGCCGACCCGGCGACGGACGGCACGCGGTCCGAGGCCTACGTCATCCTCAACTTCGCGCGGCGCATGGTCCTGATCGGCGGCACGCGCTACGCCGGCGAGATCAAGAAGTCGATCTTCACCGTGCTCAACTACCTGCTGCCGCAGGCCGGCGTCTTCCCGATGCACTGCTCCGCGAACCGGGGCGAGGCGGGCGACGTCGCGCTCTTCTTCGGCCTGTCGGGCACCGGGAAGACGACGATCTCCGCCGATCCGGAGCGCCCGCTCATCGGCGACGACGAGCACGGCTGGGCCGACGACGGCGTCTTCAACTTCGAGGGCGGGTGCTACGCGAAGGTCATCCGCCTCAACGCGGCGCACGAGCCGGAGATCTTCGCCACGACGCGCACCTTCGGGACCGTCCTCGAGAACGTCGTGATCGATCCCGTCACGCGCATGCTCGATCTCGACAGCGACGCGATCACGGAGAACACGCGCGCCGCCTACCCCATCGACCAGATCCCGAACATCGTCCCCGAGGGCGTCGCCGGTCACCCCCGCAACATCCTGTTCCTCACCGCGGACGCGTTCGGCGTGCTGCCGCCGATCGCGAAGCTGACGCCGCCGCAGGCGCTCTACTACTTCCTCAGCGGCTACACCGCGAAGCTGGCGGGCACCGAGCGCGGGGTCAAGGAGCCGCAGGCGACGTTCTCCGCCTGCTTCGGCGAGCCGTTCCTCCCGCTGGCGCCCGGCGAGTACGCTCGCATGCTCGGCGAGAAGATCCGGAAGCACGCGCCGAACGTGTGGCTCGTGAACACGGGGTGGTCCGGCGGACCCTACGGCACCGGACACCGCACCGCGATCCCGCACACGCGCGCGATGGTCCGCGCCGCGCTCGAGGGCAAGATCGCGGATGCGACGCTGCGCCCCGAGCCGTTCTTCGGCCTCGCGATCCCGCGCGAGGTCCCGGGCGTGCCGCCCGAGGTCCTCGAGCCGCGCGGCACCTGGAAGGACCCGGCCGCGTACGACGCCCAGGCCAGGAAGGTCGCGGGGATGTTCGCGGAGAACTTCCGGCGGTACGCCGACCAGGTGCCGGACGAGGTCCGCGCCGCCGGTCCGCGCACCTGACGCCCATGAAGCTGGCGCTCGTCGCGGCGATCGCGGGTACCCTGGCCCAGCCGGCCGCCTCCGCGGAGCTCGCGGGCGTCGTGATGCCCGAGCAGGTGCAGGTCGAGGGCAAGACGCTCGTCCTCAACGGCCTCGGCTTGCGCGAGGCGACGTTCCTCCGCGTGGACGTCTACGTCGCCGGCCTCTACCTCGAGGAGAAGTCCCAGGACGCCGACGAGATCCTCGGCGCGGACCGCGCGCGGCGGCTGTCGATGCAGTTCGTGCGCGCGGTGTCGCACGAGGACCAGGTCAAGCACTGGAGCGAGGGCTTCGAGAAGAACGCTCCGAAGGACCTGCAAGCGCTCAAGGACCGCATCAAGACGCTGGGCTCGTGGATGACGGACGTCGTCTCGGGCGACACGATGGTCGTGACCTACGTGCCCGAGAAGGGAACGACGATCGAGATCAAGGGCAAGACGATGGGCACGATCCAGGGCGCGGACTTCGGACGCGACGTGTTCGCGCTCTGGCTCGGACCCTCGCCGCCGAACAACGGGCTCAAGGACGGGCTGCTCGGCCGCCTCTAGCCCCGCCGCACGATCAATAGCGACACGTCGTCCGCGGGCCTCCCCTCCCCCACGAACGCATCCAGCTCCGCGAGCACCGCCTCTCCGAGCGAGCCCGGGTCCCGCCCCCGCAGGCGCGCGACGGCCGCCTCGAGACGAGCCATCCCGAACTCCTCCTCCGATGCGTTCGTCGCCTCGACGAGCCCGTCGGAGTACGCGACGAGCGTCTCCCCCGGCGCGAGGTCGAGCGCGTCCTCGACGTAGCCGGCCACGGGGAACATCCCGAGCGGGAGCGCGGACGCCTCGAGGTGCTCGAGCGACCCGCCGCGCGTCACGAGCGGCGGATTGTGCCCCGCGTTGAGCCAGCGCACACGGCCCGACCCCGGCTCGACCTCGAGGTAGAAGAGCGTCGCGAAGCGGTTCTCGAGGCCGTCGCGGTGCAGGATCGCGTTCAGCCGCGCCGCGAGCACGTCGAGCCCTCCGCCTTCGGGCGCCAGCGCGCGCAGCGTCGCCTGCAGCTTGGACACGAGGAGCGCGGCGCCGAGTCCCTTGCCGGCGACGTCGCCGAGCGCCATGCCGGTGCGCCCATCCGGCAGCGGCAGGTAGTCGACGAGGTCGCCGCCGACGTCGTTCGCCGGCCGCGACCGGCTCCACACCGACCATCCCGCGATCCGCGGATGCTCGCGCGGCAGCAGCGCGATCTGCACCTGGCGGGCGACCTCGATCTCCTCCTTCGCGAGCAGCTTGTCCTTGAGCTCGAGCATCAGCACGAGCAGCACGAGCAGGAAGCCCCACAGCGTGAGATCGATGCTGATGCGCGTCGTCCCCCACATCATCCCGGTGTCGCGGAACGCGGAGAAGACGAGGCCGAGCAGCAGCATCAGGCGCCGCGCCGGCGACAGCTTGAAGAGGAGGCTCTTGAGGATGCGCGGGATCAGGAAGAGCGCGCGCCGGAAGCGCCCCATCGACTCGAGGCGCGCGCGCTCCTCCTCGTCGAGGTAGAAACGGTAGATCGAGCGGAGATCCTTGCGGAGCGTGCGATGGAAGTCGCGGTGCACGCCCGCGTCGCGAATGTCCTGGAAGACGACCTTGCGCAAGCTCGGCTCGGGCATGGCCGCCGAGCATACACGGCCCGGCCGCCGCGAGGACGGCCGGGCCGGGACCTTCCGGAGGGATCAGCTCTTCGTCGTGCTCGGCTTCTGGTGCTGCTGACGCGCGGCCGCGTCCTTCTCCTTCGGGACGGCGATCCGCGTCGCCACCGCGTTGCCGCTCGCGTCGCGCGCGTACTCGAGCTTCACCGTCTCGCCGACCTTCGGCGCGCCGCGCATCTGCGTCTGCGCGTTCCAGTGGAAGACGGACTCCGAGCCGTCCGGCTGGTGGACGCGGAACGTGTGCGACCCTTCGTCCCACGACGTGACCGTGCCGTGGGCGTGCGGCACGTTGCTCTTCTCGCCGGACTGCGCTTGCTTCTGCTGGCCCGCGAGCGCGGGGAGGGCCGCGGCGAGCGCCACGGCCGCTGCCAGGGACATCAGCTTTCGCATGGGGAGCCTCCTCGAGCGGAGGCTCCTTGCAAGGCCATTGCCTCGGAACGGCGGCCGAACCGGCCGCACGTCGCGCGCCCGGGCGAAGCGACGATCCTACGATTCGGGAGCGGGGTTGCCGGAATCGTAACGGAGCCATCGCAGCAGGTCCTCGAGCACCACGCGGTGCTCGAACGCGAACGCGCCGTCCACGGTGACGACGGGGATCCTGGTGCCGTATCTCGCAATCAGCTCCGGATCGGAGTCGATGTCGACCTCCTCGAGGTCGAAGTCCTCCTCGCGGCGCGCGCGATCGAGCTTCCCCTTCGCGATCTCGCAGAGGTGGCACCCGGAACGCGTGTACAGGACCAAACGGCGGCGCGACATCCTCCGTAGAATAGCGTAGCGATGCGTTTCCTCCCGGTCGCCGTGCTGCTCCTGTCCGCCATGACGGCGAGGGCCGGAACGGTGGAGGTCCTCGTCCGCGAGCGCGACGGCGGCGCCGTGCCGAACCAGGCCGTGGTCCTCCTCCGGGTCCAGCCCGAACAGGACGCCGAGGCGACGAGCCTCCTCTTCGCCGCGAGGGTCGCGCGCGGGACGACCGATGCCCACGGACGCGTCGTCTTCGAGGGCATCGCCGCCGGCTCGTACACGGCTGCCCCGGACTCCATCCTCAGCTCCGCCCTTTTCTTCGCCGATGCGGCGAATCCGCTACGCTCCGTCGGCGCGGCGACGCTCGTCGAGAGTGGCGACCGCGGGAGCCTCGAGATCGTGCTCGATCGCGGGACATGGGTGAGCTTCACGACGCTGTTCGAGGGCGACCCGTTCCCTCGCGGGATGGCGGTCACGATGCAGACGCCCGGAGCTCCGCCGACGCGCCTTCAGCTCGACGACCGCGGCTTGGGGACGACCCAGCTCTCCGCGGGGAGCTGGACGTTCGTGCTCGAGCATCCCGCGGGGCTGACGCTCGCGCGCGCGGAGGTGGACGCCTCCGGCGTCGATCCGATGCACGTCACGGCCGAGATCGAGGCTCCCTCGTCGCAGCGGCAGGTCGTCTTCACGCTCGTGGCTCCCTGCAAGGTGCTCGGCTCGGTCACCTCGACGACGAGCGAGCGGCCGTCGGTGCACGTCGAGGCGACGCGAACGCGGCCGGGAAGCCTGCCCGGTGCCGATCTCGTCTCCGCAATACTCGACAAGCACAACGCGTACGTCCTCTTCCTCCCCGACGGCACGTGGTCGATCCACCCGGCGGGAGAGACCCTCGTGGACTCGGTCCCCGCCGAGACGACCGTGACGCTCGCGCCGGGACAGGAAGGGCGGGCCGACTTCGTGGTGCGGGAGAAGGACCCCGGGGACGAGACGCGGCTGATGGTCGTCGTGCTCGACCCGGAACGACGGCCGGTCGCGAACGCGCTCGTCGAGGCGTGGCCGTCCGCGGACCTCCACCCGACGGGCGCTCCCGCGGCGTCGGAGCGCACTCCGTCGTACGGCGGATCGGCCGCCCTGACGGGCCTCGCCGCGGGGAGCTATCGCATCGTCGCAGGAGCGCGCGGTATCGGAACCGGCTCGACGGTCGTCGGCGACTACGAGGCGAAGCCCGGGTCGGCTCGGCGTGTCGAGGTGACCCTGCGCCGCGGCGCCACCGTCCGCGCGCACGCCGCCGGGGAAGCCGCCAAGCCCGTCCCGGGGATCGTGCTCCGCCTCGCGGCGACGCAGCTTCCCGAGGTCGACGGGTTCTCGTCGGAGGGCTCGCTCGTGTGCACGTCGTGCCGCGCCCACGCCCTCCCCACCGATCCTCAGGGGAACGTCGTGATCGCGGGAATCGCGCCCGGCCGCTGGACCGCGACGGCGGAAGCACCCGACGGGACGTCGATCGTCGAGGTGTCGAAGCCCGACTTCTCCCTGGATCCCGAGGAGACCGTCGAGATCGAGCTCAAGGTCCGCCGCGCGGCGAGCGTGACCGCGACGCTCCGGTGCGACGATCGCGGACCGCTTCCGCCGCGTGTGGACACGCGCCTCCTCCTCGCGCCCGGTGACCCGAAGGAGCGCACGCTGGATCTCGGCGGCGAGCGGCGCGACCGCCTCGCGCTCGGTCCGCTCGAGGCGGGAGACTACCGGCTCGCGGTCCGCCCGGAAGGGTTCGACGGGTGGACGTTCGTGCCCGGCGTCGAGAGCGCGGAGGACGCGTCGCCCGTCCACGTCGAGCAGGCCGAGACCGTGGACGCGGGCACGCTCGTCCTGCGCTGCCTGCCGCAGGCGGAGGTCGCGCTGTCGGTGCGGTCGAAGCAGCCCGTGCCCGATCTCCGCCGGGCCGAGGTACGCGCCACGTGGACGCCCGGCGTCGACGGCCACGGAGATCCTCTTCCGATGACGTCCGAGACCGACGAGCAGCGGATCGTGGTGCGTCCGCTCCCCGCGGGAGCGGGAACGCTCGACGTCACGATCCGCCATCCCTACTTCCTTCCCCCGGGGGAAGTGCGGGTGTCGCTTCCGCTCACGCTCGCGCGCGGCAAGATCGTTCCGTTGCCCGTCGCGGTCGCGGCGATCGGCGGCGAGATCGTCGCGCGGGGAGGGGTCGCGGCGAGGCTCGGGAAGACGATCGTGCCGGCGGCGAACGGGGTCGTGAGCTTCGGAGCGCTCGCGCCGGGAACGTACCGCGTGGACGTCTGCGCGGACGCGACGTGCGACCGGGTGTCGAAGAGCTTCGACGCGGTCGCCGTCGTCGCGGGAACCACCACCGAGGTCGCCGCCTCGCGCTAGCCTGCGAGCCGCTCCAGCAGCACGTCGAGGAACGGCGCCTGCGCGGGGTTGAGGAGGCGCCTCGCGTCGGCGATGGAGAAGAAGCCTCCGCGATCGACCTCGGGGAACTCGCGCATGCGGCCCGACCGCGCCGGCCACTCGAGCGAGAACGTGTTGCTCCGCAGCTCCGCTCCGCCGGGCCAGTCGCCCTCGACGGCGAACGCGCGCACGATCTTCCCGCCCTTCTGCCGCACGGTGCCGAGGTCGATGGGATCGCCGCCGCCGCACGCGTCGAGGCTCGCGCCCGTCTCCTCGAGGAACTCGCGGCGCGCCGCGGCGAGCGGATCCTCGCCGTCGTCGACGATGCCCTTCGGAACGCTCCACGCCCCCTCGTTCCTCGCGGCGAAGAACGGGCCGCCGGGATGCACGAGGAACACCTCGACGGCGTCCGCCGTCCTGCGGAACAGGAGGATGCCCGCGCTGATCAAGAAGTCACGGACAGGACGGCGAGCCGGCGTCGAGGGAATCGCGAGGATCCGGGAGGAGCGAGCTGTCGCCGAACGTCCCCGTTCCGCACGAGTCGCGCCCGCGCACGAGGTAGTACTCGCCGTCGCCGGGCGACGGGTTCGCCCCGCCGACGACCCAGGGCGAGTCCAGCACACCCGAGACGAGACAGCTCGCGCGCGCGAAGCCGCGGTCGGCGCGCAGCTCCGAGAGCTTGCCGCTCACCGCGTCGTACACGGCGTCCTTCCCGACGATCGGATCGAGGCTCTGCCACGACAGCGACACCCGCGTGCCGCCGCTCTTCGCGACGCCCTGCTCGAGCACCTCCGGGGGCGCGGCGAACGTGTCCGGGGCGGCGGGGTCGCAGTCCACGAACCAGGGCACCGTCGTGGTATCGGACTGGAAGAAGCTCAGCAGGTGCTCGGCGACCTTCGCCCGCCCCAGGTCCGAGGGATGCGTCCCGTCGCTGGGGATGAAGTCGTCGCACTCCCACGTGAGGCCGTCGCTGCGGGGCCGCAGCCCGTCCGCCCACAGGTACGGACCCCACGCCATCCACGGCGCCATCACCGGTCCCTTCGCGGGATCGAAGTTCAGGTCGGACGCCCCCGAGAGCTGCTCCTCGACGAGCCACTTCACCGCGAAGCCGTAGTGGTACGGGTACGGCTCGGGGTTGACGCCGTTCGGTCCGTAGCCGCCGTAGATGCGGGACGTGTGATAGACGCTCCGCAGGTTCGGGAAGTGCACCTTCAAGATCTGCACGATCGCGCGCAGGTCGTCCTCGTAGACGAGCGCCGAGTCCGGCCACGACTCGGTGGGATTCGGGCGCGCGTCCTTGAGCCAGACCGACTGCACCTGGAGCGGGGTCGCGCCGGCGGCGGCGATCGTCATGTCCACGAAGATCCAGTAGGGCGCGGCGGGATCCCGGATGATGTCGGACGTCTGGGACGGCTCCGCGCAATCCACGATCTGGAGCCGGTCGTTGCGGCTCGGGTCCGCGTACGCGTCCAGCAAGAACGTGGTGAACTCCTCGCTCGCGTTCGAGTTCCCGATCGAGATCAGCACGAACTTGCCGTTCGCCGAGTCGGGGAGGCCAGCGGCGTCGAGGAGGACCATGCGGCCCGTGCGATCGAGGTCGCGATCGTGCGACGCCGGCCGGAGGTTGGTGCCGCCGGGATACAGACCTCCCTGGTACCCCTGGTAGAAGCCGGTTCCGAGATCGTTCAGCGGGGTCTTGTGGGTCTGCGTCTTCGAGCAGTCGGCCTGGCTCATCGCCCGCGTCGCCGCCAGGGCGAGACTCACTGCTAGGAAACCGCGCCGCATCGCCCCCGTTTCGGTGCAAACTCGGTGCCTCGAGCCTCGGAGCGCGACGCCGGGCTTTCGCTTCCCGGCGGGAGGAAACGCTTACCCGGCCGTGTCGATCCGACCGTAACCCCTTCCTCGATGCCATCCAGCCATCCGACGGGAAGGATTGTGTTGCAAAGGGGCGGGCTTACCGGTAAATGTCCCACATCTTTCGCGAAGGGCGGAGGGGGACCCCCCGGGAGGAGTCGTTGGCGTTCTCGCATCGTGCGCTCCGTGCGGCCCTCGTCTGCTCCGCGGTCCTCGTCGCGGGCGCCCTGCCGGTGCTCGCGCAGATCGACTGCTCGATCACGCACACGGACAAGATCCCGCTGATGGACATGGGCACGGCCGGCACGTACCAGGGCTACCCCGGCCTGCTCTACCCCGGGACGAACGCGCGGCCTCTGTTCCACGACAAGGATCTCGATCGAATGGGACGGTCGATGCTGTTGAACGCCGCGGGCCAGCCCGACCCCGTCAACGGGAAGTTCGTCCTGATCTCGATCGGCAACTCGGCCGCGGACCTCGAGTTCTCGAAGTTCATCGACGTCGCGAACGGCTACTTCCCGAAGAACAACAAGCTCGGGCTCGTCAACTGCGCGCAGTTCGGGATGAACGCCGACGAGATCACGAGCCCCGATCACATCTACTGGCACCACGTGGACGAGCACGTCGAGGGCGCGGGGTTCACGACGCAGCAGGTGTCGGCGGTGTGGCTCAAGGAGTCGATCGCGAATCCGGTGGGCGGGTTCCCCGGACACCAGGTCCAGTTCCACGACGACATGAAGATCATCCTGCAGATCATCAAGAGCAAGTACCCGAACGTCCAGGCGGTCTACATCACGTCGCGCATCTACGGCGGCTACGGTCCGACGGGCACGAGCCCCGAGCCGTACGCGTACGAGTACGGATTCGCCGTGAAGTGGCTGATCGAGGAGCAGCTGGCGGGAGATCCCGGCCTGAACTTCGACCCCGCGAAGGGACCGGTGATGGCGCCGTGGATCGCGTGGGGCCCGTACATGTGGGCCGACGGGATCATCCCGCGGAGCGACGGCCTCACCTGGCGGTGCAACGAGTTCCAGAACGACGGCCGGCACCTGAACGGAACGGGCCGCGAGAAGTTCGCGGGGTACCTCCTCGCGTTCTTCAACTCGGATGCCACGACCAAGCCGTGGTTCGTGGACTGCGACCTCAACAACCCCGACGTGTTCGCGAAGCCGCCGGAGGTGCTCGCCAACACGATGAGCAAGCTCCCGAGCGGCGATCTCAACGTGGCGTGGCAGAGCCAGGACCCTCTCGTCGGGGTGGGCGCGGTGTACGACGTCGTGCGGGGAAAGATCGCCGACCTGCGGGCCGACCACGGCTTCCAGCGCGTGTCGTGCCTCACGCAGGACGTGCCCGACACGCCGTACGTGGACACCTCGACCGACCTCCTGCCCGGCCAGGGCTGGTACTACCTGATCCGCGGCCGCGACGGCTGCGGCACGGGCACGTTCGGCGACAGCTCCCTCGTCGCCGACCCGCGCGACGCGCTCGACACCGTCGCGTGCACCGCGTCCTCGTGCGGCGACGGCGTCGTGAACCCCGGCGAGCAGTGCGACTCGGGGAACCTCTCGGGCCAGACGTGCGCGAGCCAGGGATACTTCGGCGGCACGCTCGCGTGCACGGCCGGCTGCACGTTCGACGTCTCGGGCTGCAACAACTGCGGGGACGGCGACATCGATCCCGGCGAGCAGTGCGACGGGGCCGCTCTCGGCGGCCGGACGTGCCAGACGCAGGGATTCCCGGGCGGCACGCTGTTCTGCTCTCCGTCGTGCACGTTCGACACGTCGTCCTGCACGACCTGCGGCGACGGCGACGTCGACGCCGGCGAGCAGTGCGACGGGAGCGACCTCGGCGGCGCGACCTGCGCGTCCCAGGGCTATGCCGGCGGCACGCTCGCCTGCTCGTCCGCGTGCACGTTCGATCCGTCCGGCTGCACGACCTGCGGCGACGGCGACGTCGACGCCGGCGAGCAGTGCGACGGGAGCGACCTCGGCGGCGCGACCTGCGCGTCCCAGGGCTATGCCGGCGGCACGCTCGCCTGCTCGTCCGCGTGCACGTTCGATCCGTCCGGCTGCACGACCTGCGGCGACGGCGACGTCGACGCCGGCGAGCAGTGCGACGGGAGC
>JADMIO011694214.1_pt1 | contig 11199 bp, 11 predicted proteins | sample 8958161 | NCBI WGS metagenome assembly JADMIO01 (sample SAMN16585339, study PRJNA669376) | soil metagenome | isolation source: Crop rotation soil | place: USA: Cullars Rotation, Alabama | collected 2011 | reverse complement strand
ATGAAATAGGGCGAGATATAGCCGCGGTCGAACTGCATGCCTTCGACCACTTCGAGCTCGCTGTCGAGGCTCTTCGCTTCCTCGACGGTGATGACGCCTTCGTTGCCGACCTTCTGCATGGCCTTGGCGATCATGTCGCCGATCGCCTTCTCGCCATTGGCCGAGATGGTGCCGACCTGGGCGATCTCCGCCGACCCGCTCACCATCTTGGAGCGCTTCTTGATGTCCTGGACCACGTCGAGCACGGCCTTGTCGATGCCGCGCTTGAGGTCCATCGGGTTCATGCCGGCCGCGACCGCCTTCAGGCCTTCGCGGACGATGGCCTGGGCCAGCACGGTGGCGGTGGTGGTGCCGTCGCCGGCGGTGTCGTTGGTCTTGGAGGCGACCTCGCGCAGCATCTGCGCGCCCATGTTCTCGAACTTGTCCTCGAGCTCGATCTCCTTGGCCACGGTCACGCCGTCCTTGGTCGAGCGCGGCGCGCCGAACGACTTGTCGAGGATCACGTTGCGGCCCTTGGGCCCGAGCGTGATCTTGACCGCATTGGCCAACACGTCCACGCCGCGCATCATGCGCTCGCGGGCGTCGGCCGCGAATTTCACGTCTTTAGCTGCCATTGAATTTGCTCCTTGTTGAAACCTCACCCTGAGGAGCCGGCAACGCCGGCGTCGCGAAGGGTGACTTTGAAGGTGAGGCTCATCCTTCGAGACGCGCGCTTATGCGCGCTCCTCAGGATGAGGAATGGGTTCAGCCGAGGATTCCCATGATGTCGGACTCCTTCATGATGAGGAGATCCTCGCCGTCGATCTTGACCTCGGTGCCGGACCACTTGCCGAACAGCACCTTGTCTTTGGCCTTGACCCCCATGGGCTGAAGCTTGCCGTCCTCGCCGCGGGCGCCTGGGCCGGCGGCGATCACTTCGCCGGTCTGCGGTTTCTCCGCTGCGGTATCGGGAATGATGATGCCGCCTTTGGTCTTGAGCTCCTCCTCGAGCCGGCGCACGACCACGCGATCGTGCAAGGGTCGGAATTTCATGGATTTTTCTCCGAGAACTTGCCTGGAAATTAAGGATTGTACCGCGTTGGCACTCAAGCATAGCGAGTGCTAACCGCCACGCAGGAGATACTGTCGCGACCGCTCGGTGTCAAGACGAGGCGAGGGGGGCAGACGCTTCGCCCGCCTAGCCCGCGGACAGCCGGACATAGCCCAGCCCGAGATAGATCAGCATGAAGATGACGATCATGCAGAGCGCGAGCAGGTGAATGCGGACGCTCGACCGGTGATAGGCGGGGTCGGCGAACGGGTTCGGCAGATGCTTGAAATGAGTCGTGACAAAATCGCTCGCGACCTCGGCATGCCGCCGCATCACCGACCAGCCATTCATGGTGATCAGGAACCAGGCGATGCTGATGAGCAGCCCCGCCCCGAGCATGGCCACCGGCGCCCATTTGCTCGTCCAGAACGCCGCCGGGCTGATGGCCAGCGCGCCGACGATCAGCGAATTGGCGACCAGCAGCGCATTGTGCCGCGCCCAGATCGTCTCGCGCTCCGAATTCACCAGATCGACATAGGCCTGGAACAGCGTCGCCTTGTCGGACAGATCGGCTGGTTCCTTGTTGGCCATGGCAACCATGTTATGGCGCGGCCGCCGCGCTAGGTCACTGCGGCGCGGGCGTCTTGCGGCGCACCAGCGAGACGATATAGGCCGGCGAGCGCGCGGCGAATACCGGATCGTCGCTCGGCCCGGCGATGCCGTCCACCACGTTGCCCGGCAGGAAGCTGGACGCATCGCAGGTCGCCTGAGGCGCGATTGCATCGATGCTGATCTTGCCGAGCGGCGTGGTCGGACGGTTGTCCTCGTCGTCCCAGCGCAGAGTCGGGTCGCTGGTCCGGTCGCCGTCCTTGCCCATGATCGCCCCGAGATCGAAGGACGCCGGCCCTTTGGCCAAGCGATCCTTGAGCTCGGCCGCATAGAAATCCGGACCCTTGGCTTGCGCCTCCTCGGGCGTGAGCCCGAGTTCGCCGGCTTCAGGGATCAGCTTGTATTTGACCAGGCTCTTCTCGCCCGCGGCATTGGTGAAGGTGAAGGCGTGCACGCCCCAATATCCGACGCCGGCATAGCTGGCCGGCACCGGATGCGAGGTCAGCCAGGCATTCTGCCTGGTCGATTCCGGGTGGGCGGCGAAATAGGCCTTGATCTTGTCCTGGTCGCCCGAGCCTACCGTCTTCAGGAACTCGACGAACAGCTCCGGCGTCTGCACGAAGAACACCGGGGCCGAGATGGTCACGATGTCGGTGCTGGCGCCGCCGCCGAGATCGAATTTGACGGCGAGCCCGCGCACATTGTCCTGGGCGTTGTCCGGCGCTTGCGGGTTGCCGCCGCCGAGCGAGAAGCGGGCGGTGATCGGCACCTCCTTGGCGAAATGCGGCGCCTTCGACAATTTCCCCGCGTCGGCCGAGGGCGTGAAGGTTCCCGACAGGCAAATTCCCTTGGTATGGGCGGCGCGGTCGCCGGGGTGCTTGCCGAACACGCCGTTCAAGGCATCCACCAGGTCGGCCGCGGTCGCCTGCTGGGCCTCGGCCGGGAGCCCTCCGACTGCAATAAAACCGAGGCTGAGGAACAAAATAGCTACGCGCGGGAAGCGGCTTTTGCTAGTCATGGGGGAGAACCTTTTTTGCGGTCCGGACGCTGGCCGAAGGCCTGGGGATTGAGCGCACAGCGTAGCCTACAAATTTGACGACACAACGCACGCCATTCGTCGCGGGTGTCTAGCGTCTGCGGGCGAACGACAAGATGGTACCACAGTCACCGCGCGCCATCGGCGCTTCTGTCCGGAACTATGCGCTGGCCTTGTTGATTTTCGCGGTCGCCTTGGGCGCCCGCTATCTGCTCGATTATGTGGTTCCCGAGCGTCTGCCGTTCATCACATTCTTCCCGGCTGTGTTGGTCGCCGCCTATTTTTGCGGCGTCGGCCCGTCGATCCTCGTGCTCGTCCTGTCCGCCGTGACCGGCGCCGCGTGGGGGGAGCCCAGCGATTCGAGCGAAGCGACCTTCGTCGTCGCCAGCATTTTGTTGTTCACCGTGCTGTCCGGCGTCAACGTGGTTCTGGTGCACGTTCTCACCACGACGATGACGCGGCTTAAGGAGCGCGACCACCAGCTCGGCCTCATCAACCGCGAGCTCAAGCACCGCATCAAGAATCTGTTCTCGATCGCCAATTCGGTTTGCCTGCAAACCATCAAGTCCGGCGCGACGGCCGATGTCATGTCGCAATCGGTCAGCGGCCGGCTGATGGCGATCGCCGCCGCCCAGGATTTGCTGACCGCCACGGCGGCCGATGGCGCCGATCTGCGTGCGCTGACCGAAGCGCTGGTCACCACCCTTGCGCCCCATCCCTCGCGCCTGGCGATCGACGGCTCGCCCACGCAACTGCCGGCCGACGCGGCCACCCCCTTCGCGCTGGTGCTGCACGAACTGGCGACCAACGCCCTTAAATATGGCGCCTGGTCGTCCGACGTCGGGATCGTCAAGGTGACTTGGACCAAGAACAGCGTGAGCTTGCTGTTCACTTGGCGCGAGCACGACGGGCCGGCCATCGCGCCGCCCACCCGGCAGGGACTTGGCCGCAGGCTCATCACCGGCAGCCTGCCGGGTGCCATCGTCAGCCATGACGTCAAGGCCGACGGGGTGGAGTGCCGCATCGAGCTGCCGCTTCAGGACAGTGCGTCGGCGTGACGTATACCATGCAGCCAATTTCAACTTGAACCGGGCGCACAAACGTCCTTTCCTCTAAGCGGCACCCATGCCTCCGCAAGACGCTCACTCATACGCCGCGCTCGACCAGTCCGAGCTTGCCGCCTATTGGCTTCCCTTCACCGCCAATCGCGCCTTCAAGCGCCGTCCTCGGCTGATCGATTCTGCCGCCGGCATGCATTATTTCACCCCCGACGGGCGCCAGTTGCTCGACGCCATGTCGGGCCTGTGGTGCTGCAACGCCGGTCATTGCCGCGAGCCGATCGTCGAGGCCATCCGCCGCCAAGCGGGCCGGCTCGATTACGCCCCGGCGTTCCAGGCCGGTCATGCCCCGGCCTTTCACCTCGCCGCGCGCCTGGCCGAGCTCGCTCCCGGCGACCTCGACCGCGTCTTCTTGTGCAATTCTGGCTCCGAGGCGGTCGACACCGCGCTCAAGATCGCGCTCGCCTACCACAAGATCGCCGGCGCCAGCACCCGCACCAGGTTCGTCGCCCGCGAACGGAGCTATCACGGCGCCTGCCTGGGCGGCACCTCGGTCGGCGGCATCGCCCAGAATCGCAATCTGTTCGAGCCGCTGCTCGACGTCGATCAGCTGCGCTCGACCTATTCACGCGAGCGGCAGGGCTATTCCCGCGGCGAGCCGGAATGGGGCGGCGACCTCGCCGACGATCTGTCGTTTCTGTTGGCGCTCGAGGATGGCGCCAATATCGCCGCCGTCATCGTCGAGCCGATGACCGGGTCGGCCGGCGTATTCGCCAGCCCTCAAGGCTATTTGCAGCGGCTGCGCGAGATCACCCGGACCAACGGCATCCTGCTGATCTTCGACGAGGTGATCACCGGTTTCGGGCGGCTCGGCCATGCTTTTGCCGCCGAACGCTATGGGGTGGTGCCCGACATGATCTGCTTTGCCAAGGGCGTGACCAGCGGCGCCGCGCCGCTTGGCGGCGTGCTGGTGCGGAACCGGATCCACGACGCCTTCATGCAAGGCCCCGATCATGTGCCCGAGCTGGCCCACGGTTTCACGTACTCCGGCCACCCGCTCGGTGTCGCCGCCGCCAATGCCGCGCTCGATCTTTATCGCGACGAAGGATTGTTCGAACGGGCGCGCGCGCTTGAGCCGGCGCTGGGCGAGGCGGTGCACGGGCTCAAAGGGTCCCCCCACGTGGTCGACATCAGGACCATCGGCGTGGCCGCGGGCATCGACCTCGCGCCGATCGATGGCGCGCCGGGTCTGCGCGGGGCGCGCGCCTTCGAAGTCGCCTATTTCGACGAGGATTTGGTCATCCGCGTGGTCGGCGACACGCTGGTGCTGGCGCCGGCCCTGATCGCCACCGAGGCCGATATCGGGGCCATCGCCGCCAAGGTCGGGCGCGTTCTCAATACGCTGCGCTGAGCCTCACGGCTTGGTTTCGGCGCTTTAGACTGCTATCACACTAAGGCTGAGGGACGGGCAAATTGCTGTTGCCTGACAGGGGCCTGTCGCCGCATGATTTTTGCGCGAGGTTGCCAGCGTGGCTGACACCATTACCATGGCCTCTAGACGGAGCGACTCCTCGGGAGGGCTTGCCATGCTCGACGTGATCGTCCTGGTCGCCATGGCGGTCACGGCGGCCGCGTTCGCGGTCGGGCTGATCCTCCATTCCGGCATCGCCCAGATACCGGCGCTGATCGCCGCCGGCGCCCTCTACATGGTGATGGCTGCCTCTTATCTCATGGTGGCGCGCGGCACCCGGCCTGCCGGGGGTGGCGTGTCGGGCGACCGGCTGAACGACCTCGAGGCCGCCCTGGAGATGATCGACAAGGATTTGCAGCGCATCGACCGGGTCGAGGAAGACGTGTCGCGGCTCGACGTTTTGACCGACCGCGTCGAGCGACTCGATCAGGCGATCGGCGAATCGGCCGGCGCCGGGCGCGCCGGGGGATCGGCGCGGTTCGATCAATTCGCTCAGGAGTTCGACGAGGTTCACGCCAAGATCGAAAATCTGCGGGCCGATCTCGAAGGCGAGTCGCGCAATCAGCGCGAGAAGATGACCGGCGACCTCAGGACCCTGGAAGGCCTGATCAAGCAATTGTCGCAGGAATTGATTGCCGCAGCGGCGCCCGCGGTGCCGGAGCAGGCCGCGACCGCGGTGGCCGCCTTCGCCGAGATCGAGAAGATCGAGCCCGAAAGCGAGGACGACAGCAAGCGCGAGGTCGCGGCCGTCGAGCCCGAAGACGACGACACTTTCGCCATCCTCGAGATCGAATCGGAGGAGATCGTCGTTGTCGCCGACGAGACGCCTCCGGCCGAGACTGTCCGCGCCGACCCTCTCGAAGCCGCGACCCCGCCGCGGCCGGTCCCGCGCGTGGAGACTCCCCGGGCCGCCAAGCCCGTTGTGGAGGAGGAGCCGCCGCTTGGTGCCGCCGACACCACCGGTATCGGCGACAACGAGATGCTCGAAATCGTCAGTCAGGCGATCGAGGCCGGCCGCGTCGACCTTTATCTGCAGCCGACCGTCACCTTGCCCGAGCGTCGCCCCCGCTATTTCGAGGCATTCACCCGCATCAGGACCAAGGCCGACAGCCTTATTATGCCCGGCTCTTATCTGCCTCCGGCCGAGGCCTCGGGCATGATTCCGCTGATCGACAATGTGCTGCTGGTGAAGAGCGTGCAGACCCTGCGCCGGCTCGGCTCCCAATCGCGCATCAAGGGCGTGTTCTGCAACATTTCGGTCAACACCCTGCTCGACCCCGAGTTCTTCCCCGAGCTGGTCGAGTTCATGGAAGAGAATAGCGGTCTGAGCGAAAGTCTGGTCTTCGAGCTCGGCCAGCCGTCAATTCTCGGACTCAATGCCGCCGAGCTAGGCGCGCTCGATACGCTGGGTGCGCTCGGCTACGGTTTCTGCCTCGATCATGTCGCCGATCTCGACGTCGATTTCATCGGGTTGCGCGAACGCTCGTTCCGCTTCGTCAAGATCGACGCGCCCACCTTCCTGCGCGGCATGAAGGAAAAGAGCGGCTCGTTCTCCTCGGCCGACATGAAGCGCGCCCTCGAAGACTTCGATATCAAGCTGATCGTCGAGAAGGTCGAGGACGAAGACACGGTGGAGCAACTGCTCGATCACGGCATCGAGCTGGCGCAGGGCCATCTGTTCGGCAAGCCGAAGCCGATGAGCCCCGCGCTGTTTCGCGCGATCGAGGACGACGCGGCCTAAGCCCGCGCCCGGATTTATTCCGGAATCAAGCCGTCTTCTTTCAGGGCTTTCTCTTCCGTGTTGCCCGCTCCGCCCTCTTCCTCTTTGGGCCGCTCCGGGGTCGCCTGTTTCGGCGCCAGCGGATCGTCATTGCCGACTGCTGCCTCGGGCGGCGTTACGTCGGGACGCAGATCGTGCCAGAGTTCCTGGTTCTCTTCGTCTTGGACCGGAATGACGACAGAATCGGCGGCCAAGGGCAGGGGGGAAACGGCAAACGCGGGGCCGGCGACGGCGAAGCCGCCGAGCGCCAGCAGGGCGGCGCCGATCTTGATGCATGCGTGAGTCATGGTGGCGTGACCTCCTAAAAACGGCGCCTGCGCGGCTGCTGCCGGCGGCGTCCGGCACGTTCTATGCCTTACCAGCATTCTAAGAACCGTCAGAACCTGTCCAGCAAAACGTAGCGAATTGTCGAAAAAACCTGCGGAAATCCGCCTCGAGTAAGGCCGCCACCCCCGACCGCCGGGCTTGGGCCTGGGCGCGGGACATCGGGCGGTAGGCCAGCGAGCGTCTCATTTGAGTACCGATCCCTTGGTCTCCGGGAGGGTCAGCGTGGCAAGGAAAGCGACGGCTGCGCCGGCCGCGACGTACCAGAAGAACCAGCTGCTGTGGCCGATATTGCTGAACCACTGGATGACCAGCGGAGCGGTGCCGCCGAACAGGGCGACGGTCAGGTTGTACCAGGCACCGATGCCCAGGCCGCGTAGCCGGGTCGGAAACAACTCGCTCATGATCGCCGGCGCGATCGAACTCTTCATCGCATAGAGGCCGAGCCCGAAGCAGAACACCAGCAGCAGCGAACCGAAGCCGGCCTCTGGCCGGATCAGGGTCGAGATCGGCACGATCAGCAGTGCCATGGTGCCCGACCACGCAAGCAGCTGAGGCTTGCGGCCGAACCGGTCGGCGGTCCAGCCGAAGGGGTACTGCAAGACCACAAATAGCGCCGTGGCGATCGACAGTGCCCGGAACACCATGCCGGCATCGAGCCCGTTGCCCTTGACCGCGAACGGGGTCAATGCCGAGAAGAATGTGTAGTAGCAGAGTGTGCTGAGCAGGGTGAGGCCGATCAACTGGGCGACCGACTTCGGGTACTCGCGCAGCGTCGACATGAGGGGATGGTGGATCGCCTCAGCCTTGGCCACGTTCGCCTCGAACTGCTCCGTCTCGGCCATGTCGCGGCGCAGCCATAGCCCGACAAGGCCCAGCGCCGCGCCGATCAAGAACGGAATCCGCCACCCCCAGCCGGCCAGCTGGTCCTCGCTCAGCGTGCTCGCGAGCAAGGCGCCGAGCAGCGAGGCGAGCAGGACCGCGGTGCCGGTGGAGATGTAGAAGAATGACGAATAGCGGCCGCGGTGGTTCGGCGGCGCGATCTCGGCGAGGTAGGCCGACGCACTGGAGATCTCCCCGCCGAGCGACATGCCTTGGGCGATGCGAGCGAGCAGCAGGAGGATCGGGGCGAGCCAGCCGGCGGCGGCGTATGTCGGCAGGATCGCGATGACCAGCGACCCGCCGGCCATCAGCATGATGGTCAACAGCATGGCCTGCTTGCGGCCCTTGATGTCGGCGTAGCGGCCGAGCAGGAAGCCGCCGAGCGGGCGGAAGAAGAAGGCGAGGGCGTAGGTGCTGAAGGTGAGGATCAGGGCCAGCGACTCGTTCTCCGCCGAGAAGATCTGGGTGGCGAAGTAGATCGAGAAGGTGGCGTAGATCGTCCAGTCGTACCACTCGACGGCGTTGCCGACACTGGCGGCGACGAGTGCGCGGAGCGGCAGCTTGTGCGGAGCCTTGACGCCGGAGTGGCCGGCCGACCTCCCGCCATTCTTGCCGGCGTGCGTTTCCTCATGGCCGGTGATGGAGCGTTCTCCTGAGATCCGCTGCTGGCACTTATCGGACATCTTACACGCGCGCCGCCCTGGAGGTCTGCGGCTCAAGGCAATTTCGTAACGACTTAATCCCCGGCTGCCGCGCCCGCGTTACAATGCACCCCATCCCTGGTCCGTGAGGACGCGAGCTGCAGACCGTCTGTCGTTCGGGACTGGGGACGCGGCGCCTGAGGTGCGCGCGTACGCCAAGGGTGGCGATAACGCCTGCGGAGCGCGCGCCGGCTAACGGACAGCCTCAGGGGTCCTAACTCGCGGCCGCCTGGTGCTGGAAGGCCCAGGTCAACTCCGGCGATGGCTCAGGCCTGGAACGGAAACAGAGGTAAGGCGTCGCGGCATGGGCATTAAAATATCGCCGCGGCGGGGCGCCGCGAGGCTGCCCACAAAAAATCGGACGCAGGCTCACGGTGCCCCGCAGTCCTTATATCAGCCGGACGCTGAAATGCGCCGCGGCAAGGGCAGCGTTTGTCTTGACCCCTTTCCGCCCAGCCTCTACCGAACGCCCATGACCGTGACTGCCGCGGAAATTCCTATCCTTTCGTCCATCGAAGCGCTGGGCTCGCGCTATCGCGCCTGGCTGGTGGATATCTGGGGCGTGATGCATAACGGCCACCGGGCCTTTCCCGGCGCCGTCGCCGCTACCCGCGCGTTCCGCGCCCAGGGCGGCATCGTGGTGCTGCTGTCCAACTCGCCGCGGCCGAGCCCTTCCGTTCAGGAGCAACTCCGTCGGCTCGGCGTTCCCAACGACGCCTACGACGCCACCGTCACCTCGGGCGATCTCACCCGCCACGAACTCGCCAAGCATGAAGGCGCGACCGTGTTCCACCTCGGACCGGAGCGTGACCTGCCGATCTTCCATGGGCTCGACGTCGAGCGCGGGCCCCACGAGGACGCCGAGCTCGTGGTCTGCTCGGGTCTGTTCGACGACGAGAGCGAGGAACCGGCGGACTATGCCGACCTGCTGCGCGCGCTGGCGGCGCGACAGCTGCCGATGATCTGCGCCAATCCCGATCGCATGGTCGAGCGCGGTGATCGCTTGCTTTGGTGCGCCGGCGCGCTGGCGCAGCTTTATGAGGAGCAGGGTGGCTCGGTGGTCTACGCCGGCAAACCTTATGCGCCGATCTATCACCTCGCGCTCGAAACCATCGGCACGCTGGTTGGCGAACGCGTGCCCAAGGACGAGGTGCTGGCCATTGGCGACGGCGTCAACACCGATATCGCCGGCGCGACCGGCATCGGCATCGATTCCCTATTCGTGGCGAGCGGCTTGCATGTGCCGTCGAATAGCGGCGGCGACGGCGGCGCGGGGACGCTCGATGCGCGTCACCTCGCCGAGCTGTTCGCGCACGCCAAGCGGCGGCCCGTTGCCGCCATGCATGCGCTGCAATGGTAGTTTCGCTAGTTGTCGCGGAACAGGGCGTCGATCCGCGCCTGGTCCTGATCGCTGGTGCCGGGAAGGCCGGGTCCTTCGAGCGTGATCCGGCCCTTGCTCGCCTTGGACTGGGCGCGCTTGCGGCCGTTGTCCGCCTTCATCCGCGTAGCGATCACCCGGTCGAGCGTCTCGGCGATCTTGGTTACGCGTTGGCCGACCAGATCGTGAAAGCCGCAGGCCGTCATGATCGCCAGGATCGCCTCTTCGGCCTTCTTGGCTTCCTCCTTGTCGGCGAAGGCGAGCAGACCTTCCGCCGAGTCGAGGATGCGGCTGGCCGCGTCCTCGGCGGTCGTACGGATGGCGGCAAGCTCGCGCAGCGTATTCACCAGCACCGTGATTTCTTCGGCGACCGACCGGCCGCCGTCCTGCGGCGCGGCCGGCGCGCGTCCCCCCGCGCGACGCCGCGCGGTCAATTTCCCCCGCCCTGACATGATCCCCAGCCCCTTATCGGTGACGTTGCTATTCGCCGAACACGGCGTCGATTTTGGCCTTGAGCGTCGCCGCGTTGAACGGCTTGACGATGTAGTTGTTCACGCCGGCCTTTTTGGCCGCGATCACGTTATCGGTCTTGGATTCGGCGGTGACCATGATGAACGGCGTGCGCGACAGCCGATCGTCGGCGCGCACCTCGCGCAACAGCTCGTAGCCGGTCATCGGCTCCATGTTCCAGTCGGAGATGACCAAGCCGTAGTCCTTGTGCCGCATCATGTCGAGCGCGGCGCTGCCGTCGCCGGCCTCATCGACATTGGCGAAGCCGAGCTGCTTCAAAAGATTGCGGATGATCCTGATCATCGTCTTGTAGTCGTCGACGATGAGCACGGGCATGCTGTGATCGACAGCCATGAGTTCCTCCTCTTTCCAGCACAGTGGGATCCGAAGCTTGGAATTCACGTGACTTGAAGTCGCGGC
>JADMIO012753041.1_pt1 | contig 11200 bp, 11 predicted proteins | sample 8958161 | NCBI WGS metagenome assembly JADMIO01 (sample SAMN16585339, study PRJNA669376) | soil metagenome | isolation source: Crop rotation soil | place: USA: Cullars Rotation, Alabama | collected 2011 | reverse complement strand
CGCAGTCGGACGTCGCCGCGCAGCCCGCCGACGCGCTGCTCGCCCGGGCGCGGGCCGGACGCCCGGAGCGCGCGAGCCTGCTGAGCCAGCAGACGTCGTTTCGCGCGGCGGCCGATCTCGCCGCCGCGAGCGCACGGCCGCAGATCGCGGGACTCGCGGCGTTCGAGCCGGCGCGTCCGAATTCGCGGTTCGTGCCGAGAAGCGACGCGTGGAAAACGTCTTGGGATCTGGGAGTCAACGTCAGCTGGCCGCTCTGGGACGGGGGGCGCGCACGCGCCGAGCGCGCGGCCGCTGTCGCGCAGGCGGAGGCGATTGGCCACCGGCTCGACGAATTCGACGCCCAGGTCGCGTTCGACATCCGTCAGCGGCTGCTCGATCTCGACGCGAACCGCGCGGCGCTGCAGGCCTCCGCCGAGTACGTTGCCGCCGCCGCCGAAGCCACGCGCGTGGCGGGCGAGCGGTTTACCGCGGGCGTCGCGACGAGCACCGACGTCCTCGACGCGCAGGTGGCGCAGCTGCAGGCCGAGCTCGAGCGCACGCAGATCGCCGCGGCGCTCCGGCTCGGCGAGGCGCGGCTGCTGCGCGCGGTGGGAGGGCAGTAGTGGCCGCTGGCGCCGCGATCGTCGTGGACCATCTCTCCCGGTACTTCGGCCACTTTGCGGCCGTCGACGACATCTCGTTCGAGGTGCAGCGGGGCGAAGTGTTCGGCTTCCTGGGCGCCAACGGCGCCGGCAAGTCGACCACGATCCGCATGCTCTGCGGTCTGCTGCGGCCGTCGTCGGGCCGCGCCGCGATTGACGGCATCGACGTCGGACGCGATCCCGAAGGCGTGAAGCGGCGCATCGGCTACATGTCGCAGCGGTTCTCGCTGTACGAGCTGCTCAGCGTCGATCAGAACATTCGTTTCTACGGCGGGCTGTACGGGCTCAGCGGGGATCGTCTGGAGACGCGGCGCCGGTTCGCGCTCGAGATGGCCGGACTGGCGGGCCGCGAGCACGAGCTCGCGCGCAATCTCTCGGGTGGATGGCGGCAGCGCCTCGCGCTCGGCTGCGCGCTGCTGCATGAGCCGCCAATCGTGTTTCTGGACGAGCCCACCGGCGGCGTCGATCCCGTCTCGCGCCGCGAGTTCTGGCGGCTGATCGACGATCTCTCCTCGGCGGGGACGACCGTGCTGGTGACCACGCATTACCTGGACGAGGCCGAGCGGTGCGATCGCGTCGCGATCATCCAGGCTGGAAAACTGGCCGCGCTCGGCACGATCGCCGAATTGAAGTCCGCGTTCATCGATCGGCCCATCCTCGAGATTCGATCGCCCGATCCGGTTGCGGCGATGACGACGCTCGATGGGTTGCCGTTCGTGGAGAAGACGAGCCTGTTCGGCACGGCCGTGCACGCCGTGCTGCGGAGTCGCCAGTCCACGGCCGCCGAGGTCCGTACGGCGCTCGGGAACGCGGGCGTGACCGTCGAGAGCGTCGAGCCGGTCGTCGCCTCGCTCGAGGACGTGTTCCTCGACGTCGCCGATCGCCTGCAGCCCAGGAGCGCCGCGTGAGACGCGTCTGGGCGGTCGCCTGGAAAGAGCTGCTGCAGATCCGGCGGGATCGGCGGACGATGCTCATCCTGCTGTTCATTCCAGCCTTTTTTCTGTTTCTGTACGGCTACGCGCTGAACTTCGACATCCGGCACGTCTCGCTCGGCGTGGAGGATCGCGATCAATCGCTCGAGAGCCGGGCGCTCGTCGCGAGCTTCGTCGCCTCCACCTATTTCGACGTGGCGGCAACCGTGATTTCGCCCCAGGAGGCCGACCGGCTCATGGATGTGGGCACCGTTCGCGCCATCCTCGTCATCCCTGCGTCGTTCGGGCGCACGTTGCAGCAAGGCGGCCTGGCGGAAGTGCAGGTGCTGTTGAACGGGGATAACGCCAATACCGCGTCGACGGTAATGGGCTACGCGACGGCCGTGCTGCGTGAGGCGTCGGTCCGCCTCGGCACCGGCGGCCGCGTGACCACCGCGATTCGGCCGGTGGGCGTGCAGCCCCGCGTCTGGTACAACCCCGAGCTGCGCAGCACGCTCTTTCTGGTGCCGGGACTCATCGCCTACATCGCCACGATCACCGCGGTGGTCTCCACCGCGCTGTCCATCGTCCGCGAAAAGGAGAACGGCACCATGGAGCAGGTGCGGATGGCGCCCATTTCGACGGGCGCCTTCGTCATCGGCAAGACCCTGCCGTACCTGATCCTCTCGCAGGCGTCGTCATTGCTCGTGATTCTGGCGGCCATGGCGCTGTTCGACCTGCCGATGCGCGGCAACTGGCTGCTGCTGGGGCTGGTGCTCGCGGTGTTTCTGATTGGGGGGCTGGGCACCGGCCTGCTCGTCTCGACGATCGCGGAAACGCAGCAGATCGCGCTGCAGGCATCGATGCTGATCGCGTTTCTCCCGACCTTCATGCTCTCCGGATTCATTTTTCCGATTCCGAGCATGCCGATCGTCCTTCAGTACATCACGACGATCGTGCCGGCGCGGTATTTCCTGGTCGCGCTTCGTGGGATCGTGCTCAAAGGGTTGGACGTCGGATCGCTCTGGCCCTCGCTTGGCGCGCTGTCGCTGTATGCGGCGGCGGTGCTCGGACTGTCGGCGATCCGGCTGCGGCGCCAATGAGACGCATCCGCACGCTGATGTGGAAGGAATTCCTGGAGCTGCGGCAGACGCCGCGGCTGTTCGGGCTGGTGCTGATCGCGCCGATCATCCAGCTCACGATGCTCGGCTATGCGGCCACGACCGACATCACGCACGTGCCGATCGTGGTCGTGGACGGGGACCGCACGGCGCGCAGCCGCCAGTTGATCGAGCGCTTCAGCGGATCGCCCTACTTCACGATCGTGCGCGAAGAGATGAATCCGCGGGATGTCGATCAGGATCTGGCGCAAGGCCGCGCCTGGCTCGCGATCGTGGTGCCGCGCGGGCTGGAGGATGCGGTCGAGGGCCGCGGCGCGGCGTCTGCGCGGCAGATCCAGGTGCTCGCCGACGGTACGGACGCGAACTCCTCCGGCCTCGCGATCGCCTACGCGTCGGCCCTGGTCGGGGAATTCAATGCGGCCGTCGCGGCCGAGCACGGCGCCACGCCAGGCGGCGTCGACGGACGCGTGCGCGTCTGGTTCAACGCGCAGCTGGAGAGCCGGAATTTCATGATTCCCGGCGTGATCGCCCTGCTGCTGCTGCTCATCACCGCGAACCTGTCGTCGATGGCAATCGTCCGGGAACGCGAGCTGGGCACGCTCGAACAACTCAACGTGACGCCGCTCGGCCGGTGGGAGCTCATCCTCGGGAAGCTGCTCCCGTACGCCGTGCTCGGCATGATCGACGTGCTGCTGGTGCTCGCGGTCGCCGTGTACTGGTTCGAGGTGCCGCTCCGGGGCAGCGTGCTGCTGCTGCTCGGCGCAAGCGTCGTCTATCTGCTGTGCACGTTCGGCCTCGGGCTGTTCGTGTCGACGATTTCCTCGACGCAGCAGCAGGCTATGATGACGTCGACGTTCTTTTTCCTGGTTCCGATGGTCTACCTGTCGGGCTTCATCTTTCCGATCGAGAACATGCCACGGGCCATGCAGCTGATCACGACGCTGATCCCGCTCCGCTATTTTCTCGTGATTGTCCGCGGGATCTTTCTGAAAGGCATCGGGTTCGACCTGCTCTGGCCGCAATTCGCGGCGCTCGGGACGTGGGGCATCACGGTCCTGTCGCTCGCCGCGCTCCGGTCGCACAAGCGCGAATAGGGTCACCAACATGATTCACGTCGGCACCTCCGGCTACAACTATCCCGAATGGCGGGGCTCGTTCTACCCCGAGAAGTTTCCGACCAAGGAGATGTTCGGGTACTACGCGGAGCGGTTCCGGACCGTCGAGATCAACGCCACGTTCTACCGGATGCCGACGCCGAAGAACACCCAGGCGTGGCTCGAGCAGGCGCCGCCGGGATTCACGTACACGCTGAAGGCGCCCAGACAAATCACCCACATCAAGCGGCTGAAGGACTGCGACGACGCGCTGAAGTTCTTCTGCGACACCGCGCGCGTCCTCGGCGCGCACCTCGGCTGCCTGCTCTTCCAGCTTCCGCCGCACATGAAGTGCGACGTCGGCCGCCTCGAGGCGTTTCTGGCGCTCCTGCCGGGCGATTTGCGCGCCGCGTTCGAGTTTCGAAACGAGACGTGGCTGATCGACGAGGTCTACGAGCGCCTCGCGCAGAGGCACGTCGCGCTCTGCATCGCGGACTTCGGCGACAAGGCGACGCCGCTGCGCGTCACCTCGCGCACCGGCTATTTCCGCCTCCGCGACGAAGGCTACACGCCCGCCGATCTCGAACGGTGGGCCGTCGACATCGTCTCCCGCTCATCGTCATGGGACGACGTGTTCGTCTATTTCAAGCACGAAGAAGAAGGCAAGGGGCCGGAGTTCGCACGCACGTTCGCCGACATCCTCAAGACGCACGGCGTCAGCGCGGCATGAGCCTCGCGAGGAAGGCGATCGCCGTCGTCTCGGCCCAGTAGCCGTCCCCCGCGCTGCCGTTCACGGCCTGGCCCGCCGCGAATCCGCAATGGCCCCCGTGCCGCTCGATGCAGACCGCCACGTGCGGATTGCCCAGCACCGCCGGATCGCGAAACTGCTCCGGGGGCACGAACGGATCGTCCTCCGCGGTGAGGATCAGCACGGGACGCCGGATGCGATCGACGAGTCGAAGCGCGCTGGCGCGGTGGTAGTAGTCCGACGCCCCCGCATACCCATGGAACGGCGCCGTGTACGCTTCATCGAACTGGCGAATCGTCCGGATGGAGCCGAGCGGTCGCAAGTCGAACGCGCCCGGCCAGGACCGCTGCTTGCGCAGCATCCGCCCCTTCAGGTTGCGGACGAAATTGAAATGGTACACGACGTTCACCCGACGTTCGATCGCGCGAACGCAGCGCTCGAGATCGATCGTCGGACTGATCGCGACCGCGCCGACGACCGGCAGTTCCGCTGAATCGCCAAGCTCGCCGACGAACCGAATCGCCAGGTTGCCGCCGAGCGAGTAGCCGACGATGCCCACGGCGCGCAGTCCGTCCGTGCGGGCCAGTTCGGCAACGACGGCGCGCGGATCCGCGGTCAACCCCGAGTGATACAACCCGGGCGTGAGGTGCTCCGTCCCGCCGCAGTTGCGCTGATTGAGCAGGACGGCATTCCATCCGCGATCCCACGCCTTGGCCGCCAGTCCCCGCATGTAGTGCGCCTGGCTGGATCCCTCCAGGCCGTGCAGCGCGAGCAGCGTGCCACGCGCGGCGCGCTCCGATTGCCAGTAGCAGTCCGCGAGCACCTGCGTGTCGTCGCTCACCTGAAACAGGCGCCGCTCCGGCGGAGGGAGCCGCGGAAAGATGCGCTTGCGCGCCCAGGCGAACACCGTCATCGCGTGGCCGTTGGCCAGCCAGCGGCGGGGGGCGAACGGCCGATGCGTGGACAGGAACTCCTGGGCCGGTGTGGTCATCGAAGGTCGTAGGCGACGAAGGCGGAATTCGCGTGCAGAACCGGCAGCTCGAGCGCGTGCGCGCGCTCGACGATCACGGCGTCCACGCCATACCGTTCGCGCAGCGCGCGTGCTTTCCCGGCCGTGAGCCGGTCGAAGTCGCCCACGGCCGTGAGCCGATCGCCCACGGCCATGGCGACCTCCCGATCGTACATCGCAAGCGCCGTGTCCTTGCCCGCCTCGATCAGCGTGTCCTGCTTCGCGGCGAGCCGGACGCTTACGCCATATTTCCAGGCGTGCCCCGGATCGGCCAGGATGTAGCGTGGCGCCGGCTGCGCTTCGAACCAGCGCATCATCTCCACCCACGGCGTCGGCGGCAGGTCGATCCGAATCAGCCGCCGGTCCGAATCCGCTCCGCCAAGCAGAAACAGCCCGCGGCCCAGCGACGCGCAGGCAAGGACGCTGACGATCGCCGCTCTGACGCGCGGCCGATCCCGGACCAGATCGTCCATCAACCACCACGCGAGAAACGCGGCCGCTGCGAAATCCAGGAGCCAGAACACCCGCGTCACCTGCGCCTGCACCGCAATTGCGACGCGTGCTGTCGTAAAGGGCAGCGACAGCAGGAACAGGGGCACGAGCATCAGCAGACCCGTCACCAGTGCGCCTTCATCTCGGACCGTGACGCCCCGACCCTGCCGCCGGCGATGGATGGCCAGCACGGCAGCGGGATAGGCGAGGTTCGCCAGCCACGCATAGAGCGGCCACTGATGGGGAAAGAGGTAATCCTTGTCGACGAGCACGCGCAGCCAGTCCGCGTCCATCACCGTGAGTCGGCCGGCGAGCAGACCGAGTGACGCGGCGCCGGCGATCGCGACGATCGCGATCACGGCGCCCGCGGCCAGCCAGGTCCATCGTGGCGCTTTACTGACCACGAGCGCGACGCCGAGCACGACGGCGAACCAGAACGCGGTGGTGGAGTGCCAGAGCGCCGCGCCGGCAATGGCGATCACCATCCACATATATCCGCGCCGGAGGAACGCCGCGAGCGCCAGCACGCCCAGGCCAAACGCCAGTTCACGCGGATGCATGTAGCCTTCGAGCGAATTGGCGCCCGTCTTCGCGATCCGGTGGCGAAACGTGAGCAGCACGAGCAGCGCGGCGGCGGCCCACCACGAGAATCCAGCGGCGCGCGCAAATGCGACGGCGCCGGCGAAGAGCACGACGATCGTCGCGACGTACACCGCGAGAAACAGCGGCGGCAGATCGAGGTGTGTCCACCTGGCAAGCACGGCGAGCATTTCGTCCGAGACCTGCAGGCGTGATTGGGTTTCGAGCAGCCGCGAGTCGCGCGGAAACAGGGCCGGCTGCAGATCCTTGATCACCGCGGTGGCGTAGAACGCCTGATCGGAGACGCCGTAGCGATAGCCGCCTGAGTTGGCTGTCGCGGCCAGGGCGAACGCCGCCGCCGCGATCGTCAGCGCAATGCCGCGGCTCACATGCGCTCGTCCGCCGTCGGCCCGTAGATGGGCGGCAGCGGCACGTTCTGCATGCGGAGGTACACGCTCAACTGGCCACGATGGTGCACGAGATGATTGAACAGAAACCGGCGGAGGGCGCCCGCGCGCGGCATGGACATCACCAGATGCCCGCCCCGCTTCAGCGCCCACGGTGTGATCAACTCCGCATCGGTGCGCTCGGCGAGGGCCTTGCGAACCTCGCGGCTGTGCGCATCGAAGGTGGCCAGCACCTCCGCGACCGTGCTTTTGTCGGCCGGCGGTCCCGTGGTGTCGTCGACCAGATCGTAGCCGTTCCGCATCAGGATCGACGTGCCCCAGTGCGGGATCTGACACAGGTGCGTCGCGAGCGCGCCGAGCGACATCGATTTTTCGTGAGGTTTCCAGCCGAACGCCGCTTCGGGCAGCCGCGCCAGCATCTGGCGCGTGACCGCCATCTCGTGATCGAACTCCGACATCAAGGCGTCTTTCACCCCGCGCCCGCGCCTATTTCTTGTTGAAGTCGACCTTCGGCACCGCCTTGGCGTCGGCCGGCGCCTCGAAGTACGGATACTCCTTGAAGCTGAACATCTTCGCGGTGATATTCGACGGGAACGATCGGCGCAGCGTCTGGTACTCGCGGACGCGGTCGTTGTAGCGCATGCGCTCGGTGGCGAGGCGGTTTTCGGTGCCCGCGAGCTCGTCCATCAGGCGCGCGAACTGCGCGTCCGCCTTGAGGTTCGGGTAGTTCTCGACGACGACGAAGAGGCGGCCGAGCGCGCTGGTCTCGGCATTGGCCGCGTCAATCTTCTCGGACGGCGTCTGCGCGCCGGCCATCTTCGCGCGGGCGTCCGCGATCGACTGGAACACGCTGCTCTCGTGTGCGGCGTAGCCCTTCGCGGTCTCGACCAGGTTCGGGATGAGATCGTTGCGGCGCTGCAGCTGGTTCTCGACCTGGCTCCACTGCGCTTTGACCTCTTCTTCCTTCGACGTGAACTTGTTGTACGAACAGCCCGACACCAGCACGGCGGCCAGCAGGCAGGCGGCTGTCCATGTCGCGCGGGATCTCGCTGCACTCATGATTGGCTCCTGTCGTCGTACTTTAGCGTGGTTTTCCGGTTTTCCGCGCGGTGCGATCGCTGCCGCCTCACGAGCAGGGCAGACGAACGCGTCACCATCCGCCTGACGCGCCGCCGCCGCCGCTGCGGCCGCCGCCGAAGCCGCCGAATCCGCCCCCTCCGCCGCCGCCAAATCCACCGCCGCCGAAACCGCCGCCGAATCCGCCCAGCCCTCCGCCGAACCCGCCAACGCCGCCGGTCCAGCCGCTCCACGGTCCGCCGAAGGGTCCGCGGCGCCCGCGGCCGCCCCGGCTCCTGAGAATCATCATCAGGATGAAGAGCGCGAGAAACACGAAGGCGCCGGGCGGAAAGGACGATCCCGACGATGGCGCTGATTGCGCCGGTGCGGGCACGCCCTGCAGCGTCACGCCGCGCGCCTGCGCAATGCGATTGATGATTTGCGTCGTCCCGTTCACCAGCGCGTCGTCGTAGCTGCCGCGTCGGAGCTCGGGCAGCATCAGTTCCCGGATCGTCTCGCCGGAAAAGCCGTCCGTGATGTATTGCTCGAGGCCGTAGCCCACTTCGATGCGGACGCGGCGTTCGTTCTGCGCGAGCAGGACCAGAACCCCGTTGTCCTGATTCTTCTTGCCGATGCCGGCTTTCTCGAAGAGCTTGACCGCGTACTCCTCGATGGATCCGTACGGCGCGATTGAAGGGACGGTGGCGACGGCCACCACATCGCCGCTGGCGGCCTGCAGCGCGCGGATCCGGCGGTCGAGCTCGGCAATCGCCGGCTCGCTGAGCACGTGGGCCAGGTCGTTGACCGGACTCGTGAGGGTGGGCAGTTCCTGCGCGAGCACCGCGCACGCGAGCGCGATCCACAGCACAGCGGCGGCGCGGACCCTCACTTCACACGCCACACGTCGACGAAGTTCCAAAGCGTCTCCGCGGCGGCCAGCAAATCCGGCATGCGGCCGACCAGCCGGTGCGCGAGCTCGGGTGTCTGCTCGAGCTCGAGCAGCGATCGCACGAGGTCCGGCGGCAGCCCGATGCCGTCGCGGATCAGATCGGCCAGCTGCTGATCGCCAATCCCGGTCGCCCCCTGCAGCCGCGCGACATTGCTGAGGACCGCCCGGAACGGCAGCGCGGATCGGACCAGGAGCTCCTCGAGATCGGCGTGGTGCTCGGCCGACTGAAGCCAGCCCTGGCGGAGATGAATCAGAAAACTGCGGGCCTGGATTTCGCAGGCGCGCCGGAGATCCTCGGGATCGACCGCCAGGCCGGCGAACGGCGGCTCGCCCGCGATGACGGTATGTCGATCGAGGATCGCCTGGTACTCGATCGGAAAGGCGTCGAGCGATCGCCGGAACTCCTCCGGCGTCATCACCAGCGGCGTCGCCAGCCCTTCGCGATGCCACGCGCCCACGAGCGCGCCCAGCGCGTCGAGATCGTCCGCGCCGACCGACGATGCGAAGGCCACGCTGTGGTCGGGACCGTAGGCGACAAGCGCAACGAACCGCGCGCCGAACACGCGGCGCAGATCCGACGCGAGGCGATCGAGCGCGCGTCGGATGGACGAGGAGAGCTCCAGGACGGCCACGTCAATCATTCTAAGTCTTGCCGATAGAATGGTCGCGATGCGATTGCGGACGTTGAAGGTGGGTTGTTTTGGCGGCGGAACGGGATTGCCGAGCCTGCTCGGCGGATTGAAGAGCAATCCGTGGATCGAGCTGCACGCGATCGTGACGATGTTCGACAGCGGCGGGTCGTCCGGCCAGCTGCGCGATGAGCTCGGCGTTCTGCCGCCGGGCGACGTGCTCAAATGCGCGCTTGCGCTCGCGCGGAGCGAGGCGGAAGCGCGTGAGCTGCTGCTGTCGCGCCTCCCGATGCTCGAGCATCGCCGGCTCGCGGGTCACACCGGCGGCAACCTGCTGCTGTCGATGATGGAGCAGTACACCGGCGACTTCCTCGCCGCGGTCGACGGTTTGCGCACGCTCCTCGGCTGCCGGGGCCACGTCTGGCCCATCACGATCGAGCGCGCGACCCTTTGCGCCGAATACACCGACGGCTCGACCAGCCGCGGCGAATATGAAGTCGACGCCGCGCAGGCGCACGGACGCTGCATCGACCGGCTCTGGCTCGAGCCGTCGATCTGGATTCACTCGACCGTCGCCGACGTCATCCGTTCGCTCGACGCGGTCGTCATCGGTCCGGGGAGCTTCTACACGAGTCTGCTGCCGATTTTCCTCGCGGAGGGCTGCTGCGAGGCGCTCGCCTCGGTGCCGGGGCCCGTGATCTACATCGCCAATCTGCTGACCGAGGGCCTCGGGATGGATGGCTTCACGGCCGGACACGCGCTGACGCGGCTGTCCGCAGCGATCGGGCGATCGATCGACGTGGTGATCGTCAACTCGGATCCGCCGCCCGATCAGGTGCTGGAGCGCTACGCGCGCGAGCACAAGGCGCCGCTGCCGCTCGGCTCGATCCCGCGCGGGTGCGAGGTCGTCGAAGGAGGATTCTGGCGCGGCAATATCGCGCGCCACGATCGCGCGCGGCTGCGGACCGCCGTGTGGGCGGTGCTCGCCAAGCGGCTGCTGCTCGTCTGACGCCTACGTCTTGTTCTTGTGGGCGATCCACGTGGCGTCGCCCGCCGGTCCCAACGACGCATCGCCACGCATCGTCTGGCCATCGGCGCTGACTTCGCCGGTGAACACCATCTCGACGTCGGTGCCTTCGGCGGTGACGTTGGCCTTGAACTCGAGCGTCGTGCCCTTGAGCGTGCCGGTGATTGGCGACGATCCGTAGCGGCCCGTATACGTGCCCGTGATTTTCTCGCCGTCCTGTTTCAGCTCGAGGGCCGGCATCCCGTTGCCCATCGCGGTTTCCAGCGTCATCGTCCACTTGCCGGCAATTGCGATCGGCTTCCGATCGTCCGGCTTCTGATCGGGTTTCGATTGCGGCGGATCCTGCGGGGCTGCCGGCGGGGGCCCCTGCTGGGCGTGAAGGGCGACCGCCGTGATCACCGCGCAGAATGCGAGCAGCAGACGCAGGTGTCGGATCATTTCGACCTCGCTTTCGGTTTGGCGGACGCGGCGGGTGGCTTGCGTGCGGGTGCCGATCGCCGCGTCGAGGCGGCGGCCGCCGATTTCGCGGGGGGAAAG
>JADMIO011485938.1_pt1 | contig 11200 bp, 9 predicted proteins | sample 8958161 | NCBI WGS metagenome assembly JADMIO01 (sample SAMN16585339, study PRJNA669376) | soil metagenome | isolation source: Crop rotation soil | place: USA: Cullars Rotation, Alabama | collected 2011 | reverse complement strand
GTAGCTTCCATAATATAACGGCATAAATGTAGCGCCCGGAATGGAGTGTAGCCCTATAGATTAATCAGCCGAAGCTATGATTCCCTTGCCAGGAGGAGAAAGCGATCGAGACCTTCTTTCTTTTTTGCATCCAGCTCGTAGTGGATATTTTCCCGGAAGTAGGTCTGAAGACTGTACTCCGGGAATGGATTTGCCGCCACAACCTCATCAATATGAGCCAGGCCTTCCTTGTTGGCGGCATTGAACCGGCTAAGAAAATCCGCGGGCAGGTCTTTGTTGGCAACCCAGGCCGCAAAGACGAAGGGCAGACCGGTCCATGCTTTCCAGGCTTCGGCAAGGTCGTAGATGAAAGGAAATGAATGCCGCTGCTTAAGAGCCCGGTCCCCAATAATAACTCCCGCTGTAGCTCCGCCGATCAAACCGATATAATCTTCGGGCGCAGCCTTGAATGCTACATTTTTCTTCCAGTATCCCGCAAGCAGCAATGTCGCCAGCTTGACCGAGCTCCGGCTCTGGTAGTCCAGAAACACGGTCTCTATCTCGTGCATCGGCACCTGACTGAAAAGCGCTACAGAGGCCACTTCGCCATCGGCGGCAATTCCGAAATCACTGACAATCCTTGCGCCCGGGATGCTTTGCATAGCCGCAACCGGCAATAGCGCCATATCAATAGTGCCCTCCTTCAGACTTTTTGCAAGATTGGAAGGATAGTCGAGCAGCAGCTCCATATCATTCATGACATCACTACGCTCGATACCCCACAACAAAGGCTTGGTGTTGAGATATGAAACCGCTGCAACTCTTATTGTGGAAGCCAAAGGATAATTTTGGGCGCGAAGGTATGCGGCTTTGTAGTCAGTGCGTTCTGCCCGCTATCGTTCCTATTCACCAATCAGCATTTATCAATTGTCGCAACTTATTATATACACCGACGGGGCAGCCAGGGGGAATCCGGGCCCGGGCGGATACGGGGCTATTCTTATGTGGGGAAGTATCCGGAAAGAACTTTCCGGAGGATACCGGCACACGACCAATAATCGAATGGAATTAATGGCAGTGATAGCCGCGCTGCAGGCATTAAAAAAAGAAGGAATAAACATTACCATCTTCAGCGATTCATCCTATGTGGTAAATGCGGTTGAAAAGGGATGGCTTCGAAACTGGTTGAGAACGGGGTTCAAAGACAAAAAGAACCCCGACCTCTGGCGCCAGTATGCTGCCCTTGCATCAAAGCATCACATCAAATTCGTATGGGTAAAGGGACATGCCGACAATCCCTTCAATAATCGCTGTGATGAGTTGGCTACTGCAGCGGCCGACGGCGGTAATCTGCAGGTGGATGAAGCGTTCGAAGCAGGCTAAGGCTTAACGAATGAAAATCTGCTTTTCGGAACCGCGGCCCCCTGCAATCATTTACCTTTGGGCCGTTTTTAACGTATTCCGCTAAATGTCTGATTTTTCGTTCATATCCAACGCTCATCCTGCATACATAGAAGGACTTTACACAGACTATCTCAAGAATCCGGAAGGCATTGATTCCGAATGGGCTTCTTTCTTTAAGGGGTTTGACTATGCAACCGGCCGGACTGGCGGTTCCACTGTAACTGATAGTAAATCAATAGATGGGGCGCAAATAGCCAAAGAGTTCGGGGTATTCCGGATGATCCGCGCCTATCGCAAGCGGGCACACCTGTTGGCTACTACCAATCCTATCCGTCCCCGCAAGGACCGGAAGCCCTATCTCGACCTGAAGGATTTTGGCCTCAGCGAAGCGGATATGGACACCTCATTCGCCGCCGGGTACTTTATTGACCGGGAGGGTGCAAAGCTGCGGGACATTCTTGCGTTCCTTAAAAAGACATACGCTGGCGACATCGGAATAGAGTATGCCTATATCACCAATAAGGAGCGGGCGCTCTGGATTGAGCGTGAGTTTGAAGGAATGCAGCATGTTGAACTGAGCATTGAGCAAAAAAAGCGGATACTCGGGAAGCTGAACGAGGGAGTGATTTTTGAAAAGTTCCTTCACACCAAATACATCGGGCAGAAGCGCTTTTCGCTGGAAGGCGGGGAAAGCACGATACCGGCCCTTGACACACTGATCAACGAAGCGGCTAATGCGGATGTCAGGGAAGTAGTTATCGGTATGGCGCATCGCGGCCGATTGAACGTACTCGCAAATACGCTGGGAAAGACCTACGAGCAGATTTTCTCCGAGTTTGAAGGAAATATGCCGACCGACACGACGATGGGCTCAGGCGACGTAAAGTACCACCTCGGCTTCCGGGCGACACACAAAACTCCCGATGGCAAGGAGGTAAATGTGCAATTGGTTCCGAACCCCTCACACCTTGAAGTAGTCGACCCGGTGGTTACCGGTTATGCGCGTGCAAAAGCCGATACACTATATAAGGACGAGTATGACCGGGTTCTGCCAATCGTTATTCATGGCGATGCCGCAATTGCCGGCCAAGGGGTAGTCTACGAACTGCTTCAGATGAGTCTTTTGGATGGTTACAGCACCGGAGGCACGATCCACTTTGTGATCAACAATCAAATCGGATTTACAACGGATTTTGATGACGCCCGTTCGGCGGATTATTGCACCTCAGTGGCTTCCATGGTGCAGGCACCCGTCCTGCATGTGAATGGCGACGATCCCGAAGCGGTAGTGAAGGCGGCAATGCTTGCGGTGAAATACCGCCAGGAGTTTAACCAGGATTTCTTTATCGACATGGTTTGCTACCGTCGCTATGGTCATAATGAGGGAGACGATCCTTCCTTCACCCAGCCGCTGATGTACAACCTGATTAAGACCCATCCGAATCCACGGGAGGTTTACAATGCGAAGCTTATAGAGCGGGGAGACGTCGATGCGTCGCTGGCAAAAGAGATGGAATCCGCATTCTGGAAAGATCTTCAGGACAGGCTGGACGAGATTCACCAGACGCCTATTCCGTATACCAGGCAACCGCCTGAACTCGCCTGGACCAAACTTTCCAGGGCCGGTGATGCAGATTTTGAAAAATCTCCGGATACCGGGATCTCCAGCGAAGAAGTGGCGCGCATTTTCGCTGCACTGATGAAAGTGCCGGAAGGGTTCAAGCCATTGCGCAAGATCCAGAAGCTGCTGGACGAGAAAGTGAAGATCTACGAGGAAGAGAAGAAGATCGATTGGGCCACTGCCGAGCTCATGAGCTATGCCTCACTTGTAAGCGAGGGTAACAATGTGCGTATGAGCGGCCAGGATGTGCAAAGAGGCACCTTTTCGCATCGTCATGCCATACTTCACGATGAAACAACGAACGAGAAGTACAACAGGGTGAATGCGGCTGCGACAAACGGCGCAAAATTCCGCATCTATAATTCCCTGCTTTCTGAATTTGCGGTACTGGGATTTGAGTATGGCTACTCCATAGCAAATCCGGCCTCTCTGACTTTGTGGGAAGCACAGTTTGGCGATTTTGCCAACGGCTGTCAGACGGTAATTGATCAATACATCGCGGCCGGTGAAACAAAATGGCAGAAGATGAGCGGACTGGTTCTGTTGTTGCCGCACGGCTATGAAGGACAGGGGCCCGAGCATTCCTCGGCGCGCCTGGAACGCTTCCTTCAGCTTTGTGGTGAAAGGAACATGGTGATTACGAATATCACTACTGCCGCTAATTTCTTCCATGCGCTTCGCAGACAACTGACCTGGAATTTCCGCAAGCCGCTTGTCAATTTCTCACCAAAGGCAAATCTGCGACTCAATCGCACCTTTTCGCCCATTGAAGAGTTTATCACCGGCGGCTTTAAAGAGGTGATTGATGATGCGAGCGTATCTAAGCCGGGTATGGTGAAGCGAGTGATACTTTGTTCGGGGAAAATCTATTACGACCTTTCTGAAAAGCAGGAAGCTGACAAACGGACGGATATCGCCATCGTACGGTTGGAGCAGATTCATCCGCTGCCAATCGGTCAACTGAAAGCTCTGCAGGAAAAGTACAAGAAGGCTGAATGGGTCTGGGCCCAGGAAGAACCCCTGAATTCGGGTGCGGCTTCATATCTGAGGATGAATTGCGACCTTCCGTTTGCGAAGATCATTTCAAGACCGGTACAGGCGGCAACGGCGACAGGTTTCAGCAAAAAGCATGCGCAGGAGCAGGCGACAATCCTTGAGCAGGCCTTTAGCCTGTAGCAGTTTACGCGCTCTACGTTATGGCAGAAATGGTCCTTGTTCCGGGCAGGGAGCGACACACCTGTTCGTACGATTTTTGTAATGTTAGGATAATGTAAATCCTGTTGATTAACACCAACGACTTGGACACTCCATCGCGTCTTTTGAGATAAGGGGACCTGGTTCGCAGGCAGGCTACAAAGAAGTTTGGTTTTCCACTACATTTAGCCCTTATTTAATTCACATTACAAGACCTACATCATGAAAGCCACAATCGGAGTATACGATGAACAATCGAAGGCGATTGAAGCCATTCAGGAATTGAAAGCCGCCGGCTTCCCTGAAAAGCAGATTTCACTCATTACCCATAATAAAGACGAGCAGCTTCATCCGGCAGAAGAAGGCGAAAACGAGGAAGGACAGGGAATGGATTCAGACAGCGTCTATTCCAGGCCAATACGTATTGCCGCAACTGGAGTGGGTATTGGTGCAGTAGTCGGGCCCGTTCTTGGGGCCCTGGCCGGTCTCGGCATGTTGGCAATCCCGGGTCTTGGCATTCTGGTTGGGGCAGGCGCCCTGGCTGGTGCCGTTGCGGGCCTTGATGTTGGTCTGATTGGTGGGGGAATTATCTCCGCACTGGCCATTGCCAATGTCAACAAGCATCACGAAGAACTGTATCAGGAGCATTTGCAGCTGGGACGATATATAGTTGTAGCCCATGGCAGTGAGACGGAGATAGATCACGCCCGCGACGTGCTTCACGAACATGATGAACACCTTCATCTGGACACGCATAAATAGGCCTCTCCGGTAGGATTAGCTTATCTTCCTTACCTGAATCTGCCATTATGCGACATTCCATTACGTTTATTGCTGCGATTGTATGCCTGTGCATTTCTGGTAATGCAGAAGCTCAGAAACCTGTATCCGGTGGGCGTCGCAGCACGCAAAAGACCAGGACTTCAGACCATCGTTCGAAGTCGGGAGATCTGCAGTCGGCAAATTTCAATTCCAGGGAACCGGCAGATGTCGGCATCCCGCAGGAGAATAGCTTGAAATCCAGGAATCGGAAAACAAAAAAGGTGGTAATCGTACCAGCGCCGCCTCCGCCACCGGGAAATGATCCCATTCCTCCTAAGCGAATTCCTTAACATAATTTTCGTAGCCTCCGGGATCGCCTCTTTAAACCCTGGCATGAGGTTTAGGTCTATTACCTGAACACCAAAAACCAGTGAATCATGAGAGTTAAAACAGGAATTATCGGGGCAGTACTTGCCATTATGTGTGTTGTTATGTCGAATGACGCAAATGCCTATCGTCACGGTTGCCGCGGAGGATATCGATACGGGGGTGGATACCCGCGCGCCCAGGTTTGGGTAGCGCCACCAGTTCCGAGAATAGTAGTGGCCGGACCAGGATATGGATATGGTGACGGGTATGGCTACGGGTATCGACGTGCACCGCGTTATCGCGCGGCCCGGTACGGATACTATCGTCAACCGCGCTATAGTTATGGCTATTCTTACAATAGCCCATCCTGCGGACGATATGGTCGCAGATGGTAATAAAGCACTTAATAAAGAAAAGCCCCGCAGCAAACACTGCGGGGCTTTTTGTTTCAATTATTTTGAAAGCGCTGCTGTTATCTCAGGACTCTCGGGTTTCACTTTAGGCTTGAAGACGGCCACAAGTCCACCCTTCTCATCGATCAGGTATTTCTGGAAATTCCAGGTTACTTCGGAATCCTGCACGCCATTGTGTGATTTCTCGGTAAGCCAATGATAAATGGGCGCCATATCGCTTCCTTTCACAGAAATCTTGGCCGCCATAGGGAACGTGACACCATAGTTCTTTTTGCAGAATGTGCTGATCTCCGCATTTGAACCCGGCTCCTGCTTGCCGAAATTATTTGCCGGAAAGCCAACGATCACGAGCTTTCCTTTATTGGCTTTATAGAGATTCTCGAGACCCTCATACTGAGGCGTATTACCACACTCCGACGCCGTGTTTACGATGAGTATCTTTTTCCCGCGGAACGCAGAAAAATCAATTTCACCGCCATCAAGAGCGGTAACCTTGAATTCGTAGATGGAGGTTGGAATATCGGCAGTTTCTTTTGGAGCGAACCAAAAAAGCAGCTTGAAGAATAAAAGGGCTGAGAGCATGATAATTGATTAATTGCAAGAGTGCTGAGAAGGCACAAAATTAACCTATTCCACGCGCCCGCAAGCCTTGTGATTAGCGTACTTTCGCGACCACTTCCAATGAAAGACCAGCCTCCGTCGAAGAATGAATCTGCAGGGAATCAGAGACCGTTTCCGGAATGGCGACATGCGCTCCATTTTCACGCGTTCTGCAGGGACGTCGCTGAAGCTGCATGCCTCAGATAAGGCGAGGTATATCGACGAGCTTGATCTCGAGGAAGCTCTTCCGGCTTTTACTGCTTTAGGGGATGAGCAGATCGAGGTCTTTCCCTATCTGGACATATCGCTGCAACGCGAGCTGATTGACCAACTTCCGCAACAGCGGGTTTCGAGTCTTTTAAATGCGCTGTCATCTGATGACCGCACCACACTTTTCTCCTCGTTCGAGGAAGACGAGCTGCCGCAGTATCTGGCCTTTCTCAATGCAGAAAATAAAGGCACTACCAATGAGCTGCTGGAATACTCAGAGAACAGTGTGGCAATGCTTGTGGATACCAGCTTTGCGACTGTCCGGGAAGACATGACCGTTGCCGATGCAATGCTTCACCTGAGAAGGCATCTGAAAGACAATGAAGCGGCTGATGTGTTTTTTGTGGTAGATCTGAACGGGCTCCTGATTGACGATATTCCGGTACGGAGACTGGTGCTGAGCGAACCCTCGCTGACGATCCGCGAGATCATGGACGGCTTTTACGTCTCTCTCCTGATAACGGACACAAAGCAAGACGCAATTGAACGTTTCAAAGAATATGACCGGGTCGTCTTGCCAGTCGTAAATGAAGAAAACAAGATGATGGGTGTCGTCACGATTGACGATGTACTGGATGCTGCTGAAGAGCAGGACACTCGCGAGATGCAGCAATTTGGTGGTATGGAGTCGTTGGACTATCCGTACGTGGACACGCCCTTTGTGACTCTGATCCGTAAAAGGGCGGGCTGGCTGATCATTCTCTTCCTCAGTGAGATGCTGACAGCTTCAGCAATGGGATATTTTAGTAAGGAAATTGAAAAGGCGGTTGTGCTGGCCTTGTTTGTGCCATTGATTATTTCGTCGGGCGGCAACAGTGGATCACAGGCGGCCACTCTTATCATTCGTGCTATGGCACTTAAGGAGCTTTCAATAAAGGACTGGTGGTACGTTATGCGCCGCGAAATCATGTCGGGACTAACGCTGGGTCTTGTTTTAGGAACAATCGGCTTTGTGCGGATAACGCTGTGGCAGGAATTGCATTGGTACGACTATGGTGAGCATTGGTTTTTACTTGCTGCAACCGTTTCCTTTTCATTGATCGGTATTGTGCTGTGGGGAACGCTCAGCGGCTCGATGATCCCGATCATACTCAAAAAATGCAGGCTGGATCCTGCAACATCTTCAGCTCCGTTCGTGGCTACATTGGTAGACGTGACCGGCCTGATCATCTATTTTTCCATTGCGGCACTCTTGCTGAGCGGAACTCTGCTCTAAGTCAGGCAATACTGGCTTTCGCGCAAAACAGGTCTGGTCAATTCAACGAAATATCCGGAAGAGAAGCCGGCATTGTGTTATGAAACAACAATGGATGACACATGATGTCCACAAAATAGGGGTGGAGCGGAAAGCCTGCCACTATCTCCAGGGCCTCCTGCTCATCGGTCGCGGCCACGACACACCAAAGGGCTGTGCGGAGCTGTGAAACACTATAGCTCAGCAATCGCCCTTCGATAAATAACTGGTTGATATGCTCACGATGCCTCGGAATAACGGCAGTGATTTCATCGGTCATCGCCGGAGGCAATTCAAAATGGAACATGTAAGCAACCATAGCTGATTAGCATCACCGCGTACGCAGCAATCGCTCAAAGGTAAAGCAGCAGGTAATTACTTCAGCACCTATCTGAATAGCGTGACATTGCCCGATCGGGTCAGGCGCTCATGAGACTCACAGAAACCATCGGCTTCCCATACGTAAACGCCAAATGGTGCAGGGTTTCCATTTACCATTCCGTCCCATTGCTTCGTACGGTCGCTAGTGCTGAACACTTCCTTACCCCAGCGGTCGAATATCCTGAAGTAGTTTAAAAGCACCAGTTTTTCAGCGTTGAGAAGGCCAAATGTTTTGGGAGCTCCCCGGCCATTGTCCGGCGCAAATGCATTTGGTACATTAAACCCATTACAGGACACGGTCACCTTCACGGTATCGATATCTGAGCACCCATCGGTATTCGTAATACGGAGGTAATAGGCAATATCCCTGATTGGCTTTACGGTAGGATTCAGAGTGAACGGATTATCCATAAAGTCGGTAGGGAACCATGTATAGGTGTACGGCTTTCCTTTGTAAGTCTCAGGACCGCCCAAAACCGTGCTGGCACCGTCAGAAATGGCCCGGTCAGGACCAGCATCTGCCTTCACACGGCTTACATCAACCCGCAGCGTAGTATCAACTACACAACCTTCGGGGAAAGGAATGCGAATGTGGTAAGTAGTGGAAATTTTAGGATAGACCTTGATATTAATACCTGCCGTATCTGAAATGTTGTAATTGGGACTGAAGTAATAATTAAGTGCGTACTGCGAACCCGCTATTACATGCAGCGTATCTCCCTGGCAGATCAGGGTATCATTTGATAGGTTGATAGGAGGCACCCTGATAACAGTTACCTGTTTACAATCAATAGCAGCATTGGGTAGACCTTCATTAATAGCAAGGTAGACGTTGAATACTCCCTGGTTGTCGTAGCTGGGAGAAGGAGGCTTTGGCAAATCGGAAGATTGAATGCTTGCGTTCTGACACTGAGGGAACAGGATCCTGGTGAGTGCATTGTTGCCGGCATTCACAACAAACATGAAGAGAGAATCCCTATCGCGAACTACGCGCGTAAGATCTGAAGGCTGATCAAGACCGGCGCCGATATAGGCCTTGTTAAACACGAAAGCAGTAGACAGATTGCTTACATTATAGCGAAGGACCGAGTCATTGTTGCGATTGGTGATGTATGCATAATATCCTCCGCAATCACGCACGATGCTGATGCCCGAAGGGCCTCTCAGGCGTGTTGGATTACCCATACCTCCACCTGCAGCAACGGCAGTAGTAAGTACGGGAGTATTCGATAATTGATTTCCGAAGAAAAGGCGGGATACGGTAGCTCCACCGCCCGGACCCCCGGCACCAACGTTGGTGACGAAGAAATACCATAGGCCCTGATCAAAAACGCCCACCATATCAGTAGGGCCGCTTATGCCACCTCCACCAAATCCACTCGTAATAGGAGTGATCTGAGTCGCTGTAGGGGTGCGGGAAATATTGTTGCCGAAGTTGAGCCGAATCAAACGGTTATTACCATTGTTGACTACAAAGCCATAGTACACGTTCCCTTGCTTTGCAACGAAAATGCCGCGGGGATCCAGCAAGAGACCACCGGGATTTCCCATTCTCACACCATTCGGAACATTACCCAGGTTTTTGCCAAAATCAATGCGGGAAAGCGATGAAGGCTGAGCGCCGCCACCAACCATGAAAAGGAACCAATTACCATTATCCTGTGTCAGGTAGAGTGAATTGGGTGAAGGAGTTACCGCATCATCAAGCGTACCGAAATTGGTTACGGTAGGAATGCTGATCAGGCTCTTTCCAAAGCTTAAGCGAAGCAATTCACCCACCGGGTTGACGACAAATCCGTAGTAGTTCTTATCCGCGTCCTTCCCTATTTCAATGGCTGAGGGTGCATTGAATTGGAAGGTTGATCCCATATTGTCCAGTATGGGAGTTGCATTCAAATAACCGGAGCAAAAACCCCAGTAATAAGTTGAAGCATTCATTGCATGAGGCTCGATATGCAACTTTTGGCCTACGCAGATGGTATCAGATTCAAAGTCAAATAAACTATTCTGTGCGCGCAATCCCAATGGTGCAAACGACAGCATCATAAGGACCAGAAGTAGGCTTTTTCTCATAAACGGTAAAAGTAGATTGCTTTCCAATGGGCTAATATAACCAATACTGTAAAAAATCAGCGGTGAAAGGCTATTTTTATTTTTCAAATTGCTACCAGTATGCTCAAAAACCGCATTTCACGTCACTTATTTCATAAGACGGTTCTTTCGCTCGCTTTCGTTGGTGCGCTTGGCAGTTATTCCTTCGGAAAGGAAGGAATGTGGCTTCCCCCGATGCTGGCAAACCGGGCGGCTGATATGAAAGGCGAGGGCCTGCAGATTCCTATTGAGCAACTTTATAATTCACAGGGAACCGGACTGAACAATGCAGTTGTCCTCTTTGGGAAAGGTTGCACCGGCGAGATCATCTCTTCTCAGGGACTGGTGCTCACCAACCATCATTGCGGATATGGAAGCGTACAAGGTCTGAGCAACCGGGACCATGACTATTTTGCAACAGGCTTTTGGGCCATGAGCAATAAAGAGGAGCTACCATGTCCGGGCCTTACGGTGACGTTTGTCCGGAAAATGGAAAATGTCACTTCCAAAGTACTATATGAGTTACCGGATACCATGGCCGATGCCTCCCGCGACAGCATCATCGCTATCCGGATTGCCGGCCTGGAAAAAGGCTACAAGCTCACAAGCAAGCTGGACGCCAAAGTTGAGTCGTATTACCGTGGCAATCAGTATTGGGTCATTCTTACCGAAACATATAAAGATGTCCGCCTGGTGGGATTCCCTCCAAACGGAATCGGATTTTTCGGCGGCGATACGGACAACTGGATGTGGCCTCGCCACAATGGCGACTTTTCCGTGTTCCGGGTATACGCAGGCAAGGACAATGCCCCGGCGGATTATAGCAAGGATAACAAGCCCTATCGTCCAAAGCGCTTTTTCTCCATCAATACATCCGGTTAT
>JADMIO010972911.1_pt1 | contig 11200 bp, 6 predicted proteins | sample 8958161 | NCBI WGS metagenome assembly JADMIO01 (sample SAMN16585339, study PRJNA669376) | soil metagenome | isolation source: Crop rotation soil | place: USA: Cullars Rotation, Alabama | collected 2011 | reverse complement strand
CCGCCGCGCCCGCTTCGACCTCGACGCCGACGATGCCGTGCTCCGCCACTTCCTGCGCGAGACCGCCTACCTCGTCGTGCAGCGCGTCTTCGGCGACGCCGAGCTGACGGCGCTGCGCGCCGCGGTCGCCGCGCGGCAGGCGGCGGCGCGGCCCGACGACGGGCGCTCCTGGTGGGCGGAGCGGGCCGACGGCGCGCGCGTCCTCTGCCGCCTCATCTATCTCGGCCTCGACGTCCCGGCGATCGCCGCCCTGACCGAGGACCCGCGCCTTCGCCGGCTCGCCGGCCTCGTCGATGCGGACCTGCGACCCGTCCTCGACCGCTGCGACGGGCAGTCGGTCGTCCTGAAGCCGCCCGACGTCGTCGCGGGCCTCGCCGACCTGCCGTGGCACCGCGACTGCGGCCTCGGCGGCCATCCGGTCACCTGCCCGAAGCTGAACGTCGGGATCCAGCTCGACGCGGCGACGGCGGCGACGGGTCGCCTGCTCTACGTTCCCGGCTCGGCGCGCGGCTCGTGCCATCGCCGCGACCTCGACCGTCACGCGCTCGCCGTCGACACCGCGCCCGGCGATTGCACCGTCCACTTCGGCGACGTCTTCCACGCCGCCCCGGCGCCGCGGGGCGCCGGCGGGCGGCGCGCGCTCTACGTCACGTTCCTGCCGGCGCGGGCCTGCGCGGCGATCCCGCCGGGCCAGAGCTACAACGACGTGATCCGCGCCCGGGTCGGCGGGTGAGGCGGGTCGCCACACCCGTCGCCCTGGTCGCGCTGGCCGCGGCGGGGTGCGGGCGGCACCGCCGGTGGACGGCCTCCGCGCCCGCTCGCTGATGGTTCCCGTCGCCGGCGTGGCGCCGGCCGACGTGCCCGACACGTTCCGCGCCCCGCGCGCGGGCCGCGGCATCCACGGCGCGGTCGACATCCTCGCGCCGCGCGGCACGCCGGTGCTCGCCGCCGACGCCGGCCGCGTGCTCCGTCTCGGCCGGAACCGGAAGGGCGGCCTCACCCTCTATGCCACCGACGAGACGGAACGCTTCGTCTACTACTACGCCCACCTCGACCGGTACCGCGACGGCGTCACGAAAGGCACGCGCCTCGCCCGCGGCCAGGTGATCGGCTACGTCGGCACGACCGGCAACGCCGACCGCCGCGAGCCGCATCTCCACTTCCAGGTGATGACGCGCGCCGCCGGCAGCGGCTGGTGGAGCGGCGAGCCGATCGACCCGCGGCCGTACTTCGTCAGCGCGGGCCGCGCGCGCTGAGCGTCAGCGCGCGCCGGCCCCCGTTCGCTGATCGCCGACGACGGCGAACATGCGCATGATCGCCGGCAGGCCGGCGGCGACGCCGGTGGCCAGCGCGATGCTCCAGTTGAGCGCGTCGGGCTCGGCGAGGAGCAGGTACGCGACGCCGAGCCCCCCGAGGGTGACCAGCGGCGCCCGCAGCCGCGCCCAGGCGCTGCGCTCGCCGGTGCGCTCCCACGAGGTCACCGTGGCGCACGTCTCGGCGCGCATCACGAAGCGCCGGAAGGCCTCCGTCGGCAGGCAGAACGCGGGATCGCGGCGGACGAGGAGCCGCCGCATGAGCGGACGGACGATGTCCTGCGCGTTCGGGTTGAGGAAGCCCTCCTCGGCGAGATGGCGGAGCGCGAGCTTCTCGGCGCGCGTACATTGCCGCCAGATCTGCCAGTGCCGCGCCTCGCAGGCCTCGTCGGCCTCGTCGGCGGGCAGCGTGTCGCAATCGGGCAGCTTCGGGTACTTGCGCGCCAGCATCTCGGCGACGGGCTTCTCCGCGGCATGAAGACGGGCATGCGGCGGGATCTCCCAGCGCTGGCGGCGGAAGGCGTCGAGGAGACGCGCCCAGCGATCGAGGAGCGCCGCCCACTCGTCCTCGCTCTTCTTCGCGGCATCTTCCTTCTCGGGGGTCGCAGCGACGGCGCGGTCGCGCTGCGCCTCGAGCACGCGTGCCCCGACGTAGCGCAACGGATCGACCTCGGACGTCAGCACGACGTTCTTGCGATGCCCGCGCACCAGCGTCTCGAGGAGGCTGAGCACGGCGACGTGCAGGTCGGGGGCGACCAGCGCGCATTCGAGGTGGTCGATCTCGAGGGTCGGCGCCTTGATGGCCTCGGTCTTCTTGCCGAGCGCGTCGGCGGTGGTCGGCTCGCGGAGGTCCAGCAGCTCCTGCGCCGCCGACGTCTCCTCGACGAGGACGATCTGTTGCCCGGGCGCGAGCGTCCAGACGATGAACGATCCGCGTCCCGGGTGCAGCGGTCCCGTCGCATCGGCGCGGTCGACGTCGAGCAGGAACAGAAGCCGAACGATCGACCAGACGATCCCGAACCCGGAGCCGAGCACGGCGATCCAGAGGAGGAGCTGGAGCACGGTCTCCGGCCAGATCGCGGCCATCGGGAGCGGATCGTTCAGTCGGACCTCGCCTTCGGAGCCGGCCGTCCCGTTGGCGACGAGCGCCCGCATCTCCGGGATCGGCGGGCCGAACAACGGCATCCGCGCGAAAAGGAACCCGGCCATGGCGTGGATCGGGCCCGGGCTCGTGTCCGCGGGCTTTTCCCACGCCCCCCGGGCCAGCGAGGTCTCGTACACACCGCTGCCGTCCGGGGTCGCGGAATGGGCCGCCTTCGCCTGCGTGAACGCCGTTCGGTAGAAGCTCGACAGCGCCCCGAGCACGTGCGCGCGCGCGTCGACGTACATCGTGACGGCGGGCAGGACGGCCGTCACGACCAGTAGCGCGACCAGCATGGAGACGTAGGCGCAGCGGAAGCGCCACTCCTTCGGCGTCCCGAGTGTCTGCCAGAGCCAGCGTCGCTTGACGGAGGCCATCATGCGCTCGGTCCCGCGCCGCCACGGCACGAGCGATCGCGGCAGCCATCCCGGCGCCGTCGCGACGGCCAGCAGCGCCAGCCAGCGCGGATCGATGCCGCGCCAGCCGAGGACCAGCATGAGCGCGACCACGCCGAGCGCCACGACGTGCGACGGTCGCCAGCCGGGCGCCGGCTCCCATGCCGCCGCCAGCGCGACCACGGCGATCACCGTCGGCCAGTCGCCGATGCGGGCCGCCAGCCCGACGGCGCCCACCGCCCCCGCGATCGCCGCGCCACGGGCGAGGGAGCGCTCGATCCGGGTCAGCACGTGCCGGCGCGGCGTCCCGAGCGCGCGACAGAGCGCCCCGAGCGTGCCGGCTGCGACCGCGACCAGCATCGCCACTCGCCACACCCCCGGCTGGCCCGCGAGCGCAGCGGCCCCGACGCACGCGGTCGCGACCAACCGCACGGCGGCCGGCGCATAGAGGCCGGGATGGCGGCGGTCCGGCCACAGCCAGTCGGCGCGGTAGCCGTCGTGCATGCCCTGGATCAGGAGGAGCAGCAGGACGAAGCCGATGACGTAGGCGAGATAGAGGGCGGCCCAGGCGGCCACCACTTCGTCGCCGACGCGCTCGGACACGCGCCGATTGCGAAACGCGAGGAGCCGCCACGGGGTCCCGCGGATGGAGCGCAGCGCCACCCGGTGCGGGGCGCCACGGTACATCACGTCGAGCAGGGGCGCCCTCCCGCCATCGGGCACACGGGCGATCGCGGCCGCGAGCCGGGAGTCGTCCCCGCACTCCGTGACGAAGTTCTCTACAAGGTTGCGCCGGCCGTCGGCGTGCAGCTTCACGTTCCCCCGCTCGTCGACGAAGGCGAACCCGAAGCCGTAGGGCAGCACGGGCTGGTTGAAGGCGCTCATCTTCATCGCGATGAGCAGCACCTTGCCCGTTTGCTGCTCGAACCGCCGCGCCAGGACGAGCGCGGGCTTGCCGTCGGTCTTCGAGGCGACGAGCTCGGCGGAGAACCCCTGGCGTTCCCATACCCGTCCCGCGAGCAGGTCCTTGTAGTAGGGTCGGCCCTTCACGTTGAGGACCGGAGGGGGCCGCTCCTCGAGCATCCAGCGCCCATCGACCGCACGGGGGACCCAGTTCTTCTCCGGCTGGCCGTCGGCATCGATCAGCACCACCTGGGTGAAGTCGCCGTATGCCACCCGGTCGCCGTTCTTCGGGCGGTGCGCGATCGAGGGGTCCGCCAGCTCGAGCTCGCGCGTGAGCCGCCGCTCGAGCAGGTCGCCGAGCTTGACGAGCTGCTCGTCGAGGCCGAGTGCCAACCGACCGCTGCCCGCGACGCCCAGGAGCAGGACGCTGAAGAGTCCCGTGCCCACCACCATCGCGAGCACGAGGAGTCGGACGTCGAGGCCGTTCAGCCGCTCGTGCGGTCCCATCGACCAGATCTTGAGCGCCGGCCAGGCGGCGAGGGCGAGTACGAGGACGAAGACCAGGGCCAGCAACCAGACGTTCGGCATCTGGCGCGCTTCCCCCTTGAGCCGCGCGACCCGCACGAGCCCGTGCAGGTCCAGATCGACCTCGCTGCTGCAGACGTCTCCCGGCTTCGCGTCCGGTTTGCACGCCGCGCCCGAGCGGATCTGCCCGCGACCGACCCGATCGGTGAAGTCGCTGTACGCGACGTTCCGCAGGACGACCTGGGGCGCCGACTTCGGCAGGAGCGCCGCTACCGCTTTCGCGACCTCCTCGTTGAGCGACCGCTTGCCGTCGTCGCTCTCCGGAGCTGGGCGCGCCTCCAGCGCCCGGCGCAGGTCGTTCTGGATCGCGACCGGGAGGACGTCCCCCTCGATCGCCACCGGGATGGTGCCGACGGTCAGCGCGATGCCGTCGAACAGCGCGGCGTCGCGGAGGACCGACTGGAGGACGCGGTCGAGCGGGATCCGTGCACACCGGCGCGCCGCGTTGCCGATCTCCCCGTTGCAGAGGCAGCTTCCTGGCTCGGTACACGTCACCGCGTCGGACGTGAAATCCGCGCGCTCGTGGTCGCACGCCGCCTCATAGGAGACGTACACCGTCGCCCGATCGCCCTCCGCCACGACTCCCACCCGGGTGCCGTTCGGGGTGGCCGGCGGCAGAACGACGTCCTTCGCGTCGACGATCTCGAGCAGATCGGGGTAGACCTTCGGCGCCTGCGGAGTCGCCTCCGGCGAGCGGGCGTCCGTGCCGAAGACCAGGCCGACCGCCTCGAAGCGGCTATGGACGGCGGCGCGCAAGACCGCGATCTCGCGCTCGTCCCGGCGGACGAGATCCTCGGTGCGGCGCGCGTGGTAGACCCAGAAGCCGCCCACGAACAGGAAGGCGACCGGGAGGATGAACGTCCCGAACATGCGGCCGAGCGCGCGCGTCGCTCCTTCCCGAACGGTCATCGGCTTCCCTGCCGGTCAAGCACGCGGCGCACCATAGTGCGCTCGGAAGGAATCCGTCCAGCTTTGCGACGCGGCTCGCAGCCCGCCCATCCGCCCGCGTCCAGGATCCTGGACGGCGTCCGGCCCACCGGACGCCCGGCGGCGGCCTAGTGACCCTTGCATGCCAGGTTTCTGGTTGACACGGCGCTTGCAGCAGCGTCGAGCGACCGCATCACCCCCCGCCTCACGCGCAGCCCCGCGCGCCAGGACGGCAACAGGAGGCCCCATGCTCAAGGGAGAGACCCGAGTCGTCGGCAAGACCGTCGAGGTCCACGGCCCGAAGCGGATGCGCTTCGTGCCGGGACAGATGATCCTTCGCATCCGTCCCGGTGCGATACCCGCGGCGCGCGGCGCCGGGCTCCGCATGACGGGGGCCGCGGCCGCCGTGCCGGAGGACGTCGCAGCGCCGCTCGAGTACCTGCGGAAGAATGCGGGCCTGAAGCGCGTGACGCCCGTCTTCTCGACGCGCCGGTCGCAGGTCGCGCGCGCCACGGGGGCGGGACGGGCGCATCTGGCGGTGTTCTCGAGCGTCGCGCATGCGACCAACGAGGACCTCGCCGGCATCAACGTGGTCGAGCTCGACCCGAAGAAGGTGACGCCCGCGCTCATGCGGCATCTGAAGGCGTCGCGCACGGTCGAGATCGCCGAGCCGATGCCGGCCCGCTGGCTCCAGCGCCCGACCGCCGCCGCCGCCGTCGACCCGCTGACCAACCGGCAGTGGGGGCTCCGTGCCATCACCTGGTTCGGCGCCGCGTTCCCCACCACGTCGGTGACGATCGGCGTGCTCGACACCGGCGTCGACACGACCCATCCGGACCTGCGGGGCGTCGTCAGCGCCTACCACCACGACGGGCTCGGCGCCCGCGACCTGCTCGGGCACGGCACGCACGTCTCGGGCATCATCGCCGCCAAGGCGAACAACGGCGTCGGCATCGCCGGCGTCGCCTCCGGCTGCCGGCTGGTCGTGTGGAAGATCTTCGAAGACCAGCCCGCCTCCGACGGCGAGTTCTACGTCGACGGCGAGCGCTACCTGCGCGCCCTCGGCGAGGCGCGCAACGCCGGCGTCCGCGCCATCAACCTGTCGATCGGCGGCACCGAATCGTCGCAGACCGAGCAGCTCCTCTTCCGCCGCCTCGAGGCGGCGCGGGTCGTGGTCTGCGCCGCGATGGGCAACGAGTACCAGGACGGGAACCCGACCGAGTACCCGGGCGCCTACCAGACGGTGCTGGCGGTGGGCGCGGTCGCCGAGACGCTGCGGCGCTCGGTCTTCTCGAACACCGGCCGCCACATCGGGCTGGTCGCGCCGGGCTCGAACATCCTCTCGACGCTGCCGCTGAAGACATCGCCGTGGCTGGAGGATACCGGCTACGCGGCCTGGAGCGGAACGTCGATGGCGACGCCGCACGTGACCGCCGTCGCCGGCCTGGTGGCGGCGAAGAATCCCACCTGGGACGCCGTCAAGATCAAGCAGCGCCTCACCGCCTCCGCGCGGAAGCTGACCGCGATGGGCACGAAGCCCTGGACGGCGGCATACGGGGCGGGACTCCTCGACGTGAAGGCGGCGCTCTGAGTTCCGACGCGCACGGGATGCCGCCGGGGCATCCCGTGCGCTAGGATCGTCGCATCGTGAAGCTCCAGCTGAAGCTCCGTGCCGGCGCCTCGGCCGCGGCCCGGCGCGCCCTCCACGACACGCTCGCGCAGCACGGCGCCACCATGCGCCCGCTCTTCCCGGGCGACGCCGACGCCGAGGTCGCCGCGCTCCACGTCGTCGAGGTCCCGGACGAGGACGCCGGGAAGCGCGTCCTGAAGGCCCTCCAGGCCGCAACGGCGGTCGAGTTCGCCGAGCCCGAGGTGCGGCGGAAGCTCATCCGCTGAGGCGTCCCTCAAGTTCCGGCCGGCTCCTGCCGAGATCTCCGCCGGACACCCATGCGCCCCGGTTGGGACTCTCCGCCCCGTCACGCCCTCGTCCTGGCCGGCGGCGGCATCGTCGGCGGCCTCTACGAGGTCGGCGCCCTCATTGCGCTCGACGCGCTGTTCGACGGCTTCACGACCTGCGACTTCGACCTCTACATCGGGTCGAGCGCGGGCGCGTTCCTCGCCGCGCTGCTCGCGAACCAGGTGCCGCCGCACGCCGTCAGCGAGACGCTCGAGTCGAACAACCACGTCCTGCCCCACCTCGCCGGCGGGAACTTCCTGTCGTTCCCCTGGCGCCGGCACCTCGCCACCCTGCCCCGCCTGGTCGGGGCGCTGCCCCGGGTCGCGCTCGATCTCGCGACCCACTGGCGCGAGGCGCTCGTGCTCGAGTCGATCGCCACGCTCGCCCACCACCTCCCGCACGGCGTCTTCTCGCTCGACGGCCTCCAGGACTGGGTGCGGGCCGCGCTCGCCGCCGCCGGCCGCAGCGACGACTTCCGCGACGCGCCCCGCCGCCTGCTCGTCCCGGCGACCGCGCTCGACAGCGGCGCGACCCACGTCTTCGGGCTCGACCAGCCGGAGACGACGCCGATCTCGGCGGCGGTCGCAGCGTCGGCGGCGATCCCGCTCGTCTTCGAGCCGGTGCGGATCGGCGGCATCGACTTCGTCGACGCGGTCGTCACCGAGACCGCGCACGAGCGGCTCGCGACCGACCACTGCGCGAACCTGGTCGTCATGCTGAACCCGATCCGGCCGCTCCTCACCGACCGGCTCGCCGCGCCGATCCGTCACGGCGGCATTCCAGCGATCGCGGGCCAGGCGCTCCGCATCATCCTCCAGCGCCGGCTCCGCGACAGCCTGGCCGCGGTGCAGGAGGAGCGGCCCGACCTCGACCTGCTGGTCTTCGAGCCGTACGAGTACGACGGCCAGCTCTTCGGCTACTCGCTGATGACCTACGCGCTCCGCTTCGAGGTGATCCGGCGCGGCTACCGCACCACCGCGAAGACGATCCTCCGCCACTACGACCGCTACGCGCGCATCTTCTACCGGCACGGCATCGCCGTCGTGCCGCGCGCCGAGTTCGCGTTCCGCGCCGAGCAGTGGAGCCGCGAGGCGAACCTGACGCGCGCCCAGGCCTGGCAGGCCGCCTGACCCCTTGATTCCCCGCGGCGGGGGCGCGATGGATGACGTCGCGCGCGCCGGCCGCAGCCACCGCGGCGCCCGCCCGAAAGGACGCCGCCATGGCCATCGACTTCACCTTCCCGCCCGAGATCGACGCGCTTCGCCTGAAGGTCCGCGACTTCATCGCGGGCGTCGTCCGGCCCGCCGAGGCGCGCATCAAGGAGCGCGAGGGCGACCGCCGGTTCATGATCCAGTCGATCATCGAGATGCGGATCGCCGCCAAGGAGGCGGGTCTCTGGCTGCCGCACATGCCGAAGGAGTGGGGCGGCATGGGCCTCGGCCACGTCGCGATGGCGGCGGTGTCGGCGGAGGCGGGCAAGTCGGCGTTCGGACCGTTCGCCCTGAACGCGCAGGCGCCCGACGAGGGCAACATGCACACGCTGCTGCACTGGGCGAACGAGGCGCAGAAGGCGAAGTACCTCCGCGCCCTCTGCGACGGCATGGCGCGCTCGTGCTTCGCAATGACCGAGCCCGAGGTGGCCGGGTCGGACCCGACGCTCATCCAGACGCGCGCCGTCCAGGACGGCGACGACTGGGTGATCAACGGCCACAAGTGGTTCATCTCGGGTGCGAAGGGCGCGCAGTTCGCGATCCTGATCGCGCGCACCGAGGAGAAGCCGGAGATCGCGCAGGCCGGGAACAGCGCCTTCCTCGTCGACCTGCCCGCCGAGGGGTGGACCGTCGTCCGCGACGTGAAGACCATGGCCGGATCGCACAACCACGCCGAGATCCGGATCGAGAACCTGCGGGTGCCGGCCGCCAACATGCTCGGCGGCCGCGGCCAGGGTCACCTCCTCGGCCAGGCCCGCCTCGGGCCGGCGCGGCTCGCGCACTGCATGCGCTGGATCGGGCAGGCCGAGGTCGCGCTCGACCTCATGGTCGAGCGGGCGACCAAGCGCTTCGCGCACGGCTCGCTGCTCGCCGACAAGCAGGGGATCCAGTGGATGATCGCCGACTCGGCGATGGAGCTCTACCAGTGCAAGCTGATGGTGCTCCACGCCGCCTACAAGATCGACCGCGGCGAGGAGTTCCGCAGCGAGGTGTCGATGGCGAAGCACTTCGTCGCCAACTCCCTGAACCGCATCATCGACCGCGCCATCCAGGTGCACGGTGCGCTCGGCTACTCGACCGACACCCCGCTCGCCATGATGGCGCAGCAGGCCCGCTGGGCCCGCTTCGCCGACGGCGCCGACGAGGTGCACCAGTGGCGGATCGCGCTCCGCACCATCGACGCGTGGAAGAAGGACGGCTCGACGCGGGCGGCGACGGGGAACCTGCCGCTGTAGGTTCCGGGATCCGGCAAGCTCGCTCCGTCTCGCGCGCCGGCGACCTGCGCGCCGGAGCCGCGCCGCGTCGGGCACGGTCACGCGACGGGACCCCGCTCAGACCTCGCGAAAAAGCTTGACGACCGGCGCCGCGAGCTGCGACTGTCCGCCGTCCGTCACGCACGGAGGAGAGCGGTGCGCCGAATCGCGTCGGGCGTCTGGACCGTCATGCTGCTGCTCGCGCTCGCCGCCACGGCGGGCGCGGTCGAGGTCGTGCCGGTCGGGCCGTCGTTCCGGGTCGGCGGGCATTTCGACTACTACTCCGGCATCTTCGGCGACGGCTACGCGCGCGACCCGCGCATCGCGGCGACGAGCGACGGCGGCTTCGTCGTCGTCTGGTCGGAGATAACGCGGCGGGAAAATCACTTCGGCGCCGGCATCAACGGCCATCGCCTGGGTGCCGACGGCCACCCGCTCGGCAGCGAGTTCCAGGTCTTCTTCCACGACGACGACAGCGCGTACCTGTTCTGGCCGTCGGTGGCCGCCGACCCGCGCGGCGGCTTCAACGTGGTGTGGGGCGAGGACTCGAACCGCAGCGGTCACGTCTGGGTGCAGCGCCACGACCCCGACGGCACGCCCCGCGGCCCGCGCTTCCAGGCGAACGAGTCGGAGCCCGACGTCGGCTTCACGCAGGCGCGGAACGAGGTCGCCGTCGGTCCGTCGGGCGGCTTCCTCGTCACCTGGGAGAGCGCCGCCCGCAACGACGTCTTCGCGCGCCTCTACGATCCGGACGGTGTTCCCCAGGGGCACGAGTTCCAGGTGAACGGCACCACGACGATGTTCGGTGCTGCCTACGCCGGGCTGGCCTCCGACGGCGCGGGGAACTTCCTCGTCGCGTGGGACGGCCGCCAGGGCACCGGCCCGGTGCGCGTCTGGGGTCGCCGCATCGATCCGACCGGCGCATTGCTCGGCGACGACTTCCCGGTGCTCAGCCGGAACAGCGACGAGGATCCGGTCCGCGTGGCGGCGGGACCGACCAACTTCGTGGTCGCGATCCCGCAGCTCGCCCGGGCCTTCGACGCCGACGGCCTACCGACGAGCCCGGAGATCGCCACCGGGTCCGACTACACCGGCGTCGCCGCCGACCGCGACGGCAACTTCATCGTCGCGTGGGCGGGCGACGGCTACGGCGCGTTCGGCCAGCGCTACGACCCGACCGGGCAGCCGACCAGCCCGGTGTTCCAGATGAGCGATGCGCCCGTCGACGGCCTCACCTTCAACAACCCGTCGATCGCGTTCGACGCCAACGGCGACTTCGTCGCGGTGTGGGCGACCGCCTACGAGGCGAACGATCCGCCCTACCCGACGACCCAGGGCATCTTCGGGCGCCGGCTGTCGGTGTGCGGCGACGGCCGCCTCGGCCCGCTCGCCTGCGATGACGGCAACTCCGACGGCTTCGACGGCTGCGGCCCGCGCTGCGGGGTGGACACGTGCTTCACGTGCGCCGGCGAGCCGTCGGCCTGCACCGCGATCCCCGGCTGCACGGCGGTGTGC
>JADMIO010814663.1_pt1 | contig 11200 bp, 8 predicted proteins | sample 8958161 | NCBI WGS metagenome assembly JADMIO01 (sample SAMN16585339, study PRJNA669376) | soil metagenome | isolation source: Crop rotation soil | place: USA: Cullars Rotation, Alabama | collected 2011 | reverse complement strand
CTTTCCCGTTGGGCCCGGGTCGGCGGCTGGGTGGCGCAAGACGCGAGCGCGACGACCGCCGCCGCGGCGACGCCCGCGGGCGCGCGGACGATCCGACGTCGGACGGGCGTCGAGACGGACATGTCTCCCCGCGGCATGGTCGCGCGGGTCCGCCCGCGCCTCAGTGACGCAGGTCCCTGCGCGGGGGGACGCGCCGGCGTCTCCTGAGGGGCCGCCGACGTAGTCTTCGGGCGGTTCAGGAGGCATGCGTGTCGCGCGGATTCGTCCTCGCCGTGGCGCTGGCTCTCTCGACGGGCGTCGTCCACGCCGCACCGAACAAGTACCTCGACGACTTCGACTTCCTCGCGAAGACCGTCGCCGACGACTACGCGGCGCTGAAGACGAAGTCGATCGACTGGAAGGCCGAGTGCGCGAAGGCGAAGCCGGCCTTCGCCGCGTGCACGGACGACGTCGAACACGTGAAGAACGTGATGCGGCTCCTCGCGGTGCTGCGCGACAGCCACACGGGCATGACGGGCACGAACGTCGATTCGAAGCGTCTCCCGTCGAAGTGGGAGGGCCTCTACGGCGCGGGCCTGTGGATCGGCTGGGACAAGGGACGTCTCGTCGTCATGGGCCTGATGAAGGGCCACGCGCTGGGCGACTCGCTTCCGCTCGGCTCGACGATCGCCGCGGTCGACGGCGTCCCGGCGTGGCTCGCGATGGAGCGCGAGAAGCGGCGCATCACCGAGTTCCAGGGCACCTCGTCGGACCACAGCCTCTTCGCGTCGATGGACAACCGGCTCCTGCCGTTCGGCGAGAAGCAAACGGTCGAGCTCCTCGTGCTGACGCCGGAGGGCAAGTCGAAGAAGGTGAACGCGCCGCGGTGGGGGCCGGAGGGCAAGGCCTTCTATCCGTCCGAGGCCACGCTTCCCGCCGGCGTCGAGTGGAAGGAACGCGCCACGGCGAAGATGCTCGAGACGCCTTGGTCGAAGAAGGTCGGCTACGTCCGCATCACCGGATGCATGGACGAGGCGACGGTGACGGCGTTCCACGCCGCGCTCGATTCGCTGAAGGGCATGGACGCGTGCCTCCTCGACTGCCGCGGCATGGGCGGCGGCGGCGACCCGCAGGCGTGGGCGATGGCCGGCCGCTTCTACAAGGGCGGCGTCGCGAACGGCATCCACGGGCGCATCGAGGCGACGGGCGCGTGGCAGTTCGAGGGCCCGGTCGTGATGCTCCAGGACTCGCAGGAAGTCAGCTCCGCCGAGACGTTCACGTGGGCGATGAGCGAGACGGGCCGCGCGGTCTCCGTCGGACGGCCGACCGGCGGCTGGGGGATCATCCCGAACGGATACGAGCTGCCGTCGGGGCTCGCGCGGTTCCGTCTCGGCGTGAACGACCGTCCGACGCCGATCAAGGGCGTCCACACCGAAGGCGTCGGCTGGCCGCCCGACGTGCTCGTGCCGTACGGGCCGGTCGTCTGCGCGCACGACGATCCCGTCGCCGAGGTCGGCATGGAGGTCCTCCGCGTCATGTCCCGCGGCGCGACGGCGGACGTCGCGCGCAAGGGGTTCGGGGGACTCTTCGCCGGGCGCATCGCGGAGTTCGCGAAGTCGCCGGGCCCGTTCGGGCCGGGGCCGCTCCTCGCGAAGCCCCTGCGTCTCGTCGAGGACGATCTGAAGGCGCGGCTTTCGTCGGAGACGGCGCTTCTGAAGCTCGACGACGCCGGCCCGCCCGACGTCCTCGGCGCGCGGGCGCGTCTCGCGGCGCTCGAGCCGGTCGCCACGGCGGCGGGCATGAAGTCGGCGCTCGCCGACCTCCAGGCGGCCGTGAAGAAGCTCGCGGCCGAGGGCGCGGCGCAGGAGGCGTTCCTCGCGGCGACGGATCGTTCGTTCGCGATGTCCGACGCCGACAGGAAGAAGTTCCTCCTCGCGCACAAGGACAGCCTGATCGCCAAGTTCGCGAAGGACCGGCTCTGGAAGTAGCCGCGCGGTCCGAGTGACCGCGGTCACGGCGGCGCCGGCTGCGCCCGTGGTCTCCTTCCGCCATGCGCATCTACGAACCGCCGGTCGTCGGCCGCCGCGTGGACTGTCCGCGCGCAGTGCCGACGTGCCTGAAGCCCTCGGCGATCCTCGACTCCATCGGGGACACGCCGCTCGTCCCGCTCCGCGCGGCGAGCGAGGAGACCGGCTGCCGGATCCTCGCGAAGGCCGAGTACATGAACCCGGGCGGCTCCATCAAGGACCGCGTCGCGCGCGGCATGATCGAGCGCGCCGAGCTGCGCGGGACGCTCCGTCCCGGCATGACGATCATGGAGGTGACGAGCGGCAACACGGGCATCGCGCTCGCGATGGTCGGCGCGGCGAAGGGCTACCGCGTCGTCGTGACGATGCCGAAGACCGTCAGCGAGGAGCGGCGGCACATGATCCGCGCGTTCGGCGCGGAGCTGCGGCTCCTGGAGGAGCTCCACCGGATCCAGGGCGCCGTCGCCGAGACGAAGGAGATGGCGAAGAACGACTCGTCGCTCTTCCTGCCGAGCCAGTTCGAGAACCCCGACAACCCGTGGACGCACCAGGCCACGACGGGCCGCGAGATCATCGCGCAGACGGGCGGCTCGTTCGACGCGTTCGTCATGGGCGTCGGCACGGGCGGCACTCTGATGGGCGTGTCGCGCGCGATCCGCAAGGCGCGGCTCGCGGCGCTCGTCGTCGCGGTCGAGCCCGACGAGTCGCCGGTCCTCTCCGGCGGACGTCCGGGACGCCACGGCATCCAGGGACTCGCCGACGGCTTCATCCCGCCGATCGTCAACCTCGCGGAGATGAACGAGGTCGTCCGCGTGAAGACGGACGACGCGCGCGCGATGGCGGCGCGGCTCGCGCGCGAGGAGGGGCTGCTCGTCGGCATCTCGTCCGGCGCGAACGTCGTCGCGGCGACTGAGGTGGCGAAGCGTCTCGGCCCGGGCCGCACGGTCGTCACGATGCTGTGCGACCGCGGCGAGCGGTATCTCAGCCTCGCGGGCGACGCAGTTTGACGGCCCCGCCGCGCTTTGACGACGCGTTGGTCATGTTCACGGACGACGGCGTCGGCAGCGGCGACGCGGAGCTCCGCACGAAGCTCCTCCTCAAGTACCTCGAGATCCTCGACGCCAACGCGACGCCGCCCGGCGCGATCGCCTTCTACGGACGCGGCGCGCTGCTCGTCGCCGAAGGCTCGCCCGCCGTCGAGCCGTTGCGCGCGCTCGAGCGCCACGGCGCGCGGCTTATCGTCTGCAAGACGTGCGTCGATTGGTTCGGCATCGCGGACCGAATCGCCGTCGGCGTCGTCGGCGGCATGGGGGACATCGTCGCGGCGCAGATTCTCGCGAAGAAGGTGGTCACGCCCTGACGAGTGGCCGCGCGTCGCGCGTCGCGACCTCGCGGCTTTGGCCGACGTGTCCCACCGGGGTGCGGGGCGGAGCCCCGCCTTGCATTCCTCTGCACCGCCTCCAGGTCGGGGGCCCACCCGATCCTTGGACGCGCCCGTCTCGGGCGTGTCCAAGGGCCAGAGGTGCGAAACATGGGGGACATCGTCGCGGCGCAGATTCTCGCGAAGAAGGTGGTCACGCCCTGACCGGTTCGCCGCGCGGAGTTCAGCCCCGCGCCAGCGCTTCGTACGCCGCCCAGCGACGCCGGGCCTCGGCGTCCGCGGCCTCGACGAGCTTCGCGTAGCGGCCCGGGTCCTGCGTCTGGACCGTCCGGAAGCGCGTCTCGTTCTTCATGTACTCGGCGGCCGAGCGCTTCGGCGCGGACGAGTCGAGCTTCATCGCCGGCTCGCCGGCCGCGGCGCGGCGCGGGTCGTAGCGGTAGAGCGGCCACACGCCCGTCTCGACGGCGAGCCGCTGCTGCTCCGGACTCTTCGCGAGGTCGTAGCCGTGCGCGATGCACGGAGAGGACGCGAGCACGAGCGACGGCCCGTGATACGAGTCGGCCTCGCGGAGCGCCTTCACCGTCTGCGCGTCCTTCGCCGCGAGCGAGACGCGGGCGACGTAGACGCCGCCGTACGTCATCGCGAGGAGGCCGAGGTCCTTCTTGCCGGAGGCCTTGCCCGTCGTCGCGAACTTCGCCGCGGCGCCGAACGGCGTCGCCTTCGACGCCTGTCCGCCGGTGTTGCTGTAGACCTCGGTGTCCAGCACGAGCACGTTGACGTCGTGGCCGGACGCGATGACGTGGTCGAGTCCGCCGAAGCCGATGTCGTAGGCCCAGCCGTCGCCGCCGACGATCCACACGCTCTTCTTCACTAGCCAGTCGGCGAAGAGCTCGAGACGGCGCGCGTCCGCGGCGTCGATCGTCGCGAGACGCGAGCGCAGCGCGGCGACCCGCTCCCGCTGCGCGGCGACGCCCTTCTCGTCGGACTGGTCGGCCTCGACGAGCGCGCCGACGAGCTCGTCGCCGAGCGGTCCCGCGAGACGGCGCACGAGGTGCGTCGCGTGGTCGCGGTGCGAGTCGAGCGCGAGGCGCATCCCGAGTCCGAACTCGGCGTCGTCCTCGAACAGCGAGTTCGCCCACGCGGGACCGCGGCCGTCGGCGTTGGTCCGCCACGGCGTCGTCGGCAGGTTGCCGCCGAAGATCGACGAGCAGCCCGTCGCGTTCGCGACGAGCAGCCGGTCGCCGAAGAGCTGCGAGAGCAGCTTCACGTACGGCGTCTCGCCGCAGCCGGCGCACGCGCCCGAGAACTCGAAGAGCGGCTCGAGGAGCTGCGTGCCCTTGACGTCGAGCGCCACCTCGCGCCGGTCGGGGACGGGCAGGCCGCTGAAGAACGCGAAGTTCTCGCGTTCGCGCGCGCGGTGCGGCGCCGCGGGCGCCATGTCGATCGCCTTGTGCTTCGGGTCGTCCTTGGCCTTCGCCGGACAGACGGCGACGCAGAGCGAGCAGCCGGTGCAGTCGTCCGGCGCGACCTGGATCGTGAACTTCCGGCCCGGCTCGTCCGGGGCGCGCCAGTCGGCCGAGAGGAAGAGCGGCGGCGACTCCGCGAGCTTCTCGGGCGCGTAGACGTTCGCGCGGATCGCGGCGTGCGGGCAGACGAAGACGCACTTGTTGCACTGGATGCAGAGCGCCGGATCCCAGACGGGGATCTCCTGCGCGATCGAGCGCTTCTCCCACCGCGACGTGCCGACGGGCCACGCGCCGCCGACGGGGAACGCGCTGACCGGAAGCAGATCGCCGTGGCCCGCGAGCATCGCGCCGGTCACGCGGCGCACGAAGTCGGGCGCCTCGGCGGCGACGACGTCCGGCCGCCGGCGCGTCGCCGTCGCCTTCGGCGGTACGTGAACCTCTTCGAGCCGGTCGAGCGCGCGGTCCACCGCGGCGTAGTTCCGCTGGACGACGTCCGGGCCGAGCTTTCCGTACGCGTCGTCGATCGCGGCCTTCATCGCGGCGACGGCTTCCGTCCGCGGCAGCACGCCCGAGAGCGCGAAGAAGCAGCTCTGCATCACCGTGCTGATGCGGCGACCGAGTCCGACGTCGCGCGCGAGGCCGTAGCCGTCCACGACGAAGAACCGCAGACGCTTCTCGACGACGGCGTCCTGCACCTCGCGCGGCAGCGTGCTCCACACGGTGGACGCCGGCTCCGGCGTGTTGAGGAGGAACGTCGCGCCCTCGGCCGCCGACTCCAGCACGTCGAGCTTGTCGAGGAACTGCGGCTGATGGCAGGCGACGTAGCTCGCCTTGCGGATGCGGTAGCTCGAACGGATCGGCCGCGGGCCGAAGCGGAGGTTGCTGATCGTGACAGCGCCCGACTTCTTGCTGTCGTAGACGAAGTAGCCCTGCGCGTAGTTCGGCGTGCCGTCGCCGATGATCTTGATCGTGTTCTTGTTGCTGCCGACGGTGCCGTCGGCGCCGAGACCGTAGAAGAGCGCGCGCACGACGTCGGCCGGCTCGATGTCGAACTCGGGATCGACGGGCAGAGAGCGGCGCGTCACGTCGTCCACGATGCCGACGGTGAAGTGGTTGCGCGGGCGGTCCGCGGACAGCGCGTCGAAGACGGCCTTCACCATCGCCGGCGTGAACTCCTTGCCGGAGAGTCCGTAGCGTCCGCCGACGACGAGCGGGTCGTCGGCGAACGGGGAGCGTCCCTCCGCGCGCGCTTCGGCGACGGCCGTCACGACGTCGAGGTAGAGCGGCTCGCCGACGGCGCCCGGCTCCTTCGCCCGGTCGAGCACGGCGATGCGCCACGTCGTCCCCGGCAGCGCGTCGAGGAACGCATCGGCCGCGAAAGGCCGGTAGAGCCTGACTTTCAGGACGCCGACGCGCTCGCCGCGGGCGACGAGCCAATCGACCGTCTCGTGCGCCGTCTCGGCGCCGGAGCCCATCATCACGATCACGCGCTCGGCGCGCGGATGTCCGACGTAGTCGAAGAGCCCGTAGCGCCGGCCGGTCAGCCGAGCGAAGCGGTCCATCACGTCCGCGAGGATCCGCGGGCATGCGTCGTGAAACGGGTTCGCGGCCTCGGCCGCCTGGAACCACGTGTCCGGGTTCGCGGCCGTCCCGCGGATCACGGGATGATCCGGCGTCATCGCGCGGCGACGATGGTCGGCGACGGCGTCGGCGTCGAGGAGGGCGAGGAGGTCGGCGTCCGCGAGCGGCTCGTACTTCGAGATCTCGTGCGACGTGCGGAAGCCGTCGAAGAAGTGCAGGAACGGGACGCGCGTCTCGTACGTCGCCGCCGTCGCGACGGCCGCGAGGTCCTGGGCCTCCTGCGCGTTCCCCGAGCAGAGCATCGCGAAGCCGGTGTGCCGGCAGCCCATGACGTCCGAGTGGTCGCCGAAGATCGACAGCGCGTGTGTCGCGATCGTCCGCGCGGCGACGTGCAGCACGAACGGCGTCAGCTCGCCGGCGATCTTGAACATGTTCGGAATCATCAGGAGCAGGCCCTGCGACGCGGTGAACGTGGTCGTCATCGCGCCGGCGAGGAGCGCGCCGTGCACGGCGCCCGCCGCGCCCGCCTCGGACTGCATCTGGACGATCTTCGGGACGGCGCCCCAGAGGTTCGCGCGGCCTTCGGCCGACCACTCGTCGCAGCTCTCCGCCATCGGCGACGACGGCGTGATGGGGTAGATGGCGATGACTTCGCTCGTGCGGTGGGCGACCGAGGCGACGGCCTCGTTCGCGTCTCCGGTCACGAGCGGACGGACGGGAGCTTCGGTGGACATGCGCGCCGAGTGTCCGCGGCGCGCCGCCGGGCGAGCGTGACCGGAGTCATGTCCGGACGCCGGGACCGCCGTACGATCCCGGCCATGGAACCGCCGATCGAGCCCGTCCTCCGGAAGCTGCCGCTCTTCGCGGCGCTCGACGCCGCGGCCGTCGCGAAGATCGCGTCCGGGAGCCGGCGGCTGCGGCTCGACGCCGGCGGCGCCGTCTTTCACGAGGGCGAGGCGTGCCGCGGGTTCTTCGCCGTCGTCTCGGGCGGCGTGAAGCTCTTCCGTCTCGCGCCCGACGGCCGCGAGCAGGTGCTCCAGCGAGTGCGTCCCGGGCAGACGTTCGCCGAGGCCGCGGTGCTGACGATGAAGCGCTATCCGGCGAACGCCGTCGCGACGGAGACGCCGACCGAGATCGTCGAGATCGGCGCCGAGACGTTCCTCCGCCTCTTCGAGGGCGACCAGCGCGTCGCGAAGTCGATGGTCGCGTCGCTCTCGACGTGGCTGTTGCGCCTCGTCGGACGCGTCGAGGAACTGACGGTGCTCTCCGCCGGCGCTCGGCTCGCGCGGCATCTCCTCGATCTGCCGTCGTCGTCGACGGCCGAGGGGCTCGTCGTCGAGCTGCCGCTCGCGAAGAAGGACCTCGCGGCGTCGCTCGGCATCACGCCGGAGACGCTGTCGCGCCTGCTTCGGAAGTGGCAGGACCTGGAGATCGTCCGCACCGAGGGGGCGTCGATCGTCGTCCTCGACTCCGACGCGCTCGTCGCCGTCGCGGAGGACGTCGGAACTTCCTAACCGAGCAGGAACCCGGCGAAGCGGTCCCAGACGTCCGACGTCGCCATGTGGACGATCGCCGCGCTCGAGACGACGAGCGCCGCCCATCCCGCCGCGAAGGGAACGTCGAGCTTCCGCGTCGTCGCGCACCGCACGAGCAGCAGCGCGCCGCCCAGGACGAGCGTCATGAAGAACGCGCCGAAGTGCGTCTCCCAGAACGTGCCGAGGTAGTACGCGTTGAGCGAGTCGATGCGGCTGACGGCGGCGGGCATCGCAGCGAGCGACGCGAGCAGCATCATCGGCTTGTGGACGTGCGGCCGCTTGCGGTAGAGGACGCCGACGGCCACGAAGGCGCCGAAGATCGTGACGCTGACGATGGGGACGATCATGAACTGGCGCGGCGACACGCCCCAGATGCGGAGTTCGGGCGGGCTGACGCTCGTCGAGGCGATGCCGAGCTTCCATCCGAGGAAGACGATCGCCGCGGCGAGCGCGGCGCCGGCCATGCCCAGCGACATGTGCACGCGGAGCTTCTTGTTCGCGACGAGGAGCGACTGGACGAGGAGCAGCAGCATCCAGGCCGTCATCGCGACGCCGTGGAGGATCAGCAACGTGCGGATCGGCGGCGTGAGGTCGCGGTCGGGGTACGCGCGGCCCTGGACGTAGAAGCGCTGGAACCCGACGAACATCAGCACGAGCAGCAGCGCCGCGGCGGCGGAGTAGAACCAGCGGGTCGCGCCTGGCGCGGCGGCGCGCGGCGCGCGGGGCCCGTCGGATGCGAACGTCGAAGCGGAACTCATGCCTGCCAGTCCTCCCGCGGCGGACTGTAGCGAGGCGCTCAAGGACTTCGGAATCGCGTGGTCGGCGGAGTCACTTCCCGGCCGGATGCTCCGACGCGCGCGGCCCGGTGATCGGGACGGTCGCGACGAACTTCGGGTCGCGGACGGCGAGCTGTCCCTGACGCGCGAAGTCGATCGACTCCGCGAGGATGCGCTCGGCCTCCTCGGGCGCGTGGAAGCCCGTGGAGTTCTCCGCCTCGACGAAGTCGAGACGGAACTGCGCCTTCCTCTGCAGGTCGCGCGCGAGGTCGAGCTCGACGTCGGGACGTCCGGCGGCCATCGCGGCCTTGAGGTCGCCGATCAGCGCGACGAGGGCGTCCATCGCGCGGTTGCGCAGCGCGAAGACGCGCGTCTGGATCGTCTCCGCGCGCTCCTTCATCTCCGCCTCGCTCCACTTGTGGCACGTCTGGCACGCGCGGTTGATGTTGAGCAGCGGGCTGCGGACGTGGTGGTCGCTGATCTTTTGCGCGCCGACGCGGATGTAGGGCATGTGGCAGTCGGCGCACGCGACGCCGCTCCTCGCGTGGATGCCCTGGTTCCACATCTCGAACTCGGGATGCTGCGCCTTCAGCACCAGCGCGCCGGAGTCGGCGTGGCGGAAGTCGTAGAAGCCCTTGCTCCCGTCCTTCGCCTTCGCGTCCTCGTCGTAGTACGCCTGGATGTCCTCGATCTTGATGCCGCGGATCCACGGGTAGACGAGGCGCTTCTCCGGACCCTTGAAGTAGTACTCGACGTGGCACTGGCCGCAGACGAACACGCGCATCTCCTGGCGCGTCGCCATCGTGCGGACGTCGTAGTCCTTGACGCCCTGCGACGCCTTCAGCGCGCGGATGCCCTCGATGAAGCCGGGCCGCGTGACGCGCAACTCCATCGTCGAGGGATCGTGGCAGTCGATGCACGCGACCGGGTGCGCGAAGTCCTTCCTGATCTCCTTGTAGGGCAGCGGGTTGTAGTGCTCGAAGCCCTTGACGATGTCGCCGCCGCCGGCCTTCTTGTACGGGACGTAGACCGACGCGTGGCAGTGGATGCACGTGCCCGGCTGCGTCGTGACGTTCTGCCGCTCGGTGAACGTCTGGTCCTCGAGCATGAACGCGTGGCCGCGCTCCTCGCGGAAGTCCACGGCGAACGCGTACCCCGCCCACATCGTCTTCAGGCGCGGGTCGTCCTCGAGGCGCGACTGCGCCACGATCGACCGCGGGTCGGCCTGCGTCGGCGTCCGCGGCGTCGCCTCGCTGCCGCCGTAGCGCGTGCGGACCATGTCCGTCGTCTTGCGGTAGAGGTCGTACTGCAGGGGGAAGTTCTTCCCCCAGACCGCCGGGTCCTCGGTGTCGTCGGTCAGCTCGACGACGCGGAAGTACGGGTTCTTCGCCTCCTCCTGCTTGTGGAGGATGTCGGTGAAGAGAAGCATCGCGCCGACGGCCGCCGCCATCGCGACGAGCGCGACGAGGACGAGCGGCACGAGGCGGCGGGGCTTCTCGGTTCCGGTTTCGGTCATCGCTGGCTCCTCATCTCATGTGTCCGACGGAGTCGTGGCAGCGCACGCACGAGAGGTGCTCGCCGTGGCCGTCCACGGCGGCGGCCATGTCGGCGTGACATCGACGGCAGTTCGCCTCGGCGATCGCCGAGTTCACGGGCCGCGCGTGGATCGGCTCGTGGAAGTCGCCCGACGTGAACGCGACCGAGTGATGCCAGCCGTTGCTCGCCTTCGTCATGTACTTGCCGACGAACCCGGCCGGCGTGTGGCAGTCGTTGCAGACGGCGACGGCGTGGTGCGACGACTTGCGCCAGCCGTCGTAGTACGACTTCATGACGTGGCAGTTCGCGCACGCCTCGGGGTCGTTCGTCATGTACGCCATGCCCTTGGCGTAGAGGAACGTGTAGCCCCCGACGCCGACCGCCACGCCGATGACGGCCGCGGTCGCGAGTCGGAGGACCGTCCCGCCTTTTGTCACGGAGCGGATGCTAGCGGCGGCCTTCGGGGACCGACGCGGTACCGACGTCACTCGCCGGCTTGACCTGCGTCAAGGCGCGTCCGCGGCGGGCGCGCCACACTCTCGGACCTCGCGGGCGCATGCCGCGTCCGCCCGTCTTCGAGGTGCGACGATGCGCGCGCTGAAAGGCGTCACGGTCGGCAAGGTCCTGATCGCGACCATGGTCCTCTCCTTCTCCGTCCTCTTGTTCGGCGGCTTCAGCATCTTCAAGAACCGCGCCCCCGTTCCGCGCGAGACCGCGGACGAGACGGGCGCCGTCCTTTTCACCGAGGCTCAGGTGAAGGGCGGGCAGGCCGTCTATCAGAAGTACGGACTCATGGACTGGGGCTCCGTCCTCGGACACGGCACGTACTACGGCCCCGACTTCACGGCGGAGGTGCTGCACCGCCGCGTCGAGCTTCTGCGCGCGGCCGCCGCCCGCGCGCGCGGCGCCGCGGGGAAAG
>JADMIO011053192.1_pt1 | contig 11201 bp, 9 predicted proteins | sample 8958161 | NCBI WGS metagenome assembly JADMIO01 (sample SAMN16585339, study PRJNA669376) | soil metagenome | isolation source: Crop rotation soil | place: USA: Cullars Rotation, Alabama | collected 2011 | reverse complement strand
CGGGGAACCAGTCCCCGCCGCATCCGGTGGTCCAGCCGTTTGATCGAGCGGATGGCGGGCTACATGCCCGCCTGCTCGACGAACTTGTTGGTGTAGGTCTTCGACAGGTCGATCTTGGCGTTCTTGACCTCCGGCGACGACTGGCTGAACACGTCGAGCACAGCCTGCGCGCCCTTCGGGTCCATCTTGCCGGTGGTCGAATACATCGGGATCGTATTCTTCAGGGCAGCGAGGTAGAGCGCCTTGTCGGCGCCGACCAGGCCGTCCGGCATCTTCGCCATGATCTCCTCGGCGGTGTGCGAGTGGATCCATTTCAAGGTCGCGACGATGGCGTTGGTCAGCGCCTGCGTCTCTTTCGGATGCGCGGCAATCCAGGAGCTCTTGGTGTAGAGGGCGCCGCCGGGATACTCGCCGCCGAACACGTCGAGCGTGTCCTTCTGGGTGCGGGTGTCGCTCAGGATCTTGAGGTCCTTGAACTTGCCCTGCAGCAGCGTCACGGCCGGGTCGAGCATGACGGCGGCGTCCACCGAGCCCTGCTCCATGGCCGCAACCGCGGTTGCTGCGAGACCGATGCCGATCACTCCCACGGAGTTGGGATCGACGCCGTTCTTGCTCAGCAGGTATTTCAGGAAGAAATCGGTCGAGGAACCCGGCGCGCTGACGCCAACCCGCTTGTCCTTGAGGTCTTTCACCGAATTGATCTTGCCGGTCTCTTTCGGCGACACCACGAGCGTCAAGCCGGGATAGCGGTCGTAGACCACGAAGGCCTCGAGCGCCTGGTTCTTGGCGGCGAGATTGACGCAATGGTCGAAGTAGCCGGAGACCACGTCGGCGCTGCCGCCGATCACCGCGGTGAGCGCCTGGGAGCCGCCCTTGAAGTCGACGAGCTCGACCTGGACACCGGCCTTCTTGTATTCGCCGAGCTGCTCGGCGAGCATGGTCGGCAGGTAGCACAGGCAGCCCGCGCCGCCGACCGCGATGGTCACCTTCGATTGCGCCGCGGCGGCCCCCGACATCAGCGCCAGCGCGCCCACGGCCACCAGCACGTTCCGGATCGATCTTGTCAGCATGACGTTCTCCCTGGACGAATTTGTGCGCACCATAAGGCAGCCGCCGGAAGCTGCCTAGTTGTCAGGTCCGCGTTTCGGCCGCGACCGGCCGCCACACCAGAAGGCGGTTCTCGACCAGCGTCACGATCCAGTCGATCGCAATCACGAAGGCGGCGAGGACAAACATGCCCGCGAACACGCCGGCGACGTCGAACACGCCCTCGGCCTGCTGGATCAGATAGCCGAGCCCCGCCGCGGAACCGAGATATTCGCCGACCACCGCGCCGACCACCGCAAACCCCACCGACGTATGCAGCGACGAGAACATCCACGACAGCGCCGACGGCCAATAGACGTGGCGCATGAGCTGGCGGTCGTTCATGCCGAGCATGCGGGCGTTGGCGAGCACGGTCGGGCTCACCTCCTTCACGCCCTGATAGACATTGAAGAACACGATGAAGAACACGAGCGTCACGCCGAGGGCGACCTTCGACCAGATGCCGAGACCGAACCAAAGCGTGAAGATCGGCGCCAGCACCACGCGCGGCAGCGCGTTGATCATCTTGACGTAGGGGTCGAACACCGCGGCGACGCGCGGCTGCTGCGCGAACCAGAAGCCGATCAGCACACCCGCGACCGAGCCGATGACGAAGGCGAGCATCGCCTCGATCAGCGTAACCCAGAGATGCTTCCAGATCGTACCGTCGGCAAACCACTTGACGACGCGCGCGCCGACATCGACCGGATTCGAAAAGAAGAACGGCGGCAAGAGCGTGACGCCGCCGACCGGCACGGTGGTGAAGAGATGCCATCCGCCTACCACGATGACGGCAACGAGAAGCTGCAACAGAAGAAGCCTGGACCTGGACACGGATCAGGCTCCTCCCGGTTGCATGCGCCGACCCCCGAGCTTCAGATCGGGTTCTTGAACAGGCCGATGATGCCCGTCGATCCCTTGACGTGGCCGTTGAGCTTGTCGAACAACTCAAGCCTGGTGAGGCCCGGCGGCAGCGCCTTCGGTTCGAGATCGGTGGCGATCAGGATGAACGTGTAGTGGTGCGGCGACTGGTTCGGCGGGGTGCAGGGCCCCATGTAGATTTGCTGTTTCGCGGTGCCGATGCCGCCGACATACTTATCCGATGGCTTGCTGGTCTCGCCCTCGGCGAAACCGGTCACCGATGCCGGAATGCCGTAGGCGATCCAGTGATCGACGCCGGTGCCACGCCCTTCAGGATCGGTCATCACCAGTGCAAAGCTCGTCGTTCCCGCGGGTACGTTGGTCCACGAGAGCGGCGGCGAAACGTTCTCTCCGACGCAATTGGGATTGCCCTGGGCGTTGCCCGCGTTCTTCTTCGCCAGCAACTGGCCGTCCTTGAACGAGGACGAGGTGATCGTGAACACCGCCTGCGCGCTCGCGGCCTGGCCGCTCAGCGTCAACGCGACACCGGCTGCCAGCACAAGACTTCCCATGCTCCGGATTCCAAACATAACAACTCCTCCCATGATTTTGACTCTTGTTCGTGGTCTTGCGGCAAGTGTATCCGCACCATCCGCGCGTCTCAACCGCCCCCCGTCTGGGCGTAGCCCTTCATCACCTCGGTCTTCAGCGTCTGCCAGATGTCGCGGTGCAATTGATGGAACGCCGGATCGCTCTTGACCTCGGCCGTATCGCGCGGACGCGACAGCGGCACCTTCCAGTTGCCGATGATCCGCGCCGCGGGTCCTGCCGACATGATCACGACGCGGTCGGACAACGCGATCGCCTCCTCAAGATCGTGGGTGACGAACATCACCGCCTTGCGATCCAGGCTCCAGAGGTCGAGCAAAAGGTTGCCCATGATCTGCCGGGTCTGGGCGTCGAGCGGACCGAACGGCTCGTCCATCAGCAGGATCTTCGGATCGCGTATCAGCACCTGCGCCAAACCCACGCGCTTCCTCTGGCCGCCGGACAGCATGTGCGGATAGCGCGGACCGAAGGTGCCAAGCCCGACGCGGCCGAGCCAGTCCTGGGCGCGACTGCGCGCCTCATCTTGCGCGACGCCTGCGGTCTCGAGCCCAATTGCGACGTTTTCCAAAGCCGTCTTCCACGGAAACAGCGCGTCGGACTGAAACAGATAGCCCGACTGCCGGTTGAGGCCGGCGAGCCCCACGCCGAAAATCTCGACCCGACCCCGCGACGGCGGAAACAGGCCGGCCGTGACGTTGAGCAGCGTTGATTTGCCGCATCCAGTAGGGCCGACAATGGCGACGAACTCGCCATCGCCGACATCGAGCGAAGCGCGTTGAACCGCCTCATAGGTGCCGCCGTGCGCCAGCCGGAAGGTGATGTCGACTTCGTTCAGCGAAACCGCGGAATTTGGAACCCGCGTTTCCGCCTTGCTGGCGCCAATGTTCATGCTTGCCCCTCGCAGGGTCTGGCGTGCCCTGCCCGCTTTCGCAAACTAGCGGGACACCATCCCCTTGATCAACCCGGCGTCGATCAGGAGACGGTTGAAGCGCCGGGCCTCCGCGCCGCCGGCGCATTGGAAGAACAAACCCTGGCAGCGCTCTAGGATTTTCTTTTGCTCGGCGAACGAGGGATCGAGCGGCAGGCCGGCGGCCTCCTGGACCAGGAGTGGAAGATAGGGAGCCTCCAGGCGGTCGAGCGCCGAGGACATGTTCTTGGGCCTAAAGTTGATGGTGTCGATGGCGTAGTAAGTCGTGAAGTAACGCGGGTCGTAAGTCATCATGCTTTGCGCCATCATCTCTTCGGTGGCGGCGGGATCGATGATCCTCGACATTCCTGGCTGGTGATCCCCGAACCGAAGCATCAGGAACGAATCGTCGGGGAAGTCGCGCGCAAGGCGCTTCTTGAAGTCGGCATAGTCGCTGGCGCTGAGCGTCTGGCGGCGAATGTATTCATCGACCTCGGGCTCGTTGCCAAGGTCGCGCCAGTCCGGCGTAAGCTCGGGACGAACGCGATTCCACCACGGGAAGTGGTTGAAGATCGTATAGACGAAAACGAACAGCGGCTGGTCGCCCTTCTGGCTCTCGATCATCCGCAGGGCTTGTTCGTAGTAGAAGCGGTCGGGCTCCAGGTCGCCGGCCTTCATTTCCTTCGAATCGACGAACCGCCCAATGCCCGTGGTCTCCTGGAATTTGCGCGCGCTGAGGAAAGCGCCATAGGCCGGGTAGAGGCTGATGGTCTTGTAGCCGCAACGCCGGAGTGCCTGCGGCAGGCCACGCTCGACGCGGCCCGCCGCGATCCGCGTCACATAGTAACTGAGCCGGCCGTAAGAGCGGGCCGAGAGGCCGGTCAGCACATTGTATTCGGTGTACCAGGTGGGGCCGCCCGAACCCTCGACAACGAGCGAACGCTGCTTGCCATCGAACGACTGGAAATGGTTGCGGTAGTTAGGCGGAACCTTAACCCCGGGCGCGGCCGTGATGTCGAAGCTGGCCTCGTCGAGCACCATGATGATGTTGGGGGGCTTCCCCGACAGATGACAAGGTTCACCCACGGCGGTGCGAAGCTGGTCCGGGGCGGTGGCCGTCGTGTCGTAATCGATCCAACCCTTGGTGGCGAGCTCGTAGCCGGTCGTGGCGCCCGAACGGACGAACGTCGAGATGTGATTGATGCCCTGGAACTGCTCCCAGGGCTCCTCAGGTACCGCAAGCGAAATGCCGCAGGCGGCAAGGGCGCAAATCGCGGCGCCTGCCACCGAAACGGACCGCCGCACGCGGAACGGGTCGACCCGCCACAGCAACACGACGATCGGGACCGCCAGAAGTGCCGCAATGATGAGCAAGGTCCGCAGATCCGGGAAGATCGAGAGCAGAAACGCAACCGTGTCGGAATCGACGATCAGGATGTCGAAGAAATTGATCACCATCCATAGGATGCCGAACTTGAACTGCGACATCACGACCAGCGTTGCGATCAGGACAAGTGACAGGCCCGCCGAGATGGCGGGGCGACGCAGCGCTGCGAGGAAGGAGAAGTTGAGAAACGCCCAGAACAACAGCGACAATATCGGTCCCACCCAGCCGTATTCGGTCCTTGCCATAATGGCGAAGGCCGCGATGTGAACGGCAGCAACCACGCCCGCCCGAACTTGCCAGGAATCCAGGCGACGCGTCGTTGTGGTGGCTGGAGCCGCCGGGAGAACGGAACGATCGAGCGACATGTTCAGAGGCCCTTGATCATGCCGGCGTCGATCAACAGCCGGTTGAAGCGGCGGGCCTCGGCACCCTTGGCGCAGAGATAAAACAGGCCACTGCAGCGCTGCAAAATGCGCTTCTGTTCGGCAAACGAGGCATCGAGCGGCACACCGGCTGCCTCCAGGATGGCGAGCGGCAGGTAGGCGGCGTCGAGGCCATCGATCGCCGATGACAGATCGGCCGGCCGGAAGTTCAGCGTGTCGATGGCATAGTAGGTCGTGAAATAGCGCGGATCGGCTGCGTCGATGCGGCGGCCGATCGCAGCGTCGTCGAGCGCCGGGTCGACGGCATGTTTGGCGAACATCGGCTGATGATCGCCGAACCGTACGATCAAGAACGGCTCATTCGGGAAATCGCGCTTGAGCCGCGCGACGAAGGCCTTGTAGTCACGCGCGCTCATGTCCTGCCGGCGCAGATATTCGTCGATGCGCTGCCCCTTGACGTCGCCGTTGCCGAGGTCGCGCCAGTCCGACGCAAGCTCGTCACGATAGCGATAGCTCCACGGAAAATGATTGGCCATCAGATAGGTGAAGACGAACATCGGGCCTTGCCCGTGGTCGCGCTTGAGCAACTTCGCCGTGAAGTCGTAGTAGAATTCGTCGGGCTCGATCTCCCGCGTGTTCAGGTCCTTGGCGTCGTAGAAATGCTCGATCCCAAGCGTCTGCTGGAAGTGCCGTGCGCTCAGGAACGCTCCAAGCCAAGGATAGAGGCTGTAGGAGCGATAGCCGCAATGGTGGAGAGCATGCGGCAGGCTTCGCGTGACGCGGCCTGCGGCGATCCGCGTCACGAACTCGGCGAACGACCCGTAGGATCGTGCCGACAACCCGCTCAGCACGTTGTACTCGGTGTACCACGTCGGTCCGCCGGCGCCTTCGACGATGAAGCTACGCTGCCTGCCGTCGAACGAACGGAAATGATTCCGGTAATCCTGCGGAGTCTTGACGCCCGGCAAGGCGCTAATGTCGAAACTCGACTCGTCCAGCACCAGGACGATGTGAGGCAGGCGCTGCCCCGGCTTACAAGCGGGCGGCGCCATCAAAAGCCTGTCGCCCGAAGCGCTATCCGAATCCAACAGCCCATGTGTGGTCAGATTGACCATCGCAATCGCGCCCGAGCGAGCGAACTGCGACACATAGTCGACCGACTCGAAGGCCTTCTCGCGATTCATCGACACACTGAGCGACAACGCGGCGAGCGCGCCGAGACAGCCGGCCGCGCCGAGCGCGGCCATTCGCATCCGCATGCGATACGGGTCGAGCCACCACAACAGCACCAGCAACGGCAGGATAACGGCCGCGGCGATGCCGGCGGTCCAACGCAAATGCGGAAAGACCGTCAGCAAGAAGGCGATGGTGTCGGCGTCGATCAGCAGGACATCGACGAAATTGGCGCTCATCAGCAGAACGTCCTGCTTGAACTGCGACAGCAGGATCAGGGTCACGACCATGACGAGCGACAGGCCGGCGGCCACGGCCGGCCGGCGCAGCACGAGCAGCCAGACGAAATTCAGAAGGCCCCAGGTCAACAGGAAAGCGAGCCGGGGGACGAGGTCATCTTCTGTGCTGAATAGGACTGTGAGAGCGGCCAGATGCAGCAGCAGCAGCAACGCGCCGGCGAGCCAACGACGGCGTCCGCCGGCCAGGGCGGCCGACCCGATACCACTGAAAAAAGCGAGCGCCGGCGGCATGTTGCGGGTGCCGCAACCCGGATTGGACACATTACAGCCGGCGGCGGACCGCTGTCATCATTCTGCAATAATCGTGGCAAGGCAAGGGCATAACGCCCGCCTGTCCGGCTGAATGGACCAGCAAGGTAAAGGGCGGGCGGGAAGTCCCCCGCCCGCCCTTCGTTGAAAAATCGCAAAATGCCGGAGATCAGTTCCTGCTGCGGTCCACCATCGCCCGCTGCTTGATCCAGGGCATCATCTCGCGAAGCTTGGCACCGACCTGCTCGATCGAGTGCTCGGCAAGCTTGGCGCGGGTCGCCTTGAACGAAGCCTGATTGATCTTGTTCTCCAGCATCCAGTCGCGGGTGAAGCGGCCGGACTGGATGTCGGCGAGGATGCGCTTCATCTCCGCCTTGGTCTCAGGTGTCACGACGCGCGGGCCGGAAACATATTCGCCGTATTCCGCGGTGTTGGAGATCGAATAATTCATGTTGGCGATGCCGCCCTCGTAAATGAGGTCGACGATCAGCTTCACCTCGTGGAGGCATTCAAAATAGGCCATCTCCGGCGCGTAGCCCGCTTCGCACAGCGTCTCGTAGCCTGCCTTGATGAGCTCGACGAGGCCGCCGCAGAGCACCGCCTGCTCGCCGAACAGGTCGGTCTCGCATTCCTCCTTGAAGGTTGTCTCGATGATGCCGGCGCGGCCGCCGCCGATGGCGGAGGCGTAGGACAGGCCGAGATCGTGGGCGTTGCCCGAGGCGTCCTTGTGGATCGCGACGAGGCACGGCACGCCGGCGCCGCGCTGATACTCCGAACGCACGGTGTGGCCGGGACCCTTCGGCGCGATCATCAGCACGTCGAGATCGGCGCGCGGCTCGATCAGGTTGAAGTGCACGTTCAGGCCGTGCGCGAACATCAGCGCCGCGCCGTTCTTCATGTTGGCGGCAAGGTGGTCGCGGTAGATGTCGCCCTGCAATTCGTCGGGGGTGAGCATCATCATGACGTCGGCCCATTTGGCGGCCTCGGCCACCTCCATGACCTTGAATTTCTCGCCCTCGGCCTTCTTCACGCCGGCGGAGGACTTGCGCAGCGCCACCGCGACGTCCTTGACGCCCGAGTCGCGCAGGTTGAGCGCATGGGCATGGCCCTGGCTGCCGTAGCCGATGATGGCGACCTTCTTGCCCTTGATCAGGTTCAGGTCGGCGTCCCGGTCGTAGTAAACACGCATGGTCTTACCCCTGTTTGGCCGCTCATGTGGCCATTCGTTCCGGCGTCATCTCCGGGCTTGTCCCGGCCATCCACGCCTTCGTTTGTGGCAGTGTCGATAGCAAGACGTGGATGCCCGGCACAAGCCCGCGCTGGGGCCGGCCAATTGGGCCGGACCGGGCATGACGTGGGGAGGCGCTCACATCCCCTCGGCCCCCCGGCCGATGGCGACCACGCCTGTTCTGGACACCTCGACGAGGCCGAGCGGCAGCATCAGGGAGATGAACTGCTCGATCTTCTCGCTCGCGCCGGTGATCTCGAAGATGAAGCTCTCGGTTCCGGCGTCGATCACGCGCGCGCGGAAGGCGTCCGCCAGCCGCAGCGCCTCGACCCGGGGCTCGCCGGTACCGGCCACCTTGACCATGGCGAGCTCGCGCTGGATCGACGGGCCGGCAAGCGTCATGTCCACCACGCGATGGATCGGCACCAAGCGGTCGAGCTGGTTCTTGATCTGCTCGATCACCATCGGCGTGCCGCGGGTGACGATGGTGATGCGCGAGAGATGCTTCTCGTGCTCGGTCTCCGACACGGTCAGCGAGTCGATGTTGTAGCCGCGGCCGGAGAACAGGCCGATCACCCGCGCGAGCACGCCCGGCTCGTTGTCGACGATCACGGCCAAGGTGTGCGTTTCGATTTTCTCCGCAACCGGAGCTGCGGGATAGTGGGAGGTGGAACTCATATTACACCAGCATCTTGCCTTCTTCGGTCACGGCCTCGTCGACGCTCTCGCCCGAGTCGCCCAGCAGCATCTCATTGTGGGCGCGGCCGGACGGGATCATCGGGAAGCAATTCTCGTTCTGATCGACCACGCAGTCGAACAGCACCGGCTTGTCGATGGCGATCATCTCCTTGATCGCCGCGTCGAGATCGCCCGGCTTTTCGCAGCGGATGCCGACCGCGTGATAGGCCTCCGCGAGCTTGACGAAGTCCGGCAGCGAATGGGTGTAGCTCTCGGCGTAGCGCCCGCCATGCAGCAGCTCCTGCCACTGACGCACCATGCCCATGTACTGGTTGTTCAGGATGAACACCTTGATCGGCAGACGATGCTGCACCGCCGTGGACATTTCCTGCATGTTCATCAGCACGGAAGCTTCGCCCGCGATGTCGATCACCAGCGACTGCGGGTGCGCGCGCTGCACGCCGATGGCCGCCGGCAAACCATACCCCATGGTGCCGAGACCGCCGGAGGTCATCCAGCGATTCGGCTCCTGGAAGCCGTAGAACTGCGCTGCCCACATCTGATGCTGGCCGACCTCGGTGGTGATGTAGGTGTCACGATCCTTGGTCAGCTCGTAGAGCCGCTGGATGGCGTACTGCGGCTTGATGATCGTGCCGGAGCTGCGATAGCCGAGCGACTTCTTCGCCCGCCATTCATCGATCTGCTTCCACCACTCGCCCAGCGCCTTCTTGTCGGGCTCGGCCTTCGTCGAGCGCCACAGCGCCAGCATGTCCTCGAGCACATGGGCGCAGTCGCCGATGATCGGCACGTCAACCTTGACGTTCTTGTTGATCGACGAGGGATCGATGTCGACGTGGATCTTGGTCGAGCCGGGCGAAAACGCATCGAGCCGGCCGGTGATGCGGTCGTCGAAACGCGCCCCGATGCAGATCATCAGATCGCAATCGTGCATCGCCCAGTTCGCCTCCCAGGTGCCGTGCATGCCGAGCATGCCGAGCCACTGCGGATCGGCGGCCTGATAGGCGCCAAGACCCATCAAGGTCGACGTGATCGGGAAGCCGGTGGCCTTCACCAGTTCGCGCAGCAGTGTGCTGGCGCGCGGGCCGGAGTTGATGACGCCGCCGCCGGTATAGAACAGCGGCCGCTTGGCGCGCCCCATCAACTCGACGGCCTGTTTGATCCGGTTGGGATCGCCCTTGAGCCTCGGCTTGTAGCCCTGATGCTGGAACGTCGTCGGTTTGGAGTAGATGCCTTTGGCGAACTGCACGTCCTTCGGGATGTCCACCACCACCGGACCCGGCCGGCCGCTTGCGGCGATGTGAAACGCCTCGTGCAGCACGCGCGGCAAATCCTCGATGCGCTTCACCAGGTAGTTGTGCTTGGTGCAGGGCCGGGTGATGCCGACCGTGTCGCACTCCTGGAAGGCGTCGTTGCCGATCAGGTGGGTCGGCACCTGGCCGGTGATGACGACGATCGGCACCGAGTCGCAAAGCGCGTCGGTGAGGCCGGTCACGGCATTCGTCGCGCCGGGGCCGGACGTGACCAACACACAGCCGACCTTGCCGGTCGAGCGTGCGTAGCCTTCGGCGGCGTGCACCGCGCCCTGCTCGTGCCGCACCAGGATGTGCTGCACCATCTGCTGCTGGAAGATCGCGTCGTAGATCGGCAGCACGGCGCCGCCCGGGTAGCCGAAGATATGCTGCACGCCCTGATCGGCGAGCGCCTCGATCACCATCTCGGCGCCGGTCATTTCCCGGCCCGGCGCGGCAGTGCCGCCAGTGTTCGTTGTCATCGTCTCACTCCGCCTACTTGCGACTGACCGGAAGACCGGTCCCAGAAATCAAAAGGGGCCAACAAGGCCCCTGTCCGCACACCGCCAATCGTGGATGGCTCAGCCACCCCCGGCGATGTGCCGTCCTTTTACTACCAATCCCTGAGCAATAATATTGCGCATGAAAGCCATCTTAAGGCATTTCGTTGCGCGTGTGTATAGGAGCCCCAACCAGGCTCGTCAAGCGAAAATCGCCCCGGCGACCGCCTGACCCGCCTGCTCCGGTGTCACAAACGCCCAACCCGGCATTTGGTGCCTGAACCATGTAATTTGGCGCTTGGTGTAGCGCCGGGTGTCAGCCTTGGCCCCCTCTGCAGCCGCGTCGAGCCCGATTTCGCCTGCAAGGTGCCGCCGCAGCCACGGCACCCCATGGGCCTTCATGGCCGGCAGAATGGGATCGAGCCCACGCACCGTGAGCGCTCTCACCTCCTCCAACGCGCCAGCCGCCAGCATGGCGTCGAACCGGGCATCGATCCGGCGCTGCAGTTCGGCCCGCTCGACGCCGAGGAA
>JADMIO010826502.1_pt1 | contig 11201 bp, 7 predicted proteins | sample 8958161 | NCBI WGS metagenome assembly JADMIO01 (sample SAMN16585339, study PRJNA669376) | soil metagenome | isolation source: Crop rotation soil | place: USA: Cullars Rotation, Alabama | collected 2011 | reverse complement strand
CTTTCCCACCGCGGTAAGGATCCATAATGGCATCGAAAATAAGTCCTCGTGCGCCATCTGCTCCCTGTAAAAGGGTCGGTCCCGGAATGCGCTCAATGACAGCGTTTAGAACGTCTGCTACTCCTCTTCCTTCTTTTGCAGAAATAAGAAGGATTTCTTCCTTTTTACAGCCAAGTAAGTGCATCACTTCCGTACTAACACGCTCTGGATCCGCAGCAGGAAGGTCGATTTTATTGAGCACCGGGATGATCTTGAGATTATGTTCCATCGCCATGTACAAGACCGCCAACGTTTGCGCTTGGATTCCTTGTGAGGCATCCACCAAGAGAATAGCGCCTTCGCACGCTGCAAGTGAGCGACTTACTTCGTACCGGAAGTCTGTATGACCAGGAGTGTCGATCAAATTGAGTTCCATCCCCTTCCATTCCATGCGAACAGGGGTCAACTTGATCGTAATGCCGCGTTCACGCTCCAAATCCATCATGTCGAGGGTTTGCTCTTTGATCTCGCGCTTTTGGAGCGTTCCCGTTGTATCAAGCATGCGGTCTGCAAGCGTCGACTTGCCGTGATCGATATGAGCGATAATGCAGAAATTCCTGATTTCCATTGGACCAGATCATAGCGAAGCAAAGCGCAAAAAGCGATGCTCAATGCATTTCTAGCGTGATGTTTCCTCGGCGTTCGCGTGCTCCATAAATTGCTTCAAGAGCTCGATTTCTTCTGGTGACATCGTTTCTTCTGGTGCATCGGTAAATTCCGTTGGGTCGTATCCCTCTGGAACACGTTCATCATCCCGTGGGGGTTGTGCATGCAATAATTCATCGACGGACATCTGCTGCTGCTTCGCGAGGACAGCATTTGCCGCCTCTATATCGAGTGCATGCTCAGCAAAACGCTCCATGTATGCACGTGCATCTTGTGTATAGGTGTCATATTCTTTTTGGATAGCATCGAAACGCTGCGTTTCCTGTTGTGGAGAAAATTTCATCTTCTCTCGTTCCGCTTTTCCATGTCGCACAAGGTCTTTAAGTGGGCCACCCCATGGAAGCGGAACAAACCCGATGGATGCAGTGCTGGTATTTACACGCATATTTCCATCTTTATCTTTCACAAAAACTTGCTGATCCAGAGGTTTATTTGCATCGAACACAGGAAATTCCTTTGCACGCTCACTGTGGAGAACGCTTACCTCCTGAAGCATTTTCTCTCTCCTAAGCTGTAACTCTTTCCCTTTGAGATATACATAATGACGTTCACGTTCTAAGAACTGAAGACGTTCAGCAATTTCTGGGTCCAGCGTATCCCAATGCTCCTTAACAGATTGAATTGCTTGTAATTCGGAGACCTGGGGCAACGAAACTTGTAATGCCTGTTCCATCGGAAGAAGGCGCGATAGTTGCTCGAGGACGAGTCGCTCTGCAGCGTAATCGATGTCTTCTTGCGTCACTTCGAGTGCCGCGAGTGGTTTCTTTGGTTTATTCTGACGCCAGAGATCAAGCGCTGCTTCTATAGTTTGTGCCTCAGGAAGTTCTTTCATCGTGGCATTCTCTTCTATCGACCCTACAAGTTCTTGCAAAATACCAAGTTCAGCACCAAGGAAACCCAGATGACCAAGTGTTGTACGGAGGGACCCTGTTCTTGCAGCATTGATAACTCTTTTACCTCCCTGTACACCACCTTCTGTTGCTATTTTGCCAGCACGCAAACCACCACGTCCAAGCGCCTTTCCTGCACGGATGACACCACGTGACACTTTGATGGGATGACGAAGAATGTAAGCGGCTACTGCACCTTCTCCTAGGAGAACACCAAACGCGTACGCCCATTCACGAATCCATGCTGTACCCAACTGCATCTCGATATCTGCAACGTTGATGTGCAAGTCGAGGTTTACATTTACCTCATGCATGAAATTTGTTTGTGCTGTTACAAGGGCTGGTGCATGCATATCGGTCATGTGTGCAAGTATCGCGCGATATGCACCTGCAATTTCCTCATCTGTTTTGAGTGATGCAATGTCTGGAGGAAAGGAATTCGGAGAAACAGGTTCCCCGGAAAGGATAAGATCTTCTGGCTTTTTATGTGCTAAAAGTGCACGCAAGAGCGTGGTATCCGATTCGATGGCATCGAGCACCTTGCCTTGTTCTGCCTGGAACGTATTCATCGCCTCACGCATGCTCTGCAGTTTCCCCTGGGCCACGGTGCTATTTTTCAGTGCATCTATGCGAACCTTTTGCTGCTCATCTGGAGGAAGATCGAGGTAATTCTCAGGAAGAATAATTCCAAGGCGTTTATAGAGTGGTTCCATCACCGCTTCGCGTCGACTTTCTTGAATGTGCGTATCGAAGCCAATGGTCTGAAAAAGATAATCCTGGATTTTCCATGGATACGTTGCGCCTTCTGCAAGCGGCTCCATCAACTTCATTTTGAGTGGGAGCACATGTTGTGTCAGTACATCTTCTAAAAGAAGGGAAGGGTCTAAACGTGTTTCCCCAAGAAGTGGTACATCATATTGTTTGTCTCCTCGTAGTACCTTCGCGCGAAAATGTGCTGTATAGCCATCGAGTGCATCCAGCTGCTTATCGCGTTCAGGAGCCAATGCATCACGGTTCTCAAGAAGACCATAATCATTATCTGGTGCTGTCTGTGGCTCTGCTTGTTCTGGCCTATCGATGCCACTTCCCACGAGGAGTCGTGCGATGGATGCCCTCGTTACGAGAGATTCGTTTGCATACATCAGTGCCTCCTCAATAAGTGCGCGGTGTTCCTCTTGGAGTGCATTCTTTTTTGCTTCTGCATCTGGCCCAATGGTACCCAGTAATTCTTTGCGATGCGCAAGGACGCTATCAAAATGGCGACCTAAGAGATCTACCATCAATGCAGAACCGATTGTGGTAGGGGCCTCTTCTTTACCCTGAGAAGGAGCTGCTTCCCCAATACTACGGCGCAAAGCCTCTGAAAGTTCGCCAAAATACGCTGTCAGGTCGCCTCGTTTATCAGCAGGAATCTTTGCGTACAAATCTGGCGTCTTCCAGGTCTCTTTATTTTTTTCAAAATGTTGAATTTTTTTGATGAGTGTCATCTGCGGAAGAATTTTTTCAATTGCTACAATTTGTGCACGCAATTTTTCTTCCAGTGCTTCATTTCGTGGAACACCGCCTTCTTTAGCAGGTCGATCGAGCTGAAAACGTTTGCGGTAGGCTTCGTAACGCGTGACGGTATCGAACAGCTGATCAACCGTCGCTTCTTCATACATTGCGTACGTAATGCGTGTATCAAGGTCTTTTAGCACTTCTAGATCTTTCATATCTTGGCTCTCTGGCGTGCGATCAAATGCTCCCTTTGTAATCTGGTGACGTAAACGAAGTCGCTCCAAGAGTGCATAGTACATACTTCGTTCCGTTGCACTTTCGTAGGTAAGAGTGTCCATCCCCTGTTCGATCTCCTGAATACGCTTCTCAAAGTCTTCCTCCGAAAGAGCTTCCACATTTCTTTTCGCATCATCCATACCTTCCAGTATCGTCTCCCCTTGAACACCCACGGTGTTTCGTACTCGCTCTGCAAGTGCATCGAGTGGGGTTTGTTCTGCCGACTGTTCGGGAGAATGGTCCATGAATGATGTTTGTTTTTTTGAACTGATTACTTACCCGAGGGCACTCCTCCTGCAGGGTTAAAATCTGGCAACTCACCCATAGGTGGGTTCAAGATTTTGGTACCATCGAAGAATGTTTTGATGGCTTCGACAGCTACACCTGCTTGCGTTGCTTCCAGTGCACCAGACATATAGAGAACACCACCAACAGTACCTGCCACAAGTGCAACGACGATGAGCGCCGTTGCAACAGGATGCTTCTTTGCAAAGGATTTCACGCGATCCCATGTTTTTCCCACAATGCCGCGGTTTTCAGGCTTTTCGAGTTCTTCGAGGTAGTGCTCATTGAGCTTCAGTGTTTCTGCAATGAGGTCGAGATCACTACGGAGTCTTTCAGGGTTAAACGAAGGGTCAATCTCTCGAAGATCTTGTTCATGTTCCATAAGGGACTCGTAGAGTTGCTTACGGCCTTCAGCACTTTCAAGGCTTGCTAGTACTTGCTCGTGGTCCAGCTCTAAGTATTGGGATACACGCTCTGGTGTAGGTACAAAATGCGAGAGGACCTCTGTTCCTTCAGGTTGTGAAGAAGCCGGCGATGTTTCGTAGGTCGAGGGCATGTGTTATGCAGGAAGCATGGCGTGACGAATAACCGTCAATCCTTCGACGAAGGAAAGATCATCATCTGTTGTTGCTGATCGAATCTGATTTTCAAGAAGGGAGCTAAGGGCTGTAGGACCCAAGGCAAAAAACAATTGTGCAAGGTCATCATTCGCTACTCCTTCTAACGTTGTGTCCTCGAGGAGTGCGGCAACTTCCTGCGCACTTGTTGCCTTCATTGCTTTATCACGCAGTGCAAGAAGTTTGGGGTCATGAATCCGCGCAAGCATAAGTCGCACCTCACGCTGGCGAGGGCTTTCTACGGGAAGAGGTCGTTCCTCAGCAATTTCCCAGCCTTCTTGTAAAGAAGCGGGCAACTGCGCAAATAATGTTTGTTCTGCAGGAGTGAAGTAGAGGGGGTGCTTCATTACCTATTATTGTACCTGAAAATGCCATTTTACTCAAGAATTCCCATCGCAGACGTTAGTTCCCGCAAACCAAGCGCTATGCGGCTAGCAAGTTCCTCAGGGCTCACACCTGCGAGTTGTAACTCTTGAAATGCACTTAACTTGTCACCCTGCGCCTGTATGACGACTTCTACCTGTTTTTTGAGTGCCATGGCCGCTAGTGCCCCATGGTAACGCTGCGAAAGGACAAGCGACGCCGGTAGGATGGCATCTTCTAACTCAGACAGAGTTTGTGTTTCGATACTCTGGAGAGGTGCCTGCGTGAGCGGGCGGAGCTCGTTTTCTAATTCTCGAACCGTCTGACGTTCATGAAAAGAGGTAGCTTCCATCATGACAATACGGACCTCATCCCACGCCAATGCTTGCACACGTTCTTTTGCACGTTGAAGGAAGTTTTCATCGGAGTTTGCGCGTGGTAAAAGTACGATCACTTTTTTTGAACTATCCACCTGTTTTGCCGCATCAAATACAGAAAAAATGGGATCAAATGTTTGAACTATTTTTGTACTCACGCCCCATTCCTGCACACGTGCCGCAGAGACGCTATCGCGAACCGCTATGAATGCAGCATTCCTATAGGCATTCTTCGCAAGCCACTCCCCTAGTTCTGTTCGAAACGGTCCTACACCTTGAAACGCAAAATAGATGGGCTTACGAAAACATCGTGCGATACATGTATACCACCACCACAGCATGCAGGCTCTCAGTGATTCTATATCCGTAAAGAGGCTTCCACCCCCAAAAACAACCCCATCAGCCTTCCATAGGGCATAGAAAGTCCTCCACCAGGGGCGGAAGAGAGACCGGATACCAAATGGCACATGAGGTACATCTTCTGGGTATTCTGCACGTGCCGACGTGACGGACCATGTCACCTGTGGAATTGCACGCACAAAGTATTCCCGCAACGCGGTGTCTCCCACGTTGCCAGTTCCATAACTACCAACAAGCAAAAAATGCATGCATCCACGCTACCAGTGCCTTCTCCCGAAGACTAGGCCTTTACCTCTTCCTTCGCTGGCTCTTCTGCGACTGGTGCTTCCGCAACCACTTCTGGTGTGGCAGCAGGGGCCGCCGCAATAGCAAACTCTTCAGAATTTGTGAACCTTTCAGAGAGACGTGCATTCTTGCCCTGGCGACCACGGAGGAAATTCAGTTTTGCACGACGAACTTTTGCAACTTTCTTTATTTCGATCTTCTCGATAAGTGGTGAGTGGATAGGAAATACTTTCTCGACTCCAACACCAGAAACAATACGACGCACCGTGAAACTAGCGTCCGTTAGTGTATGGCCACGGTGCATACCAATAACGAGACCTTCGAAGATCTGCACACGCTGCTTATCTCCTTCTTGTACCTTTTGGTGAACGCGAACAGTGTATCCAGGACGGATTTCTGGGCGCTTCATGGCACCTTTTTCTGCCTGTGAATGAAGGATTGCAGAGGGCATTGCCGAAAGAGCCTACGTGCGAATACACGAAATGTCAACGCAGACTCCTATCCCCTTTTACTGTAATCAATGCCTATTTTCTCGCCTCATCCATGTCCTTTTCGATCGTATTATAGGCAACGATATGGCGAGGGTCGTCGACAATTTCAATAATAAAACGATCTTTCAAACTTAAGCGGTACAAAAAATCGGCACGTGAGAAGAGGGAGTAACGCACATTCTTCATGGCAGGATCTTGGTTGAGAACCATTTCGACAGCTTCCTTTTTCACGCTACCAACAATGAGTAGATCTACCTTGCTTTCTGTATTCGCAAAACTACCAGCAAGCAGTAAGAAGTCGAGACCAGACAATTTTTTAAGGGATGCAACCGTCGCATTTTCGCCACGAACGCCTTTTGCAAAAATGTTACGAAGATCAGTATAGAGCGCAAAATCTTGATCGACTTTATAGTATTTCTTCCTGTTTTTGTGACGCGCCTTGACAAGGCCAATGCGACGCAAGTTCTCCAGTTCTCGACGAATAGAGTTAATTTGTTCATTTAAAATGCGCGTCAACTGACGAATGAAATACTCTTCTTCAGGGTGAAGGAGAAACACCGAGAGGAGCTTGACTCGGGTTTGGGAGCTAAACAGCGCTTTTAGGATTTCTTGGTGCATGTTCACAAAGGTTACTCATGAAGGGAGGGGTAGAGCAAGAAAGTTGAACATTTAGATAGAACATATCCTGTATTCATATATTTTGGCTTGTTTTAGATAAAAAATGATGTTAAGTCTAAAAAAATAACATTTACTGAACACAAAATTTACTCACATCTGATTAACTTTTGTGTTCTAAATCAACTTTGAGCCCTTCTGCAGGGCAATTCTGAGCATTGAGAAAATCTCGAAAATATGCTACCATAAAGAGATTTATGCGCGCATACAAACAACACTTCGCGCTTCTGGGGATTGTAGCCCTCCTTGCGGTTTTCCTGCGGGAAGGCACTCTCACCATCTTCTCTATTCCCCTCCTTCATGCTCAAGAAGCATCAGGGGGAGATCCCGCAGCAAATTTAAGCTTCCTGGCAACCATGTTGTCGTTCTTCCTGACGTTCCTTCAGCTCTTTGGTTTCCTCGCACTGATGCTCGTGGATTACTTCCTGCGTCCAGAGTTCCTCAGCAATTTAAGTATGATGGGTCCAAACGGAACGCTAAAAACGGTCTGGGTGCTCTCGCGTGATATCGTCAACTTGCTCTATGCGGTGATGCTCATTGGCGTAGCGTTCTATACGATCGTGATGGGAAATAGTGCGAAGATTAAAGAATATATTATCTACTTCGTCGTGGGACTCGTACTGGTAAATTTCTCGTGGTTCTTCCCACGCGTGATCATCGACGTTGCGCATGTCCTGACGGCAACGGTGTATGCCATTCCTCAGTACACAGCTCTTGGAAACTGTACCGACCTTACAGGAAAGCCCTGTGCCATTATCACCAAGGTCACAGTGCCTGCCATGTCAGCAGGTGGTTCTGCTATGGCAGATACCTGCATGGATGCCGGCAATGAGTACGATGCCACCATGCTCGCAAGCGGAAATTACTGTCAGTGTATTAAGTACTTACATGACCCGAGTGGTCCTGATGGCGCAATTGTGTGTTGGAACTTAGCGCCCTTCCAAAACGGTGCCGCTATGCAATCGAATGCAATGATCAATGGTCTCATCGTGAACTATGGACGCATTGCAAACCTCTCTCTTGTCCCAGCATCGACGGGTGGTGCGGGCCTCACGGACCCGGGTGCTTCAGGGAGAATTGTCAGCTTGCGCTTTCTATTAACGCTCGCATTCTCGACAGCATTTGCCATCATCATGATCTTCCCACTTCTCGCACTTGCGGCGGGGTTAGTGCTGCGCATTTTGATCCTCTGGATATGTATTGCATTCATGCCATTCACATTCCTCGGCTTTGTCATCAATAAAGGCAAACTAGGGACAAATATTTTTGGCTTTGATATCAACATTTGGGATGAATTCGTTACCTCTGCGTTCATGCCCTTCATGGTGGCACTTCCGATAACGGTTGGTTTCATTATGATCAATGCAGGCTCTGGCATGATGGCAGGCCCTGTTGCAGATCTCCCCATCACGTTTGAAGAGCCTCTTATCAGTGGCATCGATAACTGGTGGAAATTCATGTGGATGTGTTTTGCACTGATCATCGTGTGGATCGGAGCATTTACAGCACTCAAAAAGAGTAAGTTGATCGGTATGGTCTCCGAACGCATTAAAAATTATGGAGAAAGCGCGATGGGCATTGTTGCAAAAGCTCCTCTCTTCGTACCTTTGCCTTTTGCGGGTCCTGGTGGACGCAGAATGAATCTTGGACAGGCAGTAAATATTGCAAGCAATAGTGGAAGGATCGTCGATGAAGCAATCTTGAGTGGAAAACGATTTAATGACATAGTTGCAGAAAAGTTTGCAAACCCTACGCCAAAAGGTGCCGATGTGGCAGCGCGCAATATGTCCGATGGCGATACAGTCCTCGTCAACAAGGCACTTGATAAAATTGCTGCAAAAGACACACAAGGAATCAAAGAGCTACGAGATGTCTTGGCTCGCTTAAGTGGCAGAAACTTAGATACCCTCAGCGAAAAGCAACTCTTAGACTTCTTGCAAGAAATGCGAAACACGGCTGGTACCAAAGCAGCAACCTTGGATGCAGGAAAAATCACCAATGCTAATAACAATTTCAATGTAGGAACTATCCGGGTAGAAGCATCCTCTACTGCCGGCAACGTTCGCATCAATGGAAATGATGTATCTGTCGCATCACTACGAGATAGCGGCGCATTCTATGACCAGGTTCTTGGCTCTGGAAACGCATGGCTAAAAGATACCGCCGTCGGTAAGCAAACAATTCAACAGGCAATCCGTGAGATTGAACAAGCTACGAATGAGAAGTTGCCACACTAAGCAGCCTGTACTTTCTTAAATTCTTTGCGGAAGACCTCGAGAACATCGCCCATTTCGATGGTGATATCGGTATCGACCTTAAGCCCACACTCCGTTCCTTCCTTTGCTTCTTTAATATCCTTTTCGACGTGCTTGAGGGAGGTAATGCGACCTGTTCCTGCAATTTGGCCTCCACGTTGAATGCGGAAGGGCAAACGCTTGAGGATGCCATCTGTTACTTTGCCACCGATGATCTGCTCGCTTCGCTTCGTTAAGAAGACGCCACGCACTTCTAGGTGTCCAATCACTTGCTCTTCTTCTACAGGTTCGACAAGTCCCTTGAGGAGAAGTTCGATATCTTCCAGAAGTTTATAAATGACATCGTAGACGCGAACTTCTACCCCTTCGCGTTCTGCTGTACGGTAGACCGCTGCTCCTGCATCGGTATGAAACCCAATCACAATACCGTCACTCGCAGCCGCCATCATAATGTCGCTTTCGGTAATAGCACCGACAGCTGCATGGATCACCTTTGCTTGTACGTCACTTGCCGATAGTTTTCGTAGTGCTTCTTGGATGGATTCCAATGAACCCTGTACATCTGCTTTCAGGACAATCTTGAGTTGATTGAGCTTGCCTTCTGTTAAACGACTGACAAGGTCAGCAAAGCCGCGTTTTGCTTCGCGTGCTTTTGTTTCACGGTACGTTTCGGAAAACTCTCTCGCTTCACGGTCTGTCGCAAACACTTGCAAGATATCTCCGACATTTGGCACGCCATCGAAACCCGAGAGCTGTGCAGGGCCCGACGGCAATACCTCATCAAACTTCTTTCCGTGTGCATCCATCAGTACCTTTACGCGACCAGTGACCGTACCACAGGCAATGATGTCTCCTAGATGGAGCGTACCCGTGTTGACGATAATCGTCGCAACAGGACCAAGGGAACTATCTAAGTGGCTTTCAATAATAGTTGCGATGGCATCTCTATGAGGGTTTGCCTTGAGCTCCTTGAGCTCGGCCATGATGAGAATATTTTCGAGGAGATCTGGAATACCCTGCTTGGTGACAGCAGAACACGGCACCATGGGTACTGTGCCACCCCAGTCTTCTGGCTGAAGACCTTGCGCAGCGAGTTCCCCTTTCACGCGATCGATATCGGCATTGGGTCTGTCGATTTTGTTAATAGCAACGAGGATAGGCACATTGGCATCGCGTGCGTGATCGATTGCCTCGATGGTGGTTGGCTTTACTCCTTCTTCTGCAGAGACGACAAGGATAGCGATGTCCGTCACCTGTGCACCGCGTGCACGCATCGCAGTAAATGCTTCGTGACCAGGTGTATCGAGGAAGGTAATCGGCTTTCCTTCATGGACTACCTGGTACGCACCAATATGCTGCGTGATACCACCCGCCTCTCCCGCAACGACGTCGGTGGAACGAATAGCGTCGAGGATAGCTGTCTTTCCGTGGTCGACGTGTCCCATGACCGTCACGATGGGAGCGCGTGGGAGCAAGTGTTCCGGTTCATCTTTAATGAGGAGCTGAAGATCTTTCTTGAGAAGGGCCTCCACCGATACAGATGCCTGACTTCGTTGCACTTGCACACCTAATTCCGCCGCAACGATGGATGCTGTATCGAAATCGATCTGCTGGTTAATGCTTGCAAGCACACCATTTTTCATAAGGACTTGAATTACCTTTGGTACCTGCACACCAGATTTTTCTGCAAATTCTTTTACGGAAATTTGATCTGGCAAGACGACTGTTCCCTCTTTTCGCTTAATTTGCTCCTGCACTTGTTGTTCTGCCGGCTTTCTTTTGGCGGTCGGTACGAATTTCCCCGCAGGCTTTCTAGGTGCACCTCTATGTCCTCCATCTTTTTGACGCGCTATCTCTTGTTTTTGCTTCGCAATGGCTTCTGCAGATACACCTTCGAGCGTGAGTTTACGAAGGACATTGAGTTGGGAAGGTGCAATGGGCTGCTTTACTTCCTGACCTGCATCGGCAGGTGCTCCTTCTGGCGCTGCACTCTCCGGCGTATCGCCCGCCGAACTTTCTCCGTCTTCCTCTTCATCACCTCCATCATCAATATGACCAGATTCCAATGCTTGGAAGTCGATATCGACGTTATATTTCCTCGCAAGGAAACGAATAATGGGGAAAG
>JADMIO011096095.1_pt1 | contig 11202 bp, 9 predicted proteins | sample 8958161 | NCBI WGS metagenome assembly JADMIO01 (sample SAMN16585339, study PRJNA669376) | soil metagenome | isolation source: Crop rotation soil | place: USA: Cullars Rotation, Alabama | collected 2011 | reverse complement strand
ACAACTTGTCCACGTGGAATTCTAAGCTTAGGATCCCAATGTGCTGGAAAGGCGACGGAGAGCTCGCGCGCGAACAGGACATTGTGGTCGAAGCGGTCGATGTCCTTTCTGACAAGGATGACCCCATAGACGTCGGTTCGTTCGACAGATCGCTGAGCCATGCCCAGGTATTCTCCATTTCCATGCGGAGGCGGCGGCGAGCCGCCTCCGCCCGCCGCGAACGGGCTGCGGCTATGCGCCCTGGTCTGGCCGAGACCGCCGTCGAAACTGTCGCCATTCGCGGTAGCGGTGGTGAATCTGCCCCGTTCCGCTCCACCATAGGAATTTTATACCGCGGCGAAGCCAACGCCGGGCCGACGGCGCATTGGCGAAAGCCACCCTCAGCGGCCGCGTCACTCGCCAGCTTGTCGAATCGATGACCGCCCGAAACTGTCGTTCCAGCTCGCCGGCGTCGCGTGCGCGGGTTGCAGCCTCGGCTGCGGCCGCGAGCAGCGCCGCCTCGCGCTCCCGGAGCTGGCGTTGATAGGGGGCCACGGCTGCGTTTAATGGGCGAGCGTCGAGCAGGCTCGGATCTGCGGCGGGGGGAGCCACCAGGACTTGGTCCCTGCGAAGCTCGGCCGCGATCAGCCGGGTCCGCGCCCAGAGCTGACGGTCGGTGTCGAAGACCTCCTGGAACTTGCGCCAGTTGCTATATGCCAGCTCGTAGAGACCCTTCGTATCCTCCAGCAGCGCCCGGATCCGCTCGGCGGAACGGCGAAGGTCGAAGTCCAACAACAGGATATCCCGTCCATCGGTAAAGACCGGATTGAGGGCGAGGGGATCGTTTATGCAATTGAGGACCCCATGCAGGCCGGCCTCGATGCAGGCGCCGGTGGGAAAGCCATCGAACACACCCGGCGCCAGATCGAAGGGACGATTGATCGAAACGATCGCGTCCATCCCGGCATAGAACTCGCGGAAGAAGCTGTTGTCCTGGCGGCCATGGAAGGTGAACCGGCCCTCGGCCTCCCCCAGCGGAAGGTCTTGCGGCCCGTAGTCGCCGACCACGTGGAATCGCAACCTTGCGTCGCTCCGCGCCAGGTCGTTGGCGACGGCGATGAAATTGTCGAACCCTTTCGCGGTCAGATTGTCCGCGTATTTATGCGCGACGAAGCAGATGTCGAGGGTCTGCTTGTCCCTGGGATAAAAGCGCTTGTCGTGAAGGAAATCGAAATCCGTCCGGCCCTCGAAAACGCCGCCGTAGATCAGCTCGACCTTCTCGGGGTCGCAGGTCAGCTTCTCCAGGATGTAATCGCGCGTGAGGGTCTGTGTGACGATCACCTTTCGACAGAAACGGGAATGCAAGACACGCCGAAGATTCTCGTCGCATTCGGGCTGATCGATGCCAAAGCTTCCGCCGGGGTAGAGCTGCAGGATGAAAGGGAGGTTGCGGGATTCGAGATAATGCAGGAGGCGAAAGGCATTGCCGGCAAAAGTGATATAGGCCAGGCGGGCGGCGATCCGGGCGCCGGCCGCGAAGGGCATGACCCGGTCCTTCAGCCCGGGATCGATCGGGAGTGCCGCCAGCTCCTCCTCGAAGGTCTCATTGCCGATCCAGAGATGCCATCCCTGAAGCGATAGCAGCGCTGCATCGAAGAAGGACAGGTAGTGCCCGTATTCGATGGTCCGAAAGGGAGAGAATCCACAAGGCATAATGTTATCGATGATGAGGAGATCGGCATAGGCCGCCGCCTCGGTTGGCCGGCCGGCTCCGCTCTGGGCCGTGGAGATGTTCGATCGGTTGTCCAACATGCCTCCTCAGCCGCCTGCCATCAGGAACCTGGCCGGCCTTGGCGCTTCGCGCTCAGCACCGCCGGGATTGTGAACATCGCGCGCATCAGGGCATCAAGATCTCTTCGGGTGCCCCGATCAGGCCATGCTGCCGGGGTACTGAAATCCCCATTCCCTTAACACGAGTTCCGGGCGAGCACGAGTTCCGCGCCACAAGCGTGCCGATGCCCGCCGCCTTGTCGGCGAGGGCCCCATGGGTTATCGGAGGAAGAGGTCGTAACTCAAGCGCGGACGGACGGCAGGCCTTGTCGGCCGTCACACTGACGATCGCGGCGGCGGGGCAGATGCGTTGCCCGGGGGCAGGGATGGCGGGCGGTCGATCGGCTTTCCGGCAGGATATCAATGGGCTTCGCGCCGTCGCCGTCGTCGCGGTGACGCTGTTCCACTTTGAGGTTCCGGGTTTCGCGGGTGGTTTCACCGGGGTCGACCTCTTCTTCGTCATCTCGGGCTTTCTGATGACGAAGATCATTCTCGAGGCAAAGGATGATGGAAGCTTTTCTCTGAGAGACTTCTACCTCGCCCGCCTGCTTCGCATTTTCCCTCCCATGCTTGCGATGATCGTGGCGTTGCTGGCTCTGGGTTATTTTTTCCTCGAGCCGACGGAATATCTGCTGCTCGCTCAGCATGCGCTCGCCGCGCTGGTCTCCGTCATCGATGTCACCCTCTATCGGGAGACCGCTTATTTTGCCCCGGGGCGGGAGACGCTCTGGCTGCTGCATCTTTGGTCGCTGTCGGTCGAGGTCCAGTTCTACCTCTTGTTCCCGCTCTTCCTGCTCTGGGCAGGCCGGCGCGGCGGGCACCGGGGCCTGGTCTGGCGTCTCGGCGGGCTCCTGGCCCTGTCGCTCATCGGATGTATCCTGCTCACATTTCGCGATCCGTCGGCCGCCTTCTATCTGTTGCCGGCCCGCGTCTGGGAGTTCCTGGCCGGCAGCTTGGCCTATCCGCTGGGTGGCCGCCTACGACCGCGCTGGCGGGCGTCTTTATCCCTGATCGGTCTGGCCGCCGTGATCGTCTCGATCCCCGTACTAAGTCCGAGCATTCCCTTTCCCGGATATGCCGCCATCCTCCCCGTGACTGGCGCCGCATTTATCGTTGCCGCCGACGCAACGCCAGGGATATTGACGAATCCGCTAAGCCAGTTCCTGGGCCGGATCAGCTATTCGCTCTATCTCTGGCACTGGCCGGTCTGGGTCGCCGCGCGCCACTTCCGGGTGGAGGCCTCGGCGACACACATCATCGAATTGCTGAGCCTGTGCTTGGTTCTCGCACTCGCTTCCCATTACGCCGTGGAGAGACCCGCCGGGGTGCTGGGGCGCAAAGCCGGCAAGGCCAAGCCCGTCGCCCTCCTGGTCCTCTGCTGTTCCGTGACGCTCTTCACGGCGGGCGCCGTCGTGGGCGGGGAGGGCTTTCCGCAACGGGCGCCGGCCATGATCACGGCGGAGATGCCCCCTCCGGCCGACATCCGACAGGATGCATGCTTCCTGTCGCCGCCAGCGAGCGGCGACGACTTTGGCCGCCGTTGCTTCGATCCGCCATGGCCGCGTCAGGGCGATAGCGTACTGCTTTGGGGCGATTCACACGCCGGCTATCTCTGGCCTGGCGTTGCGACATCGCGGCCGCTCCAAGCCTCGCGTCTACTCCAGGCGACGGCAGGTGCTTGTCCACCCCTGCATGCGCGGAAATTCGACCCGGCCTGGGCGGAGAAGAAGCTGAGATTCGATCCGGTCACCTCGATGGTCGTCCACTGCGATGCGATCAACCAGCGAGTCCTCGATGAGATCGCGCAAATTCGCCCCCAGCTGATCGTTCTGTTCGCAAGATGGGCGTTCTACGACACGCATGGAACCGACGTCATCGGCGACCTGCATCGCGTCGTCGGCGCGATCTCCGCGACCTCCCCCGCATCGCGGATCATCGTGATCGGACCAATCCCGGAATGGCAACCGACGCTTCCCCAACGCGCCTTTCAGGAGAGCTTCCTGCACGGCGGCAGCGTGCCGGAGAGGCTTCACGATCCCTCTCAGCCCGCCGGGGAGCAGCTCGACCGGCGCATGGCCCGGTCCTTCGAAGGAACCGCCGTGCGATACGTCTCCCTGTTCAAGCTGCTTTGTGCCGACAGCGGCTGCATGGCCTGGGTGCCCGATAACGGCAAGCCTGCCCTGATGCAGTGGGACATCGCCCATCTGAGCGAGGCGGGGGCTCGATGGATCGTTGCCCATGCGATTGCTCCCGTGGTGCTGGAGACTCTCGGGTCGCATGGATTCATCACAAATCATTGATGTTCCCCGGACCACGCCGCCGGCAGATCATGGCCCGGCGGACGCCCTTCATGGAGGACGCCTCCCCATTCCGCGGGTATACTAGGGGGGCGGATTGGCCGGGGATGCCCCTCCGGCGCGCGTCAGCCTTGCGGCTGACCTCGCTTTGACGCGGGAAGGAGACGGTCGCAACTTGCGGAAATATCTGTCATTCCCGACTGTTCGCCTGTCGCTTCGCCGGGCCATGGCGCTTGCCGGCCTGCTCGCGCTGGCCGCCTGCGCCAGCACCTCGCCGCCGGCCCATGTCGCTTCACGGGATTTCCGCTCCCAGGCCTATTGCGTCCTCCGGGCTCAGTCGGCGGGCTATGCGGATTACGATGTGGCGACGGCCTGCCGCCGGGCCGAGCTTGCCGCGGAACAGCGGGCCCAGATCACCCATATCGACAGCGACCTCGACAAGGCCTGCGAAGGGGAGGCCTCCTTCGGCCAGCTCGGCGGGCCCTTCTCCTGGCGGGCCTATATGCGCTGCGTCGACAACAGCATCTGATACCGGCGCGATCGGCCGGATAGACGCCCCGTGGTCTATTACCTATCGAAGGCCTTCTGGCTTCTCGTCCAGCCCGGCAATTTGCTGGCCCTGCTGGTCGTTCTGGGCGCGCTGCTTCTCTTCACCCGCTGGCGCCGCCTGGGACGGGGGATCGTCGTCCTCGCCGGGCTGCTGCTCGCGATTATCGCCGTTCTGCCCGTCGGGGATTGGCTTCTTGCTCCCTTGGAGAATCGCTTTCCCCCATTGACCGAGATGCCCGAGCATGTCGACGGGATCATCATGCTGGGCGGGGCGGCCAGCACGCTGCTCACGGCCGAACGCCGCCAGCCCATCCTCAACGACAATGCCGAGCGCTTTCTGGCCTTTGCCGATCTCGCCCGGCGCTATCCCGAGGCCAAGCTGGTCTTCTCCGGCGGCGGGCTCAGCCTCGACGGCGGCAGGTTCCGCGAGGCCGATGCGGCGCGGGAGGTGCTGCAATGGATGGGGATGGATGCGGGCCGCGTCATCTTCGAGCGGGAGTCGCGCAACACCTTCGAGAACGTGGCCGACAGCAAGGCGCTGGTCCACCCCGCGCCGGGCGAAACCTGGATCCTCGTCACCTCCGCCTACCATATGCCGCGCTCGGTCGGGCTGTTCCGCGCCCAGGGCTGGCCGGTGATCCCCGATCCCGTGGACTATCGAACCGGAACCGGGCAGTACGGAGCCGCGGGCTTCAGCATCGATCTCACCGGCCACCTCGACCAGCTGTCCCAGGCGATCAAGGAATGGGTCGGGCTCCTCGCCAACCGCGTCATGGGCCATAGCGAGAGCCTCTTTCCCGGCCCGGCGGCCTGAGCCTCCTCGGCCGATCGGGTCCGGCGCGCTATCCGGCACCGCGAATCTATGGGACAAGGAGGCGTTCGCTTCACTCGGCGCCATGAGGGCCATGCCTAGCTCAAGAGTTCCACCGTCCGGCCGCCGCCTGGTCGCAGCCGCTGCTCTGTTTCTGGCGCTGCTTGCGGTGGCCGCGGCTGCGCGCGCCGATGGCTTCGACGACTGGCTCCAGGGTCTGAAGCGCGATGCGGCGGCGCAGGGCGTCTCGCAGCCGACGCTGACGGCGGCGCTGAACGGGCTGCGACCGATGCCCGACGTGCTGGACAAGGATCGCAACCAGCCCGAATTCACCATGACCTTCGCGCAATACCTGCCGAAGGTCGTGAGCGAGAAGCGGGTCGCCGACGGCCGCAAGCTGCTGCAGCAATACGAGCCGCTGCTGAAGCGGGTCGCCGCCGCCTATGGTGTCCAGCCGCGTTTCATCGTGGCGCTCTGGGCTGTCGAATCCGACTACGGGCGGGTGACGGGGGATTATCCCGTGATCGGCTCGCTCGCGACCCTGGCCTATGGCAGCAGCCGCCCCAAGATGTTCCGCACCGAGGTGATCGACGCGCTCAGGATCGTCGACCACGGCGATGTGACGGTCTCGGGCATGACGGGATCCTGGGCCGGGGCCATGGGCCAATGCCAGTTCATGCCCTCGAGCTTTCTGGCCTATGCCGTGGATTTCGACGGCGACGGGCGGCGGAACATCTGGACCGACGAGGCGGATGTCTTCGCTTCGATCGCCAATTACCTGACCCACCTCCATTGGCGGCCAGACCAGACCTGGGGCCGGGCCGTCCGCTTGCCCCCCGGCATCAACCCCGGCTTGATCGGTCTCAAGATCGAGAAACCCCTCCGGGAATGGGAGAGGCTGGGCATCCGCAATGCCGATGGCAGCGCCCTGCCGCGGGCCGAGCTGGCAGCCTCCCTGGTCGCCCCCGACGGCCCCACCGGCCCGGCCTTTCTCGTCTACGGGAACTTCAAAGCCGTCATGAAATGGAACCGGTCGACCTTCTTCGCCACCTCGGTCGGTTTGCTTGCGGATCGCCTCGTCACGGGGTAACCTACAAGCCCAGGTTGGTGGTGGGACTCTGAGCACAACATGATGTGGTTTCGCACGGCCTGCTTGCTGCTTGGCCTGCTCTTGGCGGGCTGCGCCGAGACCACTTATGTGGTCGAGCAGTCGAAGGCCGTCGCCGGCAATACCACGCCCAAGACCCCCTACAAGGTCGGCAATCCCTATCAGGTCAATGGCGTCTGGTACTACCCGGCGGTGGACTACAACTACGACCAGACGGGCATCGCCTCCTGGTACGGCCCCGGCTTCGTCGGCCATGCCACCGCCAATGGTGAGGAATACGACCAGGACGCCCTGACGGCGGCCCATAAGACCCTGCCCATGCCGACCCTGGTCCGGGTGACCAATCTCGAGAACGGCCGCCAGATCCAGATCCGGATCAACGACCGTGGCCCCTTCGTCAACGACCGCATCATCGATCTCTCCCGCCGCGGGGCGCAGCTCCTCGGGATGGAGAACAAGGGAACCGCCAAGGTCCGGGTCCAGATCATGGCCGAGGAGAGCCGTCAGCTGGCGCTCGGTCTCGGCGCCGGGGAGGAGGGCGTGCCGAAGCCCGCCGCCGCACCGGCACCCCAGGTTACGACCCAGACCCTCGCGGCAGCGCCGCTGGCCCCGGCGCCGACCAAGGTGCAGCCGGCGGTGCCGCCACCGGCCCCGGTGATCGCGGCCGTGCCAACCCCGGCGCCCACAGCCTCCAGCTCGGTCGGCCTCGGCGGCGTGCCGCTGCCGCAGCCCAGCCCCAAGGTCGTCCAGGAACCGGTGCATCCCACCAATATCTACATCCAGGCCGGGTCCTTCCTGCAGCTCGCCAATGCCGAGCATCTCAAGGACAAGCTGTCGCGGAAGGTCGGGGCCGCGCGCGTGATCCCGGTTCAAGTGGGCGCGCAAAAATTCTATCGTGTCCGGGTCGGTCCGATCGGCACGGTGGATCAGGCGGACCAGATGCTCGATCAGGTGATGGCCCTGGGCCATAAAGACGCCCGAATCATCGTCGAGTAATGCGGGAGCCGGGCGGCGCCCGGCCCGGGGCTCGCTCTCCGGATTTGGAGTCATGAGAGGACGCATGAAACATCATCCGCTCGGCCTGTCGCTGATCATCGCCTTCGCCTGGGCGGTCGTCGTGGCCCCGCTTCTGGCGGCCCGGGCCGCGGATATCCAGACCACGGCGGAGACGCTGTACATCACCGACTACGATACCCGCGCCGTGCTGATCGACAAGAATGGCGAGGCCAGGATCGAGCCGGCCTCGCTGACCAAGATGATGACGGCCTATCTGCTGTTCGAGGCGCTGAAGAGCGGCAAGCTGAAGCTGACCGACAGTTTCCCCGTCTCCGAGCGCGCTTGGCGCATGCAGGGCTCGAAGATGTATGTCGAGCTCGGCAACAACATCAAGATCGAGGATCTGCTGCGCGGCATCGTCGTGCAGTCCGGCAATGATGCCTGCATCGTCGTCGCCGAGGGCATGGCCGGGAGCGAGGAGAGCTTCGCCGAGCGCATGAATGCCAAGGCGAAGGAATTCGGCATGACGGGCACGCATTTCGTGAATTCGAACGGCTGGCCCGACCCGAACCATTACACCACCGCCCGGGACCTCGAAGTGCTGGCCCGCCACCTGATCGCGGACTATCCCGAGTACTACCACTACTTCTCGGAGCTGAATTTCACCTATCACGGCATCAAGCAGGGCAACCGCGATCCGCTGCTCTACAAGCATGTGGGCGCCGACGGCATCAAGACCGGCCATGCCGAGGGACCGGGCTACAGCCTCGTCTCCTCGGGGGTGCAGAACGGCCGGCGGATCATCATGGTGGTGCAGGGGCTGGATTCGAAGCAGTCGCGCTCCGACGAGGCGCTGGAGCTCTACCAATGGGCCTTCCGCAATTTCGACAACTACAAGCTCGCCAAGGCCGAGGCGCCGCTGGTGGCAGCCCCTGTCTGGCTGGGCGCGGCGGAGACCGTCGGGCTCGGCACCAAGACCGATCTCGTACTGACCCTGCCGCGGGATGCGCGCGGCCAGATCAAGGCGACGGCGGTCTTCGAGGGGCCGGTCGCCGCCCCGGTCGCCGCCGGGCAGGAGGTCGGCAAGCTCCATATCGAGGCGCCGGGCATGGCGCCGGTGGATGTCCCCCTGGTCGCCACCGCGGCGGTCGAGCGGTTGGGTGCCTTCGGCCGCATGCTGGCCGCCGCCAAATATCTGCTTCGGGGCTGAGACGGCGTTTTGGCTGAGCCCGGCCGATTCATCACCTTCGAAGGCGGGGAGGGGGCCGGTAAATCGACCCAGACTCGCCGGCTCGCGGCAGCCTTGCGCGCCCGGGGGCTCGAGGTCGTGGAGACCCGCGAGCCCGGTGGCTCCCCCGGCGCGGAGGAAATCCGCCGCCTGCTCACCACCGGCGAAGCCGGGCGCTGGTCGCCCATGGCCGAGACCCTGTTGCACAACGCCGCCCGCGCCGATCACCTGCGCCGCACCGTGCGGCCGGCGCTGGCCGCCGGCCGCTGGGTGGTCTCGGATCGTTTCGCCGATTCGACCATGGCCTATCAGGGCTATGGCCAAGGTCTCGACCGCAGCTTCATCGCGGCCCTCAGCGCGGCGGTGATCGACGGGCTCGAGCCGGCACTGACCCTGGTCTTCGACCTGCCGGTCGAGCAGGGCCTCGGGCGCGCAGCCGCGCGGCCCGGCGCCGAGGATCGCTATGAGCGGATGGACCGGCGGTTCCACGAGGCGTTGCGGCAAGGCTTTCTCGCCATCGCCGCCGAAGCGCCCGAGCGCTGCGTCGTCATCGATGCCACGGGCGACGAGGCCGCCACCTGGGCTCGGGTGCGGGCCGCGGTGAAGGCGAGGCTCGGGCTCGAGGTCGCGTGATGGAGCCGCGGGAGAATCCGGTGCTGGTCGATCAGGAACCCGCTGAGCGCGCCCTTCTCGAGAGCGCCCGCTCGGGCCGGCTGGCCCATGCCTGGCTCCTGACCGGCCCCAAGGGGGTCGGCAAGGCGACGCTGGCCTATCGCTTCGCCCGCTTCCTGCTGGCCGGCGAGACCGGCGAGAGCGAGGCGCTGTTCGCCGCCCCGCCGCCGGCGGGGCTGGACCTCGATCCCCAGCATCCCGTCTTCCGGCGCGTTGCCAGCGGCGGCCATGCCGATCTCAAAGTCCTGGCGCGGACGATCAATCCCAAGACTGGCAAGCTACGGAGCGAGATCGTCGTCGACGATGTCCGCGACGCCATCGCTTTCCTCCGCCTCACGCCGTCGGAGGGCGGCTGGCGCGTCGTCATCGTCGATGGTGCGGAGGATCTGAACCGCAATGCCCAGAACGCCTTGCTGAAGGTGCTGGAGGAGCCGCCGGCCCGGGCCGTGCTGCTGCTGGTTTGCCATGCCCCAGGGCGTCTGCTGCCCACCATCCGCTCGCGCTGCCGGCGCCTCGACCTTCGTCCGCTGCCGGCCGCTTCGATCCAGCAGCTCATCGCCGCGCGCGGGGCGGATCTGCCGGAGGCCGACCGGGCGCTCGCCGCCGGCCTGGCGGAAGGCAGTATCGGCCGGGCGCTGGCGATCCTCGAAGCCGGCGGAGTGGAGCTCTATCGCGAGGTGGCGGCCCTGCTCCTGGCGCTGCCGCGCCTGGATGCCGACGCCCTGCATCGCCAGGCCGACCGCCTGGCGCGTAGCGGGGCCGAGGAATCCTATCGTCTTGCGGTGGAACTGCTGCTGGGCTGGCTCACCCGCATGATCAAGCTGGCCGCCGCCGGCGGCGAGCCGCCGGAATTCCTCGCTGGCGAACGGGCCGCCATGAGCCGGCTCGGGCGGGGCGTCAGCCTGGCCCGCTGGGTCGATCTCGCCGAAGCGATGCGGCAGCAGTTCACCTTGGTGGAAGCGGTGAACCTCGACCGCCGCCAGGTGTGGATCTCCTCGCTATTGGGCGTGCAGCGCCTTGCCGCGGCATGAAAATGCGCACCTCCTCCTGCAAGAGAAACCAGTGAGCGCGATCCCGCATCCACCACCCGTACTGGACGGCCGGGACCGGCTGTTCCTCGCGGTCCTCGGGCTGGTCGCCATCGGCTATCTCGTGCTCTTCGGCTACTACCTCGGGGCGACCATCATCCGCGTGCCGGTCTACGATCTGTTGGGATTCATCCAGCATTACGCGGATTTCTGGCTGCGTGGGGATTGGTGGGGCTATCTCTGGGTTCCCCACAACGAGCACCGTCTGGTTTTCACCCGCCTGCTGCTCCTCGCCGATATCGATTGGTTCGCCGGCAATACGGTGCCCTTCATCGTCTTCGGCCTGCTGTGCCTGGGCGGCATGATCATCGTCATCGCCGGAGAGATCATGGCGGCGGCCCTGCCGGCGGGCTTGCGGGTCATGCTGGTCCTCATCGTCCTTTTGCTGCTGGCGACCAGCTACATCGTCGTCGACTGCACCATGCCCGCGCTCGGCCAATATGTTCATACCGCCGCCTTCGCCGTCTTCGCCTTGGCGCTGCTGGACGGGGCGGGAGAGGGCGGGCGCCATGCCGATCTCCGCCGGGGGCTGGCGTTGCTGGCGGGCGTAGCGGCCGCCTTCGGCATCGCCGGCGGGCTCATCATCTGGCCGGTGCTGCTCTGGGCGGCCTGGCGCGGCGGGCTGGGGCGGGTCTGGCTGATCG
>JADMIO010983941.1_pt1 | contig 11202 bp, 7 predicted proteins | sample 8958161 | NCBI WGS metagenome assembly JADMIO01 (sample SAMN16585339, study PRJNA669376) | soil metagenome | isolation source: Crop rotation soil | place: USA: Cullars Rotation, Alabama | collected 2011 | reverse complement strand
ACATTTACGGCAGCCATCATCCAGGATTATTTTTTAGATGTTTCAGACATGAAAGGAAATGTGCTTATGCATAACCTCATCAAACCGGTAAAAGGCTTCAATAACATTAATCTTAAGATTGACCATCTTCCAGGCGGAACGTATATTATCAGCATCATCAACAAAAATGGTGATCGTGAAAATTTGAAATTGATCAAACAGTAAATGAGTTATTAAATCAGCAAAGCCTGCAATGAAACAGAATTGTTTTTTTGCAGGCTTTTTAATTATTTAATCAGATGATTAAAGGATACTTCATTGAATTTGTTATCCGAAAGCACGATCTTGTCTGGGAGCTGGCTGGTCCTTTAATAAGATATACATAAAAAACCTCAGGTGCAGTTTTCAATGCTAATAATAAAGCATATTGGCACGTTCAACAATAACCTATCCATTATTACCCTGACAGTAGCATGATAGCATCGTTATATTTTTAAATATGTAACACGCAAAAACTAGATATCAGGTGTAGAAATTTCCACTGCAAATAATAATATCTCCCGCCCATAATTTTATTGCCGGTCCGCGGCAATCCTCTCCTGCAATAGAATCAAAATATTCAGGATATATTTGTTCAAATCACTAATCAACGGGATGCCTGTCATTCCGGCCATTAAAAACACTACATGAACAATTTTGCAGCTTTAGTTTTCCTTTTCTCACTTATGCTGAATATTCATTCTGGTAAAACTGTATTGAATAAACTTCAAACGACCGGAGGCGCATCAGCGGCTTTTTTCGATAAAGCATTTCATGATACAGCCATTACGCAACAACCCGTCATTCCGGGTGATTTTGCAGACCCGTCTGTTATCCGGGTCGGTAACACGTATTATGCTGCGGGAACTTCATCTGAGTGGGCGCCGCATTACCCGCTTTTTAAATCTGATGATCTTATACACTGGAAACAGTTGGGCTATATATTCCCGCAAACACCATCCTGGGCCTCGTCCTCATTTTGGGCGCCTGAGTTGTTTTACAGGAACGGAATGTATTATGTTTATTACACAGCCCGTAAAAAAGCAGATGGCATTTCATGCATCGGTGTTGCTACTTCAACAGATCCCGAAAAAGGCTTTACCGATCGTGGCATTGTACTGGAGTTTGGTAAAGAAGCTATTGATGCATTTCTAATTGAAGACAATGGGAAGCTGTACATCACATTTAAAGCTTATGGGTTAGATAAACGTCCGATTGAATTATTAGGGTACCAGCTTTCTGATGATGGATTAAAAACGGAAGGTAAGCCTTTTATGCTGCTGCGTGATGATGAAAAAGTTGGAATAGAAGGGCAGTGCATCATAAAGAGAAATAATTATTATTATCTCTTCTATTCTGCAGGAGCTTGTTGCGGCAGCAAATGCAGCTATCATGTAAATGTAGCAAAGGCAGCATCGTTTAAAGGTCCCTATACTAAATATGAAGATAATCCTCTGCTTGCAGAATACGATAACTGGAAATGTACGGGTCATGGAACCATAGTTAATACGCAGCAAGGCGAAGACTTTTATTTATATCATGCCTATAGCAAAACAAATGATGTTTACACAGGCCGGCAGGCTATGTTAGGAAAATTATCCTGGAATGATCAAACCGGCTGGCCTTTAATTCAACCTGTTAGTGGCGCAAAAGCTACCGGTTTACGGGATGATTTTTCAGGCAACACATTGGAGGAGTACTGGCAATGGGATTTTCGCCATACACAACCGGATTTAAAAACAAGAAATGGCTCTTTGTATCTATCGGGAATACCAGTTCCTGGTAACAAAACAGGTACCGCCTTAACTGTAAGACCTTATGCAGGTAATTATGAGATCAGTACTGCTGTAATGAACCACAACGCATCGTTAAAAGGATTAACTGTTTATGGCGATGCCGGCCAGGCTGCAGGTATTGGTATAAAGGCTGATATGATACAGGTTTGGTATGTAAAAGATACTGTAAAGCAAATTGTAAAGGAAATGCAGGTAACCATAACATCACCATTATATTTTAAAATAGCGGTTGAGGATGGTTATAAACTTAGATTTTATTGGAGCGGTACTCCAGATAAATGGGATGAACTCGTAACCGGGAACAATTATTTCGATGCATATTTTTTGCCGCTGTGGGATCGCAGCCCGAGGCCGGGTTTATTACAGAACGGGACCGAACCCGCCTTGTTTGATTTTTTTGAGATCAGCTGTGAATGACAACGGCTTAAATTATGGTGGCTTATTTGAATCATTAAAACGCTTTTGCGAAGGCGCCTATCATCGCATCCATCTTTGATACACATGGAGACTGACTTCTTTCAATACTTCACATTCTTTGGTATTTTGACGGGCGGCATAAGCAACCATATTATGCTTATGCTGACAGGTAGTAGTATTTTTGCCGGTAATTTTTAGAGCACACATATTACAGCATTTATTCCCCATGCAAATTCCTCTTGCATCCATGCAGCTTTCCTGCGTTCCGGGCATAAGCTTCATAACCAACAGGACGAGGAACGTGTATTTCATAATTAATAATTTTAAGGTGAAATGTATTTACGCAAGCGCTTTTATCAATATATAGGCTGCAGTGCAGATCACAAAGCCTCCGAATGTCTTCTTTAAACGATCACCTGTAATTCTTGATGAAAGTTTTATGCCCGAAATGATGCCTGCAATAGTTCCCAACGAAAATTTGGCAAGCAGTGCCCAATCAAGATCAACTGTTTGACAACTGCTTAAAAAGCTTATAGAAGAATTGGCTGTGATAATAAAGAATGCTGTACCGACCGCGATCTTCATAGGCAGTTTTGCCAGTAAGAAAAGCGACGGTACAATTAAAAAACCACCGCCTATCCCAAGTATTCCTGTAATGATGCCAACTCCAGCGCCATATAATAATAACTTGTTTCTTACCGGTGCCTTTGTTTCATATGCTGCGTCTGCTGCAACAGGTTTTAACATGCGGGTTCCTGCAAAAAACATGATTAAAGAAAGACCGCACATAAATAATGTTTCCTTAGATGCCTGTATTGATCCAACCGTTACGTAAGCCGGGATTGCAGGCATGATGAGTTTTCTTGCAATCAATACACCTGCTACGGAAGGAATACCAAAGAGTATGATAGTTTTAATATCAGCAAGCCTATTCATCACAGCCTGTATGCTGGCGGCTACCGTTGAAATACCTACAACGAACATGGAATAAACACTGGATGAAAGCGGGTCTTTATTCAGTATGTACACAAACACCGGGATCGTTAAAATAGAGCCCCCCGCACCAATTAAACCCAGTGAAAGGCCAACCGTAACCGATGCGCTGTATGCCGCAAACTCGTTGTTCATGATCAATAAAGTCCCTCATGATTGGTAAGGAATATCTTTCCATCTTTGCAATACTCAACGTTTGCTACAGACCAGGCAAAATGATATAAACTGCCTGAGAGTTTGTTTACCTGTTTAAATCCTTCCTCCAGTAATGCCTTACAAACCGCATCATCAATATTTTTACCTGCTCCATACACCAGCACCGGTGTTGATTTGTTGAATGATGCAGTTGCCTTTTTCAATGATTCGACAGATTCAACATGAACAGCGTTTTTTAATCTTCCCACATTCAGGTAAAACATTTCAGATTTATTATCGAACTCGTCTGCAGGCCTTACATCAATTACGATCGTGCCAGGATTGTCGGTTAAAAGATCTATCGTTCCTTTTGGATCCAATAATGTATAAGCGGGTGCATCAGCAAATAATTGTTTACGCAGATCATTGATAAGATTATGATCAGCTATGAAAGTTGAAAGCCCTTCATACAAATTATAAATACGGTTGAAACCTTTTGCCAGTAACACATCTGTTACATCCATGCTGTTATGACCATTCAAATCATATAATAATACCGGGCGGTTATTATCAATTTTATAGTTATCAAAAGTTGAAGCAAACTTATCTAGCGGTATATTAATAGCATTTTTTATATGACCGATATTGTTGGATTGATTGGTGTCTTTATTTGCAAATTCAGTTTCAGTTCTTATATCAATAACAGCCAGGCCAGTCGTATTCTTTAAAAGCTTAATAGCATCAGCAGAAGCAATGTTTTTATAAGCTGTGTTCGTAACCAGCACTTTATTTTTATACGGAAAAGCTTTTTCATCCGACTCGTTCACTATCGACATGCCGCCGTTGATATTGTATACCTGCTGAAAACCTTTTTCAGCAAGTAGTTTTCCTACCCTCCTGCTGCGCTGGCTATGCGAACAATAAATAAATATGGGTTTATCAGTGTAAGCTTTTAACTCGTCCATATGAGCTGATATGGAGTCAATGCTTATGTTTACTGCACCCTTAAACCTGCCAATGTTCAATGCGGTGTGTGTTGATGTATCAGCATATTCCCCCGGACTTCTTACATCCAGCAATAAATAAGAAGGTGTGGTTTCCATTAAATGAAATGCCTCATTTAAATAAACAGTTTTATAACTGGTATTATCATATTTAAAAGGAAGCTGTGCACTTGAGGTGCATGTGGTGATCATAAAAATTGTCAGCAGAAAAAAATACATCTTTGTCATGGTAGTATCGTTTTGAAAGTAAAAATAGAAGGCCCGGGCAGGCGCCAGCGTTACGGATTGGTTAGCAACGGTAAACCAGAAGTTAAATGAGTTAAGAAAGAGTTAAGCGGACGCATTTCCACGTAATTGCAACCTTTATTTGCAGCTATGTTTTTATCCAGGAAATGGATATTGATATTTATAGGGGTGGCAGGAATATTGTTTTTGATCCTGCTGACGATCCAATATGGTTGGGTACGGAAATCTATTGAGATGAACCGTACACAGCTTTCAGAGAAAATGCGCGTGGTTACAAACAGGATTCACAGGGCGCTAAATGCAAACAATTCTTCTCTTGATGTGTATCTGCAACGATATGAACAGAGAGAATATCCTTTAGAAAAACAAACTAGTAAACACGCTCTAAATTCATTTATAAAAAGTACCGTGGATTCTGTGCTAAAAGCAGAACATATACCATTGTCATCGCAAGTTAAAAGCCGCATAGGTACCAGTTGCTATCTTATGAATTATGTTGCCGATAATTTGCGGGATGTTGCATTAGATGAATCAGAGTATAAATTATGCCTTTGCAACAACAGGCATAATGTTGCTTTTGATATAGGTTTTGACCTACAGGACAACAGCAATTTCCTTACAGAAAACCTGCCCGGGCTGGTATTGCCTTCGGTAATACTTATACTCCTGCTAATCGCTTTATTTGCATATTCTATATGCATTATTAACCGGCAGAAAAAACTCGCTGAGTTAAAAAATGATTTTATTAATAACCTCACACATGAATTTAATACGCCGCTTTTTTCAATAGGACTTACATCAAACCTGTTATTAAAATCCGGTGCCGTACAGCAATCGGAAAAACTGGAGAAATATGTTGACCTTATTGTTACTGAAAAAAACAGGATGCAATCGCAGGTTGATAAGATACTTACATTAAGTGCAGTAGAATCAGGCAATGTAATATTGGATGAGCAAATAGTGAACATGCACCAGGTTATAGAAAATAATGTCAGTGTTTTCCGGTTAACGGTTTCAGAAAAAGACGGCATCATAAGTTATGAAGCCAATGCAAAACTGTACCTGGTAAAAGGTGATCCTGTTCATTTATACAATTGCATCAGCAACCTGCTGGATAATGCCTGTAAGTATTCAGATGAGGTCCCGGAAATATTGGTAAGTACATCAAATAGCGCGGGAAATCTGATCATCAACATTGCCGATAAAGGCATTGGCATGAATACTGCCGAAACAGGTAGAATATTCGAAAAGTATTACCGTATAAAACATGGCGACAGGCATGATGTAAAAGGGTTTGGTATCGGGTTGAGTTATGTAAAGAAAATTGTTGAATTGCATGGAGGAAATATTACCGTGAATTCGAAGCCCGGAAAAGGTTCTATATTCACTATCAGTTTACCCGTATTAACCTGATTATGTACCGCATTCTTTTAGTTGAAGATGATATCAACCTTGGGTATATTCTCAAAGAATATCTTGAACTGCACCATTATTACGTGGAGCTTGCCAAAGACGGGGAAGCGGCATTACAGTTATTTAACCGTTCCCATTTTAATATTTGTATCCTTGATGTGATGCTTCCTAAAAAAGATGGCTTTACTGTAGCAGCAGAGATAAAGCACTTGAATAGCAAAATGCCTTTGCTGTTCTTAACAGCAAGGTCATTAAAGATTGATAAGCTGAAAGGATTTAATATTGGTGCTGATGATTACATGGTAAAACCCATTGATGAAGAAGAATTAATTGCACGCATTGAAGCCGTGATGCGGCGGGTGAATCAATCTTCCGCAGAAGTTTCTGTTAAACGGTTTACCATAGGCAGGTACGTTTTTGATTTTTCTAACCAGGTTTTGGAACTGGAGGAAAAAAAACAAAGCCTTACGGTAAAAGAGGCTGAAGTATTAAAACTGCTTTGTGAACATAAGGGAAAAATACTGGATCGCAGGATAGCTTTAAAAACAGTTTGGGGCGAAAGCGATTATTTTTCCCGCCGGAGCATGGATGTTTTTATTTCACGCATCCGCAAATATTTTATAGATGATGCAACCGTGCAAATAAAAAATGTGCATGGCAAGGGATATGTATTGAGTTGCTGATGCGATATAAATTGCCCAGCAGCAGTCTCCATCGATGGAAAATATTTAAGATGAAAGATAAGCTTGTGAACATTTAATAAATCAGCAATTTATGCATAAATTTAAGGGTGAGAATTCCGGCTACACTTTTTGTTTTATTTTGCTTAATCCGTTTCACCAATGCAACGGCACAGCCTTATGTTGATCCCCTGAATATACGCTACACTTATGCTTTTAAAAATGCTCAGCCCAATGCCACACCTTTTACGCATCTTTTTATTGGAAGTGATATACCTGTACGATTCAAAAACGGAACAATCTTTTTTTTGAGCCCATTCTTCGAGAACTGGAACATTGATTCGGCAAATAATAAAGACTTTCTTCCTTCGTTAAAAAGTATAGTGTTACCTATCGGCGTTATCTTCCCGCTGAGTAATAAATGGTCTTTAAATATAACTTCTATTATAAGAGTAAATGGGGAAGACATTCAATTCAATAACGCCTTTCAAATGGGAGGTATTTTATTTGCATCTTACAAAAAGAAAGAGTTACAGAAGATCAGGGTGGGTATTTATGTAAATAATGATTTTTTTGGTGTATTTGTAGTGCCGCTTGTAGGCTTTGACTGGAGGATCGACAAGTCAAATTACCTGTTTGGCCTGCTCCCAGGCAGGTTAACTTTTGAACATCAGTTGAGCAAGCGTTTATATACGGGTGCAACATTTCGCGCCATTACAAATTCCTATCGCCTGAACAATGGCAACTATTTGCGTATAGATGACAACCAGGTTTCTTTCTTTCTCGACTGTTATCCCGCGAAACATGTTGCAATAACCTTGGAACCTGGTTATGGAATAGTCCGGAAATTAAGAAGTGGTGCTACGCATTCTAAAAATTACATTACAGATTATCATTGGGAAGAAGGACCTTTTATAAAGTTATCTGCGGCGTACAGGATAAGGCTGTGATTCCCGTAATTATCCCCGGCATTCAACCCTTAATAAAATCCAGATGTGCCTGCCCTGGAAGCAGCCTGTGCTGAATTAATGGAAACGATTATTTTTAACGCGTTCTGCTATTAGATTTACATTTTTCCATGTGCCTATGTGGTAAACATTTACTTGAATCACATAGACACATAGGTACATAGACTATCAACATAGAATCAATAGTACAACACGAAATTTTTATTCTTTCAGGAAAACCACACTATAATGAAAAAACTATTGCTTGCCGCGTACTTAACAGTTGGTGTTATAAACATAAAAACTGGCGCCCAGGCTTTAAGCCCGGATTATCCTGTGCTGAAACATTATAACCAAAGCCACCTGGCAAAAATTGCACTTCCTGTGGGGGGAATAGGCACCGGCACCGTTTCCCTTGGGGGAAGAGGTGACCTCCGGTATTGGGAAATCATGAATATCCCGGGCAAACAAAACCCCGGCGGCCCCAATAAAAATGATCTGGAAAGTGTTTCACCTATGTTTTGTTTGTTCACTCAAACTCCCGACGGGAAAAAGACCAGCAAGACATTAACCGGCCCGGCTGAATATTTTGAATACGAGAATATGATGGGTGAACCCTTTGTGCACCATGGCATGCCGCGTTTTCGTAATGCCAGTTTTGATGCTGCCTATCCTTTCGGCCAGGTAAATCTTTCTGATCCCGATGTGCCGGTTGATGTAAAGATCAAAACCTTTAACCCGCTTATTCCCGGCGATGCCGAAGCCAGCGGGATCCCCATAGCCGTATTCAGGATCGTGCTTACCAATAAAATGAACGCGCCTTTGTCGGTAGCGGTTTGTAACGTGATGGATAATTTCATCGGTATCGATGGCAGCAAACAAAAAATAGATTGGAAAGGAGAGCCCGTTTTGTATGGAGCAAAAGGCAACAGGAATGAATTCCGTTCCACAAAAGGGATAAGCGGCATTTACATGTATTCGTACAGCGTTGATCCGAAGGATCCCGCATGGGGAACGATTGCACTCACCACAGATGCAACAATGCCTGTTACCTATAAAACATCTTCTTCACCGTTGGGATGGGGAAGCGAGGTCCTGTCGTTCTGGGATGATTTCAGCGATGATGGTAACCTCGTGAATAAAGCTTATAAACAACCTGATATGCCTACAGGCGCCATATCAGTTAAAATGGATTTAGCTGCAAATGAAACAAAAGAAATTTCTTTTTATATCACCTGGCATTTTCCAAACCGTTTTGCCTGGTCGGAAACAAGCGTGGGAAATTATTATACTACGCAATATAAAAATGCCTGGGATGTGATCGAAAGAACCTATCCCCTCCTGCCATCACTGGAAAATAAGACACTGAAATTCGTAAAAGCTTTTCTTTCCAGCGATATGCCCGATGCGGTGAAAGAAGCTGCCCTATTCAATATCAGTACGCTTCGCTCACAAACAGTTTTTAGAATAGAAGACGGCAAAATGTTTGGTTGGGAGGGTGTAATGGATAGAGTTGGTTCGTGCATGGGCTCCTGTACGCATGTGTGGAATTATGAACAGGCAACCGCCTTTCTTTTTGGTGGCCTTGCCAAAACCATGCGGGAGGTAGAATTCGGCGTATCAACAGATAGTAATGGCTTAATGAGTTTCAGGACCAACCTGCCCATTGGCGCCAAACGATGGGGCAAGGCAGCCGCCGACGGGCAAATGGGAACGATCATGAAAATGTACCGTGACTGGCAGCTATCCGGTGATGATGCTTTTCTAAAACATTACTGGCCGATGGTAAAGAAAGCGCTTGCATTTTGCTGGATCAAAAACGGCTGGGATAGTGATGCCGATGGCGTGATGGAAGGCTGCCAGCACAATACCATGGATGTTGAATATTACGGGCCCAACCCGCAGATGCAGTTATGGTACCTCGGTGCGCTACGTGCGGCTGAAGAGATGGCTAAATATTTAGGTGACAAGGAATTTGCAAACAAATGCAGGAAACTCTTTGAGAGTGGGAGTGCATGGACCGACCAGCATTTATTCAACGGGGAATATTATGTGCAGGATATCCGCCCGCCCGGTAGCCTGGATAATATTAATCCCTCGCTGCAGGTAGGTATGGGAAGCAGTGATCTTACAAACCCGGATTTTCAACTGGGCAAAGGCTGCCTGGTCGACCAGTTGGTGGGACAGTTTATGGCGCATATATGCGGGCTTGGTTACCTGGTGGACAGTAACCATATACAAACCACTTTAAAAAGCATCATGAAATATAATTACAGGGCTTCGATGTTCAATCATTTTAATCACCTTCGTTCTTATGTGTTTGATGATGAGGCTGCGTTGTTAATGGCCGCCTATCCTTATGAAAGGCCAACATTTCCCTTCCCTTATTACAATGAGGTGATGACAGGGTTTGAATATGTTGCCGCCATAGGCATGTTATATGAAAATCAAACAGACAGCGGGTTGATGTGCATTAAAAATATACGCGACCGTTTCGATGGGCGCAAACGCAATCCCTTTGATGAAATTGAATGCGGGCATCATTATGCCCGTGCAATGGATAGCTGGGCAGCGGTGCTTGCCTTAAGCGGTTTTCATTATTCTGCGGTAAACAAAAGGATGTCTTTTACTACAATACCCGGCAAATATTTCTGGAGCAATGGCTATGCCTGGGGCACGATGCAGTCAGAAGCAGCAACAGGCGGGTACAAGGTTACACTGGAAGTATTGAAAGGAAGCGTGTTACTCGAACAATTCACCATGGGAAACAGCACAAAATCATTTGAACCTGGTAACCAGGTTACTGAAGAAAAGGCGGTTAGTTTTGAGGTGAGATATTAGTATTGTTGAAAAGCACTTTTAAATTAACGCGTTGTGCCATTAGATTTACTGAATTTCTATGTGAACCCTATGTTTACTATGTCCTATGTGGTAAAAATACCCCTGAACCACATAGAAACAATAGGCACATAGATATCACATAGAAGTAATCAAAGAATATTAACCGATTTCTCTACAATTACTATACAATCAGTCTATTCGTGTTATAGTGATATCCTGGAATAGCGTATCTGTTTATTCTCTCTACTTCCAGGCTTTGTTCTTTATTTTCAATAATTTGAATCGTAGTACTGAACAAGTATATTTTAATGCATTTTGGAGTGAAACACTTCGACAGCTTTTGACATTTGTTATTTTGTTTGATTTCCTGTTCTTAAATATCAGGAATTTAGTATTGAGAATTAGAAGCAGGTGAGCTATTGTGGTTATTGGCACTGCCGCCACTCAAATGATCTTATTTTTTCTTTAATAGAACATATTTCCGCCTGTTTTATAATTCATTTCAATAGAATTTTTGTAATGAGACAATGCTGTTAAACAATGAAACAATGGTATTAACAGCACCGCAGGTTCGCGCCTACCTTGCCATTCTAAAAATTATGACAATGAAAAAATTTATTATCCCGGCATGTTTGCTTGCTTCAGGCATTGTTTTGTTTAATGCCTGCACAAAAGAAGGGTTGAATTCCCGTGATGCATCTGCAGCTAATGC
>JADMIO010785146.1_pt1 | contig 11203 bp, 13 predicted proteins | sample 8958161 | NCBI WGS metagenome assembly JADMIO01 (sample SAMN16585339, study PRJNA669376) | soil metagenome | isolation source: Crop rotation soil | place: USA: Cullars Rotation, Alabama | collected 2011 | reverse complement strand
CTTTCCCGTTCATGCCGACGTTGACATCAACATAAACGGATATTTCCAACTCGTTTTTTGAAAACTCGCTGCTTTGTTCCCTTGCAGCATTGAGATTGTCGGTGAGACAGGAATAATTTGTTGCCGGAAATTTTTTTACAAGTGCAATGAACCGCTGCAATTTTGGACCCAACGGCTGATAAGCCAACAGCACATCGGGGGCTCCGATGTTTCCGAGCATCTCCGCTTCCGCGATCGTAGCGCACTTAAATTTTGTAATGCCCGCCTCGAGCAAAAGTTGCGAAGCTTGCGGTGACTTATTTGTCTTAACATGTGGCCGCAGACGGGACACATGGCTAACCATATTTCTTGCGGTCCGAATATTTTGCTTGACCCGTTCAGGAAAAACCACTAACGCCGGCGAGTCAAGTTTTTCAATTTCGTCTATCACATACCAGCCGGAAGACTCTGAATACTGCATTTACTAATCGTTTGATCGTTGGATATTTTGGATTGTTCAAAATTTCACCCGACTTCGTGTTCCATCATTGCCGAAGTCCCGGCTTCAAATTTCCAACCGCCATTGAACCGGGCAACACTTCGTGACAGTTAAGGCCTATGAATTGATTTGGAAAACGGCCTCAATTTCCACGGCAACATTCCCGGGCAGAGAACCCATGCCAACAGCACTTCGAACACCTTTACCATTTTCTTCTCCCCAAAGTTGCACGTAAAGCTCACTGCAACCATTGATCACCAACGGATGATTTTCATAGTCCGGCGTGCTGTTTACCATTCCGAAAATCTTAATCACTCTCTTTAATTTATCGAGGTCTCCCAATTGTTCTTTTACGGAGCTGAGGATCGCAAGCCCACATTGCCGCGCCGCTATCTTTCCCTGGTCGTCTGACATGTCTTTTCCCAGTTTTCCTTTTATATAGCTGCCGTCTGTTGTCACGGACACATGTCCGGATACAAACAAAAGGTCGCCTTTAATAAGACATTTCTTATAAATTCCTTTGGACGGCGGCAGCTCAGGCAGCGATAAATTCAAGGATTGCAACTTTTGTTCGACCGACATATGGTTTGTTTATAGTTCAAAATACAAATGATAATGGTGGCTGCAATTGGGATTAAATTCCGTACCGCAAAACGGACAGGCGTTATTGCTGTTTAAATATTCATTGATGGTCATTTCCGTTTTACAAATGCCGCAAAAGATCGCTTTTTCATTAAACTCATTCCTTTTCCATTGTCGATGTTCATGACCGGCTTGTTCCTCATGACAGGTAAAACACGGGTAGTAGTCATGACAGCATTTAAATTTTATTGCAATCACATCACGCGACGAATGATAGTGAACGCACCGCGTGTATTCGTCAACCGTGTTTCCTTTTATTGTTATTTCAGAGCCGGCTGTCATGGCAGAGAATTCTGGGGTTGAACTATGTTGGAAACCTTTTCCCATATTGCCTGCGAGATCTGTTCGGGGCTACGACTTCCATCAATAAAAAAGACGTTCTCTTTCCCCTCAAATCTCTTAAACGCTTCAAAATATTTTTCCCTCACCTTTTTTAAGTTCTCAATGGACTCATACAGTTCGAAGGCGTCGCGGCCCCTGTCCAGTCTTTTCATGCTGATCTCAGGGCTTATGTCAATATAGATGTTCAGATCCGGCTGCAATAGTCCCGCGCTTAGTGAATTGGCATGGATAACCCAATCCATGCTCATATGCACGCTATGATACGCATAAGAAGAAAAATAGTACCGATCAGTGATGACGGTATAGCCGTCCTCGAGTTTTTTGATAATACCGTCGCTCTTATTTAATAAATGATCCAGCCTGTCTGCCGCATACAATGCAGCAATCGTTCTGTGATCTGCTTCCATCTTATGCTTGAAGATGTCCTTTATGATGAGGCCAATGCGGCTGGAGGTCGGCTCGGCTGTGGTATAGATCTTTGAACCGTGGTCCTTCAATTTATCCGCTAACATTTTTACCTGCGTGCTTTTGCCACTCCCGTCGAGTCCTTCAAAGGCAATAAACAAGTTTTTCCGCATAACGGGTTTAAAGATACGGCTTAGGTTGCTACCGAAGATTGCAACGAAGGATTTCGGCCTGTTGAAAAATTCATCTCCCCTTGTAAAAAATTCATATCTTTTGATGGCTGTGATCGCAACGTGCACACGACTTCTTCCGTCGATGAAAGCCCATCATTGTAGTTCCAAAATCAAATTTATGATACGCTCTTTTCTTTTAGTGATGCTGTTGTATCTTTTCATGAGCGGATTCCACAAGCCGGCGCCGCCAAGGAATTTTTCCATTCAACTTTTAGCCAAGGGCGTCTGGGCAGCTATTCACAACGACAAAAGTGGACATGCTATTTCCAATGCAGGTATTGTGGATCTGGGCGATAAGACGTTGGTGTTTGATGCCTTCATCAATCCTGACGCCGCATTAGAACTAAGGAAAGTGGCCGAACAACTCACCGGACACCCTGTGTCCTTTGTGATCAATAGTCACTTTCATGATGACCATATTCGTGGCGACCAGGTCTTTGTTCCCACAGCAACGATCATCAGCACGAAGTGGACTCGTGATGAAATGGAAAAGGTCGAACCTGGTGAGCGGCAATGGGCGCGAAAAAATATTGCTGACGAGATTGAAGCAGCGAAGCGATCACTGCGGTCGGCAAAGGAAGAGGACAGAAAAGAAGACGTGATGTGGCTGGGATATTACGAGGCCATATCTCAGTCGCTCCCCACTTTAAGAATGATCCTTCCCGGGCTTACATTTCAAGATTCGCTTTGGATCCACGGGTCGTTCAGATCCGTTCTGCTGGTCGAGTATCATGGAGGCCACACGGCCAGCGATGCGGTTATGATCATCCCGAAGGACAGCATCGCATTCATGGGTGATCTTTTGTTTGCGGATCGTCATCCATGGTTCGGTGATGGAATTCCTGACAGCTTAAAAAAACATCTACAGGGCTTTTATCACAATGAGGCGTTGAAGCAATTTATTCCTGGTCATGGGCCAGTTACCGGCAAGAAATCCATGCAACGGTTAATTCAATATATAGACGACCTGGAAAACGCCGCCGATGACGCGGTGCGCAAGGGACTGCCAGATTCGCTGTTTGAGAAAACCCCGGTTCCCGCCCCTTACCGGGATTGGTGGTTTGGAAGATTTTATACTGATAATCTTGCAGCGGTATATCAAAGGGCGAAGGAAAAAGTCAAATGAAATTAAATGCCGTTTCAGTTCGTACGGAAGTTCAATGCTTTTATATACCCTTCGTTCCGGTAGCAATTTTCAAACCGGCAATTCAATAAAAAATCAGACAAGGCCTTTTGAATTGCCTTCATATCAGACGGCCGGTTTTTCTGAATGTCTTTAAAGCTGTTACGCGTTGTGTCTGCATACATTGATACCAGATGATAAGCTTCGGGCTCTTTAAAGGTGACCATGCAGCGGCTGTTGCTCATTTTCTTGTAGGGCCAAAAATGCCATCCAATGTTGTTACTGTCGAGCATCTCCCTGAAAGTTTTGATCCATTCATCGGTATTCTCTCCGGTTTCGCCGCAATAAATGGGTACATCATACCGGCTGCTAAACTGAATATACGGCTCAACTACTTTCCGAACAGGCGCTGTCCAGTATTTATGAAAGGTGTATACAACGTTATCGTCAAATGGTTTTCCAAACACATCAAAGTTAGAATCCCATTGTGCGCCGCCGAGAAAAATCATGTGCCTTTTATCCTGCGAACGAATCGCTTCAGTGATTTTTTTATAGAGCGGCTCGAGCTTCGGGTTCAGGAACGCGGTATCAAAAAAGGGGGGGATCGGCTCATTCAGGAGATCATAACCCATAATGATCGGTTCATTCTTGTAATGTGCTGCGATTTGCTTCCAGATATCTACAATGACAGCCTGCGCATCCGCACTTTCAAATAAAAACGGATATCCATAGCTATCGTCAATATTGTCGCCTGTTTGTCCACCCGGCGCGCAATGCATATCGAGCAAAACATACACATTTTCTTTCCGGCACCAGCTTACCAGCGAATCAAAGATCGAAAATGCCCTTGCCGCTCCGCTGCCACCCAGGTAGTTCTCATTTGTAAATAACCGATAGTTAAATGGCAAACGAATTGAATTCACACCGGTCGTTTTTAAAAAATGAATATCCGCCCGGGTGATATAGGACTTCACATACTGCTGCCAGAATTTCTCCGCCTCGTATGGACCGACCAACTCCGTAATGGCTTCATTGATCATGTGCGGCGAAGTAGCCTTCTTAAAATGAAACATATAGCCTTCCGGCACGAGCCAATTTCCCAGGTTGATGCCTTTGATAAAAAAGGGCGTTCCCTGCTGTGAAACGATTTTGGTTCCTTCGGTATGTAAAAAGGACTGCGCCGGCGAGATGAAAAACATCCATAATGGCAGAAATAAAACAAGGACATGTTTCATATTGAGTCGTAAGGTATGGTTATCGGGTTGTGTTTTTTGTGTCTTGTGTATAAGCAACCGTCCGAGTGCAAGGCCGGCCGCGACCATTGACTTAGTCCGTATGATATTTAAAACTTTTCGCAATGGTCTTCAGCAGATATTCCTTCTTATCGCCGCTATATTCCCAAAACATGGCGCCTGCAAGGTGATGTTCTCTTACATACTTGCATTTCTCTTTCACTGACCGCTCATTGTCATACGAAATAAAAATGTTGCTTTCCGGGTTAAAGAGATATGGCGCCCGGGCAATGCCGTCCCAGTATTCTTTGTAACCGTTCTTATCGATCACGCTGTCTTTTAAATAAGTATAACCACCACCGCGGGCAGGTTTAACCGCTCTCCTGTACAAGCCATTGTTCTCTCCGGATGCCATTTGCCACCCTTTGCCATAAAAGGCAATGCCCATTACGATTTTTGACGGAGGCACTCCGGCTGCTATGAATGCCTGAACGGAACGGTGAGCAGAATATTGATTGGTATCGGAAGATGAAATATATAAATTGGTGTGGTGACCGGAAATGGTATCGGTACCGTCGGCATAATCGTAGCTCATCACGTTGATATAGTCGGCGTACAACTGCACTTTGTCCATTTCGGTATGATCAATATAACTCTGCGTCCCTCCAACGGCCGTGCTGATATAGTATTTCATGTGGGTAACCGCGCGAAGGCTGTCGAGCCCTTTTCTCAATTCTTTAAAAAGCAGCGTGTAATGCTCTTTGTCCTCCGGCCGATAAATATTGCTGTCGCCCTTCATTCCGGGATATTCCCAGTCTATATCAATCCCGTCTAAATTAAACCTGGAAACAATGTCGACGGCACTCACAGCAAAATTGTGGGTTGAAGTATCGGTAAGAACAGCGTCGGGAAATTCTTGCTCCATACCCATCCGCCAATCGAAATTAAAATTTTCAGCTCGGGGTTGATCTTTTTTAAATCGGCGAGCTTTCTCAGGTTAATCGTATCGGTGCCTTCATGATGCAGCCAAGCGCGATTATCGAGGATGTCAACAAAAGCATAATTTATATGCGATAGCCGCCAAACATCGATCGAATCCGTTGCGATCAATCCGCGGAATCCGCCCACGTAGGCTATGATCACCGGTTTGGGTTTTTTTGTGTGAGTTGCAGGCCCAAAGTACAGAGCGCAATACAAAAGCGTTATACTGTAAATAGCGTTTTTCATTTTTACTAACTTTAACGGGCGTCGTCGCTTTGCGGGTTTTTCGTTTTATCGATGAATGGCAAACCGAAGACCGCGATCCGAATAGCTGTAACAATTTACATTTATTAAATTACTTTACATGAATTTCACCGGGGCTCCCGGATAGACAATTATCACATGCACACAGCAACGACAGAGAATCGCAGCCATATCGGAAAGAGGGATAAGCTAAGCTGCGATCCGGTGCATGTAGCAAGACCGAAGTAGAAGACTTTCAATTTTGATCCTGAAAAAAATGCGCTATAATCAACTGACCAATCAAAGAGTTTTGTCCATCGATGTGTTTCGCGGTATTACCATCCTGACCATGATATTTGTCAATGAACTGGCCGCCGTCCGCGATATTCCTGCATGGATGAAGCATATGCCAAAGGACGCCGATGCTATGAGTTTTGTTGACGTGGTCTTTCCTGCTTTTCTGTTCATTGTCGGTATGTCGATTCCCTTTGCTATCAACAACCGGTTTGCAAAGGGAAGCAGCTTCATCCAATTACAACAACACATTCTGTTCAGGACGCTCGGTCTGCTCGTTCTTGGTTTTTTCATGGTGAATGCCGAAGGAGGTTATGATGAACATGCCATGGGGATTCCTATTAGTCTGTGGGCCCTTCTGTTTTTTGCTGCCGTGATCCTCATTTGGAAGGTGTACTACACCGCTAAGAAGACGCTTGTTTTGATATTGCGCATCATTGGCTTTATCGTCCTGATCGTGCTTGCGGTTATTTACAGAGGAAAAAATGGCCAGTACATCAGTCCACACTGGTGGGGAATTTTAGGATTGATCGGCTGGGCCTATTTTTTTTCCTGCGTGTTTTACCAGGTGTTCAGGGGAAATAAATATTTGCTTCTTGTAATGGTCGCTGTTTGTGTTTTCCTTTATTCGTTCAATAAGATACCGATTGATCAGCATCCTCAATGGATGCATTCGATGGGTCAGGTGGAACGCGATTCCGCCCATACGTCGATTGTTTTATGCGGAGTTGTATTGTCGCTCATATTTTTTAATCAGGCCAAGCCCGTCGCGGCAAGAAAAAGATTTTTAGAGGGTTTCGCTTTTGCTTTGTTGTTGTTTGTTGCAGGTTATTTTTTGCGGCCATTATTTAAAATTTCCAAAGTTTATGCAACGCCAACATGGTGCTTATACAGTGCAGCCATTTGTACGCTGTTGTTCATGTTTCTTTATTGGCTGGTCGACATTAGGAAATTCCAGCGGTGGACCAAGTTTTTCAAACCGGCGGCATCCAATCCGTTGATGACATACATTATTCCCGATATCATTTATTATTTAACAGCGCTCGCAGGAGTGAGCTTGTTGCCGGTTTACCTTAGATACGGTTGGCCTGGACTCCTATGGTCTGTCTTTTTCGCTTTCATCGTCATGGGTATAGCGAGCATGTTAAACCAGGCAAAACTGAGATTGCAATTATAACATCATTACAATTAATCTGATGTCCGACAGGGCCCTATTTTCAATCAACAAACAGCGAAATATGGAACACGCCTCTCGCCGCAAATTCTTAGAAAATTCAATAGCAGGTCTTGGTTTGTTGACCATGCCCGGGAGTTTGAGTGCGTTGCCGCATCATCAGCAAAAAGACATGAAAGTCGTTTGTGTCGGCGGCCATCCCGATGATCCTGAAAGTGGTTGCGGAGGAACGCTTGCAAAACTAACGTCTTTCGGGCATCAAGTGACGATCATCTATCTTACAAGGGGAGAAGCGGGTATCGCAGGAAAGACGCATGACGAGGCGGCCGCGATAAGGAGTAAGGAGGCCATGGCCGCATCTGCAATCTTGAAGGCACGACCGGTCTTTGCAGGTCAAGTCGATGGTGATACAATCGTAAACAGTGACTGGATAAAAAAAATGCAGGAGCTCATTGCTTCCGAAAAACCAGATGTTGTGTTTACACATTGGCCCATTGACTCCCACAAGGATCACCAGGCTGCGAGTTTGCTAACAATACAGAGCTGGATGAGATCCGCAGATAAATTCGAGCTTTATTTCTTTGAAGTGTGCGCTGGTGGACAGACGATGACCTTTCGTCCCACCGACTATGTCGACATCAGCAGCGTGCAGGCGCAAAAAAGACTCGCTGTTTTTTGTCATACCAGCCAGGACCCTGATAGCATTTATAGTTGTGGCCACGCCTCAATGGAGGATTTTCGTGGAAGAGAAATTGGTGTAAAGGCCGCCGAAGCTTTTGTACACATGACAGGCAGGGGAAATGGGCAAATCCGCTTTGATTGACCATCAAATACCAATGATCAAATTGAAGTTGAAGTTCGAACGGGTCATGACAATGTATTGCCGGTTCGCTTTTTTCTCCATGATCTCTGATTCCGCAGGCACCCACATCTTTATTCCCTGTACTGCAATAACTTTGACAGTTTAAAGTTTGTTTACTTAACCATTTTTTATGAAATCAATTTATGCTGTCATTTTATTGGCGATGACCATCTGTGCGCAAGCCCAGGACAAAACAGTGAAGGATCTTAAGGGGGAATCGGAGAAAAAGATTACCCGCGACCCCAATGACACCATTCCGGAAATATGGAAGACGGGCGGATTGATCGGCCTGAACCTGGCGCAGACGTCATTGAGCAACTGGGCCGCCGGCGGCGATCAATTTTCGCTATCGGTAAATGCCGCCGCCAATCTGTTTGCATTTTATAAAAATGGCAAATCCAGTTGGGACAACACTTTTGATTTCGGGGTAGGCTACGTAAGAACCACCAGTTTGGGCACAAGAAAAACGGATGATAAAATTGACCTGTTATCGAAATACGGTTATGCAATTTCAAAGAATTGGGACATCGGTGGACTGTTTAATTTTCGCTCGCAAATGTTTAAAGGATATACTTATGATAATAATATCAGGAACTTTACCTCTGCCTTCTTATCTCCGGCTTACGTGGTTCTGAGTCCTGGCTTCAACTTTAAACCGGACGAGCATTTTTCCGTTTTTATCTCTCCAATCACCGCCCGGATGACCATTGTTAACAATGATTCTATTTCATTAAAAGGCCTCTATGGCGTCGACCCGGGTGAACATCATAAGTTCGAGTATGGCGCGTTTCTATCCGCCATTTACATAAAGGACCTGAATAAGATTGTGTCTTACAATGGCCGGCTCGATCTTTTTTCTAATTATAAGCACAAGCCGCAGAACGTGGACATGATTATGTCGAACCTGTTTGCCGTTAAACTATCAAAATGGCTCACCGCAACTTGGAATCTTGACCTGGTGTACGACGATGATGTAAGGTTATTCGGTACAAATGGCCGGTCAGCTGCCCTGCAGGTAAAATCTCTTGTCGGCGTGGGAGTGTTAGTAAAATTTCGGCGGTGAAGATGGCAATAAGGGCTCAAAGTTTTTCGAACATAAAGGGCCGGTAATAAGTGCCGGCCCGTCGGTTTTAGCATTGCCTGTGATTTGCTATGTGCTGCTCTATCTAACTTAAATCGATCATGGTTTTACGGGGGTTATATGTGCCTGTACGCATAACCATTGTCCATTTTCTTTTACGTAGGTATCGGTATAGATGGAATGGCCGGTAATTTGTTTCCCCTCCACACTTTTTGTATACGTGGTTTTTGATCTGACCAGGGCCATATTTCCGAATATTCTTATGTTCTCGTCGCCATATGAAAATGATGTGTATCCGCTCTTCGCAAAATCGGTCGTCCAATGTTTCATGTAGGTATCTCGGTCCACCACAGAGCCATCACTTTCAATGCACACAAAGTTTTTATGAATGATCTCGTTGTGGGAATGTACATCTTCGTTGATGAAGTTCTGAATAAATTTCGCATTAAGTTTACTTAACTGCGCCCTGTCGGTTTGTTGCGTCGTCAATGTTTCCATATTGATTATTTTATTGACCAGATCACTGACCGCACCGTGTGGAAGCACGATCGTGGCGTAGCTTACGATTAATGACAGAATTGCCTCCCGTGGACCTTTTCTCCAGTCGTCACTACCATAAAATGAGTCTTCGCTTTCTTGCCTGTCCTGCAGATTCTTATAAGACCGCACCAAAAAATAGGAATCGGAATCATGAAGGGAAGGCCCGTAAGCCACCACGTTGATATTCCATTTGTTTAACAGAGGCAAAGCCTTCTGTAAAAAAAGCCGGTCAAACTCATTTCTTGTTCCCGGTTTCAAATTATACGATCTTATCTCAATCATGCCGCCCTTAATTCGTGACTGTTCCTGGCCGTATTGCTGGTTGATGCTGGTTTGTGAACGAGAATTAAGCGCAAGAAATGCGGGAAGGAGAAATGAGACAATAAACTTAAAGCTGGTCTTTGTTGACATAGCTAGCAAGGTTTCGGAACGGCAGCCACTTTACGTCGACGCAAATATGAACAAGAAATAAAAAAAATTCGCTTTCAATTCCATTGTATTTTGCAAGCAAATCCTTTAAATCCATCTTTTTTATGAATAAAAATGGAAATCACAGATCGATAGACGATCTGAACTGGAACATTCTGGAAGAGCTGCAAAAAAATGCCAGATTAAGTACCACGGAAATCGGCAGAAGAGTTGGATTGTCCGCCCCGGCGGTAGCCGACCGCATTGAGAAACTGGAAGAACAAGGGATCATCAAAGGATATCATACTGCACTAGACTACGATAAATTGGATCTCACCATCCGGGCCTTTATACTTTTCAAGAATACAAACCTGAAACACCCGGAGCTGATTCGCCTGGTTGAGTCAATTGCCGAGGTAATGGAATGGCATACCATCACGGGCAGCTATGCAGTTCTTTTGAAGATTGCCACAAGCTCGAGCGAGAGACTAGCGAAGATCATCGAACAGCTTGAAGAAAATGGAGAAACAAATACTTCACTTATTCTTTCCAATGGTTCAAAGATTTCCGTGATAAAAAAACCGGCCGACCTGTACACGGCGAGCAAGCGCGTGACCGCTAAAAGCCAGGATCGGTGATGTCAGGTCAGTGAGCCGACAAAGCCTGTCGGTGCGCGTTCCGAAAGACCATCTACCGGGCATCTTCACGAAAACAATGCGGTGATCAGTGGAGCGAGCAACGCCAGCAAAGTTTGGATGCCCTCGACCAATTCTTTGCTAAGCCCGAACAAACCGATCAGAGACCTGGGCGGCTCTTCTTTTGTCACGGCATGAATGGCGTGCTGCCTGCTTGTGCTCTTGGCTTTTGCAAAAACGGGCAGGCATGAGAAATAAAACATCGATAATAAAAACGTATTAATAAACCCCAGCATAATGATGAACGTGAAAGGAAAATACAAATTTGATTTTTGGGTGGGATCGTAAAGACTATAGTAAAAATTATTCAGTGCCTTAAACAATGCACCTGAGGCAAGGGTGGCGTAGGCAACAATGCCAGCTGAAATGAAAAGAGACAGGTGAAAAAGTTTGTTGAGCTTTCCAAGCTGTTCGTCGGTTAACGTTGGTTTTTTGCCGACAATGAAAGTGATCAATAAGAGGTGGGAAAG
>JADMIO011276663.1_pt1 | contig 11204 bp, 8 predicted proteins | sample 8958161 | NCBI WGS metagenome assembly JADMIO01 (sample SAMN16585339, study PRJNA669376) | soil metagenome | isolation source: Crop rotation soil | place: USA: Cullars Rotation, Alabama | collected 2011 | reverse complement strand
CCGCCTCTACGGCAAGTCGGATCGGCCCGAAGGGGGCAAAATCATCTCGTTTTTTGGGGGTTTTTGAGCGCCGGCCATGAAAACGGCTCAAAACAGGCTGGTTTCGGGGAGTGCCGGGCTCGGCGCGGCACGCCGGGAGCCGGCCGGCGCTGGGGTTCAGAAGAGGCTTGTTTTCAAGGGCTTGCCGCCCGGGGCGGGCGGTGGCGAGGGCGAGGCAATTGACAGATCGAGCAGGAGCGCGGCGTGGTCCGAGGATCCTTCCGTGCGCTCAGAGTGGGAATAGGCGGCGCTCGCGATCGATGGAAGCAGCCCGCGCGTGACGAACGCGTGGTCGATCCGGAATCCGCCGCCCTCGTGGCTTACCCAGGAGCGGTCGCGCCCTTCCGGGTGAACGGCGCGGTACGCGTCGCAGAAGCCGAGCGTGCAGAACGCGCCCAGGAGGGCGGTTGAGCCGAAGGTGGCGCCCGCCTCGTCGGCACGGTGGCGGCCGGTGTTGAAGTCGCCCATGACGATGCAGGGTTCGGAGCCGCGGCGGCGCGCGTACTCAACGAGAAACTGCCAGTACGCGGCGCGCTCGGTCGGGCGCGAGGCATCGGGGATGTGGACACCGGCGAGGCGCAGGCCGAGGTCGGGTATTTCCACTTCGGCCCACTTGGCCGGGAGCGGGCAGGGCGTCGCGGGCGCCATCGCCGTAACGGGCGCGCGCAGGGGAAAGCGCGAGGCGATGAGGATCCCGTTGCGGTCCGGCGCGGCGGGGCTGCGCTGCTGGTGCGCGAGGCCGTGGTCGGCGAGAACGCCGGCGACCTGGCCGCCGATCGAGGCGCGGAACTCGGTGAGGACGGCGATGTCGGGCGCGTGGTCGAGGAGGCGCAGGGTGATCTCGGGCATGCGGCGCGCGCTGCCGCCGTGGAGGAGGTTCCAGGTGAGGAGGCGGACGGACGAGCAAGAACTCTTGAAGATGCTCGCCATGTGTGATTTCAGCTTGACATACCGACCCGTTGACCGTCCCCTACAATCCTCGCATGACTCAGGATGTGATCATTGAGATGCTCGAGAAGGAGCCGTTCGAGCCGTTCCGTCTCTGTCTGAGCAGCGGCGAATCGTACAAGGTCTTCAACCCCCACCTTCTCGCGCTGGGGAGGACACGCCTTTACCACGCTTTGCCCGATTCGGACCGGGGCGTGATGATCTCCTACCTCCACATCTCGGCGCTTGAGACGATCGGCAACGGACACGGTCGCAAGCGGAAGAACGGCAAGGGTCGACGACCGTCGTAGGCGCGCATAGAAGCGCGTTGCGCAGCGCGTGAGTCTCGCGTCCGATTCTTCCTACGGTTCCATCATGCACACTGGCATCCGCGGCATGGCCGCACCGATCGTCGCGGTCACGCGGGCAGTTCCGGGGAACGTGACAGCCGGGACCGCCGAGGTGCGCGTGCGCCCCGAGAGCGAGGTCTCGCGCGAGGGGCTCTTGAAATTCATCCGCGGCGCGACGGTGATTGTCACGATGTACTCGGACCGGGTGGACAAGGAGTTTCTGGACGCCGCGGGCCCGCAACTGCGGGGGATCTGCAACTTCGCGGTGGGCGTGGACAACTTCGATCTTGCGCTGTGCGCGGAGCGGCGCGTCGTCGTCGCGAACACGCCGCACGCGGTGACGGAGGGGACGGCGAACATGGCGTGGGCCCTGATCCTCGGCGTGGCGCGCCGGGTGGTCGAGGCGGACCGCTACGCGCGCTCGCCGGAGTACGGCACGCACGGGCCGCTGGGGATCACGGAGTTCCTCGGCGCGGACATCACGGGGCGGAACCTCCTGATCGTGGGCGCGGGGCGGATCGGGTACGCGACGGCGCTGCGGTCGATCGGCTGGGGGATGCGCGTGCACTACGTCGCGCGTCAGCGGCACGTCGATTTCGAGCTTGCGCCGCTGGCGGCCGAGCGCGTGACGCTGGAAGAAGGGCTGCGCGAGGCGGACGTGGTGAGCGTGCACACGCCGCTGACGCCGGAGACCAAGCACCTGATCGACGCCAAGGCGATCGCTCTAATGAAGAAGAACGCGATCATCGTGAACACGTCGCGCGGGGCGGTGATCGATGAGGCGGCGCTCGCGGCGGCGCTGAAGGAGCGGCGGATCTACGGGGCGGGGCTGGACGTCTTCGAGAACGAGCCGCGGGTGCACCCCGAGTTGATCGGGCTGACCAACTGCGTGCTCACGCCGCACATCGGGAGCGCGGAGGAGAAGTACCGGCGGCTCATGACGGAGATGGTGAGCGAGAACGCGGGCGCGATGCTGGCGGGGAAGAGGCCACCGAATCAGGTGAAGTGATCGGAATGCAGGGTGGCGCGGGTGGCACGGCCAGCAAGTCGGGGCCCGCAGGGCCTTCGACGAGTCGGCCGTGCCCGGGCGCACCGACGCGTTCGATGGATGCTCAGGTGTATTCGGCACGCCCGACTCGGCCGCCCTTCGGGCATGGCCTTCGCTGGGCGTGCCACCCTTGGGCGCACTTCAGCGCGTGGAGCCGTAGGTCATTTCGAGATAGCGCGCGACGTAGTCCACGATCGACTGCGCCTCGGGGATTTCCGGGTTGCTCGTCGGGCCCAGCGGCTCGAAGCGCATGTTCTTGAAGCGCACCACGGCATCCTCGACCGTCAGGCCGTGCTGGAGTGCGAGGCTGAACGCGCGGCAGAAGGCCTGGCACATGCCGCTGATGGTCGAGCCTTCCTTGGCCATCTTGATGAAGATCTCGCCCGGGCTGCCGTCGGGGTAGAGGCCGATGGTGAGGTAACCCTCGTGGCGCGCGATGGAGAACTTGTGGGTGACCGACTCGCGCGTGGAGGGGAGGGACCGGCGGAGTGCGACCATGGGCTGGGCCCCTGTGTCGGGCGCGCTCGCGCCCGCGCTGCCGGCCCGCGACTTTGTCTTCCCCGGTCTGTGCCGTTCCATGACCGCAATGTAGCCGGGGAGGAAGGCCGCGGCGGCGAAGGCATATCGGACGGGGCGGCGGGTCGGGATCAGATTCCGCGTCCGTGCGGATCTCACTCTCTCGGAGCCCTTGCGGAGCGGGGTGCGCGACGGATTCGGGCGTTTTCTCCGGCTCTCCCCGCGTGCCCGCGGGGTTTGCAGGAAGCTCCGGGCTCCGGCATAACCCCGCCGTTTCCTTGCTTCGGGGCGTCGGCGCGTCGATACTTCTCCCGAACGAGTGACGACCTTGGACGACTTCTCCCCCACCTTTGACCCTCGAACGGCACGCTCGATCCCGCGTCAGACGCTGGGCGGGTTGTCGTTGCTCCTGGTCGTTGCGCTGACGTTCGGCGCCGCGCGGTCCGGGGCTCTCCTGTCCGAGGCGGGCGGGGGCGTCGGGGCCGAGCGGGCCGCGGCGATGCTGCCGAAGACGGTGGTGATCGCGGACCGGCGGCTCCAGCGGGAGCGGCCCGAGGTTCGGTGCTGCGTCGGACCGACGGCCGTGGCGGATCAGCCGTCGGCCCCGCGTTCGGCGCTCCGCGGCGATCGGGCCGAGGGCCGTGCGCTCCTGCGCGAGGGGCTGATCGACCTGCCGCCGCCGGCGCGGGCCTGAGTCGCCCCGTCTCGCGCCCGTTCGTGCGCGCGAGGCTTCCACCTGGTTCGCGCCTCACTTCCCCGAAAGATTCCGAAGGGCGTTCGCCGGGCCTTTACGCCCGCTCGCGCCCGCATTCCCTGAGAGCAATCCGTCATGGCAGAGCAAGGCATCCCGCTCGTCGGTCCCCTCCTGAACATGCTGATCGGGACGCGCAACGAGCGTTTCGTCAAGAAGTACACGCAGCGGGTCAACGCGATCAACGCGCTGGAGGACCAGACGCGGAGGCTGACCGACGCGGAGCTGCGCGGCAAGATCGTCGAGTTCCGTCAGCGTCTCGACGCGGGCACGAAGGCCGACGACCTGATGGTCGAGTCGTTCGCGGTGGCCCGCGAGGCGATGGACCGGGCGGTCGGGATCCGCAACATCTTCATCGACCGGCACGGTTTCGACGCGTCGCGCCTCGAGCCCGGCGTGCGCGAGCTCTTCCAGAAGACCAAGGCGGAGATCGACGCGAAGGAGCCGGCGCCCCCGACGGGCGCGCACCAGGGCTCGCCGGCGCCGGTGCCGGGCGTGTACCAGGTGGACGTGCCCAACGAGATCTACGAGGCGGTGCGGGCCCTCTACCCCGAGAGCCGTCCGCCGTTCCGGGCGCGGCCCTTTGACGTGCAGCTCATCGGCGGCATGGTGCTCACCCAGGGCAAGATCGCCGAGATGCGGACGGGCGAGGGCAAGACCATCGTCGCGCCGTTGGCGACGTACCTGGCGTCCATCCAGCGGATGAAGGTGCACGTGGTCACGGTGAACGATTACCTCGTGCAGCGCGACCGCGACTGGACGTTCCCGTTCTTCTGGGCGCTGGGGCTGACGGTCGGCGCGATCCACCCGATGCACATGCAGGACGAGAACGAGAAGCGGGTGATGTACCGCTGCGACGTGGTGTACGGGACGACGGCCGAGTTCGGGTTCGACTACCTGCGCGACAACATGAAGCGGTCGGTCGACTCGCAGGTGCAGAAGCGCCGGCAGTTCGCGATCGTGGACGAGGTGGACTCGATCCTGATCGACGAGGCGCGCACGCCGCTCATCATCTCGGGCCCGGCGCACGAGGACCAGCCGCGGTACGACCTGGCGGACCGGCTGGCGCGGGACCTGGTGCAGAAGCAGAAGCCGTGGGCCGACGCGGACGACGAGGTGCAGAAGGTCAAGATGCGGATCAAGGGCCTGGAGGGGGACATCCGCCAGGCGCGCGACAAGACGCTGATCCCGGCGCTGCAGCAGCAGCTCGAGGAGGCCAAGAAGAGCCTGCCGCGCCTCGAGGAGGACCGCACGAAGCACCCGCAGTACTTCGAGGTGCACCTGGAGCGCAAGAGCGTTCACCTGACGCACGACGGCGTGACCGAGGCGCAGCGGGTCGCGGGGATCGGGTCGTTCTACGTCGATCAGAACATGGACGTGCCGCACCTGCTCGAGCAGTCGCTGCGGGCGCACGTCGTGTACCAGCTCGACAAGGACTACGTGATCATGAACATCCCGGACCAGATGACGAGCCGGGCGGTGCCGAGCGTGGTGATCGTGGACGTCTTCACCGGCCGCCCGATGATCGGGCGGCAGTGGTCCGACGGCCTGCACCAGGCGGTCGAGGCCAAGGAGAAGGTGCCGATCAAGCAGGAGACGCAGACGGTCGCGACCGTCACGATCCAGAACTTCTTCAAGATGTACAAGCGCCTGGCGGGCATGACGGGCACGGCCGACACCGAGGCGCAGGAATTCCACGACATCTACAAGCTCGACGTGGTGGCGATCCCGACCAACAAGCAGGTGATCCGCGCCGACTTCGACGACCTGGTGTTCATGGTCGGGAAGGACAAGTGGGGCGCGATCGTGGACGAGATCAAGGCGTTCCACGACGGCGGCCGCCCGATCCTGGTCGGCACGACGAGCGTCGAGAAGTCCGAGAGCCTGAGCCAGATGCTGACGCGCAAGCACGGCATCCAGCACGAGGTGCTCAACGCCAAGCAGCACGAGCGCGAGGCGCACATCGTCGAGCACGCGGGCGAGCTGGGCATGGTGATGATCGCGACGAACATGGCCGGTCGCGGCACGGACATCAAGCTGGGGGCGTTCACGCGCGAGAAGCTGTTGGAGCACTGGCTCAAGCGGGGGATCGTGCCGCGGACGGTGACGGTGGAATCGACCGACGAGCAGCTGCGCGAGGCGGCGTACCGCAAGATCGCTCCGCAGGAAATGGAGATCCAGAAGCGCGAGGCGGAGTCGATGCCGTTCGAGGAGCTGGAGATGAAGCTCCTGCGCCACTGGGCCGTGAAGTACACGTGGGAGTCGCCGAAGAAGATCGACTCGATGAAGGCCGACGAGCTGCGCGAGGCGCTCGACGAGCGCGGGCGGTTCCTGCTGCACCGGCTACGGTGGTTCAGCGGCATCGAGGACATGGGCGGGCTGCACGTGATCGGGACCGAGCGCCACGAGGCGCGGCGCATCGACAACCAGCTGCGCGGGCGGTCGGGGCGCCAGGGCGACAAGGGCTCGAGCCGCTTCTTCGTCGCGCTCGACGACGAGCTGATGAAGCTCTTCGCCGGCGAGACGACCATGCGCGTGCTGGCGCGCCTGGGCATGAAGGAGGGGGACGCCATCGAGCACCCCATGCTCTCCAAGAGCGTGGAGCGGGCCCAGCGCAAGGTCGAGGAGCGCAACTTCCAGATCAGGAAGAACGTCCTCGAGTACGACGAGGTGATGGAGCACCAGCGTCAGTTCTTCTACGGCCTGCGCCAGCGCGTGCTGGAGGGGCGCGACGTCAAGGGGCTCATGTTCGACTACATCGGGCAGGCGGTGAACGACGCCGTCGGCGAGTACCTCGACCCCGACTACCCGGCGATCTGCGTCGCCGAGTACGCCAAGCAGAAGCTCGACTGCTCGATCCAGGCCGACCGGCTCCGGGGGCGCGAGCCCGACGAGATGGTCGGGCTCATCAAGAAGGAAGCCCGCCACGACGTGCGCGCGATGATCGACCTCACGCTCGGCGAGTACATGCCGATGGAGGGGTCGGAGGTCAGCGTCGACTTCGACTCGGCGGGGCTGATCAGCTGGGCCAAGACGCGCTTCGGCGTCGAGATCAACCCCGCGGACCTGCGCGAGGGCGGGGCGGAGGAACGCCGGCACGTCACCGAGCTCCTGGTCGCGGCGGCGGACGAGAAGATCGATCAGACCGATCTCTCGGGCCTGGCGCAGTACCTCGTGAAGGACTACGGGGTGCAGCAGCTGGTGGCTTGGGTGAAGAACAAGTTCCTGATCGAGGTCACGGTCGAGAACATAAATGCCGCGCGCGAGCACCCGGAGCGCGGGCCGGTCGAGGTCATCATGGAGAAGACCGCCGAGCTGTACGACACGCGGGAGGTCGAGTACCCCGTCGATTTCATCATGGAGATGACCATGATGATGATGCGCCAGTCGGCGCGCGAGGCGGGGGAGCAGCTGGTGAACTGGGCGAACCGGCGGTACGGGCTGGGTTGGACGGTCGATTCGCTCGTGAAGATGACGCCTCGCGCCTCGCGCGACGCGCTGGTCGAGGCGTCCAAGAAGTTCCTCGCCGAGAAGCGCCTCGAGCAGGCGATCGCGACGGCGCAGGCGATCCCGACGGACGCGGCCCTGGAGGAGCACCTCCAGAAGGAGTACGGGGTCGGGATCACCGACTCGATGCGCTTCCTCGAAGGGCAGGAGCGGCTCGACGCGGTCCGCGCGCGGGTCGAGAACATCCTGCGGGCCGAGCTGCTGCACCTGGAGCGGACGATCCTGCTCGACACGCTGGACCAGACCTGGAAGGACCACCTGTACGCGATGGATCAGCTGCGCGATTCGATCAACTACCGCGCGTACTCGCAGCAGGACCCGCGGATCGAGTACAAGCGCGAGGGCTCGCGCATGTTCCAGGGCATGCTGGAGAACGTGCGCGACCAGGTGACCGACTACGTCTTCAAGGCCCGCCTGTCGCCGACGGCGCCCCCGGGGGCGGCGCCGCCCCCGCCGTCGAACCGGATCGCGCCGCAGCCGTCGCGCCAGATCCGGCCGGCGCCCGCCGCGTCTCCGGCGGTGAGCCGGATCCTGGGGAGCTCGATCAGCGGGCCGGGATTCGACGCGGGCGCTTCGGCCTGACGCGCGTGGGCGCCGAGAGCGGCACGCCCGGCGAGTTTCACTCCCCGCTTCGGAGTGAACACGCCGGGCGGGCCGATACTGAGCTGGTGACCACTCGGGCACGCCCGATTCGTTCGACCGCTGCGCGGACGAACTTGCCGGGCGTGCCACCCCATTTCCGCGGTTGTGCGGAGGCTCGCCGTGAAGCACTCGATCTGGGGCCATCACGCTCCGAAGCTCATCACGTGCCTGCGCGAGGGGTACTCGTGGGCGCGGTTCGGGCGCGACGCGGTCGCGGGCCTCACCGTCGCCGTGATCGCGCTGCCCCTGGCGATGGCGCTGGGGATCGCGAGCGTGCCCGGGAACGTCGCCGATGCCCTGCAGGGTGAGCACCCAGGGTTGACGCTCTCTCCGCCGGCGCTGGGGCTGTACACCGCCGTGGTCGCGGGGTTTCTGATCTCGGCGCTGGGGGGCAGCCGCGTGCAGGTCGGGGGGCCGACGGCGGCGTTCATCCCGATCGTCTTCGGCATCGCGGCACGCCACGGGTACGAGGGGCTGGCGACCGCGACGGTGATGGCCGGCGTGATCGTCATGCTGATGGGGTTCTTCCGCTTCGGCGCGATGATCAAGTTCATCCCCTACCCGGTGACCACGGGGTTCACGGCGGGGATCGCGGTCAGCATCCTCGCAAGCCAGCTGCAGAGTTTTCTCGGGATGCAGACCTTCGACGACGCCGGGAGGGCGATCGTCGTCCCGGCCGACTTCGTGCCCAAGCTTCAGGTGCTCGCGGCGCACGCGGGGACCGTGACGTGGCAGTCCGCGGCGGTGGGGTTCGGGTCGCTCGCGGTGCTGATCGCGATGCGGCGCTTCGTGCCGCGGGTGCCGGGAGCGATCGTGGTCGTGGCGCTCGGGGCCGCGGCGGTGCACCTTCTGGGGTGGGATCGTTCGCTCATCAACGTCGCTCCGGGCGTGGACCGGCCGCTGGTCGAGACGATCGGGACGCGCTTCACGCTGGGGATTCCGAACATGATCCCCGCGCCGCACGTGCCGCGCCTGGACTTTGCGATGGTCCGCGACCTGATCCCCGACGCGACGACGATCGCGGTCCTGTGCGCGATCGAGAGCCTGCTCTCGGCGGTCGTCGCCGACGGCATGACGGGGTACCGGCACAAGAGCGACCAGGAACTGGTGGGCCAGGGCGTGGCGAACGTGGCCAGCGCGTTCTTCTTCGGGCTGCCGGCGACGGGGGCGATCGCGCGCACGGTGGCGAACATCAAGAACGGGGGCGCGACGCCGGTCGCCGGGATGCTCCACGCGGCGTTCCTGCTGCTCTTCATGGTCGCGCTGGCGCCGGCGGCCAGGCTGGTGCCGCTGCCGTGCCTGGCGGCGATCCTCGTCATCGTCGCGTGGAACATCTCGGAGGTCGATCACTTCCGGAACCTGCTCCGCGCGCCCCGCAGCGACGTGCTCGTGCTGCTCACCACGTTCGGGCTCACCGTGTTCGCCGACCTGACGATCGCCGTCGGCGTGGGCATGGTGCTCGCGTCGATGCTCTTCATGAAGCGGATGGCGGAGGTGTCGAGGGTCGGCGCGATCACGAATGAACTGAATGGCGACGAGGCCGAGACAATCGTCGGCGATCAGAAGGACCCGGAGAGCCTGAGCCGGCGGACCGTCCCGGCGGGAGTCGAGGTCTTCGAGATCAACGGGCCGTTCTTCTTCGGCGTGGCGGACCGGCTGAAGGACACGCTCAACCAGTTCGAACGCCCGCCGAAGGTGTTCATCCTGCGCATGCGGAATGTGCCGCACATCGACGCCACGGGGATGCACGCGCTGGAGGAGTTCCAGAAGAAGTGCGGGCGGCAGGGGATCAAGCTCCTGCTCGCGGGGGTGCACGCGCAGCCGATCTTCGCGATCATGCAGACCAAGTTCGACGAGGTGATCGGGCTCGAGAACATGTTCGAGACGATCGGGGACGCGCTGAAGAAGGCGGTCGAGATCACCGGGGCGGGCGAGGCTCGCCAGTAACCGTTCACCGGTTCGGGCACGGGGAGGTGTGGTCCGGCCTCCACGCACTCGCTGACGCTCGGCGCTCGCGGTATCTTGCCCCGATGAAACTCGCGCTGCATTGGCAGATCCTGATCGCGCTCGTGCTCGGGGCGGCCGCGGGGCTGCTCATCAATCAGTTCTGGACCGCGCAGGCCTGGTCGTCGCTGGGCGTCGGGGATGCCGCGGCGTTCATGAAGAACTCGCCGGTGGAGGCGAACGCGGGGGCGAGCCTGGGGGCGCACGCCGCACGGTGGATCGCGCACGCGGGCGACTTTGTCGGGAAGCTGTTCCTCCGCTGCCTGCGCTTCATCGCGGTGCCGATCGTGCTGTTCTCCCTGATCGTGGCGGTGGCGAGCCTGGGCGACCCGCGAAAGCTCGGGCGCGTGGGCGCTAAGACGATCGGGATCTTCCTGTTCACGGGGTTCACGTCGTCGATCCTGGGCGTGACCCTCGCGACGCTGGTCGGGCCGGGGCGCGGGATCGAGAGCCGTGAGAACCTGCCCCAGGCGGCGGTGACGAGCGCCCAGGCCGCGGGCGCCGAGGCCAGGTCGTACAGCGTGTGGCAGGTGGTCCTCGACGCGGTCCCCGAGAACCCGTTCCACGCGCTGGCCAACGCGCAGATGCTCCAGGTGGTGGTCGCATCGATCGTGATCGGGCTGGGGCTGACGCTGATCCCGACCGCCAAGAGCGGGCCCGTGATCACGGTGCTCGACGGGCTTGCGGAGGCGGTGCTGAAGCTGGTGCAACTGCTGATGCGGGGCGCGCCGATCGCGGTCTTCGCGCTGATCACGACGATCATCGCCGGTCTCGGGCTGTCGGTGTTCAAGGCGCTCGCGGTGTTCTGCCTCGTGGTCGTCGCCGGGCTGGGGATCATCCTGTTCGTGCTGTACCCGACGCTGACGACGCTCTTGACGCCCGCGAACAACCGCGTCGGGTGGCGGCGGTACTTCCGCGCGATGGCGCCGGCGCAGCTGTTCGCGTTCTCGTCGTCCTCCTCCGCGGCGACGCTGCCGGTGACCATGCAGTGCTGCCGCGAAAGGCTCGGGGCCTCGGAGGACATCACGAGCTTCGTGTGCTCGCTGGGCGTGTCGTTCAACATGGACGGCACCGCGATGTACCAGGCGGTCGTCGTCACGTTCCTGGCTCAGCTCTACGGCATCGAACCCACGTTCGCGCAACTGGCGACCGTGGCGCTGATGGCGGCGCTGCTGTCGATCGGCGTGCCGGGGATTCCCGGCGGGAGCCTGGTGGTAATGGCGGTGGTGCTCGACTCGATCCACGTCCCGGCGGAGGGCATCGCGGTGATCCTCGCGGTGGACCGCGTGCTCGACATGTGCCGCACGGTGGTGAACGTGTCGGGGGATGCGATGGGGACGGCGATCGTCGCGGCCAGCGAGGGGAAGCTGGCGCGCGAGGGTGATCTGGCGGCCGCCCGATAGCATCGATGATGCGAGGG
>JADMIO010888963.1_pt1 | contig 11206 bp, 6 predicted proteins | sample 8958161 | NCBI WGS metagenome assembly JADMIO01 (sample SAMN16585339, study PRJNA669376) | soil metagenome | isolation source: Crop rotation soil | place: USA: Cullars Rotation, Alabama | collected 2011 | reverse complement strand
ATGGGGAACCAAGCTTCGCATGGCCCGGGAATTTTTTCGCAGCCCGGAGACCCATCCGGATCGCAGCGTTTCAGAATTCGTGACGGATCACTTCGGCCGCGAGACGCTGGACTACCTTGCCGAGCCCCTCCTTTCCGGCGTCTATGGCGGGGATCCGGACAGGCTCAGCATGGCGAGCGTCCTCCCCCGGTTTGTCGAGATGGAACGGACCCTGGGCAGTCTTGCCCGCGCGTTGATGGCTGCACGCGGCAGCGCCAAGCGAACAGAGCCATTGTTCCGCACGCTCAAAAGCGGCCTGGGGTGTCTGATCGAAAGGCTTTCGGCGAAGGCGAATGTTTTACAAGGAACTGCGGAAGCGATCGAACGGCGCGAGTCTGGCGGCTTTCGCGTGCGGGTGAATAACGACTGGATGGATGCCGGCCACCTGGTGATGGCTTGCCCGGCATGGGTAGGAGGCGACTTGCTGTGCGACGTCGATGGCCGCCTGGCGTCGCTCTTGCGCATGATTCCCTACACGTCGTCGGCCATCGCGCAGCTCGTGTTTCGAGCACCGGATTTCGACGGCCAGCGCGCCGGGACCGGTTTCCTGGTTCCGCGCAAAGAACGGAAGCGGCTGATGGCATGTACGTTCGTCGCCACCAAGTTTCCGCACCGTGCTCCCCCGGACAAGATCACCCTGCGCTGTTTCTTCGGCGGCGCGGGGAACGATTCGATCCTCCAGGAATCCGACGAATCGCTGATCGGCATCGCTCGCGAAGAACTGGGCACGATCCTTGGGCTAAAGGCGGCGCCCGTCTTTACGGGTGTTTCGCGCTGGCCGCGATCGATGGCGCAATACATCGTCGGCCATGGAGCGCGGCTGAAGGAAATCGAATCTCACGCAGCCGCCGTGCCGGGACTATATCTCGCTGGAAACGCGTACACGGGCATCGGCATTTCGGATTGCATTCGAACAGGCCGGCAAGCGGCGGCGAAGATTATGACCGTACCGGCATAAGGCCAATCGTCAATCCGGTTCGTGGATTCGAATGCGATTCACATCCACGATCCAGAGTCGTCCGGAGATGGTATCTGTCTCCAGTCGTCGCTGCAATTGCGTCATCAGAAGACTCAAGAGTTCGCTTGGACCCCATGTTGCATCCGCAGTATGGCGATTCCGGCAGTATCCCGCGGCGGAAAGCGCAGAATGTCCGCGAAATCGAGGTCCAGCGAAACGAGGCAGCGCCGTTCGCGGACACAAGTCTCAAAAATAGTAGAATCGCTGGCTCCGCTCAATCTCTCCTGCGGAACGGTGTGGACGTCATGTCCATAACTCGCCAAGAAGTCCGCCCAACGAGATCCAAGATTCTCATCGAGCTTCAGTTTCATGTCGATCGGTTACTCGTGACCTCTACAATCCGCTCACGGCTCATCTCCGCCCCGTAAGCGATGGCTGCAAGGATGTCTTCTCGAACGAGCTGAGGATACTCCGTTAAGATATCGTCGATTGAGGAGCCGGAGGCAAGGAAGTCAAGCAGCAGAGAAACCCAAATCCGCGTTCCTCGAACGCATGGTTTACCGAAGCACACGGCAGGATCCACCGAGATTCTGCTCAGCAGAGCGTTCATGTCTCCCAGGATATGCTATTTTCTGGCCGGCCACGCTGGGCCGGATTGCATTTGGCGAGCAAGACCTTTGCGCGAGTCGGCATTCGCAGCGGTTGTTAGATTGCCCTTCTGTGTCGGTTGAAGCAATGTGCGATGTAGCGGACTCTACAGACCATCATCCGCGTCGTTCGCTGCTACGATTCTGTCTGGTTCAATCATCATTTCCAGGGAACCGAGATGCCCGTAGCGTTCCGCAGAGCCCTTATATCGATCCTTCAGCCCAGTCAGGAAGTTTCGGATCGACTCTCACCGGCCCCGGACCACGCATTGTGCCTTCGACCGTCACAAGGGCATGGCGCTTCTTCTCAACGATAGGCTGGAGCGCCTTCATCTGACCGGCTGCCCGTCGAATGCCTTGATGTTTCTAGCAAGTGTACATAGGTCGACTGTTCTGGGTCGACTGTTCTGGAAGGTTGATCTTGACCTGTACAAGATCCAGCAATACAAGCGGTCATGAGAAGCAGCACTGGCCATCGCATCTTACGCGTCCCCATCACTCGTCGTTCCGCTACTTCTTGATCAGGATGCGCACGCCCGAGGGCTGGATCTCGATCCGGTCGATGTTGTAATCCAGGTCGAACGGCTCATTGACCTTCATATCGGGATAGCGGGGCTGGACGAAATGCTTGATCAAAAAATCGAGAATCGAACCGTCCACCGCAACGCCTGAAAGTTCCACGCGTGTGAGAAACACCGTAGCGCGGCCATTCGACGAGTCCACCCGGATCGCTATTCTCAAGGGCCGCTCACCCTCGATCAGGCGGGCAATCAGCCCATTGGTATTGCCCTTCTGGATCTTTAGCAGATCGACAAGTGCGGCGCCGTCGGCTGTCCCCGGGCCGAGCTCGACGCGCTCATTCCGAATCCCCTCCGGGAAAGCCTTGACCGCCTTTTCGTGCATCCAGGCGTTGATCTCGCGCGGAGAAAGCGTGACGATCGCCCCCCGCTTGAGTTTCCGATCCGAGATCGAATCGAGCTTCTTCTGCGCGCTGTCGGCGAGCGGGTCGGCTGCCAGCACTGCAGCGGCGATTACGGCGAGCAACAACAGCGTTCGCACGACTCCAGTCTAGCTGAGTCTAAAAACCGACTGCCTGCGGGACGCCGTCGAGCAGCTTCAAAGGAACCTGGGTCAGCGCTCCGGTTCGAGGCCCGGGCAGCAGGATGCCGGTCAGATTAAGGGGATCGGCAGGCGCGATTTCCAGCTGCTCGCCCGTCTTGGCCGAGCGGCGAAGGTGCCGCAGGAGATCGAGAGCCTCGGGCCGGGCGAACTGTTCGCCGACGAATCCGCTGACGAATCGTCCTCCGCGAATTTCGCCGCGCGCTTCCATGCGGCGGTAGATTTGCAGCAGGTCGCGCCAGGCCGGCGACAGGGTTTCCCGCGACAGAACGTCGCGGAACACGACGCCCCAACGATCCAGCAGAAGGCCGGCGAAAAACTCGATATCGGTCGCGAGGGACTCGCGATTTGGCTCACGGATTAACAGCGCCCAGCGCCCCGCTGCATGGCGAGGCCGCGAACTTCGTCCTCGCCCTTCTCCCCGCCGACGCTTGGGATCGATCAGAGCGCGGACATTTTCAAAGCCGTCTCCGGTGACAAGGCCGCCCGCGACCAGCTCCCACAGTCCGTCTTCGACTTCACTGGCGAGCCGTCCGGTAGCGCGCACCAGCTCATTGAAGAAAGATGCGCCATGCGATTCTAGCGCCGTGAATACATCGCGCGCAGGATGCGAAAGCATCGGCACCTGGGTCGAAGCAGGCGATAAAAGCCTCTTGGCGTCTTCACGCAGGAAGAGCGCCAACGGGGCAACGCGAGTGGGGCGCACGCGGCGTCCGCCTTCGGTCTCAAGCGCGGGATGCGGCGAAAGCCGTCCCCACATCACTTCTCCCGACAGGCACAACCGGTCGAGCAGTTCGGGATCGTAATTGGCGACACGTCGCGGCAACACGTTCGATTCCCAGGCCGCCGCTGAAATCTCGTAGCCCTGGAGCTGCCGCAGTACTTGATACAGTCCATCGGCTCCGTGCATCTGAGTGCCGGGCGCCATGTGCTGCCAGCGGCCCAGAAACCGCATGAAGTCGGCGGTGGTGACGGGCTCGATTTCGCGGCGCAGGCGGCCCAGAGTCATCCGATGAATGCGGGCCAGCACTCGCCGATGGCAGAACTCGTCCTCTTCGGAGAGGAAGCGTCCGCGAAGAATCAGGCCTTCGGATTCGAGCTTGGCGAGCCCGATGTCGATCGCTTCCTGAGGCAACGAGAGCCGCGCCGCGAGCGCCACGGGCGTGACCGGCCCGATCGAGTCCGACCATCCTCGCAGAACGGCCGCTGTTGCGGCCTCCGCTGGAAGATCGCGGGCGATATCCATGCGTTCGGTCGCGACCCATTGCCCCTTAAACGTCGAAGCTCGGCCGGCGCGTTCCAGTGACTCATACGACTCGCGCCAATCCGGCACGGGAGGCAGGATGTTCAAAGTCAGCAGCGCGTCATGGAGCTCATGCTCGTCCCGCACCACCGGCCAGGATTCTTCGGCGACCTGCGCGATCGCCGCCGGATCGAGCGTGCCCAAGTTCTTGGCATCCTCGACCGATAGGCTCCGGCGCATCTGGACCGCGCGGGTGCGGCGCTCCTCCAGCGGAGCGTCGTCCAGGAAGGCGTAGGGATTCGCGTTCAATAGTTCATGACTGAAGGGCGACGGTTCGCGCGTATCCACCGCGACGGTCCGGAGCGTCCCTTCGCCCATCCGTTCCAGGATTTCCTTCAGTCCTTTGAGATCCATCGCCTCATGCAGGCAGTTGTCGATGGTTTCCTTAACCAGCGGGTGATCGGGAATCCGAATCTCGCCGGTCAGGTTTTCCGCACATGCGACCTGGTCGGGAAAGACGCTGGCGAGAAGATCGTCCGAGCGCATGCGCTGGATCGGCGGCGGGACCTTGCGTCCGCCGGAGAAACGCGGGACGGCGAGCGCCCGCGAGGCATTCCATTTCCAGCGCGCGCCGAACATCGGCGCGTCGAACATCGCTTGCGTCAGGACGTGCTCGACGGTAGCGGGCTTCAGAAAGCTGAAGACCAGGTCGAGCGGGAACGAATGCTGATCGCTCAAAGAAATCACGATGCCGTTGTCCGTGGCGGCCGCCTGCAGCTCGAAGTTAAACGTACGACAGAAGCGTTTGCGAAGAGCCAGTCCCCAGGCCTTGTTGATCCGAGCCCCGAATGGCGCGTGGATCACCAACTGCATGCCGCCGGCTTCGTCGAAGAAGCGCTCGGCGACGACGGTGTCCTGCGTGGGCATCGCACCCAAGGCGTTAAAACCTGCACGGACGTATTCGGCCGCCTGTTCTGCGCCGCGCTGGTCGAGACCACAGCCCTCCGCCCAGGACAGGCTGGATGCCTCGTTCACGTCTTCCCGCAGCGTCGAGATTTCCTGCGACAGCTCGCGCGTACGTCCCGGCGCTTCGCCCAGCCAGAACGGGATCGAAGGTGCAGCGCCATGGGCGTCTTCCACTCGAACGCGGCCCGGTTCGACGCGGCGAATTTTCCACGACGTCGTCCCCAGCAGAAAGACGTCCCCCACCAGGCTCTCGACGGCGAAGTCTTCATCGAGCGAACCGATCACGGTACCTTCCGGCTCGGCGACGACCTGATATTGCGCGTTGTCAGGAATCGCGCCACCGCTGGTGATCGCGGCCAGCCGCGCGCCCCGGCGTCCTCGCACTCGGTGGTTCACCTGGTCGCGATGGAGATACGCTCCGCTGCGGCCACGCGAATGCGCGATGCCTTCGCTCAGCATGGTGATGACGGCGTCAAAGTCGGCTCGCGGGAGATCGCGATACGGCATAGCACGTCGAACCAGAGCGAACAGGTCGTCTTCCGCGAACTCCTCGCAGGCCGCCATCGCGACGATCTGCTGCGCCAGGATATCGAGCGGGGCTTTCGGAATCTCCAACCGGTCGAGTTCGCCGCGGCGAATGGCACGCACCAGCGCGGCGCACTCGATCAGCTCATCGCGCGTGGTGGCAAACAGGCGGCCTTTGGGCAGCGCGCCGACCCAGTGTCCCGCACGGCCGACTCTCTGCAAGGCGACCGCAATCGATCGCGGCGAACCGATTTGGCAAACCAGATCCACGGTGCCGATATCGATTCCCAGTTCGAGCGATGCCGTCGCGACCACCGCGCGAAGCTCGCCGTTCTTGAGCCGCTGCTCGGCTTGGAGGCGCAGCGCACGCGAAAGGCTGCCGTGATGGGGCAGGACCGCGTTTTCACCCAATCGCTCGGCCAGCTTGTGCGCGATCCGCTCTGAGAGACGCCGCGTGTTGACGAAGATCAAAGTAGTCCGATGTTCCTGAGCCAGCGCAGCGAGGCGGTCATATACTTCGGCCCACATCTCCATGCTGGCCACCGCGCCTAATTCGTCTTTGGGTACCTCGACTGCGAGATCCATGGCGCGCCGATGCCCCACTTGAACGATATGCGCGTGATCGCTCAGGAAGCGCGCTACGTCTTCGATGGGACTGACGGTCGCCGACAGACCGATCTTTTGTATAGGCCCGGATTTTGCGGCTTGCACCAGTGCATCTAACCTTGCGATCGACAGAGCCAGATGGGATCCACGCTTGTCATCCGCCACGGCGTGAATCTCGTCGACGATCAAAGTGCGGACCGAGGACAGCATCTTCCGCGGTCCTTCCGCCGTAAGAAGAATGTACAGGGATTCCGGCGTCGTCACTAAGATGTGCGGCGCTTCTTTGCCCATCCGCTGGCGTTCCGCTTGCGGCGTATCGCCGGTGCGGACGGCTGCACGAATCGGCGCGAGGTCGATGCCCTGCGACGCTGCCAGCTTCGCCACGCCGGCCAGAGGGATGTCCAGATTCTTATGGATGTCGTTACTCAGCGCCTTGAGCGGCGAAACATAGAGGATCTGAGTCTGGTTCGGAAGTTCGCCTGTGCGCGCCTGGCGCACCAGCGAGTCGATCGCAGTCAAGAAAGCCGCCAGAGTTTTGCCGGAGCCGGTGGGCGCTGAGATTAAGACATCGCGGCCGGCCTGGATTTCAGGCCATCCGAGGCGCTGCGGCTCGGTCACCGTGGCGAATTTTTCCGCAAACCATTCGCGAACGAGTGGATCGAATGCCGCTAGCATGCTTCTATTATCTCAGGCGGATTTTGGACCCTTGAGCGCTGCCAACACGCGAGCAGGCGTGAGGGGAAATTCCTTCATGCGAACTCCGGTGGCGTCGAAAAACGCATTGGCGATCGCGGCCGCGGCGGCTGCCATCACCTCTTCACCCGCTCCCGTGGAGCGCTGATCGAGCCTCTGGACGACAACGGCAGTGACCTCGGGACACTCGTCGAACCGCAGGATCGGATAACTGGCCCAATCCAGACTGGTGACACCCGTCTGGTTGAACTTTATTTCCTCTTTGAACATGCGGCTGGCCGTCTGCACCAACTGGCCCATGATCTGGCTTTCGACGAAACCGGGGTTGACGACCTGGCCAGCGTCGATCGCGCCGTACAAATGCTTCGCAATCACGCGGCCCGTATCTTTGCGAACTTCGATCTCGGCGACGGCTCCACCGTACGATGTCAGATGGGTGCCGACGCCGATGCCCCGCCCCGTCACAACGTTCGCCCGCGATAAATTTGCGGCAGCTTTGCGGGGCGTCCACTTGGCGGCCTGCGCGGCGGCGTTGAGAACGCCCAGCCAGCGCATATCGGTCATGTTGCGCTGCCGGAATTCGTAAGGATCGATTCCCGCGAGAAATGCCAGCTGATCGATGGCTTGCTCGGACGCGAACGCGAAGGAGAGATCGAGCGGCGAACGCAGCCATCCGCCTTTCAAGTACGACGTCACCGGCAACTTGTGATTCACCAGCTTGAGATTCGGGATATCGTACATGCCGCCGCACGTCAGCCGGTTGACTCCCTGGACGCCGGCGCCGGGCCATTCCGCCGTCGGGGTGCCGGTCAACTGCGCCGAGGTTTCCGTATTGCTCCAGCCATGCTGCCACCCCTGATACTCGTACGCGACGATCTTCCCGTCGGCGTCGACGGCGGCGCGCGCTTCACCAACATGCGCGGGTCCGTAGTTATCCCAACCATGCTCATCCCAGCGCATGAACTGCAAGCGAACCGGTTTCCCGGCGAGCTGCGATAGCAGCGACGCGGCCTGTGAGACGTCGTCATAACAACTGTGGCCGTAGGTGCCCGAGCCTTCGTAATACTGAACCCGTATCTTCTCCGCAGGCATGCCGAGCAGGCGGGACAGGCTGTTGCGCGTCCCGTAAACATCCTGCGTTGAGCACATCACCAGCGCGGAATCCGCCTTCACGTCCGCGACGGCACAGTTCGGTCCGAAGGGTGCATGCGCCTGGTAGGGACCCAGGCACGTCTGCGAAACAGTATGCGCCGCGCCGCTCATTGCAGTCGCGACGTTGCCGCGCTCCAGCACGATGCTGTCGTCGGTTTTCGCAGCGCGCATGTGTTCGTGCAGATTGGCATTCCCCGGCAGGGCTGGCGGCGTCTCCCAGACGACCGTCAACTGTTGCGCGGCGCGAATCGCGTCCCATTCGTTCTCGGCGACTACGCCCAGAAAATCGCCCTTCCGGACCATGCGCGCGCCGGGGATCGATCGGATCGAGGCTTCGTCGACGCTCGCGATCTTCGCGCCGGCTCCGTACATCCGCTGGCCCCGGGGACGAACGATGCGGCCGTGCAGCATGCCCGGAACGCGCACGTATTGCATGTAGGTGTATTGAGCGGCTACTTTTGCGGGGGTATCGTTGCGCGGGAATTTGGTCCCGACAATCTTGTACGCAGTGGCCGGCTTCACAGGCGCGGTACCGGTAAATGTCACGTTGAACGGCTTGTCGCCGACCAGTTCCCCGTAGGTCACGGTCCGGTCCGCGCCCGAAACGACGCCTTTCGATACGCTGAGCTGCTCCGGTGGAGTGTTCAACCGCGCCGATGCGAGTTTGAGAAGCGCAACACGAGCCTCTGCCGCGGCCGTTCGCACCTGCGGTCCGCCGCGATTGATCGAAGCGCTGGAATACGTGCCGCCCTGATTCGGCGTGACATTGGTATCGAGCCGCACGGTCTTGATCTGGCTCATGTCGAGATCTAGTTCCTCGGCCGCGATCTGCAGCAGCGCGGTGGATGCGCCCTGGCCCAGCTCGGCGAATCCGATATAGACGGTGGCGGTGTTGTCGGCGTGGATGGCAAGCCAGGTGTCCACTTGACGGGCATCGGGGGGACCGGCTTTTGTACCGCGTTCCTGGGCGACCAATACGTCACGCAGGCTGAAACCGACCACCAGTGAGCCGCCAGCCTTGAGAAAATCCCGCCGGATCATCTCTTTATTCATGCCGCGCCTCCCGCCATCGCAGCCGACGCCCGCTGGATGGCTTTCATGATCCTGGGATACGTCCCGCACCGGCACAGGTGGCCGTTCATCGCGGTACGGATCTGCGCTTCCGTTGGCTTCGGCGTTTTCTGAAGAAGCTCGGAGCTTTTGATAATCATCCCGTTGAAGCAATATCCGCACTGGACCGCCTGCTCGTCGATCATGGCCTGCTGCACGGGATGCAGCGCGGGAGCCTTCGCCAGCTTCTTCTGCGCCGCGTACCAGGCCGGCAATCCTTCGAGCGTGGTGACCGATTTCCCCTCAATCGCCGATACAGGGGTCACGCAGGACCGCGTTTCGACGCCGTTCACCAGGACCGAGCACGACCCGCATTGGGCCAATCCGCAGCCGAATCGAGGGCCTTGGAGCTGCAGGTCGTTCATCAATACATATAGGAGCGGAGTTTCGGGCGCGGCATTGACTGTCGACACCCGTTCATTTACCCGGATCTGCATCTGGCGCTTCCTCCCGGCCTGCAAGCCAGCTTAACAAGATTGCCGCCGCGCCACAGACGCTCAAATCAGGTAGAATCAACCGAGCGTTAGGAGGAAGTGAAGCATGAAGTCACGCTGGTTCATTGCCACATTCGCCGTTTGTTTTTGCGCGATTTTACTTTTCGCCCAAACTCAGACAACCCCGCCCTGGGCTTACGCCCTCAATCCTCCGCCGACCCCTGGGGCGGCTCCGCCGCCGCCCGCGGATACCACCACGCAGAAGCACCTGCCGGGCAGCAACGTGGCGCTTACCATTCCCCAGACTCGCGACCTGTTCAATCCGCCCGACTGGTATCCGGACGATCATCCGCCGATGCCTGAAGTGGTGTCGAAAGGCCGCCGGCCTGACGTTCGCGCGTGCGGATACTGCCACCTTCCGAACGGGCAAGGCCGTCCCGAGAACGCGAGTCTCGCCGGACTTCCGGCAGGATATATCGTCCAGCAGATGGCCGATTATAAGAACGGTCTGCGCAAGAGCGCCGAGTCGAAGATGGGACCTCCGTCCACCATGCTCGCCATCGGGAAGGCCGCCAACGATGCTGAAGTGAAAGCCGCGGCGGAATACTTCGCCAGCATCAAGCCCAAACCCTGGATCAAGGTGGTCGAGACCAAAATGGTCCCGAAGACGCATGTCGCAGGCTGGATGTTCGTCGAGACGGAAGGCGCCGGCAAGGGCATGGAGCCGATCGGCTCGCGCATCGTCGAAATGCCCGTGGATCTGGAACGGACCGAGCTCCGCGACTCGAAGTCCGGATTTATCGCCTATGCGCCTGTGGGCAGCATCAAGAAAGGCGAGGCGCTGGTCAGCACCGGGGGCTCCGGTAAGACCATCAAGTGCGCCATCTGCCATGGCGCCGACCTGAGGGGTATCGGCAATGTGCCTTCGCTCGCGGGGCGCTCGCCGAGTTACATCGTCCGCCAGATGTATGACATTCAGACCGGCAATCGCAACGGTCCCTGGACGCAGCTGATGAAGGAAGCCGTGGCGAAACTGACGGTGGACGATATGGTGTCGATCGCCGCATACACAGCGTCGCGCACGCCGTAGCGCTCGGGAGGTTTCAACGTGCTCTGCCGTACAGTTGCTGTTTTCGCCATTTCGATTTCGATTGCGTCCGCGCAAAGTTCGAAACCCAAGCCTTGGAACCCGCCGCGCACCGCGGACGGCCAGCCCGATCTCCAGGGCGTCTGGACCAACGCCACCATCACACCGTTCGAACGTCCGGCCCAGCTTGCCGGGAAGGCGGTGCTGACCGAGCGGGAAGCCGCCGAACTGGAGAAACAAGCGGCCCAGAACAAAGTGGACCGGCCTCCTTCCGCGGGCGACGTCGGCACCTACAACCGATTCGGGCACCAAGGTGGTTTCCACGCGGCAGACCTCGCTGGTGGTGGATCCTCCCGATGGCCGGGTCCCCGTGAAGCCCTCGGCCGAAGCCAAGCGCGATTACGATCTGGCGCATGTCAGCGATTCTTACGAGCACATGAGCGTTTGGGATCGCTGCATCACCCGAGGCGTTCCCGCGCGGATGTTCCCGGCCGGGTATAACAACGCTTACCAGATCCAGCAGGCGCCGGGATACATCGTGATCATGTCGGAAATGATTCACGATGCCCGCGTAATTCCTCTCGACGGCCGGGCGCACGCCCCCGCCACGGTGCGCAGTTGGGACGG
>JADMIO010852455.1_pt1 | contig 11207 bp, 9 predicted proteins | sample 8958161 | NCBI WGS metagenome assembly JADMIO01 (sample SAMN16585339, study PRJNA669376) | soil metagenome | isolation source: Crop rotation soil | place: USA: Cullars Rotation, Alabama | collected 2011 | reverse complement strand
CTTTCCCGGCTGAACCCCGCCGCTCGCTCAAGACATTTACGCGGCTGTCACGGGCCGGTTGAACTCCGACAGTTTCTCGACGCGTGTGAACTGTTTCGCGACCTCCTGCGCGTGCGTGACCAGCAGCAGGGAAATCTTGTGCTCGGTGCAGGTGTCGCGGATCAGGTTCAGCACGAGATCCTGATTGGCGACGTCAACATTCGCCGTCGGCTCGTCCGCCAGCATGAGCCTGGGCCGGTTGGCCAGCGCGCGGGCGACCGCCACGCGCTGCTGTTCGCCGACCGAAAGCTGTCCCGGCCGGTGCGTCAATCGGTGTCCGAGGCCGACGCGTTCCAGTAGCTGCCTGGCGAACCCCCGATCCGCACGGCCGGAAAACGTCATTCCCAGTAGTACGTTTTCGAATGCGCTGAATGCGGGAAGCAAATTGAACGTCTGGAAGACGATCCCGATCCGCTCCGCCCGAAACCGGTCCCGCGCCGGTTCCGACAACCGCGACACGTCGATCCCGTCGACCATGACCTTGCCCGAGTCACACGACGTGATGCCGGAGATGACGTTGAGCAGCGTGGTCTTCCCGCCGCCGCTCTGCCCAACCAGCGCGACCTGCTCGGCGGGCGCAATGCGGAACGAGTCGACATTGAGGACCGGCAACGGCTTCCCGTCAGGCTCCCGGTAACTCTTGCGAACCTGCTCGAGGACGAGTGACATGCGCAAACTCACCAGCGGGCTGGAAAAACATCGACGTTAGCGGGTGGTGTCGCTGTTGAGAAGGTCAGCAAGTCGCAGGGCCTGGCCCGGCGGTGTGGAAGAGTGAGGCGGCGATCAGCCAGTGGGAACTTGTGCGGTATGATCGATCGGTGAATGATGTCGGCAGACGGCGGGGCTGAACCCAGCCGCTCGCGAACCGGAGCACACTATGCGTCAGACTCTCTGCATATTGGTCATTTTCGCCGGCACGGTTACCGGTCTGGCGAATTCAAGCCACGCCGCCGATCCGCCCGCCTACGAAGACCACCAGGACCTGCTCTATTACCTCGACGATCGGGGTCAGCGCGAACCGGTGGATTCGATTGAAGACTGGGAAAAGCGCCGCGCGCACGTCGTCGCGCACATGGAATCGGTGATGGGCAAGCTCCCGCGCCCGCTTGATCCGATCCCGCTGGACGTGCAGGTCCAGGAGACGGTGGAACTGGAGAACGGCCTCGTCCGCAAGCACATCACGTATCACACCGATCAGACCGACCAGCGCATCGCCGCGTACCTCTTCATTCCCAAGCATGCGGACGGCGAGAAGCTGCCGGCGATGCTCTGCCTGCATCAGACCACAACGGTCGGCAAGGGGGAGGTTTCCGGTTTCGGTGGAAATCCGAACCTGCACTATGGGGTTCACTTAGCGCAGCGCGGTTACGTCACGCTGGCGCCGGACTACCCGTCGTTCGGCGAGTCTCCGGACTATGACTTCGAAGTCGACGAGTACATCAGCGGAACGATGAAGGCGATCTACGACAACATCCGCGCGGTCGACCTGCTGCAGTCGCTGCCGGAGGTCGACGGCGAACGGATTGGCGTGATCGGCCACTCGCTCGGTGGACACAACTCGATGTTCACCGCCGTGTTCGAGCCGCGGATCAAGGTGATCGTCTCCAACTGCGGCTTCACGCGGTTCCACAAGTACTACGAAGGCAAACTCGCCGGCTGGACCAGCCCTCGCTACATGCCGCTGATCGCGAGCCGGCACCACAACAGTCCGGACGAAGTTCCCTTCGACTTCACCGAGATCGTCGGCGCTTTCGCCCCGCGCCCGTTCCTCGCTAGCTCACCGATTCACGATTCCAACTTCGAAGTCTCCGGCGTGAAGGACGTGATTGCCAACGCCCGCCCGATCTATGCCCTCTACAACGCCGAGGACAACCTCCAGGCGAACTACCCCGACTGCGAGCACGACTTCCCGCCGGAAGTCCGGGAGGTGGCGTACTCGTTCATCGACAAACACCTGAAAAAGTAAGTTCGAATTCCGAAGCACGAAATTCGAAACCAGGGGCGAGCGGCGGGGTTCAGCCCCGCCGTACCGGAGGGCCAAGCCTTCCGGCTCGCCGAAAAGAATTCGCGATCCGCGGCGAATTACGGCTACAATCGTGACCGGAGACGTAGCCATGAGCGCAGACTCGGCGATTCTAAGCCGCAGCAGCGGCGCGACACTCAAGCTCGACTTCGAGATGCCGCTGGGCGAATTTGCGGAGATCACGCAGAAGACAGCGTGGGTCTCGCGGCGTCCCTGGCTGATGCCCAGTTTCGGCGTGTTGATGATCGCACTGGCCGCGTTCTCGGCCGGCTTGCATTACGGTTCCGACAGAGTCAGGCATTCCTGGTTCATCGGATTGAATGCCGCGGTCCAAATCTTCTGGGGCTGGAACTTCGTGACGAACAATGCGTTCTTTGGATGGATCAATCGGAAATCGATCAAAGGAACCGCCCACACGTGTTTGGAACTCGATTCCATCGGCATTCGCGGGACCTGTGAGGTGAATTCCTCCTGGGAGAAGCCGGCGATCAAGCGCATCAACTATGTCTGGCGGCAGATTCGAAAGATTCATCATCCGACCGATTGCATCGTCCTGGAGTTCCACGGCGGCGGAACGGTGATGATCCCCGAGATCCAGTTCGACATGCTGGACGACATGCAGCAGTGTCTCGACTGGGCGGAGCAAGGCCTGGTAGAGCAGCGGAAGACGAAGCGAGCCACGAAACCTGCCGCAGCCTGAGGGTGTACCATGAGCACGTCAGTCGCGCCCGCACCGGCCGGAGTCAGCCCGTCGATTCCGCTGCGGTTCGCGATCACCATGGACGAACTCTTGAGGATGGGGCACCAATCCGCACTTGCGTCACGCGGGGATTGGATTCGACGTCTGGCCGCCATCGGCGCTGCATGCCTCGCTGTCCATTTCGCCGTTCAGCGGGAATGGCTCATTGCGAGTCTGACCGCTCTGTTGGCCTGCACATTGTGGTCGCGATACTGGCTGATGCAGTGGCTGGTCGGGCTTTGGCTGCGCGGAACCGTCGACTGCGATCTAGTCGTTGATCCGGTTGGCATCCGTGGAGAATTGCAGTCGCAGATGCGCCTCCGGAGTTTGTCGGAATACAGACGATTCAATTACGCGTGGAACCGATTGCGGAAGATAGAGCGCGTCTCCGATTGTCTCGTCTTCGAATTCCACGGCGGCAGCGGCACGATGATTCCCGTGTCAGCATTTTCCAATGCCGAAGACCTGCAGCAATGCGAGGCCTGGGCCGAGAATGGAATCGCGCTGCAGCGCGCCGCCGTAGCATAAGGGTCCCGTTTGTGCGTCCCGTCGCAATCGGGACTTCGAGCAAGCGAGCCGCTTACTCTACGGGTGAGGCAGCGTGGCCGATCAGTTGCGCACCACCGCGATCCATCAGTTCCTGTGCCAGTTGACGCCCCAGCGCGGTCAGATCGTCAATCGTCCCGCTCACCGTCGCCGCCACGCGCTGCTTGCCATCAGGTGACAACACAACCCCGTCTGCGACGAATTGGCCGTTCTCAATTCGCGCCCAGACGCCGACCGGCGCATGACACCCGGCGCGCAGCGTCGCGAGACACGTGCGTTCCAGCGTCACCTCGGCCTTGGCCGTCAGATCGCTGATCCGGCCGAGCAGCTCGATCAGCGGCGTGTCATCGCTGCGGCATTCGATTCCGATCGCCGCCTGCCCGACGGCCGGCAACATGACTGGCGGCTGGAGCACCAGGCTGATCCGGTCGGCGAATCCGAGACGATGCAGCCCGGCTTGCGCGAGAACAATCGCGTCGTGCTCGCCTTCGTCGAGTTTGCGGATCCGCGTCTCGACGTTGCCGCGAATGTTCAGCAGTTCGAGATCGTTGCGTTGATGCAGCAGTTGCGCCTGCCGCCGCAGGCTGCCGGTGCCGATCCGCGCCCGGCAGGGGAGGGCGGCCAGCCCGGCGATGCTCGACCCTGATGGCAGGATCAGCGCGTCAAAACGTCGTTCGCGCTCCGGAACACCGGCCAGCGTGAGTCCGGGCACGGTGTCGGTCGGCAGGTCCTTGAGAGAGTGCACGGCGATGTCGGCGCGGCCGTCGAGGACCGCTCGCTGAACTTCGCGGGTGAAGACTCCGACGCCTCCCATCTCGTACAGCGGCTGAGTCCGATCGACGTCGCCCGTCGTCGTGACTTCGACGAATTCGACCTGGATCTCCGGTGCCGCCCCGCGCAACAACTCCGCGACGTGCCGCGTCTGCCACAGGGCGAGATTGCTGGCACGCGTCGCGATTCGAATCTGTGATGGAGGGTGACTCACGAAATCGTTCAGTTTCTTCCCAAGGCAGCGCTTCGCAGGCCCTGAGTTGTTGAGTGAGAGTCCTTCGGACTCATTAAGCAATCAGAGCGATCGGTGGAACGAACGGCAACCCTTACGGATGAATGGCGCCGAGCGGACGGTCGGCGGCCGGCTGTGACCCCGGCCCCAGTCCCCGGGCGATCACCGCCACGAAGACGGTCGCCCCCGCCTTCTTCAGCACCGCGGCCGCGCGGTGAGCCGTCGTTCCGGTGGTCAGCACGTCATCGACGAGGAGAATCCGCGTACCTTCGAGTTGCGGTCGCCCCACCAATCGAAACGCACCTCGCAAGTTGTTGCGCCTCTCCGTCGCGTTGAGTTCTGTCTGCGGCCGCGTGCGTCGGACCTTTGCGAGTATGTGCGGGGTCCACGGAGCTTTCAGCCGGCGCGACAACCGTGCCGCCATCGTCGCGGGAGTCAGATGCCGGCGCACCAGGCGGTCCGTCCAGTGATGCGGGACTGGTACGATCAGGTCGATCTTCAGCGCCTGCAATTGATCCACCTCGCGCCGGGCCAGCAGTTCGGCCAGCGACGCCGTCAGTAAGTCTCCGACCTGCTGTTTGGCTGAGAGGACTGCGGAACGAAGCCGGGCATCGTACACTCCGAGCGAGAACACGCGCTCGAACGCGAAGCGATCGTCGCGGCAGTGAATACAACCGGCGGTTGTGTCGAGATACGGTCCGACCGGAGCGCTGCACCGCTCACAGCGGTCTAGAATGATTGGCGCGAGCTGCGAACGACAGTCGGTGCACAGGAAGCGCGGCGTTTCGCACGCATCGGCGAGCGGGCGATGACAGGCGGCGCACGCCGGCGGATAGAGAAAATCCACGGTGTCCCGCAGCAGCGACTGGACACCTTGCGAGAGTCGGCGGCGGTCTCGCGTCTGCATCGCTGCATGATATAACGCGAGCGGAAGTCGATCCACAACTCGTGCGAAGCGGAGCTTCGCGGCAGTGCGTTCCCAAGCAGGAGCTTGGGAACGAGGGTCGCCGAATCGAACTGGCGGACATGAATCCGGATGTGATCATCATCGGCGGCGGCCTGGCCGGTCTGGCTGCCGCCGTCGCGCTGTCGGGCCACGGTGTCCCCGTCACACTTGTCGAAGCGCGCCAGCGTCTCGGGGGGCGCGCGGGCTCATTTGTTGATCCCGATTCCGGTGAGACGCTCGATAACTGCCAGCACGTCAGCCTCGGCTGCTGCACGAATCTTGCACACTTCTGCGGCATGGTTGGAATCGATGACCGGTTCCGCACCGAGCGCGAATTGACGTTCATCGGGCCGGACGGCTCCGTCTGCCCGTTCCGCGACCTGCCGCTGCCCGCCCCACTGCATTTGCTGAACGCCTTCCGCAACCTGACCTACTTCGACGCTCGCGAGCGGCGACAACTCGTCGCCGGCCTGCGCGCCCTCGCCCCTGAGCTGACGCCAGCGGACCGTAATCGGCCGTTTCGCGACTGGCTGAATGCTCATCAGCAGCCCCCGCGACTGCAGGAACTGTTCTGGCACGTCGTTCTGGTGAGCGCCTTGAGCGAATCGCTCGACCGCATCGATACCGGTCACGCGCGGAAGGTGTTCGTGGATACGTTTCTGGCGAACCGCGCCGGCTGGCGCGTGCTGATCCCGACGGTCTCGCTCGACGAGCTGTACGGTGATCCGGTCCGGACCTGGCTGGAAAGCCGCCATTCAGTCGTGCGCACGGGTGCGACGTGTCGCTCGCTCGAACTGCGCGACGGTCGAATCGCCGAGGTTGTCTTGCGTGACGGTGAGAGGCTGGTGGCTGAGGCGTGCATCGTCGCTGTCCCCCACTGGCGGCTGTCCGATCTGCTGCCGGATGAGCTGGCGCAGCGTCCGGAGATTCAGCATTTGAATCGCATCGAAACCTCGCCGATTTCCAGTGTGCATGTCTGGTTCGATCGGCCGATCACCGAGTTGCCGCATGCGGTCCTCGTGGGCCGGCTCAGCCAGTGGATGTTCAACCGTACGGCCCTGTGGGGACGCAGCGACGGCGACGGCTGGGGCTATCAGATTGTCATCAGTGCGAGTCGCGAAGTGCGAGAACGTGGCTCGACCGAGATCGTCAACGCTGTGATCGACGAGCTGCGCTCCATCTGGCCGATCGCGCGCGAAGCACAGGTCGTCCGGTCAAAGCTGGTGACCGAACAGCGGGCGGTCTTCTCGCCGACGCCCGGCGTGGATGAGCTGCGCCTGCCGCAGCAGTCGCCGGTGGCCAATCTGCTGTTCGCCGGCGATTGGACGCTGACCGGGTGGCCCGCCACGATGGAAGGCGCCGTGCGCAGCGGGTATCTCGCCGCTGAGAAACTGCTCGCGCACCGGGGGCGCAATGTGACGATTCTCCAGCCCGATTTGCCGGTCTCATGGCTGTCGCGGCTGGCGCTCGGCGTGTCGGCCGCACGTTGACGCACGAAGCAGCCCGGCTGCTGCGGAGCAGCCGGGCTGCTACTCCAGCCACGTCGCGATACGTGCTGGACGGTCTCCCACCGTCTCTGCTGATGTCCGCACGATTCCGTCGACGATCCGCTCGCGCTCGCGAAATTCTTCAATCGTTCCATGTCGCCATGTGCCGCGCGGCATAACTCGCTGCCAGCCGAGCGCCAGCCGGCCCATCGTCCAGCGCGCGTTGATGTCCTGCAGCGGGCGCAGAAATTCGCCCCCGTCCGCGCTGCGATACCGCATGGCGTCGATTCCCACCGGTCCGAAGTATCCGAACTGCTGCAGTTGGTCCACGGCGTGTCGCGTCACTTCAATCGCCGGCTCCCAGCGCGCCAGGACTTCGCCCGTCAGTCCGAAGACACTCCCCTCGTACTGGCCGAGCGCATCCGTCAGCAGGGTCGTCACCCCTTCCAATCTCGGCGCTCCCGCTTTCGGGACCGTCCACTGAATCCCGGCTTCTTCGATTCGTTCCACCCATGGTTCAAAGCACAGCCACTCACCGGCGGCGAGTCGCTTGCGGATCCAGCCGGCGGACGTCGGATCGGGCGCCGGACCTGTGCAGACAATCCGCTCCCGCGCGGCGCTGCTGAACTCGGTCTTCAGCACCCAGCGTTCATCGGGTCGTACAGCACGCAGCACGCTCTGCAACACGGTGAGCGATGTCACAACTTGCGTGCGCTCCAGACCGCAATTCCATCGCTGCTCAAATTCCGCAGCGATTCGCCGCGAATTGGCGCGCCGCACAGCGTCCAGCGACGGTGCACCGATTCGTGCTGCGACTTGCCGCGCGAACCGCTCGACGACGCTGTTCCACCCCCATGGAACGAACTCTAATCCCGCGGCGACATCCGCAATATCCGAGGCGCTTCGGACCAGTGGCAGGCCGAGTGCCGACATCCGCTCCCAGAACGATTGAGGCACCGGTCGCGGACACCACACCCAGTCCCCCTGCTCACAGACCGGCAGCCAGCAGGCTGCGAGTTCGCCGGCACGTTCTTCGAGTCCGACCGGCAGAGTCTGCCGATCGTGGGCGATCTGGCGCTCAAAATGCAGGTTGGCGAAAAACAGACGTGGCATCAGAAATGCCGGGTTGGGATTCTATCGGCTGTAGCGGTCTTGCGAGCGGGCCACCCGGCGGCAGGTGCATTCCCGGCCTTCCGGTTGTGACGACGCAACGATGCGCGACGATCGTATCAAGGGTGCGAAGCTGCACGAATGCAGCAGGTGAGTATGGCGCCGCGCTGTGGGCGGCGGCCTCGCCGATTCCGGCAATCTGACGTCGGTAGCTGATCGATTCCATGCTGGTGGAATTGGGAATAACGCTCCGTCGGGGCGGTCCGTCGCTGTGGCTGGCTCTGATTGCGCTCGTCGCGTCAGCCGGCTGCGCGCAGGGCACCGCGCCGTCGGCGTCCGTCATTCGCGGCTCGATGCCGGATACGCATTCCGAGTCCGCGCCCGATCTGCTCGTCGTACCAGCCACGCAGGTCTGGTCCGAGAGCGGGATTAATGTCGAATCCGGACAGACGATTACGTTCACGGCCCGCGGTGAGATTGTTGCCGGGCCGGGCCGCAGTGGCAGCGACGTGCCGGTGAAAATCCCACCGGAGGGAACCTACCTGTGGGACGACCGTGCGGTGGACCGGATGTTTCCGCTGCCCGCCGCCGGCAGCGGACCGGCTCCGTGCTACGGCCTGATCGGACGCATTGGCGAGGGGGAACCGTTCTTCATCGGTCGCACGCGCAGCATGGTGGCGCAGGAGTCAGGGGCGCTCCGGCTCGGCGTGAACGACTTCGACGTGTCCGACAACCAGGGTGAGTTCCTGGTTCAGATCGAACTCGGCGGGGCCGAACGCCCGGTCCTCCATGAACAGGTCGTCGACGCACACGCCGCCACCGGCACGCCGGCCGAAGACTGCTCGGTCGTTGTGTTCTACGTGGATGGCCTGCGGCCGGACGTCGTACGCGAAATGGTCGGGCTGGGACACCTGCCGAACATCCGCCGGCTGTTCCTCGAACACGGATCCTGGCTGGAGCACACATTCACCGGGTTTCCGTCGGACACGATCACGTCGAACGGCACGATGTGGACCGGTTGCTTTTCCGACCGGCACGGGATCAAGGGGCAGGTCAGTTTCAGCCGCCGACGGCTCGACTGCGATTCGTTTCTCGACCCGTTCGGTCCGCAGCGCAGCGCGCAGTGGCTGTCGCCGTCCGGTGCCGATGCGGTTGTGCGCTCGTCGCAGGCGGCCGCCATCGGGGTGATGCAGGGAGCGGAAGCGCGCGACGAGTGGCTGCAGGTGCGCCACAGCAGCGTCCCCCCACTGTTCGAGATCCTCCGCCGCCGCGGCCACGACTGGGCCGTCGGCGTGCTGCCGGTGATGACGGAGGTGCCGCCCCCGTTGTGGAGCCGCAGCATGGCTCGCCACATGCCCTACTTTCAGGCCCAGAAGGCCTGGGAGTACATGGATGATGCCAACGCCGATTACGCGATTCGCAATCTGCTCTCGCGACGCCAGCCGGTGACCATCATCTGGCTTCCCGAGACCGACACGTGCAGCCATAAATGCAGCCGCGGACAGTTCGGCATGACGCGAAAAACCATCGCCCGTGCCGACGAACTGCTGGCCGCCGTCGTCGAGGAACTCCGCGCGCAGGGTCGTCTCGAGAAAACCTACCTGCTGCTCGTCAGCGATCACGGTCACATCGGCGGGCGCGACACGCACCTCTCGAACTTCGACCTCGCGTCCGATTTCTTCTTCCGCCCGCGCGTGCTCAACGCGCAGGGAGAGTGGTCCGGAGGCGGGCTAGGGATGTCTGTCCACATGCACCGGTATGCGAACCGTCACCCTGAGGACGGCGCGAAAGAGTTCGTATTCATTGATGGAGAGTCCGACGGCGCGGCCCGCGTCTATCTCCCGCGCCGCCACTATCGGTCGCAGGAATGGATGGGCGCCGAACGTCCGGGCGACCTGCTGAGCTACCGTGTCGATGCGAACCGCGACCCGGTCGATCTCCCGCGCTCCATCGCCAGCATTCACGCCGTCAACAGCGACGGGCAGGTCGATCGTCCGATCGATCTCGTCCTGCTGAAGGCCAACGACACAGCGGTCCTCGTGACGACGCACGATCGCGGGCAGGCCGTGATTGAACGTCAGCGCGCGGCCGACGGACGCTGGGAATACCGGTACTTCACCGTCAGCGACGTGCGGCCGACCGAGTCCGGCGGCGTCACGTACCGCATGGACACCAACCAGCAGTTCGATCCGCTGGAGCTGACGCGCAGCGTGTCGCCGTCGCTGCTGTCCGAGTTCCACGACGAGCGGTTCTGGCTCGAACTGACGTACGACTGCCCTTATCCCGACGGCGTGGTGACGCTCGCGCGGCACATGCTGTGGGACGAGGAACTGGAGGATTGCCAGCATGAGCATGCGCCGGACCTCGTCGTGACGGCCCGCCCGGGCTGGTTCTTCTCGACCAGCGCGTCCCCCGGCACGATGCACGGTTATCCGCTGGCCGAATCGATGCGCGCCACGTGGTTCGTGAACGGGCCGCATGTCCGACGAGGCGCGCGCATCACGACACCCGCGCGACTGGCCGACCTCACGCCGACGATCCTCGACATGATCGGCCTGTGGGACGAGGCCTCCCAGGAATCGCAGTTCGACGGCCGTCCTGTCCGTGAGCTGTACCGCGGCCCCGTCGAGTTCGTCACAGCCACTCGGCCGGTCTACTGGCCCGACGTCAATCTCCAGGCGTGGCAGCGGTTGAACTACACCCCGCTCGACCGGTCGGCGCTGCTGCCGCGTACGATCAACCGTCCGGAAGCTCTCGTCGATATCAACAACATCGCGTACGGCATGGTGATGATCCCCGACCTGAGCATCTTCCGGCTGATGGATGACGCGATCTCGCCGGTTTCCGGCGGCCGCCAGCCGATGACCGCCATGGCCGACAACGTGGAGGCATTCCTGCGCAAGCGGCCTAATCCGCTTGTCTCTCAGGGGGCGATGGTTCCCGATGTTCCCGGTGTCGCGCTGGCCGATTACAGCGTCACCTCGCAGGGCAATCTGCAGCGCATGGATCGCGCGATCGACTGGGTCCAGAACGCCGGCTCCACGATTGACCAGAAGCTGGCAGCCCCTCTCAAGCGAGAGACGCTCCCGTTGACTCGCCCGCTCAATCGAGGCGTCGACGTGGCGCAGCAGGGTTTCTGGGAGGTCTACCGCTTCGGCCAGCGAACCGCGATCAAAGTCGTGGACGAGCTGGTCCTCAACGGAGTGGAAGACGGCACAGGGCGAATGCTGAATGCGATGCGCCCGGTTCCCAACGAAATTCAGCTCCCTCCCGAGTAACAACGGCACGCGTAGGGTGCGGCTCGCCGGGGAAAG
>JADMIO010830292.1_pt1 | contig 11209 bp, 8 predicted proteins | sample 8958161 | NCBI WGS metagenome assembly JADMIO01 (sample SAMN16585339, study PRJNA669376) | soil metagenome | isolation source: Crop rotation soil | place: USA: Cullars Rotation, Alabama | collected 2011 | reverse complement strand
CTTTCCCGTCACCCCCACGCGGCGCGGCGACTTTGTATTCGGCGCGCTCTCGGCGCGCTATGCGACATATCTGGGGCTGTGGTATCGACAGTTGCGCCAGCCCGCCGAGCAGCGCGTGCGGGTTTACCCCGACACCAGCGAAGTGCGCCGCTATGAATTGCGGCTGCGCCAGGGCCGGCTGCAGGACATCGGACTGCACCTGATGCGCCTCCGCGGTCGGGGCACAGAGTTCGAGAGCCTGCGCGAATACACCTCCGACGACGAGTACAAGAGCATCAACTGGAAAGCGTCGGCTCGCCAGGGCAAGCTGATTTCGACCAACTACGAAATCGAGCGCGACCAGACCATTATCATCGCGCTCGACTGCGGTCGCATGATGACCGCGCTGGCTGTGATGCGAGAGCGGGGAAGGACGGGAGGAGGGGAGGAGGGGAGTGTGGGTGGGCGTGCCCCCGGCCAAGTACCCGTGCTTGGCTTACCATCCTCCCAGGCTCCTGACCAGTCCCATACCCTCACCCTCCCATCCTCCCACACGCTCTCCACCGTCGCGCTGTCCAAACTCGACTGCGCTATCAATGCGACGGTGCTATTGGCGCACGTGGCGGTGTCGATGGGCGACGCCGTGGGCCTGCTGTTGTTCTCGGACACCGTGACGGGCTTCGTGCCGCCGCGCAAGGGCACCAAGCAAACCGGCGCGATTATCGAAGCCCTCTATGCCGCGCAGCCGGCGTTGGTCGAGCCCGATTACGGGGCGGCCTACGAGTATTTATTAGCGCGCAAGATCCGCCGTTCCCTCGTCGTCACTTTCACCGACCTCATCGACCCGATGGCGTCGCGCGAGTTGCTCACCGCCGCCGGTACCTTACGGCGCCGCCACAACGCGCTCTGCGTCACCATCAATAACCACGACGTAATCGACCTCGCCCAACTGATGCCCCAAAACGCCGCCGAGTTGTACCAGAAAGCCATGGCTCAAAGGATGCTCGGCCAGCGCACCAACGCCCTCGAAGAACTCCGCCGCCGCGGCGTCGGCATCCTCGACGTTGCCGTCGAAGACCTCACCGTCGCCACCGTCAACCGCTACCTCGAACTCAAGAGCCGCGCCGCACTGTAACAGGTGGTGAGGTAGCGGGGTGGTGATAGTGTGTCGTTAGTCGTTTGTTGCCCCATAACCTGGCTTTGCCCACCACCTCACTACCCCACCACCTCACCACCTCGTCAGTTTAGGCACAGCCTTTGCATTATGTGTCTGACGGTGTCACCAAATTGTCGTAAGCAGGGGCAAGTGCCGGACGGCAAGCCCAGGGGAGGCCATTATGGCGGAGGAAGCAGGGACAGGATATCTGCTCGGAATTGCGACCGGGGCGTTACTCGGAGCAGCGGCGGCATTGCTGCTGGCACCCAAGCCCGGAGGCGAATTGCGCCAGGACTTCGCGGCCGGGGCGACCCGGTTGAAGGATCAGGCCCACGACCTCGGCGGTTCCCTGGGCGAAACTGTGGTCGATAAGGCGCGCGCCGTGAAAGAGCGTGGCGGCGACTTACTCGCCGGAGCGCGATCACAAGGCAAGGACGTCTTGCATGAAAGCGCGCTGTATGCCCAGGACGTGTCGGAAACCGTGCAAGACAAGGCAGCGGACTTCGCCGCGTCGGCGCATGGCACGGCCCATCATATTGCTGCGAAAGCACACGACGTCGTCGAAAGTGTGTGACGCCCACTACGTGTCCAACGAGAAAAGCGCTTAACCCAGAGTAAGGCTCGATCAGTCGCTGCGTAACATCGAATCTAAGGGTGGCCGCGCTTTTGCAAACAGTATAGTTTGAGTCGGACCCGACAGTGCCCACGACTGCGGGGAAAGAGAGAGGGTACTACAATGTTGAGAATCATTGCACTGGCGTTGCTCCTGATGTGGCTGGCAGGCTGGGGTATGCACCTCGGCGCTTTCATCCACGCGTTGCTCGTGATCGCGATCGTCGTGTTCGTGATCGACCTGCTGTCTGGTGGTCGCACCACGGTGGCTTAGCCGGCATCTCCAAATTCCAACAAAGCCCGCCTGCCAAGGCGGGCTTTGTTGTTTGTGGGTGCTGTGGCTCCTCGGTCCCCCCTGGTTCCAACCCCATCCCCAGCCCTTCCCCTTGATGCGGCAAAGGGGAAGGGAGCCCAAACTCCTCTGCTGTCCGCACACTCTTACGCTGTGAACACCATTACAGGCTGGGCTCCCTTCCCCTTTGCCGCATCAAGGGGAAGGGCTGGGGATGGGGTTCTGTGCGCAAAATATCTTCCTACCCCAGTGAACCCTTTGCCGTGTTACCGTAACTAAAGAAACGGTACAGCCGGGCGAGAGCGACATGGGGCACGACGAGGTCAAGCTGGCGCGACAGGTGGGGCAGGGCGAGCGGCGAGCTTTCGAGGAGTTCGTCGACCTGTTCGGCGCCCGCGTCCACCGGCTCGTGCGCCGCTACATCGCTAACGAGAGCGACGCCGAAGATGTCGTGCAGGAAATCTTCCTCGACCTCTACCGCAGTATCGGCAGCTTCCGCGGTGAGTCCACGCTCGCGACGTGGGTCTACCGGGTGGCACTGAATCACTGCCTGCGCCATCGCGAGCACGCCACGCCGCCGCTGCAGTCGCTCGACGAAGCCGGGCCGGAGCCGGTCGCCCGCGACGACGACCCGGCGCGCCACGCGGCGCGGCGCGAGTTGTCGTGTCAGGTGCACGTCGCGCTCGATGACCTGTCGGCGGTGCAGCGCGACGTCATCATTTTGCACGAACTGCACGGCCTGACCTACCGCGAATGCGCGGCGGTGCTGGGCGTGCCCGTGGGCACTGTGAAATCGCGTCTGGCCAACGCGTTTCGCAGCCTGCGCGGCAGCCTCGGCGCCTATGTGCTCGGCGAAGCCCCAGTCCTGTGCCCGGACGTTATCGGAGACACGTTATGAACACCACATGCGAAGCACTGCGGGACGATCTGCTCGCCTACCGGCACCATGAACTCCCGGCGGCGCGGCGGCTCGTCGTGCGCTGGCACCTAACGCTCTGCGCAGTGTGTCGCGAGGAGTTAGCAATCATGGAACAGATTACGACGGATTTGTTGGCCACAGAAAGCGCACCGCCGCTGGACGCAGGATTACGTACAAGGATATTGAGCGCAGTGGATAACGCACCACCAGCAATACCTCACGCTACGCCAAGACGACCACATCCGGTGGTCCAGTTCGGGTTTGGGTTGGCCGCGATGGCTGTCCTGGCGGCGATTCTCTTTCCCACCTTTTCGCGCGCACGTTATAACGCCCGGCGAGCGAGTGTTGAGAGTAACCTGAAGCAAATCATGCCGGATGCCGGCTATGAGCACGAAACCAAGAGCTTGCCAGTAACCGCCAGCCCCTCGGCAGGTGCCGGGGCAGCATCTGCGGATAGTGCCTCGTCTAACGAAGCGCGGCGTGTTGTGGGTGGGCCAGTGCGTATTGATAAATCGGTAAGGTCTACTGCTCGGACCTATCCGCTAACTGAATCAGATACGACCTTCGCTGATGCACACGTCAAGGCTCCTGCGCAGCCACAGTTTGCCCGGCGCAACGTGGATGCAGCCGACCGGCCCACTGGCGGCGGCCGCAACTTCTTGCACGCTTCCGGTGGCGCTGCTGCTTTGGGCAGCTCCGGCGCTGCGGATCTCCCCTCCGCACTCCGCCGAGTCCACAAAGAAGCGCGGATCGCGGTCGCCGTCGCGAAGGTCGAGGACGATGCCGATACCGTGGAGTCCTATGTCAAGAGCGCGGGCGGATTTATCGCCGATAATACGCTCAGTACTGGCGGCGATGGGCTCAAGACCGCAACGCTGACGGTGCGGGTGCCGGTGGGCCAGTTCGAGAAAGTGTTAGGCCAAATCGCCAAACTGGGCGATGTGAAGGCGAAGAACGTTTCGGGTGAGGACATCACCGAAAAGTTCAGCGACGCTGATCAGGCGAATCGGGTGTTGAGCAGCGAACTGGGCGTCAAAGAGTCGCAGTTGAAGGCAGCGCTTGACCGCGCCGCGAAGGACAAGAAGCATCCCGTTGACGTGCCGTGGCAGCAGCGTGCCGAGGTGCGAGAACTTCGTGTGCTGGCCGCGCAGGCGCAGGCTCGGCTCGATTTGATGAAGAAGATTTCCGACCTGGCCAACATCTCCGTGGAGTTGCAGGAACAGGCGCGCCCGGCGCAGCAAACCGGCCTGCTGCAGGATATGAGCGACACCGGCTACGCCGCGTTCGACACCTTCGTGCTGGCCGCCCGCGTGCCGCTCAACCTGGCCATCTGGATTCTGGCCTACTGCCCGCTGTGGATTCCCCTTGCCGTTGCTTATCGGTATTACAGCCGTGGGCATCTGCGTAACCCGTAAGGGATCCGAACAGACGAAGCGGCAGTGCGTCGTGCCATGCTTCGGTCGCCTGAAACTTCCTACCAGTGAACCGTGGCCGGTACCCGCCCCCGTCATGCTGAGCCTGCGAAGCATCCACTAAGAGTTGGTACCGACTCCCAATAGATGCTTCGCAGGCTCAGCATGACGGACTGCTGCTGTAACCTGTAGCGGTTCATGCCACGACCTTTCACGCTACCGGCGTCTTGGCGGTACAAAGCATGACACGGCCTACTGTGTTTCGCAGTTCGTAAGGGGACGGAGCACGCTCGGCCATGCGCTGGAGCGATGCTCCAAAGGTAGCGGCGGCACAGAGGCCGCCGCTACTGTTGCGCTATGCTTCGACTGTTACAGGATGCGGCCAGACGTGGGCGCCGGTTCTACTCCACCGGTACATCCAGATCGTCGGCGGTCTGCTTGCGGTGCAACGTAATCACGCAGCGGCCGGCTTTGTCGAAGTCGTAGTCGACGAGGTTGCTGCCGAAGGTGTGCGCCAGGTCGCCGGCCCAGGTGTGAATCGCACCTTTGGTGAAGGGCACCTCGTACCCGGAGCAGACGACTTTGCATTCGCTGCCGGGACCTTGCTCGGTGTGGCTGAGATCCTCCTGAGTCAACTCCTGGCCGCAATACCAGCAACGCTGGCCGGCGAGCAAATTCACTTCTTCGTCGCGCCGGATCACATCCACGTTTTGGAGCACACGGCACTCGGGACAAACGACGGTGAAACCGCTCAGATCAACGGGTTGAACGTGCATGATGCCTCCCTGACAGATGGTTCGCCGACGTTAGACGGCCGAGTGATATTTGCCGACGGCGCGCATGTATTGCGCCCGCTCGAATGCGCTGGGGTCGGGGCTGTGCTGCTGGCTCATGCTGCCCTGCATCTGCTGCACCGATTCGTATTCGTGCTCCTCCATCCATTCGCGCAAGTGTGTCTCGATTTTCGCGATGGCTTCAATGCCGTGTGAGAACAGCACCGAGCACAGCATGGTGACGCTAGCGCCGGCCATCAACAACTTGAGCACGTCGGTGGCTTCGAAGATGCCGCTGGTGGCGGCCAGGTCGGCCTGCACACGGCCATAGAGAATGCCGATCCAGGTCAGCGGCAGGCGCAATGCCTGCGGCGTGCTGAGCAGCACCTGCGGCCGGATGTCGAGGTTCTCCAGATCGATGTCCGGTTGATAGAAGCGGTTGAACAGCACCAGGGCGTCGGCGCCGGCGTCGTCCAGGCGGGTGGCGATGTTGGCGAAGCTGCTGAAGAAGGGGCTGAGCTTAATCGCGACCGGGATGCTGACGCTGGCGCGCACAGTGCGCAGAATATCAATGTAGGTTTGCTCAACCTCGGCCGCCGTGAGCGTGGGGTCGGTCGGAATGTAATAGACGTTCAGTTCAAGGGCGTCGGCCCCGGCCTGCTCGATGCGCTGGGCGAAGTCGGTCCAGCCACCGAGCGACTTTCCGTTCAGGCTGGCGATGATCGGAATATCCACGGCCGCCTTGGCGCGACGGATGTGTTCGAGGTACTCGTGCGGTCCCAGGCTGAACTGCGCCGGCTGCGGGAAGTACGACAGGGCTTCGGGGTAACTGTCGGCGTGCTCCGTCAGATGATGATGCAGTTCATACGTTTCGAGGGTGAGCTGCTCTTCAAATAATGATGGCAACACTACTGCGGCGGCGCCGTAATCTTCCATGCGCCGGATCGAGGACAGGTTCTCGCCGAGTGGCGAGGCGGATGGCACCAGCGGCGAGCGCAGCTTCATGCCGAGATATTTGGTAGTGAGATCCATAAGGTTACCTCTTTAGTCGTGTGTCCCGTTCGCGTGGGTGCCATTGGCGCTGGCGCCGTTGGCGCTCGAACCGTTGGCGTGTGAGCCCGTGGCTACCGCGGCCGTCGTGGCAGCGGCCGTCGCGGGGGCGGGCCGGGGCGCGGCCAGCGATTGATAGCGCGTCCAGCGTTCCGCCGCGTCCTTGGTAGCCGAATCCAACAGCAGGCGAGCCCGCTCAGGGTTGCTCTTGGTGAGCATCTTGAAACGGTTCTCCATATACAGATACTGTTCGAGCGGGATTTTCGGTGCGCGCGAATCCAACTGTAACGGGTTGTCGCCGGCCTCGTTGCGGCGTGGGTCGTAGCGATACAGCAGCCATTGGCCGGATTCGACGGCCGCTTTCTGATTCTGCAGGCCCGTTGTCATATCGATGCCGTGGGCGATGCAGTGGCTGTAGGCGATAATCAGCGACGGGCCGTCGTAGGCTTCGGCTTCGAGGAACGCCTTGAGCGTGTGCTCATCGCGTGCGCCCATTGCCACGCTGGCGACGTAGACGTTGCCGTAGGACATCGCCAACATGCCCAGGTCTTTCTTGCCCGCCGGCTTGCCGCCCGCCGCGAACTTGGCCACCGCTGCGCGCGGCGTCGACTTCGACATCTGGCCGCCGGTGTTGGAGTACACTTCGGTGTCGAGCACCAGCACGTTGACGTTGCGGCCACTGGCCAGCACGTGGTCGAGACCGCCGTAGCCGATGTCGTAGGCCCAGCCGTCGCCGCCGACAATCCATACACTCTTTTTGACCAATAGGTCGACAATCGCCAGCAGTTGCTGTGCTTCGGGCGTGGCCAGCGCTTGCAGCTTCGTCTTCAGTTCGGCGACGCGCTCGCGCTGATCGTGAATATCGGATTCGTCGCGCTGTGATGCCTCCAGTATCGCTGTGGCCAACTCTGCGCCTACCTGGCCTTGCAGCCGGGCCAGCAGTTCGGTAGCGAATTCGCGCTGCTTATCGATGGAGACACGGAAGCCGAGGCCGAATTCAGCGTTGTCTTCAAAGAGCGAGTTGCACCATGCCGGACCGCGCCCGGACGCGTCCTTGGCCCACGGTGTGGTCGGCAGGTTGCCGCCGTAGATCGAGGAGCAGCCCGTGGCGTTGGCGACGACCATGCGGTCGCCGAACAGTTGCGACACAAGTTTCAGATAGGGCGTTTCGCCGCAGCCGGAGCAGGCGCCGGAAAACTCGAAGAGCGGTTGCTGGACTTGTTGCTGACGGGTATTGCCGACTGCGATCTCGCGGCGGTCGTGTTCCGGGATGCCCAGGAAGAAGTTCCAGTTATCGCGTTCGGCTTCGCGCAGCGGCGGCTGCAGCGCCATATTCAGCGCCTTGAGCCGCACTTCCGACTTATTCTTGGCCGGACACACGTCCACGCACAGGGCGCAGCCGGTGCAGTCTTCGGGCGCGACCTGGATGCTGTATTTCTGGCCTTGCCAGGCGCGATCTTTCACGTCGGTCGCCTTGAAGGTCGGCGGCGCGCCGTCCAGATACTGCGGGTCATAGGCTTTGATGCGAATCACACCGTGCGGGCAGACCATGGCGCACTTGCCGCACTGGATACACACTTTCGTATCCCATACCGGGATTTCCGGTGCGAGGTTGCGCTTTTCATACTGCGACGTGCCGGTTGGGAAGGTGCCGTCTACCGGCATCATGCTGACGGGCAGGGCGTCGCCGCGGCCCATGTTGATGGGGCCGAGCACGTCTTGCCAGAAGCGCGGCGCATCCGGTGCCGTGGGCGCGGCCACGACTTCCGTGACGGGTTCAGTTGGGATTGGTACTTCATAGAGGTGGGCCAGGGTGTTGTCCACCGCGGCCAAGTTACGTGCCACAATTTCGTCGCCCTTGCGGCCGTACGTGTCGCGGATCGAATCCTTGATCGCGGCGATGGCCGCGTCCTTGGGCAGCACGCCGGAGAGAGCGAAGAAGCAGACCTGCATCACGGTATTGATGCGCCGCCCCATGCCGCTCTCCAGCGCCACCTGGCTGCCGTCGATGACGTACAGCTTCGCCTGCTTGGCTTGCAGTTGGCGCTGCACTTCAGCCGGCAGTTCGCGCCAGATGTCGTCCGGGCCGAATGGCGTGTTCAGCAGGAAGGTGCCGCCCGGCACCAGCGGCGCCACCATATCGTAGCGGCCCAGGAACACCGGCTGGTGGCACGCCACGAAGTTCGCCTGCGTAATCAAATAGGTCGAGTGGATCGGCTGTGGGCCGAAGCGCAGGTGCGACACCGTAATGGCGCCAGACTTCTTCGAGTCGTAGACGAAATAGCCCTGCGCGTAATTATCGGTGTGCTCACCGATAATCTTAATCGAGTTCTTATTGGCGCCTACCGTGCCGTCCGCGCCCAGGCCGTAGAACAGGGCGCGGATGACGCTATCCGGTTCGGTGGAGAACGCCGGATCATAATCGATGCTGGTGTGCGACACGTCGTCGTCGATGCCGACAGTGAAATGGTTCTTCGGCCGTGCCTTCGTCAGCTCGTCAAAAACGCCCTTGATCATGGCCGGCGTGAACTCCTTCGACGACAGGCCGTAGCGGCCTCCCACCACGCGTGGCATCTGCTGCAGGCTGCCCCAGCCCTCGGTCGCGGCTTCCTGCAGTGCCGTCACGACATCCTGATAGAGCGGCTCGCCGGTGCTGCCCGGCTCTTTGGTGCGGTCGAGTACCGTCAGCACTTGCGTCGTCGCCGGCAGCGCCTCCACAAAGCGCTTCACATCGAACGGACGATAGAGTCGCACTTTCAGCAGGCCAACCTTTTCGCCGTGCGCGTTCAGGTAATCGACGGTCTCCTGCGCCGCCTCGGCACCGGAGCCCATCAGCACCATCACCCGCGTCGCGTCCGGTGCGCCGTAGTACTCGAAGAGTCGATACTGCCGGCCGACCCGCGCCGCAAACTTGTCCATCGCCGCCTGGACCACGTCGGGGCACGCCGCGTAGAACGGGTTCACCGTCTCGCGAGCCTGGAAATAAACGTCGGGGTTTTGCGCCGTACCGCGCAACACCGGGTGATCGGGCGACAGGGCGCGCCCGCGCACTTCCAGGACGCGAGCGTCGGAAATCAGCGCGCGCATGTCGTCAGCGTCGAGCAATTCGACCTTGGATTCTTCGTGCGAGGTGCGGAAGCCGTCAAAGAAATGCATAAACGGAATGCGCGCCTCAAGCGTGCTGGCCGCCGCAATGAGCGCGCAGTCCATCGCTTCTTGCACCGAGTTGGAACAGAGCATCGCGAACCCGGTCGCGCGCGCTGCCATAACGTCGCTGTGATCGCCGAAGATCGACAACGCTTGCGTGGCCAGGGACCGCGCCGCGACATGCATGACGAACGGTGTCAGTTCGCCCGCGATCTTATACATGTTGGGAATCATCAGCAGCAGGCCCTGCGACGCCGTAAAGGTCGTGGCCAGCGCGCCGGTTTGCAGGGCGCCGTGAATGGCGCCCGCGGCACCGCCCTCGCTCTGCATTTCTACTACCGATGGCACTGTGCCCCAGATATTGGGCTTGCCCTGCGCCGACCAGGCGTCCGCCCATTCGCCCATCGGCGAAGACGGCGTGATCGGATAAATCGCGATAACTTCATTAGTTTGATAGGCAACCTTAGCTACCGCTTCGTTACCATCAATCGTCGAAAAGATTCGGTCGGCCATGACAATTCCTCGGAAGTAAAACTATGCTCGATCAGGCGGTATGCATGGCCGGAGTGGCCAATGCTCCCAGGTCACATTTTCCTTTCGCCGTAGCGAGAGAACATCCGCGAAATGGCGTATTATATAAGCGGTGGCCGGGACACGGCACACAGTGAATAGCAAACACGCCGCCCGGTGACGGGCGGCGTGTGCTGGGTTATGAGAAGAATCGATTACGGAGCCAGGTCGTTGGTCAGATCCTGATCCTCGATGATGTGCTCCCGCGAGAGAACCTTGGCGAACAGGATGTCGTCCTCCTCTTGCTCATGGCGATGCAGGTCGGCTTCTAGTTTCGCCAGTGCCTTGAGCACCGCAACATGATCGGGCTTGGCATCCGCCGGCGGTGTGTAACCGTGCGTCAGGTCGCGAATCGTTTCGAGCGCATGATCGATGCGCTGGTGCTCGTGTTCCAGCACGCGAACCACGCAATCCACGGCGCCGGATTGGGCTTCGCGCGGCGCGACGTCGCTGTCGAGGCGGCGGCACAGCGGGAACAGCACCAGGTCTTCCTTGTCCATGTGGCGCTCAATGCCGGCGCGCACATCATCGAATTCTGCATCGACGCGCCACAACTCCGGGTGCGTCTTGCCGTACGCTCGTGCAACCTTGCCAATCTCGCCCGACAGGCGTGGCAACTGGTAGCGCAGGTAATTGTGATGCCAGAAGATCAGGTGCTCTACCATGTCCACGAAGGAGCCCTGGCGCTGCAGCGGATGGGCTTCGATGGTGTCATCGGCGTACGGCGCAGTGTCGTCCACCGACCGCAGTGATTCCGCGACCATTTGTGGGTCCAATCCCTTCTTCAAGCAGACTTCTTGCAGCGGCGTATCATCGTCGAAGTGATACGCGATGCCCAGCCCCTCGAAGATCGGGGCCAGATTTGCCCGCTGCGCGACTAAGGTTCCAGCCGACACTTCCATGAACGCTGTACTCATAACTTGCTCTCCTCACCCAATGCCTGTTTCCGGCACCACTACGTTGCTTTGTAGTTATCAGTATAGGTGGCGGGTTGCTGCGGCAAATCCGCTATATGGCGGATTTTTGGAGCGTCGGGCGAGGTCTTGCACTGTAGGGGCAACCCCCCGTGGTTGCCCGCGCGGATGGGATCGCCAAAAGCATAGGGGCAGGCACGGTGGCCTGCCCCTACATGGGTATCATTCGTCGTAAAGGCGGCCGGTGCCGAGGAGGGAGAACACAGCCAGGCGCCTCTTGGTTAGGCCTTTCACGCCGCACGCGCCAATTCGCCGATGCTTGTCGCCAGGGGAATACCGCACGCCAGGTTGCGCTGCGTCGCAATGAATTCACGGGCCGGGAAAG
>JADMIO011560825.1_pt1 | contig 11211 bp, 9 predicted proteins | sample 8958161 | NCBI WGS metagenome assembly JADMIO01 (sample SAMN16585339, study PRJNA669376) | soil metagenome | isolation source: Crop rotation soil | place: USA: Cullars Rotation, Alabama | collected 2011 | reverse complement strand
GGTCCCATTCAGCGGCCAGGTCCACCGCCACGATCCAAGCCGCCGCGTCCGGGGGATGGCCGAGGGTGCAAACGGAGCTTGTGCCGCCATGAATCAGCGCGCTGGTCACGCCCGCCTCGCGCAGAAAACCCGCCGCCCGCTCGATGGCGTAGCCTTTGCCAATGGCGCCCAGATCCAGCATCACGCCGTCCCGGGCAAAACGCACTTTGCGGTTGGCCGGATCGAACAGCACCTGATCCATCCCGGTGCAGGCGCGAGCGGCGGCCAGTTCTTCATCCGAAGGCAGTTTACCCGCCCGAGCCATGAAGCCCCAGCAACGGACCAACGGGGCAATGGTAATGTCGAAAGCCCCGTGCGTTTCCTCGGAGAGCTGCTTCGCGTGGAGCAGAAGCGCGAAGACCTCCGGGCTGACCAGAACCGCCTGGCGAGCGGCGCGGGCGTTTAGTTGGGCGATTTCGCTGCCCGCATGATACAGGCTCAGTTGATTTTCCAGCCGCGCGATCTCATCCAAAGCCTCTTCGCCCGCGGCGCGCAGGCTGATGGCGTTTTCACCATGAAGCACGATTTCAAAACGCGTCGCCATCGCGTTGCGTGCGAGGGTGACGGTGGTCATGGCGGGGAGGAAAAATAAAGGCCGGACGCGAAACCGCGTCCGGCCCATGAAGTCGGAAACAAATCAGGACAGTTCCAGCGTCCCGTAAGTGATCGGCTTGATTTCCTTGCCGTCGGCGGTGGTGATCTTGCGGGTCTTCTCGTCGAAGAGGCAGGCGATCTTGAGGCGCTCGGACATTTCGGCGAGCGAAATGACGGTCTGCACCCGGATGGCCAGATCAATGCCGCAGTTCGGCTGTTTGTTCGCGCGGATGCTGTCAATCCAGTTTTTGTGATGCGTCGGAATGTCTTCCGTCGGCTTGAGGCCCTCAATCGTTTCCGGATCCACTTCATCGCCGAATTCCTTTTCCGGGGTCAACTGGAGACGTTCGCCAGAGGTGCCGATTTCCAGGGTGGCATGATGGCCATACAGCGCAAATCCAGGACTCTTCGCGTTGACCGTGCTGCACGCCAGCATGAGCGTGACGCCGCTCGGAAATTCCGCGAGCAATTCAAGGTGCTCCGGCACATCGCGCTCCGGGGCTTTGGGCGTGTACTTGTCCGAATGCACGTTTTTGGTGCCAATCGCGACCACGCGGGAGGGAAATTCAGGTTTGCCCATCGCCAACATCAGCGGATGGAGACGGTGGGGCATGAGGTCGCCCAGCAACCCGGCGCAATAAGGATAGAACTTGCGCCAGCGGAAGTAATGTTGTTCGTTGAACGGGCCGCGGCGTTTCACCTTTCCGAGCCATTTTTCGTAATCCACATGAGGGGGCGAACCGTCCTTTTCCAGTTCAAGCGGATAATTCCACTCGCCCTTGTTTACGGAAGTGGGGCCGGAGTTGCGGCAGTAGTAGCCCTGCGCCCAGACGAGCTGGCCGATGCGGTCCGCCAAGATCATCTCGGCAGCCTTGTGCCACGCGGCGGCGGAACAGCCCTGCGAACCGATCTGCAAGATTTTTCCGGTGCGCTTTACCGCGGCTTCGACCTCCCACGCTTCATCGAGATACCGGGTCATCGGCTTCTCGCAATAAACATGCTTGCCGGACTCCATCGCCGCAATGGTCGCCGCGGCATGAATGGGGTCATGGGTGGCAATAACGACGGCATCAATGTCCTTGCGTTCCAAAAGCTTATTGTAATCGCCATATTCTTCCACTTTGGTGCCCGCGACCGCGCCTTCGATCTTGGCCTTGGCGGCGGCGGTGCGTTTGGGCCACACGTCGCAGGCCGCCGCAAAGGTAATGTTATTTTCCGTGGCGGCTGCCGTGAGCAGGTTTACGTGCGCATTCGTGCCTTGGGCGCCCACGCCGATGAAGCCGAGGGTGAGGCGGTTGTTGGCGCCGGTCACATTGGCGCTGGGCGCCTGGCCGTAAATGGTCGGGCGCAGCAAGGGCGAGGCGGCCACGGCGGCGGTGGCCACGGCGGTTTTTTTCAGGAAGTCACGGCGCGTTGCCGGACCGGTGCTGGGATTCGGTTGAATTGGCATAAAATTAGGTCAATACAGGTCAGACGAAAATACCGTCAGGAAATTCGGGGTCAATCAAACAAACGGGTGATATATTGCAAAAAGCTCGAATCTCGTCGCCGCTGACATTTTGGCGTGGGCCGCTTATTGGCGGTAACTTTTTGGACCGGCCTTGAGCAAATCCAGATTCAGTTCCGCAAAATGAACCGGATCCCGGAGGTCGAATTTCTCCGCAAAGGCCGGTAGCACCTGACCGAATTCCCCCAAAGCCACATTTTCGCCCAGCGTTAGAACCGCGGACTCCACAAAAAGCGGAGTGCTCCCCGCGCGCCTGCTGATCGTGACCTCGCGACCGCCGAACTGTTTCAGCAGGTGCTCCACCAATTTTTTCAAGTCATGGCCATCATCCGTGCTGGGCGCATCGTCGGTCCAGAGCGGCTTAAGCCGCGACCCGGTCATCGCCATGGCGATGCGGCGACCGGCGTTTGGTGCGCCGTTGGCTGACATGAAAACGGACCCAATTTCAAAGACCCGGGCGTCGGGATTCATGCGGCGCACGCTTTGGCCCAAGGCCGTCAGCAATCCCGGCAGCAGGCTGGGGCGCAGCACCTCGGTGGAGTCGTGCGTCAATGCAGCGGTTCCTGTGGCGCCAAGATGCTCCGCTTTCGCCAGGAGCGTATGGCTTTGCGCCTCTTCCAAGCCTAGTTCCGTGAGGGTGCGACGCACGTCTCGGATCGGATCGGTGCCGGTGGTTGAAGGGTCAGTTTCCAACGGGGCCGCGGCCCCAGTGCCGGGGATTTTATCCAAACCATAAAGGCGGCCGATTTCCTCGATCAAATCCAACTCGGTTTTCAAATCATCGCGCGACGCGGGGATCGAAAATGTGATCTGCTGCGTTGCCAGATCTTGCGGTGTGGTCGAAACCCCGACTCCTTGCAAGAGTTGAATCTGCGTGGCTTCTGGTATTTCAAGTCCCAATAGTGCGGCCACCTTAAGATGGCGCAGGGGAATCTCCCGCAGCTTTCCCGAATCAGTTGGGGCGTTGGGCGCCTTCAGAGCGCTGCCTGTGACTGTTGCCAACTCCCGGGCCAGACCGCCGGGATTATTTAGGTCAGGGCGATCGGCCGGGATCTCCAGCTCGTATTCAAAATCGCCATTGTCACGGCCCAGGTATTCCGCAAAGGGCTGGCCGACCGTGGCGTCAGTCCGCAAAATGAGCAGACCATCCACCTGGTCAGGCAGGCCAAGCTCCTGGGGCGAGCACATCATACCGTGGGATTCCACGCCGCGAATCTTGCCGACCTTGATGACGAAGGGTTGGTTCTCGCCGGGTTTTGGGGGCAGGGCAGCGCCGGGCAGGATCAGGGGCACCTTGTCGCCGGCTTGAAAATTGTGCGCGCCGCACACGATCTGGCGCTCGCCTGTTCCGTCATTCACCCGACACAGCGATAGTTTGTCGGCGTTCGGATGCTTTTCCCGGGTGATCACTTGCGCCACCACGATGCCATCGAAGGCGCCGGCGATGCGGCGCACGTTTTCCACTTCGAGGCCCAGCCGGGTGAATTGTTCGGCGAGGGCCTCGGGCGGGCCAGCCACGTCCACCTGTTGCTTGAGCGAGTTCAGCGAGAGTTTCATGATGCGTCTTTCCACGTTGCGCGAAAGGTTACGTGAAGGCCGGGAGCCGCCCCAAGAAAAAATATTGCTGGAGCGTGCCAAGAACCCCTGATTTTGCGGGAATATTTTTTTATTTTTGCTTGCAGCACTGCGGCGAAAGCCTTTTATTCGGCCTTAGTCGAATGAGCTTAATCCATCGGCTGACGTTAAACACACTAACCAAACAACATTAATAGAATCTATGGCTAAAGCATTGTCGAAGTCCCAGATTGCCGCCGAGATCGCTGAGAAGGCGGGCATCAAAAAGAAACAGGCGGCGGAAATTCTCGAGCACATCGCGGCGCTCGCTTATAAGAACGCCAAGAATACCTTCACGCTGCCGGGCCTCGGCAAGCTCGTGCTGGTCAATCGCAAGGCGCGCATCGGGCGCAACCCGGCGACCGGCGAACAAATCCAGATTGCGGCCAAGCGCGTCGTCAAGTTTCGCGTGGCCAAGGCCGCCAAGGACGCCATCCTCGGCGCGAAGTAATCTCCCTCTCATTTTCCAGGCACTCCGGCGGACCGGAGTGCCTTTTTTTATTTGGCCGTCAGTTGGCAAAACTGCGGGTTTAGGACAACCTAATTCTCTAAGACTTTAGGCTGGACAGGAGACTGGGACGGGTTTGTGCTGTGCCCATAACACGCGAAGCCGATATGGACCAAACCATCAGTTTCACCTTGAACGGCCAGGCGCGGACGGTCACGACGGATTCCAGTCGCCCGCTGCTGGAGGTATTGCGCGAAGACCTCGACCTGACCGGTACAAAATACGGCTGCGGTGAATCACAATGCGGCGCGTGTACGGTGCTGCTGGATGGCGTGGCGGTTCGTTCGTGTGTGCGCGCCGTTGGCTCCATTTCCGGTCGGAAGATCACCACGATCGAAGGTTTGTCCGCCAACGGAAAATTGCATCCGGTGCAGGAGGCGTTTTTGGCGGAGCAGGCTTATCAATGCGGTTACTGCATTCCGGGCATGATCATGGGTCTGGTGGGCGCGCTGGAAAAGAAGCCCATTCCCAGCGATGCCGAATTGCTTCAACAGATGAACGGGCACATCTGCCGTTGTTGCGGCTACCCCAACCTCATCAATGCCATCCGCCGCGCGGCCGCACAGGCGAGAAAGTGAGCCATGCCGGACGAGAATTTTTCCACCCCGATGGCGCCGGAAGATGAACATCAAATCATCGAGCCGGTGGAATTCGATTTCGGGCTGCGACGCCGCTCCTTTGTGCAGTTGGTGGCCACCGGCTTGATGATTGCGGTGACGCCGTTCACCGCGGATGCGCAGGAGCGAAACGGAAGACGTGGCGGCCGGGGCGGAGGAGGCGGTGGAACGCGGAATGTTTGGGAGCGAATCCACATCGGCAAGGATGGCGTGATCACGCTGCTGGCGGGGAAGGTTGAGGTGGGGCAGGGCGCGCGCGCCGAATATGCCCAGGCCGCCGCGGAGGAACTTCACGTGTCCGCCGAACAAGTTCAGGTCTTGATGTCCGATACGGCGTTGACGCCGAATGATGGCAACACCGCCGGCAGCGGTTCGACGCCGCGCACGGTGCCGGCGATTCGCCAGGCCGCCGCGGCGGCACGCGAGGCGTTGCTCGAATTTGCGGCCAAGCGCTGGAGTGTTGAGCGTGCCTCCCTTCAGATGCGCAACGGCAAGATTACCCACGCGGCGACGCAACGGACGCTCACATTGGGCGAACTGGCGCAGGGCGAGGAATTGTCCAAAACTTTCGAGCAAGCCGCTCCCTCAGCGGATGCGCTCACGGCCGTCGGCGACTGGAAGGTCCTCGGCACTTCCACCCCGCGTCCCAATGCGCGCGATCTCGTCGCCGCCACGCATCGGTATCCTTCGGACATCAAACGCCCGGATATGTTGCGTGGCAAAGTGCTGCGGGCGCCATCGTATGGAGCAAAACTCATTTCAATTGATCTGGCGCCAGCGAAGGAAATGAAGGACGTGGTGGTAATTCAGGATGGCAGTTTCGTTGGCGTGGCGGCGCCGACCAGTTCGCAAGCACAGGCGGCACTGGAAGCGATTGCGAAGACGGCGAAATGGGAACATTCACCCCATCCATCGAGCCGGGAACTCTACGATTATTTGCGTAGCCACGCCTCTGGTGGTGTGCCTGTGAATCCCTTCACCGAGGAGCTGGCGGCGGCGAAGAAGTCCCTGCGCGCCGCCTATCATACCGCGTATATTCAACACGCCCCAATGGAGACGCGGGCGGCAGTCGCCGAGTGGAAGGATGGCCAGCTTACGGTTTGGACTGGAACTCAAAATCCCTTCGGATATCGGGGTGAGCTTGCGGGCACGTTCCGCCTGGCCGAGGACCGCGTGCGCGTGATTGTGCCGGATACCGGTGGCGGATTTGGCGGCAAGCATACGGGTGAAGTCGCGATCGAGGCCGCGCGCCTGGCGAAGGCCGCCGGGAAACCGGTCTCGTTAAAATGGACCCGCGCGGAGGAATTCACCTGGGCTTATTTTCGACCGGCGGCCGTCATTGACGCGGAGGCGACTTTGGATGCGGCGGGAAAATTGACCTCGTGGCATTTCATCAACATCAATTCGGGCGCGTCGGCGGTTGAAACCCCTTATCGCATCGGCGCCAAGCCGCGCTCGCGGTCGGTCAATTCCGCGCCGCCATTGCGCCACGGTTCCTACCGCGCGTTGGCGTCCACGGCGAACAATTTTGCCCGGGAAAGTTTCATGGACGAACTGGCGGCCGCGGCAGGCGCGGACCCGCTGGAGTTCAGGTTGGCGCATTTGGAGCCAGGCCGGTTGCGGGATGTATTGGAAGCCGCCGCCCAACGCTTCAACTGGCGCGAGCGGGTCAAGCAAAAGAAACCGAACGTCGGCGTGGGGCTGGCGTGTGGCACGGAGAAGGCGTCCTACGTCGCCGCCTGTGTCGAGGTGGAGATTGACCGCAAACAAAGCCGGATCATTCCGCGTCACGTTTGTGAAGTGTTTGAATGCGGCGCGATTCTTAACCCGGATAACCTGCGCGGCCAGGTGGAAGGCGCCATCATCATGGGCCTCGGGGGCGCCTTGCGGGAGGAAATGCGTTTTGAGAATGGCCGGATGCAGAACGCCAGTTTCAGCGCCTATTCCGTGCCCCGGTTCGCGGACGTGCCGGAGTTTGATTTGCATCTGCTCAATCGGACCGACCTTCCTTCCGTCGGCGCCGGCGAAACTCCGATCATCGCGGTCGCGCCGGCCATCAGCAACGCGGTGTTTCACGCGACCGGCATCCGGCTGCGTGACCTGCCCATGAAACTGCCATCATGATTTGCACGATTGTGCTGGCCGCCGGGCGCTCCCGGCGGATGGGCCGGCAAAAGCTGCTGCTGCCGTTGGGGGGCAAACCTGTCATCACACGAATTGTGGATGAACTCCAGCAAAGCCCGGTGGACCAGATTTTCGTCGTGACCGGCCGTGATTCCGAAGGCATTGAGCAGGCCCTCGCAGGCAGGGAGGTTTCTTTCGTACGCAATCCAGAAGATGACGGCGACATGCTCGGCTCCCTTCGTTGCGGTCTCCGGGCGCTTCCAACTGCGTGCGTCGGGGTGCTGGTTGTTTTGGGTGATCAACCTGGCCTTTCGGCGGAACTTGTGGCGGGCCTGATCGAATCCTTCGACGCAGCCGCCGGTGGAATTGTTGTGCCGGTGCATAACGTTCATCGCGGCCACCCCGTGCTGATCGCCGCCCGGTTTCGCGAGGAGTTGCTGACTCGTTACGATGGTCTGGGTTTGCGGGGTTTGCTGGCCGCGCATCCCGGTGAGGTTTTTGGAGTGGCAGTTTTCGACCGAACCGTGCTGGAGGACATGGATACTCCGGAGGATTACGGGCGGCAAGTGAGCGAACGCGACGTCATTTCTTAAGCACCGGAAAAAGTTTTGCGCTTGCGCCGGTTGCCGCCTTGTTGGTGTGATAAGCCTGCCATGAGCGCATCCAAGCGAACCCCGGGTCAGAGAATCGAGGCGGCATACGCCCTCGCACAGGAGCGCTATGCCGAATTGGGTGTGGACACCGGGCGCGCCCTGGAAGAACTGGCCAAAGTGCCGGTGTCGCTCCATTGCTGGCAGGGCGATGACGTGGGCGGGTTTGAAAAGTTCGGGAGCGCGCTTACGGGTGGCATCGTCGCCACGGGGAATTATCCCGGCAAAGCCCGCACGCCGGATGAGCTTCGCGCCGATGCGACGAAAGCCCTGCTGCTGATTCCCGGCCAGCATCGTTTCAATCTCCATGCGTTTTATGGCGAGTTCGGCGGAAAGGCCGTGGAGCGCAATGACATTGGTCCCGAACATTTCACCAACTGGATTTCGTGGGCCAAATCCCAAGGCATCGGGCTGGATTTCAATCCCACCTGTTTTTCCCATCCCAAATCCGCCAGTGGGTTCACTCTGTCGCATCCGGATAAATCGGTCCGGCGGTTCTGGATCGAGCATTGCCAGGCCAGTCGCGAAATTGGCGCCGCCATGGGTAAGGCGCTCGGTACGCCGACGGTGACGAACGTGTGGATTCCTGACGGAATGAAGGATACGCCGGCAGATCGGCGCGGTCCTCGGGAGCGGTTGGAGAAATCATTGGATGCGGTTTTCAAAAAGAAACTGAATCCAAAACACAACCTGGACGCAGTGGAAGGTAAATTGTTCGGTATCGGTGCGGAGAGTTACACGGTGGGCATGCACGAGTTTTATCTCGGCTATGCGGTGAAACATCAAAAACTTATCTGCCTCGATGCCGGCCACTATCACCCGACCGAGAGCCTCTCGGACAAAATTTCCTCCGTGTTGTGTTTTGTGCCGGAGATTTTGCTGCACGTCAGCCGCGGAGTCCGCTGGGACAGCGACCATGTCGTGACACTGACGGATGACTTGCACGCCATCGCGCAGGAATTGGTGCGGGGCGATTATCTGGGCCGGACGCATATCGGGCTGGATTTCTTTGACGCCAGCATCAATCGCATCGCGGCGTGGACCATTGGCGCGCGGAACATGCTGCGTGCGTTGTGCGCCGCGCTGCTGGAGCCCTACGCGCAATACCAGAAGCTCGAACTCGCGGGTGATTACACTTCGCGCCTGGCTTTGATGGAGGAAGCCAAAACGCTGCCCTGCGGCGCCGTTTGGGATTTCCATTGCTTGAAACAAGGTGTGCCGGTGGGGGAAGCGTGGCTGGCGGAAGTCAAGGCTCACGAGCGGGACGTACTCTCGAAGCGGCAGTGACGCGATGAAAATTTCGTTGTTCGTTCCGTGTTTCGTGGACCTGATGTATCCCCGGGTGGGCATCAGCATGGTCCGAATTTTTGAGAAATTGGGCCACACGGTGGAATGCGCCAGCGGCCCGGCGTGTTGCGGTCAGCCGGCGTTCAATACCGGTTATTGGGACGAGAGCCGCGCCATCGCCACCAAAGTGATGGAGGCTTTGCAAGACGCGGAAGCCGTGGTCATTGCCAGCGGTTCCTGCGGCGCGATGCTCAAGGTGTTTTATCCGGAACTGTTCGCCGGAACGATATATGAGGCGATGTCCCGGGCGCTCTCGCCCAAGTGCCACGAATTCTCCAGCTTCCTGGTAAACCAGCTCGGGGTTACTGACCTGGGTGCCACATTTCTCCACAAGGTAACGTTTCACGACGGATGCCACGGCTTGCGGGAGTTGAATAACAAACGTCCGCCGCGCGAGTTGCTTGCAAAAGTTAAAGGACTCGAACTGATCGAGATGGGTGCCGCGGAAACCTGTTGTGGCTTTGGTGGCACTTTCTCCGCGAAATTTCCCGCCATCTCCACGGCGATGGGCGAGGTCAAATGCGCCAGCGCCATTGAAACCAAGGCGGAATATATCGTCTCGTGTGATTCGAGTTGCCTGATGCAAATCCAAGGGCTCGCCGACAAGCAGCGGCAATCCCTCAAAACCATTCATCTGGCGGAGATTTTGGCCGGACCATCCTGATGAGCGCACCGGCCACCCATTTCCATGAGGATGCCCAACGCGTCGCGCCGGACCGGCGGCATCGCGGGATCATCCAGACGGCGATGGGCAAATACGAGGTCGTACGCGACCAACGCAAGCTCTGGTTTCAAGATTGGCAGACCGCCCGGAACCTGGCGGCGCGCACGAAGTTTGAGGCCATCAACCATCTCGATCGCCACCTGGAACAGTTCGCCCGGTTGTTGGAATCGCGCGGTACCAAGGTGCATTGGGCTGGCAACGCGGAGCAGGCCCGGGAGATTATTCTGGGCCTCCTGCGCGAGAAACAGGCCAAGGTCATCGTCAAATCCAAGGCCATGACGTCCGAGGAAATTCACCTCAATGACGCGATGGAACATGCGGGTTATGAAGTGGTGGAATCGGACCTGGGCGAGTTCATCGTGCAGCTTCGCGAGGAGCCACCGTATCATCTGGTGTTCCCGGCGATGCATCTGACGCGCGGCGAAATCAAGAAAACGTTTGAGGCCAAGCTCCACGATGCGCCCTCGGATGATCCCGAAGCGTTGACGATGGTGGCGCGGCGTGCCTTGCGAAAAAAATATCTGGAGGCGGACGTGGGCATCACCGGCGCAAACTTCGCGATTGCCGAGACGGGGATGATTTCAATCACCGAAAACGAGGGCAACGCCCGCCTCACTGCGGCATTGCCGAAAACCATGATCACGCTGGTCGGCATCGAAAAGGTGCTGCCGCGATTGGAGGATTTGGCGCTATTTCTGCCGATGCTGGCGGTCATGGGTACGGGGCAGCCGTTGACGTGCTATAACACGATGTACGGCGGGCCGCGCCAACCGGGCGAATCCGATGGTCCGGAGGAATATCATGTCGTGCTGCTCGACAACCAGCGCACCACGTTGCTCGCCGACGCGGAACAACGCGACTCCCTGGGCTGCATTCGTTGCGGTGCGTGCCTGAACGTCTGCCCCATTTTTCGCAACGTCGGTGGGCACACCTATGGCACGGTCTATGGCGGCCCCATTGGCTCGGTGATCACCCCGCATCTGCGCGGGTTGCAGGAGTGGAAGCATCTCAGTTATGCGTCCTCCCTTTGCGGCGCCTGCACCGAGACGTGCCCGGTCAAGATTGATCTGCATCACCATTTGCTGCAAAACCGCCGCAATGCTTCACAGCGACCCATCGGCAAACCGGACTGGTTGCAAAAATTGGCCTTCAAGTTTTACGCACCGGTGGCGAACCATCCGCTGCTGTGGAAGCTCACCACGAAATTGAGCCGCATGGGGATGAAGCTGCGCGCGCTGGTTAACGATACGCCTTTGGATCCGGCGCGGTCGTGGACCAAAACCCGCGACCTGCCGCCGATTGCGTCGCAAAGTTTTCGCGAATGGTGGAAGGACCGAAAATGAGCGGGCGCGAAAAGATTTTTGCCCGTATCCGCGAAGCCCTGCGCATCGAGGCGCATTCGCATCATGGCACGGGGCTGCCCACCACGGCGGCTTTCCAGCACATTGGGATCCTAAGCTTAGAATTCCACGTGGACAAGTTGTCGC
>JADMIO011529924.1_pt1 | contig 11211 bp, 12 predicted proteins | sample 8958161 | NCBI WGS metagenome assembly JADMIO01 (sample SAMN16585339, study PRJNA669376) | soil metagenome | isolation source: Crop rotation soil | place: USA: Cullars Rotation, Alabama | collected 2011 | reverse complement strand
AAGGTGAGCCAGTGTGATTACATTTGCGGCCTAACTGTGGCCAGTCCAGTTACGCTGGAGTCACTAGTATTTAGGTGACACTATAGAAGCGGCCGCGACAACTTGTCCACGTGGAATTCTAAGCTTAGGATCCCAATGTGCTGGAAAGCACCGGCTGCTCCGCCATTTTCACCCAGTGGATCGCATCGGCCGATTTCAGCGCTAAGAGGCCGCCTTTCACGAGGGTAAGCGCCTTGTAACGCGCATCGGGCGTGGCAGCCGGGTTCATGTCGAGAAACGGCGTGAAGCAATGCGTTCCCTGGCCATCCCACACGATGTTGTTTTGCTTGGAGCCGTTGAAATCGAACAGCCCCAGGTTTGGCTTCGTCCAGTGAATGCCGTCTTTGCTCTCCGCATAACAGGTAAGCTGGCGGTGCGTCTCCTTCTTGGTCGTCTCGTCATAGTGTGAGCCGCGGTAATACATCCGGTAGATGTCGCCGTCCTGAAAGATCGTGAAGTAGGCGCTGGTGTTGCCTTCCCACGGCGCATCAGCCACTAAAACGACTTCCTTTGCCGCCGGCTGCTGAACCACCAGCTTCGCCGATCCCGTCATCCGATCCAGAAAATAATCATCAATCAGCGGCTGCCAATGCGATCCCACCGCCGCCGCCTCCAGCGGCAACTTGACCTTCGCCAGATAGATCGACGTTTTGCCTTCATGCGACGAGTAATAGCTCATCCACAAGAGGCCGTCATGCCACACCAAGCCCGGATAGCTCGTATCGCCGCTACTGGGAAACGTCAGCACCGGCTGATAGTCCCCCTCGGGTGTCATCGTCGCAATCGCTGTCTTTGCGCCGCCCGGATAGACCCGCCCCGCCGCCCACAGCTTCCCGTCCGGCAGGCGAATGAAATTTGGCCCGCCCATCTGGTGGCCGGTTTCTTTCCACTTCCATTCCTTGAACGGCGGCGAACTTCGGCCAATCCACCCCATCTTGTTCCCGCCCTCGCGGCGGACGAGGGCAATCATTTCACCGCTCGGCAAGAATCGCAGCGTCGATTCATTGGGATGACCGGGAACATCCAGATGCGTGACCAGGTCGTATTTCACGCCGTCGTTGCTGACGACCAGCTTCAGCTTCCAATCTGCCGGTCCCGGTTCGACCTTGCCGGAATCAGCCGCGGCCTTCGCGGCATCGCTCGACCGTTCAGCGGCGTCGTACGAAATGCCATACGCCTTGCCGCCATGCCACGTCACGCGCCATAGCCATTCGCCTTCGGTCAGCACCCGCTGCGTCGGCGTCCACGTCTTCCCGTCTTTGGAAAAAGCCACCCGCGGCTGCCGGCCCGTCAGCGTCTTGCCCTCATACACTGATCCGCCCGCCACGATCATCAGCCGGTCGTCTGGGGTGATCTCCAGCTTGGGATCGCGCAGGTCGATCCCTTTTTCTTCCAAAAGCGCCGCCGATTCCCAAGTTTCGCCGTCGCTGGAGACGAGAATCCGCAGCTTGCCATCGCCGCCCACGTGCGCATCGGCCTCGCGAAACGTGCAGTACCACTTGTCGTGCCAGCGAATCAGGTCCGTGAACGCGTTGTGCTTGCCCGCGTCCCAGATTTTTTTGACGGAGACAATTTCCGGGGGCGCGGCAACAGCCGCGGCCGCCGCGATTGAGAGAGCCGCGGCGGCCAGAACCGATTGCACCAGCTTCATGCGAACCTCACCCTAGGTTATTGCACTTCCCAAGCCTTCAAATCGTCGAGCAGCACCGATTCGCCCTGCGTGACAAAGCGATATCCCGTCTTTTCGATTGCCAGGCCCGGATTGCTGCCTTCGAGCTTCACGCCATTGTCCGTCTGCACGACCACCTTGTCGTCCTGCATTTCCACCAGCACGGTGTACCACTTGCCCGGCACGAATTTCTCTTCAGCCTTCGCCAGCACGGCCGCCTTCGACGCCGGATCTTTCTTATCGACATCTTTGTTCAGCGAGATGCCGGCATCCGTGATCACTACGCGGAACAGGTGTCCCTTGGCGTGATTGAGGCTTAGATGCAACCCCTTCGCCCCGTCGCGCTTGAACGAAAACTGGACCGCCGAATTCTTGAACGGCTTGGCAATGTTGAGCACTGCTGCGTGCTTATCCTCGACCTTTTCCTTGCCGACGATCGCCCCGTCCTTCACCTGCCAATCCCCCTTCGCCGCCGCCCAGCCCTTCGGCATCGAGCTGCCGTCGAACTTTTCTTCCAGGACGACCTTGCCCGGCTTTACGAGCACTGGTTTCAGCTCGCTCCCTTTTTCAGCCTTCAGGCCGTTCGACAGGAGGGCGAATCCCAGGCAGACAACCGCAGCCGCGAAAATCTTGCGCATGACGTTAACCTTTGCAATTAGGAGGGAATATGCAGGTGGGCAACAATACGATGCGCGAGCGCCGGCGGTTATTGCCCGCTTACTTCGCCCCCACCAGCGAGGCCCGCTTCTCGGCAATCACCCTCAGCAATGCCTTCTGCGGATCGGCAAATTTCTTGATGCCTTCTTCCATCAGCACCGCTTCCATCTTCGGCACATCGACCTTCGCCGCAATCTCGTCCAGCAGCGCTTTGGGCGGTAGCGCTTCGACCTGCCGCGTGAACGACTGGCTGCTTTTCGCGACCGCGTCATTCGTTGCCGGCGGGTTTGTCTGAATATCGCTCCCCGCGAACGCCGCGACATACTTCCACGGCGCATCCTCCGGCTTCTTCGTGCCCGTGCTGGCGAAAATGATTTCCTGCGCCAGCGGCAGCTTCTTCGCCGCCCACCACGCCTGATTGTCCGCCCAAATCTGCTTCGCGTTCACAATGCCGACCAATCCCTGGGCCTCCGCACTTAGCGACGGCACGTGCTTTTCGGTGTAGATGTCCACACGCGACACGAAGATCGAATAGACGCTCTTAAACTTCGATAAATCGCCGCGCTTCTGCGCGCCGCGCCATACCGCTTCGCGGGCCGCGTGATATTGCCGCGGCGTGAACACCAGCGTCACATTCAGCGTGATCCCTACCGCGCACAGCGCTTCGAGCGAATCGAGGCCCGCGGGCGTCGCCGGCACCTTGATCATCCGGTTCTTATGCCCAGCCGACCACTTCTTGCCAAGCTCGACATACCGCTTCACCCGCTCCGCATGCGGCAGATTCGTCTGCGGGTCTTCAATCAGCGGATCCAATTCAAAGCTGACGTAGCCGTCGTTGCCTTTCGTCGATTCCCAGACGGGCAAAAACACTTGCTGCGCCTGGCTCACCAGCTTGTCGGTCATTTGCCATGCGACTTGCTCATCGGTCAGCCCCTTGTCGATGAATTGTTGCAAGTCGTCATCAAACCGGCCCGTGCGAATCAAATCCGAAACGATCACCGGATTGCTCGTCGCCCCGGTCGCTCCCTGCGCCCGGTTTTCGCGCACCAGGTCCGGGTCAATCGAATCCAGCCACAGCTTCGTGCCCGAGCTGATGAGCGATTTTAGCGACGACATGATTCTTTCCCCTTGGTGATGGCGAATTCGCGGACGAGCGCTTGCTCGAAATCGTAAACGTTGTCGAAGTCTTCCCGCCGGTCGTTCTCGGACTTCGACATTTTCCCAATCTTGATCAGATTATAGACGATTTCGCCGAAGTCGCTCGTCGTGTGAATGCCCCAGCTCGCCAGCACCAGCCGAGCCATGTAGCCATATTGCTGGTGCGCGAGAATTCGCAGCGCGTGGCACAACTCCCCGCCCGAGATGTGGCAGACGGGCCGCTCGTCGTCGTCCGATTCCAAGCTCGGCGGCGGCTTCGTTTTTCCCTTGCGCGACGCTTCCTGCGCGAACTCCAGTCCCGAGCCGATGAACTGATAAGCCTCCAGCTTGTAACGCGGATCGTCTGTCAACAATTTGATCAGCGGCGGCAACTCAGCGGCAAGACTGCGGGCCACGGCAACATCCATTTTGGCAGGAGGATACATCGGGCAGCAACTTCGCCCTACGGTACCTACGCCAAAACCGCTTCGCTAGTCCCGCCCGCTGCGCGAAGAATTGAAACCCGCGGCGCTCTATTGACTTTTGCGCGCCAGCCCGTTTTCAGAAGTGCGCTGTGTGGCTGTGTTTTGCGTCCTCGCAAAACACGTCGCTGGGGTGCCAGTGTTTTCGCGTACTGGCATAACACAGCTCGATCAGCTCGACTCACCGCTACTTCTTCGCCTGCTTCGCTGCCATTTCCATCGCCGGCAGCGAACGATACTCGTCGTAGCTCACCTGCCGAAATGTCGCCAGGCAATTGCTGGCCCGCGCAATCTCTTGCCGGTCCTTGTTCGAGAGCGTTCCATTCACGAGGTGATGGCTGCGAACCTCTTCGCGTTTTCCCAATGGCGACGACGAATGAATCGTCCGCTTCACATCCAGCGGCAGCAGGTTCTGCTCAGCCAGGGTCGTGTTCAGCGCCACCCGAGCCGCCGGCGGCAATCCCATCTTCAAGGTCGCGTTGAGCCGAGCCGACCAATTTGCAAAGTCGCGATAAATCCGCGCGATCTCATGATCCGCCGCGGGTTGGCCAACCGCGAAATACTCCAGCGGCTTCCCGACCATTTTGATCTGCTGCCGCTGCTGACCATTCTCATTCACCGATTCCGTTGTCGTATTGAATTCAGGGCGAGCGGCAAACGCCAAGAGAGAATTCTTTCCAGAAGCCGCCCGCGTTTCCAAATCCACCGTGAACTGTAACAGGTCATCGGTCGAAACAACCGCCTTCACCTGCCGCGTCTCGTCGAGCATCGTGAAGCTGCCGCGACCCGGATCGAAGATCGTAATCTCTCGCGGCTGGGTGAGCTGAAAGTCGTACGCGATGCCGTTCGTGAAGATCGTCAGCGTCTCCAGAAACGGCTGCTTCTCCTCGCCAGCAAAGACTTCTGAATCAACGCGGAACTCCTGGCCGCTGACGGGCAATGCCATCGCCATCAAACTAGCCACCGACAAAATCGTCGCCGCCACCTGCATGATGATCATCCGCCGCATCGGCTAGCCTCCCGCGCGCTCGTCTGCATAATGAGCAATCGCGGTGGACACTAGCAACTGCCGAAAATTGGGTCCAGAGCAGCCGCCGCTAGCACCTGCTTTGCGGTTCTTTCGCGTTGGGAATTCAACCATGAATCTTCGTGTCGTCGCTTGGAATGCATTGGTCTTTGTCACGGTGTGGCTGGCCACAATTTCGACCCACGCCGCCGATGCTCCCGCGAAAACCTTCCGCGCTGGCGCCTACGCCATCGACATTTCACCGCTGAAGCTCCCCGTCATCATCAACGGTGGCATGACGGAGCGAACTGCGGACAAGATCACCGACCGCATTCACGCCCGCTGCCTCGTTCTCGACGACAGCACGAACAAAGTCGCCCTCGTCGTCGTCGATAGCTGCATGGTCCCGCGCGATCTGCTCGACGACGCCAAGCAGCAGGCCAGCCAGGCCACCGGCATTCCCACCAGCCACATGCTGATCTCCGCAACGCACACGCACTCCGCCCCCAGCGTCCACGGCTGTCTCGGTTCCGATAAAGACGAAGAGTATGCCCATTTCCTCGCTCCGCAAATCGCTAAAGGCATCGTTGAAGCGAATCAGCGGCTTCAGCCTGCCCGCATCGGCTGGGCCTTTGGCAAAGACGAAAAGAACGTCGCCTGCCGGCACTGGGTCATGCAGCCGGGCAAAGCCCAGACGAATCCGTTTGGCGGCACCAAGGACGACCTGGCCCAGATGAACCCTGGCCCCAGCAATCCCAACGCGATTCGCACAACCGGCGTGCCCGATCCGGCCGTGCCCGTGATTTCAATCCAAACGAAGGATGGCAAACCGCTCGCATTCTATGCCGCCTATTCGTTGCACTACGTCGGCAAGACAACGCCCGTTTCCGCCGACTACTTCGCCGTCTTCTGTGAAGAAATCGCCAAGCAGACGAAGGCCGACAACAACTCGTTCATGGCCGCATTGGCCAATGCCACCAGCGGCGACACCTGGCTGATGGACTACACGCAGCCGACGCGCCGCGAGTATTCGCTGGAAGGCGTGGCCAGCGACGTCGCTGCCGCGGCAATGGAAGCGTACGGCCGTATCGAGTACTTCGACTGGGCACCACTCGTCATGGAAGAATCGCTACTCACTTGCGATGTACGCATGCCGAGCGCCGAGGAAGTCTCCGCAGCCAAGGAATTCATGAAATCGTACGAAGGCAAAAAGCCAAAAGACGTTCCGCAGGTTTACGCTCGCGAAACCGTCCTTCTCAGCCAGATGCCGCCCACTCGCGAACTGAAGATTCAGGCCCTCCGTGTCGGTCCGCTCGGCATCGGCACCATCCCCAACGAAACCTACGGCAGCACCGGCCTCTATATCAAAGAGCACAGCCCGCTGAAGCAAACCTTCGTCGTCGAACTCGCCAACGGCTGCGAGGGCTACATCCCGCCGCCCGAATTGCATCCGCTCGGCGGCTACACCTGCTGGCGCGCCCGCACCGCCTGCCTCGTGCCCGAATCCGAGCGAAAAATTCGCGCGCGCGTTCTGGAGATGTTGGAGAAGGTTTCGAAGCAACGCCCTGACGAGCAGTTGGTAAGATCGAAGTAGCCTTGCTACTTCTTTCCCGCCGGCAACTCATCGCCGTCCGCCGTGTACGCCGGCGGCACATAGAAGTTCAGCGTCACCAGGTCCGAGCGGCCGGTGTTCTTGATCTCGTGCGTGTCCCCCTTTTCAATGAGCAAAAGCGTGTGCTCGCTTAGTTTTAACTTGCGTCGATTGACTGTCGCTTGGCCACTACCCGATACGACAAGCAACCATTGATCGGCCCCGCGATGGCGATTGTCCGGCCCGCCCTCGGTTTCGCCCGGAGGCAACACCATTTCCGCCGCCTGCGAATGGCGATTACCCAAAACGACCTTAAAATCGCTGCTCAGTTTCAACTGTTTCCGTTTCATGGATGTCAGCCCCTGCTGCTAAGGACGCATTGATGCGGATTGTCGTGCTCGGCACCGGCCCCTTCGCGGTGCCCATGTTTCGCTCGCTGCTCGCTTCGGCGCATGAGGTGCCCGCGCTGATCACGCGGCCAACGCCAGCGGCCAAGTCGCGCGACAAAGCACCGCCCAACTCTATGCAAGACGCTGCGGAAGCACACGGTGTGCCCGTTCACGCCCCCACCAGCATCAACAGCCCCGAGGGTCAGCAGATTCTCACCGATCTTAAGCCCGATCTGCTCGTCGTTTGCGACTATGGCCAGATCCTGGCGCCAGACATTCTGGCCGCCGCTCCTCTAGGCGGCATCAATCTGCACGCTTCGCTGCTCCCGAGGTATCGCGGCGCCGCGCCCATCCAATGGGCACTCCTGAATGGCGACACCGAAACCGGCGTCTCGGTCATCCACATGACGCCCCGCTTAGATGCCGGCCCGATCCTCACGATCCGCCGCACACCGATCGGCGAAGCCGAAGCGCATCCCGAACTCGAAGGCCGTATCGCGCAATTAGGAATCGAAGCGGTGCACGAAGCCATCGCCATGCTTGACCGATGGGACCGCAGCAGCCCCCTCGGCCAAATGCAAGATGCCGCGCTCGCCAGCAAGGCCCCGCGCCTGAAGAAGGAGCAAGGTCAGATCGACTGGTCGCGCTCCGCGAAGCAAATCTTCGATCAGGTTCGCGCTTTCAAGCCTTGGCCCTTGAGCTACACCTTTTTGCAGCGCGCCGGCCACGAGCCGCTGCGGCTGACCATTGACCAGGTTGAGCGCGTCACCGACGAGTCACCCGCTCGTGGTACGATAGGCGATCCGGGCACTGTGCTCGTAAGCGACGGTAAGTCGCTCCATGTCGCCACTGGCAACGGCACGCTCGCAATCACCGCCCTTCAGCCAGCCGGAAAACGGATCATGCCGATCGCCGATTTCCTCCGCGGCTACCTCATTCGCCCCGGCGATCTCCTCGGTGCCTCCTCGTAGTCGAATCGACCAACACGCGACGAACGATGCGAATCCTTCTGATCGGCGACATTGTCGGCAAACCGGGCGAACGGATCGTCACCCGCTGTTTGCCGGGCCTACGCAAGCGAGAAAACCTCGACGTCATCATCGCCAACGCCGAGAACGCCGCCGACGGCTCTGGTCTTGCGCCGAGCATCTATCGCAAGCTCGTCGCGGCCGGCGTCGATGCCATTACGCTCGGCGACCACATCTATCGCCGCAGCGAAATCTGCGACTTGCTGAACTCGGCCAGCAACATTGTGAAGCCCGCTAACTATCCTCCAACCGCTCCCGGCAAGACCTGGTGTGTCGTAAAGGGAGCCAATGGCGTCCCTGTCGGCGTGATCAGCCTGCTGGGCCGCGTCTTCATGCGCCCCGTCGATTGTCCCTGGCAAGCCGTCGATCGCGTCCTTGCCGAAATGCCGGCGGACGTGAAAATCCGCGTGGTCGATTTCCACGCCGAAGCCACCAGCGACAAGCAGCTCATGGGCCGCTATCTGGATGGCCGCGTCACCGCTGTCCTCGGCACGCACACCCATGTGACCACCGCCGACGAGCAGATTTTCCCCGGTGGCACCGCCTTTCAATGCGATGTCGGCATGACCGGTCCCCATGCCAGCATCCTTGGCCGCCGCGTCGATCGTGTGATGGAAACCACGATTTCCTTTCAACCCACGCAGTTTGACGTAGCGACAGAAGACGTCCGCATTTCGGGGACAATCATCGACGCCGACCCCACCACCGGCAAAGCCACCGCCATCCGCCGCCTCGTGGTCACCGAAGCCGACGCCGAATCTCTCTTGTCCACCGCCGCCTCATGAGCTACCCTTCGCCGCCCGCCGAGGTGCCCCCTGCGCCCGCGCCGCGCTTGCGGTGGCTGGAGCGGACGGCCCTTGTGCTGGCAGGCAGCGTGCTGATCGGATTGCTGGTGACAGCCGCCAGGCTGGAACCGAGTCCGGCTGGACTCGGCACGCATCAGCAACTGGGTTTGCCCGCTTGCTCGATGCGGCAGTGGTTCGGCATTCGTTGCCCGTCGTGCGGCATGACCACCTCGTGGGCCCACCTGGTCCGCGGCCAAGTCATTTCCGCTTGCCGGGCCAATGTTGGCGGCGTCCTGCTGGCGGCGGTTTCGCTGATTGCGGGGCCGTGGTTGCTGGTGTCCGGCTTAGCCGGCCGCTGGTTTTATGGAACTCCCAATGAGCTAGCGACCCTGATCGCCGCCATCGCCATCGCCGGCATCAGCTTGATCGACTGGACCATTCGACTTTCCTTCGGCTGGTAAAAATCGTTTAACCCGGAGCCGAAGGCGACGGCGCTATTTGAGATTAATCAACGGCAAAGGATTGCCCATGCGGACCCCGTCTCCAGCCGCCAAACTGCTCATCATCCTGCTAGCGGCCTGCATCCTCACCACCACTCCTGGTTGTGGCGCGCTGGCCACCGTTGCCTGGCTCATCCACGGTCCGGAAAAAATCCCGGCCAAATTCGCTGGTCTCGAAAAACGTCGCGTCGCCGTCGTTTGCCTTGATGGCAATTCGCTCGCCGGCCCCGGCGGCGAAGCCGACGCCATTGCCAAGGCCGTTGGCATCGCTCTCGGTTACCATGTGCCCGACATTCAAATGGTTCGTCAAACCGAAGTCGCCGACTGGATCGACAGCCGCAGCGACGACGTCACTGACTACCGCGATATCGGCCGCGGCGTGAAAGCCGACATGGTCGTAGGCATCGATCTCGCCTCGTTCAGCATTCACGAAGGCCAAACGCTGTTGAAGGGCCGGGCTCGTACGGGCATCAAGGTTTACGATATGACGAAAGGCGGCGAAGTGGTTTATGAATCGCCCGTGAAGGAAATCTCCTGGCCAGAATCCGGCGCGCGGCACGTGACGGAAAACGAAGCCAATTTCCGGGCCATTTTCATTCACACGCTCGCCCAGAAAATCGCCCACGACTTTTACGATTACGAGAAAATCGAAGACTTCGGCGGCGACGCCGCGAACCTCGCAAACTAGCTGAAACTCTTCTCCTGGGCTGGGCCAACCTGGACCAAACACGCGCCTAGCGACTATCTTGAAGGCAGCGGAATACTCAGCGCCCTTCCTTGTTTCTTGCTGTGCGATGTCAGATTCTCCCCCCACCGCGCCTGTGTCCGATTCTCAAGGCGAGCAGCTCAAGCCTTTTCGCATCCAGTTGGCCGAGCGCATCAACCGCCTGCCGCAATATGTGTTGGCCCGCGTCAACGCATTGCTTCATCAGAAGCGCAAGGCCGGCCAGGACGTCATCGACCTCGGCATGGGCAATCCCAGCGAACCCCCGCATCCTTTGGTGATCGAAAAGCTTGCCGAAGCCGCCCATGAGCACGATCTGCACGGCTACGGCAAGGCCAACGGCATCCTCAACCTCCGCCGCGAAGTCGCCGCCAAATACTTCAAGAAATTTGGCGTCCGACTCGACCCCGAAACCGAGGTCATCGTCACGATCGGCTCGAAGGAGGGCTTCAGCCACATGTGTCTGGCGGTGATGGGTGCCGGCGAAACCGCCATCATCCCCGCGCCCTATTTCCCGGCCCACATGTACGCCATCGTGATGGCCTCGGGCAATGTGATTACGCTCGAAGTCAGCGACAGCGAAAAATTCCTCTCGAACGTCGCGTTCACCTGCCAGCACATGACGCCCAAGCCCAAGCTCTTGGTCGTCAATTATCCGCACAACCCCTCCAGCAAAACGATCGACCCCGAATTCTTCGTCGAGCTCGTCAAGCTGGCCCGCCGCTACGACTTCATGGTCATTAGCGACTTCGCCTACGCCGATGTCGCCTTCGACGGTTATCAGCCCCCCAGCTTCCTCGCCGCTCCCGGCGCGAAAGATGTCGGCGTCGAATTCACGACGATGAGCAAAGGCTACAACATGGCCGGCTGGCGCGTCGGCTATTGCTGCGGCAACGCCGAAATGGTCCGCGCCCTCGGCATCATCAAGGGCTACTACGACTACGGCCTCTTCCAGGCTATCCAAATTGCCTCGATCGTCGCCCTTCGCCACACCGACGCCGCCGTCGAAGCTCAGTCCCTGATCTACCAGGCCCGTCGCGATCTGGTGCTCGATGGCCTTTCCAGCACAGTGGGATCCGAAGCTTGGAATTCACGTGACTTGAAGTCGCGGCCGCACTGACCCTATAGTGAGTCGTATTAATTTAAATCATACCAACATGGTCAAATAAAACGAAAGGCTCAGTCGAAAGACTGGGCCTTTCGT
>JADMIO011525534.1_pt1 | contig 11211 bp, 10 predicted proteins | sample 8958161 | NCBI WGS metagenome assembly JADMIO01 (sample SAMN16585339, study PRJNA669376) | soil metagenome | isolation source: Crop rotation soil | place: USA: Cullars Rotation, Alabama | collected 2011 | reverse complement strand
GTCGGAAGTCGGAAGTCGGAAGTCGGAAGTCGGGAGTCGGAAGTCGGGAGTCGGAAAGTCCGGAAGTCCGGAAGACGGAAAGTCTGGAAGACGGGGACTTAAGTGTCAATAGTTAATTTAAAAAACTTAGACCCGACTCCCGACTTTCGGACTTCCCGACTTCTCTCTATTTTTGCTCCATGGATTCAAACCAGGACCAATTGGTAGATGATAAGCTCTCTTTTGAAAATTTCCGGGAAGCAGTTTTAAGTGATTTCAGGGTTTGCTGTATCAGCAGAGAAGCCAGTCTTTCAGGTAGGAAGGAAGTACTTAGTGGTAAAGCTAAATTCGGAATTTTCGGAGATGGGAAAGAAGTAGCCCAGGTTGCCATGGCAAAATTTTTTCAACCGGGTGATTTCAGAAGCGGTTATTACAGGGATCAGACTTTCATGCTTGCAGCTGGTCTTGCAACTACTGAACAAATGTTCGCGCAACTTTATGCGGATCCGGATATTGAAAGAGAACCATTCAGCAGGGGCCGGCAAATGAACTGCCATTTTGCTTCGAGAATGGTCGATGAAAACGGGGAATGGTTGAACCTTACCCATTCTAAAAATGTGTCTGCCGATATTGCTCCTACTGCCGGACAGATGCCACGGGCCATCGGTTTGGCGTTCGCATCAAAGCTTTTTCGCGGGATCGAAGAATTAAAACAATTCAACAGCCTTTCTCATAATGGAAACGAAGTTTGTTTCGCTACCATCGGTGATGCATCAACCAGTGAGGGACATTTCTGGGAAACCATGAATGCAGCAGGTGTATTACAGGTACCCTTGGCCGTTTTTGTATGGGACGATGGTTATGGTATTTCGGTTCCCAAAGAATTTCAAACTGTAAAGGCATCGGTTTCCGATGCACTTAGCGGTATGCAAAAAACTGAATTGAGCAATGGAATCAATATATATAAAGTAAAAGGCTGGGATTATGCGGGTATGTGTGAGTCTTTTGAAGAAGGAATACGTTTTGCAAGAGAAACTCATACACCGGTGTTATTTCATGTGGAAGAGATCACTCAGCCACAGGGACATTCAACTTCGGGTAGTCATGAACGATATAAATCAACAGAACGCCTGGAATGGGAGCGTGAATGGGATGGCATTCGAAAAATGAAAGAATGGTTGCTGGAAAATGCGCTGGCATCTGAAGAAGAGCTGGAAGAGATCATGCATTCTGCAAAAGAGCATGTGAGAGAAAGCAAGGCCTCTGCCTGGGTAAATTTTATAACTCCAATAAAGGAACAGGTATATAAAACAACGAGCCTTATCAATGACCTGAGATCTTCGATAAATGAAAACAGCGACGAAATTCAAAAGATCTCAGATGAGCTAAACTCGAATCGCGAACCCCTGAGAAGGGATGTAGTTAAAGCTATCTATAATGTTTTAAGAATTGCCGGAAATAAAGAATCAGGCGCGGCCCTTCGTAATTATTACGATGAATTGCTGGAAGAAAATCGAGTTAATTACAGTTCGTTGCTTTATAATGAAGGTCCAAAATCTGCTCTTAAAGTAGAAGTGATAGCTCCGGATTATGATGAAACTTCACAGAATGTAAATGGCTTCGAAATATTGAATAAGTATTTTGATTCTTTATTTTCATCAAATGCCAAAGTAGTGGCATTCGGAGAAGATCTAGGTTATATCGGGGATGTTAACCAGGGCTTTATGGGTTTGCAGCAAAAGCATGGTGATCTTCGCATATTCGATACCGGTATCCGTGAACTCACGATCATGGGCCAGGGTATTGGTCTCGCAATGCGTGGTCTGCGCCCGATTGCAGAGATACAATACCTGGATTACCTGCTTTATGGATTACAACCATTGAGCGATGATGTGTCAACTGTTCATTATCGCACAGCTGGTCAGCAAAGTTGTCCGCTGATTGTTCGTACGCGCGGACACAGACTTGAAGGAATATGGCATAGCGGGTCCCCGATGGGAATGGTTATCAGTGCTCTTCGCGGAATGTACGTATGTGTGCCAAGAAATATGGTACAGGCTGTGGGTATGTATAATACTTTGTTGCGCAGCAATGATCCCGGCTTGATCGTTGAATGTCTGAACGGATACAGGTTGAAAGAAAAGCTCCCGAATAACCTGCTCGATTATACAGTGCCATTGGGAATTCCTGAAGTGATTCGTGAAGGGAATGATATTACTATTGTTTCTTACGGATCCACATTACGGATTATACAGGATGCCGCGAATTCAATGGAGGCCCAGGGCATCAGTTGTGAAATTGTAGACGTGCAAACCTTATTACCATTCGACCTTAATCATGTTATTCTCGATTCATTGAAAAAAACCAGCAGGATTGTTTTTGTAGATGAAGATGTACCAGGAGGAGCTGCTGCTTTCATGTTCAATAAAGTAATGGAAGAACAGGGAGGATACAAATGGCTGGATGCCTCACCCCGGACTATAACTGCAAAAGCGCATCGTCCTGCATATGGCAGCGACGGAGATTATTTCAGTAAACCTAATGCCGAAGAGATTGAGACGGTGATTAAGGAAATAATAGCTGAATAATACATTATATTTAATGAAACTTATTTTATGGAAGTCATCCTGAAAGTGGGTGTGTCCGTAATTTCCTGCATATTATTTAGCGCAAAAGCCCTGTCCCAAATTACTTTATCAGGGCAGATCAGACCCCGGTTTGAATTTAAAAACAGCTCATCAACTTTGAGACCGCTTAATGCGGATCCTTCATTTTTCATTACTCAACGTTCCAGGCTGGGGTTCCACTACAGGCAAAGCCGTGCGATCTTTCACATGTCTATCCAGGATGTCAGGACCTGGGGCCAGGATGCTTCTACCATAAATAACGATGGCTCACGGTTAGGTGTACATGAAGCCTGGGCGGAAGTAATTTTAACCAATAAAAAAGATGGTTCATTTAAAAAACCTACTGTAGAATATTTGAGTGTGAAAGCAGGCCGGCAGGAAATTGAATACGATGATGGAATCCTATTTGGCAATCATGATTGGCTCCAGCAGGGGAGAAGGCATGATGCTCTCGTTTTCAAATTGCTTGACAAAGGATGGCAGACCGATTTAGGACTTGCAGTTAACAGGAATGATGCACTGAATTTTAATGGAAATTTTTATACTCCTGCCAATGTTCCACCTTATTTAAAAGATAGCCGGGGCATACTCGTCCCTTCACCTTCCAATTATCTTCCGCTTATTTTGTCTAATGGTAACAGTGCGAGAAATGGATCGCCTTTCGTTCAGAATACAGCATCAACCAACCGTCTTTTTCAGCTATATAAATCAATGGAGTATCTCTATGTTTCCAAAACACACGAGGAGAACAGGTATTCTTTTTTATTGATAGCAGATCAGTTTGGAGAAAACAAACTGGATTCAGTTCAGAGTTCTGATATTAATAACCAGGTGGGTTATGTGTATGGATTAAGATTTAATTCCTGGGGCACTAATGCCCGGTTTACAGCTGGACCATCATTCAAAATAAAAGCAGGAAAAACTAAAAACACGACCGTACTTGGTTCTGTCTATTTACAGTTGGGAAAAGGCCTTGATGGAAAAACGCTGAGCAGTCATATGGTTCACCTTGTTTTGGACCATAAAATTAAAAACCACGAGATCGGTGCTGGTTTTGATCTTTTGAGCGGTAATGATGGCTCCGGAAAGAACAAAAAATTTGACCCGCTCTATGGATCACCACATGAGTTCTGGGGCTACATGGATTTTTTCTATGCGACTACCGGATCGCCATCAGGAGGCCTGGTCAATCCCCACCTGAAATGGCAATACACAAGTAGCAATAAAAGATTTACAATCGCGACAAAATATCATTATTTCGGTCTGGCAGAAGACATGTATGACGTCAATGGTAAGGCTATCGACCGCTATCTCGGAAGCGAGATCGATTTATCCTGGATTTATTCATTGAGCAAGATCACTTCTATTGAAGGAGGAACCAGCTTTATGTTCGCTACTCACAGTATGGAATACGCGAAAAGCGTTACTCCAAACAGTTCACTGCTTAACGGTCAATGGATCTTTATTCAGTTGAATGTGAAACCAGAATTTATTATTAAGTAGTATTTATTTCGACATTTTGAAACTCAGTTCGCCTTCCCCGCTTATAGACATTCCAAATGGGATTTGTTGCCTGTTGAATTTAGGAACATTGTCTTTCAGGTATTCTATAAGTTTGCTGATAGTGAGCCTGGTCTGATCGTTATTATCCCGCAAATAGTTGATCATAACCGATGCGAAAGGACTGTTGGTGCCCGGAATTCCATCTGACACTTTTGTGGCCCGTCCTGAAGTAAGGATCCATTTGGAAGGAAGGTCCATCGGATTCTGGTTCGAATTAACCAGCGACATTTTCTGAGTACCATAGACTGAATTGGAGATCAATCCGGAAAAGCAGGCATCCATGATAAGCAGACAATTCTTTGCTTTTATGTTCTTGAAGTTATCAATGATGTCTGTTGATTTTACAGCAGAACTCACGTCATCTGCCTCACCATCGCTTGGAATAAAATAATAATCGCCGTCAGTTAATTGATCTTTATACCGTGTCCCGAAAAATATATTATGATATTGTCATTTGGTTTTGCTTTCACCAGGTAGCTTCTGATCTGCCTGATAATATTTTTCCTTGTTGCTGCTGTATCAAGAAGAAGATTGATGTTTGACTCGGCATAACCAAACTTTTCTTTAAGTAAACCAGAAAAACTGATTACATCGTTTTTGGCGTTTGAAAGCGGGGGCCAGGATTTATAGTCATCAATTCCTATTCCGAGAAAATAGTTTACAGGTACGACTCCGGATGTTTCATCATTGGGTCTTGAAAAATCCACCTCTAATATCTGGCTACCTGAGAATTTCTTATCATCAAAAGCCTCTATCACTATTTTGTTTCTGCCCGGAGCGAGCGATATGACCTTTTCAAAAAATTTCAGGTCTTTATCATAGTCTACCAATTCGCCATTAACTTTTACAGACTGCACAGCTTTATTTTCCTCCGTTAAAGCAAATCCATTTACAGTAAATTCCGGCAGTGGTGCTGCAAGCGGTATGTTTCGATCCCGCGCCAGTTTCGGATTGATGAGCTTTACTACAACTGTATTTCCTCTAGTGATCTCTCCTTTGTCTGAGTTGATTAGTTGTTGAGTAATAGCCAGTTTATTTAATGGGGTACCTGGTATTCTTCCTGTTTTAATTATCGAAGCCAGCAAATCATTTAAGGAGTTGTCGGCGATTTCCAGTTTGTCCAGTTGAAACGGCCGGTCACTGAAAATGGTAATCATGTTAGTTCCAGTCTCAGGTAAAGAGGCCATTTCAAAACTTGCGAAAGAAAGAGGATTTACCTGGCAGTCGTAATCCGGATATTTTGAATTGGGATATACAACAGAAAGCTGACCATCATCATTTTGGGAAACTAAATTGAAATAGATACGTTGCCCGGATGTATTTTCAATACTGAGTTTACCTTTCTGGAACAGTGTACGCGTGAGTTTTTTGCTCAGAGATTTATCCGGCCCGTATAAATTGCTCCGAAGTTCATATTCCAGTTCCTGAATATTGTAGTGCTCGGGTAAAATGGAAGCTTTGATATTATTCCGGGTAAGTATTTGTTTTTCTCTCAATTCCTCCAGGTCTATAGGTTTATCAGATGTGAATATTTTAAGTTTTTCCTGGCCAAATATTCCTGAAGTTGAAAAATTTTCGGTTTGAAATGTTTTGCGGGGTTCAATAAAATACTGGGATCCTGATTCTCCCAAAGCAGGATAAATAATCTTTGAGGTTTTATCTGCCCGTAAGGCCAGTATTGCAAAATAGATCCTTGAATTACCTGGATTGTTTAAAATAATATTCAGATCATTATTTTCGGTAACCAGCGGATAACCGTTTTCATTTACCGGGAGGTGCTTACCATTTGAATTTAAAGAAACATCAATCTGCCATGCAGATATTTTGTTATCCAGTTTGGAAAGAAAATCCCACTCCGCTGAATTTACCAGCCATTCTTCCAGTTCCGAATATTTATCCATTTCGTTTTTGTCATAGGTCAGTTTATTTGATCTCAGGGAATAGAAAAAATCTTTAAGCGGCTGACCTGTTTTGGAATTGACAATTGTACACGAGATTGAATCTTTCGACATCAGCCCGATGTCACTTATCGCAAAGTCGCCACCTTTATCAACTGTTTTTATGTATGATGACAGGCGGGGATTTTCTTTTATTTCTTTCAGGATGGTTTCAAAATAGGTGTTCTTCGATTTGTTCTGTGATTGTATGAATTGAACATTAAAAGAAACAGGAGCTGGCAGAGGGTTATTGACAGGATTTATTGCAGGAATTGCCCAAAGCGTTTCCGGATTTCCCTTCCAGGGAATTGCCAGCTTTACAGTACTGGTAAACTCATCACTGTTTTGCACAATTCCAGACGTGATCATTTTTTTTGCAGTGTCCAGCTCACCTGCATAATAAAATCGGACAATTGTTCCAGGAAGAATGCTGAGATTTTCACCCGCACGTATTATTAACTCCCCGGTTTTTCCAGCGGCCGATACAGTTGTATGTACAGGCTCATTCAGAAATAATTTATTGAATACCGGAATTCCTTTCGATGGTGCTTCGAGAACCGGTCGTTGTAATGAACTGTGCAGTAACATTGCTTTATCAAGTTCGTTTGCCAGATCATCATAAAAATTTATCGTTCCCGATGGTGAATTCAGGATCGTTGACAAAACATTGATAAAAAGGGAGGAAGGTTCTTTTTCAATGAGGGGGCCATTGATTTGTGAAGCATAGAATGCGGGAAATTTTTTAATTTTTGCGATGGCAGCAAAATCCAGAATCGCCAGGAATGAAGCCGGGTTGGGAACCGAAGGGATCGAATTTAGCAATGCTTCATCCGACGGGTCATTTGAATAAAAAAACAGGAAATCAGTTTTCCGTAGTCCGGAAACAGTTTTTTCAAGAAAAGATTTTTCTTCCGTTTTATTTCCGGTAATTGTATGAACGTCGCTGGTTGCAAACCCCTGTTTAGAAAGTGCGTTGGTAAGCAAACTGATATTTCCCGGGATACTGCTTTCTGTCTGCTGGTTTTTTGAATCTGTCTGCCTGAACAGGATGGCTGTTTTTTTCTGAGCAGATAGCGTTAAGCAAAATGACAGGGATATAACAAACAGGCTAACCCTCATGGACAAGGTTTACAGGAAGATACGAATCTTGATCCATCAAACCGATATTTCTCCCTTCATATAGAAAACGCAATTACCTCCCATCATCACACGTTCGCCATGTTGTTCACAAATGATATCACCTCCGCGGGTTGAAAGTTGCCTGGCATTCATTTTAGTCTTGCCCAATTTCTCACTCCAAAAGGGGATCAGTTGTGAATGAGCAGATCCTGTTACCGGATCTTCATCGATTCCGAAAGTCGGCGCAAAAAAGCGGGAGATGAAATCGACTTCTTTTCCAGGAGCCGTAATCATCATTTTGTACCCGCTTTTTTTCATGAGACCAAAATCGGGTACTGCATTTTTTACATCTGATTCATTGTTCAACTCAACAACGAGATCCCGGTTCCTGTATACACCTACAAATTCTTTAACACCGAGAATTTTTTCAAGTTCCGGGGGATAGTCTTCAGTTCGTTCTGGTTTCCATGAAGGAAAATCCATCGCTAAATGATCTTTTTCAGCTTTCACTTTCAGCAAGCCGCTCTGGCAATTAAAGACGACCTCCTTTTTTTTGTAATCGAGAAAATTAAACAACACGTAAGCACTGGCAAGAGTTGCATGTCCGCAAAGATTTATCTCAGCAGCAGGAGTAAACCATCGGATATAAAAATCTGCATCTTTTTCACTATCGGCCAGCGGAACAAAAAAAGCTGATTCCGCCAGGTTGTTTTCCATGGCGATTTTTTGCATCAGCTCATCGGATATCCAGTGGTCAAGGGGTATCACAGCAGCAGGATTGCCTGAAAATAATTTAGCGGTAAATGCGTCGATCTGGTAAAGAGTCAGTTTCATGTTTCGTTATTGGTTTGATAGAAGCCGGGTAAAGATAATTTATACTTCACGGAAACGATCCTGACAAAAAAGATCACCAGGATGCAGATGATGGTATTAAGATCCGCATCCAGCCTGAATTCTCTTAATAAAAAATATAATAGTCCGCCGATAATACATGCCAGTGCATAAATCTCTTTACGGAACAGTAAAGGAATATTGTTAAGCAATACATCTCTCACAACTCCTCCAAAACAAGCTGTGATGGTGCCTATGGCGATACAAACCCCGACACTGAAATGTTTTTGAATACCAATCTTAAAGCCCACAACAGAAAATAAACCAAGACCTAATGCATCAAACAGGAAAAGGGTAGTGGTAAGATGTTTAAGGTGTCTTCCAAAAAACATAGTAACAATCGCAGCTGAAAATATTACAATGGTCGCTGTTTCATTTCTTAACCAGCTAACAGGAAGATTGCCGATCATGATGTCCCGAACCGTTCCACCCCCGATTGCAGTAACAAATGATAAAACAAGTACACCGAACGGGTCCAGTTTTTTTTCCATCGCAAGGAAAGCGCCCGAAACAGCGAATGAGATGGTTCCTAAAATATCAATGATATTTAAAAATTGAGTTGGCATTTATGGAAGAAACCTGTTTCTGAGTTCCTGCGAAGGTATCATACATTCATTTCGCTTTCCCCACCATTTATACCTGTTGCGGGCGATAATGTTGTATACAAATTCCCGCAAAAATTTAGGAAAGATGATCAATCCGTATAATAGTTTCCAACTACCGGATAAATGCCTTGAAATTCTTAATGCGGCAGAAGATTGCGTGTAAGCCTTACCGTTTTCGATCAGGATAACAGAACTAAGCTTATTGACATTTATATGAAATGGAGGGAGAATTTTCTTTGCAGTCTCGCCCTGGAGCGGAGTAAACCGAAGCAGGTTTTTCCTGTCTCTTTTTATGGCGAAATTGACCCAATAGTTGCAGAAGTTGCACACTCCATCGAAAAGAACAACCGGGCGATCTGTCTCCATTTCACAAATTTATTTCAACGAAGTGATTTGATAAAGGTCCGGATAAGAATCCCGCCGTTTTCTTAAACAAAATACTTAATGGCATGTAGTTTGGACCTCATTGAAAAAAGATTTTATGGGAGAAATTCAAAATCTCACAAAAACTGAAGCGCATAAGAAAATTAAAGAACTGGCGGAAAAAGCAGATATCTGTTTGTTCACTACGCAACTAACAAAATTACCACTGACAACAAGACCGATGTCTACCAGGGCAGTTGATGATGACGGAAATATCTGGTTTTTCAGCCGTGAGTCCAGTAATAAAAACCTGGATATAGAAGGTGATAACAGAGTGCAATTATTTTATGCGAATAACAGCAGTTATGAATTTATGACTGTTTTTGGCACTGCAACAATTATTAAAGACGAGGAAAAAGCCAAAGAGCTTTGGTCTTCTTTTGCCAAAACCTGGTTTCATGACGGGTATGATGATCCTGAACTGACCATAATAAAAGTAGAGCCTCTCGACGGATATTATTGGGATACTAAAGATGGCAAAATAATCAGTCTATTAAAGATCGTGGCCGGTGCTGTAACTGGTAAAGAGTTTGAGACAGGGGTTGAAGGAAAGATAAAATAATTAGACTTTGATTAGTTTAAAGTTACTGGTAATGGAACTGGAGTGGAGATTATGTATCAAGATTATCACGGGGATCAACCCAAGTAATCTTAAAATCTGAATCCTTTATCAGGAATGTATCCTGCCCTTCATAGTCATAGTTTGTAGCGTCCTCCTTTACAAATTCAACCAGATAGGTTCCATCGTTAAAGCTCATTAATATGACGCCTTGCATCCCCTTCTTTATAACAGGGTTTAAATCGAAGAGCATTTCAAAACAATCGTGTTCTTTTGGGAGTTCATTATTTCTGATTTTTACAGTGTCGCGGTTTAAAAATACCATACTTATGAGAGACAAAATTATCATTATAAGACCGACAATTATAGCGATTGAATTACTGGCCCCGACTCCAACAATCAGAAAAAACAACGATAATAATAGAAGAATAGCCACTAGCCACTTCATTTCTTTTTAGGCTTTAAGTCTCAAATTAAAGAAACTCCTTTACATCAACTCCTAAGCTATCTGCAATAGTTTTTTTAATTAGTAAGTGTGGATTTGCCTTGCTTCTTCTTAACTATGTTTAGCAAATGAACGAGTTTCCGTTTTTTACGTTTCAAACTTCGTTTGACAGAAACGGAACTGGAGTTCCGTTTTTACATTGCCGACTTCGTTTGAGAGGAAACGGAACTGGAGTTCCGTTTGCCAAACTTTACATATTCATTTAATAATCTTTAAAAGAGACGGCTTAATGTATGTCCATTTCCAGTCCTGCCAGGCTTTAACAAAACCTGCTTTCACAGGATTATTTAGACAATAGTTAATAGTATTCGAGAAATGTTCGTGATCTCTGATTACCTTATCGAAAGTTTCTTCTTCCCAAAATTTTCCTGATCGCTCCAATATACAGTTCGCCTGACGGCCTGTGAATTTTTTCAGGTTTTGTAAAATTTTTTGAAGCGGCATACTATTTTGAAATGTTTCCACAACAAAATGCATATGATTTCCCATTAATACCGCGCATTTAAGATCATATTCTTTTTCATCATTAAAATGTAATGAGTCCATAACAAGTTTGGCTACCGCCTCATCATGCAACCAGAAGGGACCTTTGGAATTTGTATCCAGATGGAGTTCATATTTTTCAAAATGTTCATCACTTGTAATTTTTTTGCTGGCATATTCCTGTTTAATTCGATTTATCACTGAGACTGGTACCGTACCGAATAACCTGGCTGTAAGTGAAAATATTGATTGCGCTGGATGCCAATGCGGAAGCTTTCGCTTGTAAAAAATCCTGTTTTCCATTTTCCGAAATTCCATCCCGAATGAAACCATTCAATCAGAAAAGGACCGGAAAAAAAATGTTTTTTGCACGTCTTTTTTGTTGAAAGGTTCAGAGAAAAAAGGCCAACGGAACTCCAGTTCCGTTGCTCGCGCGACGAATTCGGCATTGTAGGAACGGAACTCCAGTTCCGTTCTTTTCCTCGAATGAACTAGATACTGCAATTAGGGAGGAGCAGTT
>JADMIO010792893.1_pt1 | contig 11211 bp, 10 predicted proteins | sample 8958161 | NCBI WGS metagenome assembly JADMIO01 (sample SAMN16585339, study PRJNA669376) | soil metagenome | isolation source: Crop rotation soil | place: USA: Cullars Rotation, Alabama | collected 2011 | reverse complement strand
CGGCGCTCAAGCCGGCCACCTGCCGGCGCTCCAAGGCGCCGATCCGGCGCTTGGCGGCGGCGAGCCGCCGTCCGCCCTCGGCGGTGAGCGTCGCGAGCACGGCCCGGCCGTGCGCGGGATCCCGCGCGCGGGTGACGAGGCCGGCGCGCACCAAGGTCTTGAGCATCTCGTCGGCGGATTGCGGGGTCTGGAGCGAGAGGCGGGCGAGCGCCGCGCCCGAGAGCGGCCCATAGGCGCGGAGCAAGGTCATGAGGCCGAACTGCGACAGGGTGAGGCCGAGTTCGGCCAGCGCCGCATCGCCGGCGAGGCGGAACGCCGCCTGCGCCTGGCGCAGCAGATAGCCGATATGGCCGGCCTCGCCCCGGCGCCCTTCGCCCGGCGCGGGCGGCGCGGCATCGGCGGCGGTCTTGGGACGCTTGCGCTTCATATCAGGACCCTTCTATCATATCAGGAACCTGATATCGAGACCAGCCGAAGGAGTGCGCCGATGCTGAGCCCCGCGAACCTCGAGGTCGTGCTGCGCCACGTGAAGGCGGAGACCGAGCATCGCATGGACGAGACCTTGGCGACGCTGACGCCCGATTGCGTCTTCGACGACCGCGCGTTCGGGCGTGTCTGGCACGGACGCGAAGGCGCGCGCGCCTATTACCGCATCTGGTGGGACGCGTTCGGCATCGCGCCGCACACCGAGGCGCGCTACGCGCCGAATGCCGATCTCCTGATCGTCGAGACCCGGTTCAAGGGCCGCCACAAGGGCCCGTTCCTCGGCGTGGCGCCAACCGGCCGCGACGTCGACGTGCCGATGACGATCTACGTCACCTTCAAGGACAATCTGCTTTCCGGCGAGCGCTTCTACTGGAACCTCGGCACCTTGCTCGAGCAGATCGGGGTCAAGATGCCGGTCGCCGTACCGGCGGCAGCGTAAGCGGAGGGGAACAGGAGACGTGGAGAGGTGGAGAAGAAAGGGAGAAAGCGAACCACAGAGGCACGGAGACACAGAGTAGAGAGGGAGAGAGAGAGAGATGAACGGATTGCGCCGCCAGAGCGGCGCCAAAGGCAGTCAGATCTTTTTCTGTCTTCGCGCGCGACTTCGCGCGCAACTTCTTCCCTTCCTCTCGCGCACTCCCGCCTCCACTTTCTTTGTTCTCGGTGTCTCTGTGCCTCTGTGGTTAACCCTCCCTCTCCTTCGCTTCTCCGCGCCTACACGTCTCCTGTTCCCTTCGCTTTCCCTGTCCGCGATAGTGTTGTTGCCGGGTTGAGGGCGGGATGGCCGAGCGGCGGCTGAAATTCTGGGGCTGGGGCTACGAGGGTGACGGCGCGACGGATGCCGAGCGCGCCGCGGTCAAGCGTTTCTATGGCGGCCTGTTCGCGCTCGACGCTTTCCCCAACGATGTGCCGCGCGCCGAGGACTACGCGCTGCCGAAGCCGCGCGTGAAGCCGCCGAAGAGCCTCGCCGCGATCTGTGCCGACGATCCGCACACGCGCCTCGTCCACGCGCTCGGCAAGTCGTTCCCCGACGCGGTGCGCGTGTTCGACCGCAAGATCCCGCACCTTCCCGACGTCGTCGCGTTTCCGCGCAACGAGAAGGACGTCGCGGCCGTCATGGATTGGGCCGCGTCGGCGAAGGCGGCGCTGATCCCGTTCGGCGGCGGCAGCTCGGTCGTCGGCGGCGTCGAGCCCGCGGTCGGTAGCGGCTACAAGGCGGCGATCACGCTCAGCACGACGCGGCTCGACAAGGTGATCGAGATCGACAAGGTCTCGCGCGCGGCGCGCATCCAGGGCGGCATCCGCACGCCGGCGATGGAGGCGGCGCTCGGCAAGGAGGGCGTCACGCTCCGCCATTTCCCGCAGAGCTTCGAGATGGCGACGCTCGGCGGCATGATCGCGACTCGCTCGGGCGGCCACTTCGCCACGCTCTACACGCACATCGACGATTTCGTGGAATCGGTGCGGATGGTGACGCCGGCCGGCGCCATCGAAAGCCGCCGCCTGCCCGGCTCGGGCGCGGGGCCCAGCCCCGACCGGATGGCGATCGGTTCCGAGGGCAGCCTCGGCATCATCACCGAGGCGTGGATGCGCCTTCAGGACAAGCCGCGTTTCCGGGCCGGCGCGCCGATCTCGTTCTCTGATTTCTATAAAGCCGTTGATGCGGTGCGGGCACTCGCGCAATCGGGCCTCAACCCCTCGAATTGCCGCCTGGTCGACGCCAACGAGTGCCGCGCCAACGGCGTCAACGACGGGTCGGCACATCTGCTCGTGCTCGCCTTCGAGAGCGCGCATTACGACGTGCAGCCCAAGATGGCCCGTGCGCTCGAGATCGCGCGCGACCATGGCGGCACGATCGACCCCAAGGTCGCGAACGAAGACGCCGTCAACGCTTGGCGCAACGCCTTCATCCGCATGCCCTACTTCCGCGAGATCATCACGCCCTGGGCGGTGATCAACGACACCTTCGAGACCGCGATCACCTGGGAGCGCTTCCCGGCTTTCCACCGCTCGATCATGGCCGCGACCGAGGCCGCGATCGAAGCGGCGACCAGCCGCAAGGGCCTCGTCACGTGCCGGTTCACCCACGTCTACCCGGATGGGCCGGCGCCCTATTACAGCTTCCACGCCAAGGGCGACCGGCGCGCGCTGCTGAAGCAATGGTCGGCGATCAAGAAGGCCGCCTCCGATGCCGTCATCGCCGGCGGCGGGACGATCACCCATCATCACGCCGTCGGCCGCGATCACATGAAATGGTACGAGCGCCAGCGGCCGAAGCTGTTCGGCGCGGCGCTCAAAGCCGCGAAATCCGTCCTCGACCCGGCCGGCGTCATGAACCCCGGCGTCATCGTGCGGTAGAAAATGCGCATTGCCGTCATCGGAGCCACCGGCGTGCTCGGCCGGCACCTCGTGCCGCGTCTCTTGGAGCGCGGCCACGCCGTCTGCGCCACCGCGCGGAAGGACGCCGACATCGACCGCCTGAAGCGCCTCGGCGCCGAGGCGGTGCCGGCCGACATCTTCGATCCCACGAGCCTCCGCGCCGCGCTGGTCAATTGCGACGCCGCCATCCACGCGGCCACCTCGATCCCGACCGCGACGGGGCGCGGCGACTGGGCGGTGAACGACCGCATCCGCCGCGAGGGCACGGTCAACCTGCTCGCCGCCTGCCGCGCCGAGCGCGTGCGCCGCTACGTGCAGCAGAGCGTCGCCATGCTGCACATCGCCAGCGACACGCGCCCGCAGACCGAGGACGATCCGATCGGCGTTTACGAGCGCATCCGCTCGGCGCAGGAGATGGAGCAGCACGTCGCCCAATCGCCGCTCGATTGGTGCATCGTGCGCGGCGGGGCGTTCTACGGCCCCGGCACAGGCCGCGCCGAGGCGTGGCGGAGCCAGGCTCGCGGCCAGGTGCTGACCCTGCCCGGCGACGGCCACGGCTTCCTGTCGCTGATCCACGTCGCCGACATGGCCTCGGCGTTGGCCCTTGTCGTCGAGCGTGGCCAGCCGAAGCAGGTCTACATCGCCGCCGACGACCAGCCGGCCACCTACCGCAACCTGCTCGGCTACGTCGCGGCGATGGAAGGCGCGCCCGCGCCCGCCTCGGGCGGGCCGGTCATCCTGCCGTCCTTCCGCGTCTCAAACGCGAAGTTGAAGGCGCTCGGCTGGGCGCCCGCCTATCCGAGTTTCCGGTCCGGCCTCGTCGCCTGACGGGCACGCCCGCCCCGCCCCCACCGTCCGAATCGATCGCGCTTTCGTGAAGGGCCGCGCCACCTGCCGCCTTGACAAACGTTGTTTCGATATATCTATTTGTACTATCGAAACGATATAATCGATAAGGAGTACGAAATAGATGAGACGGCACGACAGAGACTTCCGCGGCGATGATCGCCGCGGCGATGACCGGCGCGACGGCGGCTGGACCGGCGAACGCCGGGACGGCGACCGCCGCGATTTCGACCGCCGGGATGGCAGCCGAGCCGAGGGCGGCGGGCGCGGCGAGCGTTGGCACGGTGATCGCTGGCACGCCGATCGCTGGCATGGGGGCCCGCGCGGCCGGCATGGCGGGCGGCACCGCCACGGCCACGGCGAACATGAAGGCCGGCACGGCCGCGGCGGCCATCACGGCTTCTTCGGCGGCGGGCGCGGCGGCGGCGGCCGCTTCTTCGACCATGGCGAGCTTCGCTACGTCGTTCTCGCGCTGATCGGCGAGCAGCCGCGGCACGGCTACGACATCATCCGCGCGATCGAGCAGCGCACCGGCGGCGCCTATTCGCCGAGCCCGGGCGTCATCTACCCCACGCTGCAACTGCTCGAAGACCTCGGCCACGCCGCGCCGGCGAAGGAAAAAGGCGAGCGCAACAGCTTCGAGATCACCGCCGAGGGCCGCGCCTTCCTCGACGAGAACCAGGGACGCATCAAGGACATCCTGGCGCGCATGGATCAGGCGAGCCGCTCGCAGCGATCCGGCGCCGCGCCGATCATCGCCGCGATGGACGATTTGAAATCCGCGCTGCGCAGCGGCGCCGATATCTGGACCGAGGACGACGTGAAGGCGATCGCCGACGCGATCGAAGACGCCGCCGCGCGGATCCGCAAGCTCCGCGACGCCGGCCGCAAGCCCACGAAATGAACGCGTCCACACCCGAACGAACAGGATGAGCAACATGATGCATTCGATCGCCCGCATAGAGAGCGAACGTGCGAGCGGCTACCTCCAGCAGCTCTGTAAGCATTTCGCCCACAAGCGCCCGGTGACCTTCACGCCCGAGAAGGGCGAGATCCAGTTCTCGATCGGCACCTGCCCGCTCGAGGCCAAAGACCGCGTGCTGACGCTGACGGCCGAGGCGCCCGACGATGCCGCACTCGCCCAGCTTCAAGACGTCATCGCCCGGCACCTGCTCCGCTTCGCCTTCCGCGATCCGCCGGCGATCGCGTGGCAGCCGCTGAAGGACGCCGCCTGAACGAGGCGCAACCTGCGGGCTCCGGTCGTGGCACCCCACCCTCTGCCCTCGTCTAACGCGGCCTTAACGGGCCTTCGCTTAGGTTCGGGGCGGAGCGCCGCCGCCCCTACCTAGCGACAAATCGGCGCCTGTTGCCGGACGCGCGGCCGGGAATAATCTCCGCCGCCAGGGCGTTCACCCGGGTGGGAGGGCCTCGCCGCGATGGACTACGAAGCTTTCTTCGCCGAGCGCGTGGGAGCGCTCCAGGCCGAGGGCCGCTACCGCGTCTTCGCCGATCTCGAGCGTATCGCCGGCCGCTTCCCGCGCGCGCACTGGCACCGGCCGGGCGGCACGAGCGAAGTCACGGTCTGGTGCTCGAACGACTATCTCGGCATGGGCCAGCATCCCGCCGTGCTCGCCGCGATGCACGAGGCGATCGACAAATGCGGCGCCGGCGCCGGCGGCACGCGCAACATCTCCGGCACCAATCACTATCACGTCCTGCTCGAGCGCGAGCTCGCCGACCTGCACGGCAAGGAAGCGGCGCTCCTGTTCACGTCCGGCTACAACTCGAACGAAGCGGCGCTGTCGGTGCTGCTCACCCTGCTGCCCGATTGCGTCGTGATCTCGGACGAGCTCAACCACGCCTCGATGATCCACGGCATGCGCTCGGCCAAGTGCGAGAAGCGCATCTTCCGCCACAACGACGCGGCGCATCTCGAGGAGATCCTGAAGGGCCTCGACTCGAAGCGGCCGAAACTGGTGGCGTTCGAGTCGGTCTATTCGATGGACGGCGACATCTCGCCGATCGCGGCGCTCTGCGACGTCGCCGAGAAATACGGCGCGATGACCTATCTCGACGAGGTGCACGCGGTCGGCCTTTACGGCCGGCGCGGCGGCGGCGTCTCCGAGCGCGACGGCGTGGCACGTCGTCTCACGATCATCGAGGGCACGCTGGCCAAGGCGTTCGGCGTGATGGGCGGCTACATCACCGGCTCGCACGCCATCGTCGACGCGGTCAGGAGCTACGGCTCGGCCTTCATCTTCACCACCGCGCTGCCGCCGGCCGTGGCCGCGGGCGCCCTCGCCAGCGTCAAGCATCTGAAGGCGAGCAACGCCGAGCGCGAGCGCCATCAGGAGCGCGCGGCGCGCTTGAAGCATCTTTTCCACGTCGCCGGCCTGCCGGTGATGCCGAGCGAGAGCCACATCGTCCCGGTGCTGGTCGGCGACGCGCGGCTCTGCAAGGCGGCGAGCGACCGCCTGCTCGAGGAGCACGCGATCTACGTGCAGCCGATCAACTATCCGACCGTGCCGCGCGGCCAGGAGCGCCTGCGCTTCACGCCGACGCCGTTCCATTCCGACCAGGACATGGACCGGCTGGTGGCGGCCCTCTACCGCGTCTGGCGCGACCTCGACCTTGCCCTGAAAAAGGCGGCCTGAGGGGATCGCGGGCCATGTTCCGCGACAAGACGCTCATCCCGACCGAGGCGATCCGCGTGCTGGCGCTCGGCCTGCTCGCCGACCATCCGCGCCGCTATGCCGAGCTCGCGCAAGAGCTGCGCCGCTTCATCGGCCTCGTGCTCGGCCCGTCGCTCGACATGCTGGCCCCTTCGCTCGAGCTGCTGCGCTTCGAGGGCCTGGCCGACGCGAACGGCGACGGCGCCGAAACCGCGCTCGCGATCACCGAGAAAGGCCGCGCCGAGCTGATGACCCTGCTGCGCGCCAATGTCCGCGCGCCGGTCAACGACACCAACCGTCTCGTCATCGCGCTGAAGTTCCGCTTCCTGCATCTGCTGCCGGCGGAAGAGCAAGACACGCAGCTCGCGCTCCTGGCCGACCTCTACGAAACCGAGCGCGGCCGCCTCGAGGAACTCCGCGCGCAAGAGAGCGGCGCCCCGTTCGGCGCCTGGCTCGACCACGAGATCGCGCTTACCGGCGAGCGGATCGCGTGGCTCACGCAACGCAAGCGCCCGCTCTAGCCAGTCCGCCCGCGGGCGGCGATAGTTCCCGCATGACCGGCCCCGACCGCTCGCCCCGCGCTCTGCTCCGTTCGCTGTTCGACGCCGCGGTCGCCTCGGCCCATCCGCGGCTCTGCGTGCCGCCGCATCTGCCGACGCCGCCGGCCTCCGGACGCACGATCGTCGTCGGCGCGGGCAAGGCGGCGGCGGCGATGGCGCGCGCGGTCGAGGACAACTGGACCGGGCCGCTCGCGGGCCTCGTCGTGACGCGCGACGGCTATGGCGTCCCGTGCCGCAAGATCGAGATGATCGAGGCGTCGCATCCGGTGCCCGACGAGCGCGGGCGCGCGGCCGCCGGGCGCATGCTCGAGATCGTGCGCGCCGCGAAGCCGGAAGACCGCGTGCTGTGCCTGATGTCGGGCGGCGCCTCGGCGCTGCTGGTGCTGCCGGCGCGCGGCATCGCGCTCGCCGACAAGCAGGCGGTGACTCGCGCGCTGCTCCGGAGCGGCGCCACGATCCACGAGATCAATTGCGTGCGTAAGCACCTCTCGGCGATCAAGGGCGGGCGCCTCGCCGCCGCCTGCGCGGCGCCGATGCTGACGCTCGCCATCTCCGACGTTGTCGGCGACGATCCATCGGTGATCGGCTCGGGGCCGACCGTGCCAGACCCCAGCACCTTCGCCGAGGCGCGCGCGATCCTGGCGAAATACGCGATCGATGCGGCGCCGGCGGTCAAGGCGCATCTCGAGGCCGCGGCCGAGGAATCGCCGAAGCCGGGCGATCCGCGCCTCGCCCGCGCCGACTACAAGCTCGTCGCCACGCCGACCGAAATGCTCGCCGCCGCCGCCGCCAAGGCACGCGAGGCGGGGCTCGAGCCCATCGTGCTCGGCGCCAGCCTCGAGGGCGAGGCGCGCGACGTCGGCGCGGCGCACGCGGCCATGGCGCGGAAGCTCGCGGCCGATGCGGCGCAGACGAAACCCTGCGTGATCCTCTCGGGCGGCGAGCTCACGGTCACGATCAAGGGCCGCGGCCGCGGCGGGCCCAACACCGAATACCTGCTCGGCCTCGCGCTCGCCCTGAAGGGCGCCCGCGGCATCAACGCCCTCGCCGCCGACACCGACGGCATCGACGGCAGCGAGGACAATGCCGGCGCCGTCGTCACGCCCGACACCGTCGCCCGCGCCAAGAGCTTCGCGCTCGATCCCGGCGCCTGCCTCGCCGGCAACGACGCCTATTCCTTCTTCCGCGCCCTCGGCGACCTCGTCGTCACCGGGCCGACGTTCACGAACGTGAACGACTTTCGGGCGATCCTAGTAGGTTGAACCACAGAGGACACAGAGAGCACAGAGGAAGGAGATTGCGCTGCGCGCGGCAAGATGAGCTATCCGCACAAAGAGCTTACGGAGCAGGTTATCGGCCACGCGATCAACGTGCATCGCGGACTTGGTCCAGGCTTGCTCGAGTCCGTATACGAGGAGTGCCTTTGCTACGAGCTTGTCGGAGCGAGAATCCCCTTCAAGCGTCAGCATGCTATTCCCGTCCGATACAACTCGGTGACGCTCGAATGCGGTTTTCGGGCCGACGTGATCGTCTCCGAATTGGTGCTCGTCGAGATCAAGTCGATCGACCGATTCGCCCCGATTCACGAGGCGCAGGTGTTGACTTATCTTCGCTTGTCCGGATTGAAGATCGGTCTGTTGATGAACTTCAACGCGGTGCGCCTCGTTGACGGTATCAAGCGATTGGTTCGATAGCGACGCAGTGGGAAAGAAACTCTCTGTGGTCTCTGTGCCCTCTGTGGTTCAAACTCTCTTCCTTGGTTTGAAATAGACAACATGCTTCCCCGCCGAGCCGCCAAGATCATTGCCACGCTCGGTCCGGCGACGTCGACGCCGGACCGTATCCGCGCGCTGCACGCCGCGGGCGCCGACCTCTTCCGGATGAATTTCAGCCACGGCGAGCGCGCCGAGCACCGCGCGCGCTACGACGCCGTGCGCAAGCTCGAGCGCGAGATCGGCCGCCCGATCGGCATCCTCGTCGACCTCCAGGGCCCGAAGATCCGCGTCGGCAAGTTCGCCGACGGCAAGGTGGCGCTCGGCGAAGGCAAGCCGCTGCGGCTCGACCTCGACGTGACGCCGGGCGACAGCCGCCGCGCGCCGCTGCCGCATCCGGAGGTGTTCGCGGCGATGACGCCGGGCCAGCTCGTGCTGCTCGACGACGGCAAGCTGCGCTTGAAGGTCGAGACGGTCGGCAAGGACTACGCCGAGACCACCGTCGTCACCGGCGGCACGCTGAGCGAGCGCAAGGGCGTCAACCTGCCGGGCGCCATCCTCCCGCTCTCGGCGCTCACCGAGAAGGATCTCCGCGACCTCGATTTCGCGCTCTCGATCGGCGCCGATTGGATCGCGCTGTCTTTCGTGCAGCGGCCCGACGACGTCGCCGAGCTCCGGAAGCTCGTCGGCAACCGCGCCGCGATCATGTCGAAGATCGAGAAGCCGCAGGCGCTCGACAAGCTCGACCAGATCGTCGAGCTCTCCGACGCGGTGATGGTCGCGCGCGGCGATCTCGGCGTCGAGCTGCCGGCCGAGGACGTGCCGAGTCTGCAAAAGCAGATCATCCGGTCGTGCCGGCGCGCGGGAAAGCCCGTCGTGGTCGCGACGCAGATGCTCGATTCGATGGTGCGCGAGCCGGCGCCGACGCGCGCCGAAGCGTCCGACGTCGCCAACGCCGTCTATGACGGCGCCGACGCGGTGATGCTCTCGGCCGAGACGGCGAGCGGCGCGTTCCCGGTCGAGTCGGTCGAAATGATGGCGCGCATCATCCGCCGCGTGGAGCTGGATCCGATCTATCGCGAGATGATGAACGCCGCGAAGGCGCCGCCGCAGGCGACCGCCTCCGACGCGATCACGCTCGCCGCGCGCGAGGTCGCCGTCACGATCCGCGCCGCCTGCATCGTCTGCTACACGAGCTCGGGCTCGACCGCGCAGCGCGCCTCGCGCGAGCGGCCGCCGGTGCCGATCCTCTGCCTCACCGGCCGCACGCAGACCGCGCGGCGGATGACCCTGGCCTGGGGCGTCCACTGCTTCTTCAGCCACGACGTCTCGACGATCGACGAAATGGTCGCCTACGCGCAGGAATCGGCGAAGGCGAACAAGATCGCGAAGGCCGGCGAGCGCATCGTGATCACCGCCGGCATGCCGTTCGGCACGCCTGGCGCCACCAACATGCTGCGCGTGGCCTGGGTCGATTGACGGTTCAGGCGTTGGCGGCCGCGCGCACCGGCGCCGCCGCCACCGCGCCGAACGGACGGCAAAACGTCTCGCGCACGCGCCAGATGACGACGAGGCCGAGCACGTAGATGCCCGGCAGCACGAGGAACGCCTTGCGGTAGGCGCCGGTGTCGTAGACACGGGCGCCGTTGGCGAGCTTGCCGTCCCACTGCACGTCGAGCAGCCAGCCGATCATCGGCTGGAAGAACGCGCCGCCGATCACCGAGACCATGTTGACGAAGCCGAGCGCCGCGCCGGTGCCGCCGCCCGCGCTGTGCTCGCGCGCCGTGGCGTAGCACACGGCCATGCAGCCGCCGCCGAAGCCGACGAAGAACAGCAGAATGCTGTAGATCGTGAGCGGCAGGCCCGGGATGTAGATCGCCGCGCCGACGGCGATGAGTCCGGTGCAGGCACCGAGCACCAGCGGTCGCTTCCGCCGGCCGATGCGGTCCGAGAGCCAGCCCCACACCGGCGCGCCGGCGGTGAAACCGAACAGGATCGGCGCCATCGCCGATGCGGCTTCGACTTTGCTGAGGCCGTAGGCCTGCATCGTGTAGGGGACGCCCCAGAGGGCGCCGAAAGCCAGCATCGGCGTCGACATGATGCCGGCGAACCCGGCGACCAGCAGCGTCTGCGGCTGGCGCACGACGTTCCACAAGCCGCGCAGCACCGATTCGCCGGCGGGCGATGGCGCCCGCGGCGCGCGCGGCTCCGGCGTGTCGCGAACGATGAGCCACATCGCCGCCGCGAGCACGAGCGCCGCCACCGCGATGATCGCCATCGCCTCGCGCCAGCCGGCGAACTCGACGAGCAGCGCCATCGGCGCCTGGCCCGCGACGCCGCCGAGCAGGCCGAGGCCCATGCCGAGGCCCGAGAACAGCGCGAAGCGCTGCGGAGGAAACCAGACCGAGGCGAGCACGAGGCTGCCGAGGAATGCGAAGGCGACGCCGCCGCCGATCAGGAGGCGGCCGAGATAGGCGACCTCGATGCTCGGCGCCGACGCGAACAGCGCGCAGCCGCCGGCGGTGACCAGCGCCGCCAGCGCCAGCGCGCGCCGCG
>JADMIO010866752.1_pt1 | contig 11212 bp, 12 predicted proteins | sample 8958161 | NCBI WGS metagenome assembly JADMIO01 (sample SAMN16585339, study PRJNA669376) | soil metagenome | isolation source: Crop rotation soil | place: USA: Cullars Rotation, Alabama | collected 2011 | reverse complement strand
GCTCGATTGGGTGCCGACACTTGTCAACATTGCGGGTGGACCAAAGGGCGACGACCTGAACGAACAGATCATGGCCGGCAAATACCAGGGCATAGTGAAGACCAGACTCGATGGCGTGGACCAGACCGATTACCTCTCCGGCAAGTCCGACCGATCCGCCCGCGAAGTTTACTTTTATTACATGGGTCAAGTGCCGTCAGCGGTGCGTTTTAAAAACTGGAAGTTCTACTACACGATGCCCAATGAAACGGCCGTCGGCGGTTTGCTGCCGCCCACCCCCTACAAATGGACAATGGTTCAGAACATCCTGCGCGATCCGTTCGAGCAAAACGTGGGATTGGATCAGAAAAGTCTGACGGCTATTGGCGGCTCGCTCGCGGCGCCGAACGGAGCCTATCTCTACGATTGGAACCTTTTACCCATTGGCCAGATGTTGTGGGAGAAAGAGCTCGCATCATACAAAGACTTCCCGCCATTGCAAAAGGCGGCCAGCTATAACCTCGAGCAGGTCCTGGACGAAATAAAGGCGCACGGCAGTCCCAGCCAATAGTTCTGTCGACCGATCGTGCCGATACGAATCGCGCGGGCCGCTCGCAAAGGCGGCCCGCGAATCCGGCCGAAGGCTCGATTGCCTCACCGGGCGCCGAAGCCGGACACGCCGCCTTCGGCAGCAACGATGCGATTGGTAAGGGCGCTTGCTCCCGCCTTCTCCAGTCGCTCCTCGTCAGGGCTAACGACCCCGCGGTATCGCAAAAAATACTTGTCGCTTGGCCAGAGAAAAAACTCAGGATGCGTATTGCAATCTCCGGGATCTTTGCGGGCCGGGCCAGCCGGACAGACATATTGCAAGTAATCCCGAAAGCTTCCTTCTGCGATCTTTTTTGGGTCTTCAGCGATTCGTTTTTTGAAGCCGTACGAAACGGACGTGGCCTGTTTATCAACCACCATGACCCTGAATTCCACCGGGAGATCCGGGTTTTCTCGCAACACCAGGGATTCCAAAATGGCGGCGGCGCCAAAGTCATCAAAGCCTGGAAACATTGATCGGGTCCCGTCCCAGGGATGATTATGAAAAAAGACCACCGGTCTGCCTGCGTTGATTATTTTGGAAAGTTTTTCGGGATCATCCCGCACGGCGGATACATCATGAATTTCGCCGTTGTAAATGAGCAGGTGCTCTTTGCCGTCCGCGACTTTCCTGAAAGCGGCCGCCGCCAGTTTGTCGGCGTGGTCAATTTCGCTCGGCATTGGAACCAGTTTCACCGCTTTCACCTCCGCCAGAAACTGGTCGTACCTTGAATCCGACCAGTTTCGGAATCCGGCATAAGCCCTGAGATACTCCTCATAACGGGGTTCTCCCACGAGGTTAAGAACAACGCGTTCCTCCGCGAGCTCAACATTGGCGCCGTTTCGATGATACCCTTCAAGGTCATCGTTCATGATGTGCGCAATCTCATGAAGGGCTGAATGCTCAAACAGAATCTCCGGCTGGCTCTTTAGAAACGCGGCGGTGACATTTACAATAAACGATTCATTCCGCATGTCGGCGTTTCGAACAACCTCGGTGAAAACCGGCGCCACGTTGCCGGAATACGGTGTGAACATCAGACTGCCTACGGCTCGAACCCGGATTTTATAGCTCGCTCCAAGACCTGTCTGCGCCTCGGCGATCTTGCGCTCGAAGGCTGCTACTTTCTCCTTGAGACCCAACTGAACGATGCAGTCCGGGGAGAGTTCAAACGCCGATTTGCAATCCTCAGGTTCTCCAGGTAATGATGCCGACGCCTTCCACCACACGATGATCAACAGGCCCGAAAGAAGAAAATGCCTTTTCAGCGAGCTCGCCCCATTACCAGCAGCGGTTCGAAAAATCATTTTTCAGGAAGGCACAATGCTAATGAGGGCGCGGGCGGTTTGAAAGAAAGATTTATCCTTCGGCCGGCCTGCCGGATGGGACCATCCTCTTCTGTTCATCCGATCGATGCTGCGCGCCGAGCGGTCGATTGAACTGAAAACCGCATGCGCTCCGGTGCATTGCCCATGCGCCTCTACGGTGGATACCCTCTTAAAAAACCCCGCGCCACCCTGTGCGCAGCCCTGAAGCCGGATCATACTGTAGGACGGCCGCGATGAATCCATCAGTGGGTCGAATCGAGCCAACCGGTGGTCGCTTCAAAACCGAACAATGTTATGGCTGAGGTAAAAACGAAAAAAGTCTGGAAGGAAAAAATCGCCCGCGAAGCCGGGAGATACTTCATCAACGTTCTGTATCTCGCCACTGTCTTCGGCCTGTTCGCCTGGTACCGGCGTTTGATCCTGGCCGAGTACGATATCCGCTACTTGAAGTATGGAGTCGCCATAATCGAGGCATTGGTGCTGGCGAAAATCATCTGGGTGGGAGATTTGCTGGGATTGGCCCGGAAATTCTTTCAGGAGAAGCCTTTGATTTTTCCAACGCTGTATAACTCGGCGATCTTCAGTCTGTGTGTGGGCGTGTTTGCCGTGCTGGAACATACCGTCGGCGGATTGCTGAAGGGAAAAGGCTGGCTCGGCGGGCTTGCCGAACTGCGGGCGGAAGGCGGTTACGAATTGATTGCCCGCTGCCTGATCACCTTCTGCGTTTTCATTCCCTTTTTCGCCTTCAGGGAACTGGGAAAAGTTCTCGGCGAAGAGGGGAAACTCGGCAGGTTGTTCTTTCGCGACAGGACGCTGGCGGGCGGATGAGAGGTGGGAGGGTTGGAATCCACCTTTACGCCGCTCAACTGGCCTTTCTTTATAAGGCGGCGCGCAGCAAAACATGGCCTTCTTCTGAGCATCCACAAGGGCACATTTCTGCCACCGAAGGCCCAGGAACCTTTGCCAGGCGTAAAGGGGGAAAGTGCCCATATACATCCGTGGGTGGCGAGGCATGATGATCCCTCTGAACGATTACGATAATGCCGACACCGAGAGAATATCAGCAGACGAAAATCGTGGAGGCAACGCCGTTTACCATTCTGCTGGCGGAAGATGACTCAAACGACGTCGTCCTGGTAAAGCTGGCGCTCACAAGGGCCGGAATCCACAATCCAGTGGAGGTGGTCGAGGATGGCCAGGAAGCGATGGATTATTTGCGGGGTTATGGGGAATACGCAGATCGCAAGCGACACCCTCTGCCGCGACTTGCGCTTCTTGACATCAAGATGCCGAAAACGACTGGCCTGGAAGTGCTAAACTGGCTCCGTCATCAATCCGAGGAAGCCATAAGACGGCTGCCGGTCATCATTATGAGCTCTTCCTCGGAACAAAAGGACATTGACCGTGCATACGAACTCGGGGTTAACGCGTATCTTGTAAAGCCAAGCGCCTTTGACGAGCTCGTCGAAGTTCTGAAAACCACAGCGGAGTTTTGGATCGAAACAGTCGCTCACCCCGGGCTTTGATCAGCAGAGACGCCGCAGGCGCGCAACCGCGGCCTGCCGATCTCATCTTCAACCATTCACGCACTTCGACGCGTTTTCAGTTTGACAACATATCGGCAATTGCCGATATGTTTGACACCCATGACGGAATTAACGCTCGCGGCCAGAGCCTTCGCAGACCCAAATCGCGTCCGCGTTTTGATGGCATTGCACAAAGGTGAGCTCTGTGTCTGCGAGCTCTGCGATGCGCTGGCGCTTACGCAATCCACGCTTTCAACTCATTTGCAGCTGATTCGCGAGGCCGGGCTGGTCAGCGCCCGCAAGCAGGGAAAGTGGATGTATTATCAGGTCGCTCCCGGCGCCCGGCAACTGCTGGACGCCCTGTTCGATTTCTTTTCCGACACGTTGAAGGCCGACACAACCTTGAAGCGCGACGAACGAAATCTTGATCGCCGCCTGTCGATGCGCAGCAACGGCGCCTGCTGCGTGGGTTTCGGCAGCGCCAAATCGTGTCGAACAAGGAGTGCCGGATGAAGCGGCTGGTTGCGGAATTCCTCGGCACGTTCGGGCTGGTGTTCGCAGGCACCGGCGCGATCGTAATCAACCAGGCCAGCCATGGCACAATCACTCACGTCGGCATCGCGCTGACTTTCGGCCTGGTGGTTCTGGCGATGATTTACACCTTCGGCGACGTCAGCGGCGCACATCTGAATCCAGCCGTCACAACCGCGTTCGCAATTGCGCGTCGATTCGCCTGGATTCACGTGCCAGGCTACGTGTTCGCCCAGATCGCGGGTGCATTTGCCGGGAGTGCGATTCTGCGCCTGCTGTTCCCTTCAGACGCAACGCTCGGAGCAACCTTGCCCGCCGGTTCGGACTCACAAAGCTTCATCCTCGAGACGGTTCTCACATTCCTGTTGATGCTGGTTATTCTGAGCGTCTCCACCGGCGCAAAAGAAAAGGGAATCACCGCTGGAATTGCAATCGGCGCAGTCATCGGCCTGGAAGCCATGTTTGCCGGCCCGATTTGCGGAGCATCCATGAACCCGGCCCGCTCGCTGGCGCCTGCCGTCGTCAGCGGTCACGTTCAGTCACTATGGGTCTACCTCCTGGCGCCGGTGGTCGGGGCGATCCTTGCCGTTCCGGCCTGCTGCGCTTTTCGGGAACCCGGCTGCTGCTGCACCAAAAAACCGCGCATTCACTTCAGCAAGCAGCAATAGCGCCGCGGAAAGAGCGCTCATCCCAAGGAACAATCCATGAAACAACGCGTATTATTCGTCTGCATTCACAACAGCGCCCGAAGCCAGATGGCGGAGGCTTTTCTGAACCAGCTTTGCGGCGACGAATTTGAAGCCTGCAGCGCCGGACTCGAACCCGGCAGACTGAATCCTATTGTGGTGGAAGCCATGCAGGAAATCGGGATTGATATTTCACGCAATCAGACCAAGGCCGTTTCCGACATGGTAAATTCCGGCAAGACTTTTGCCTGCGTGATTACCGTGTGTGACGAAACCAGCGCAGAACGATGCCCCGTGTTTCCCGGCATGACGAAACGCCTGCACTGGGGTTTTCCCGACCCGTCGGGCCTGCAAGGAACGCACAAAGAAAAGCTGGAAAAAACGCGCGAGATTCGCGACACGATCAAGCGCCGGGTGGAAGAATGGTGCCGCGAAGTATGCCTTCGCTCAACAGAGGTGGAGAAAAGCTTGTAAGCATCGCTTCAAACCAATTGAAGCGCCGCACGGTCCGCGCGCGCCAAACCAGAACTCTTTTAACGCCCGGCGATCTGTTCGTAACGAACAGAATCGCCGGGAATTGGCCGTGTCAGGCCGCGAGCTTTCCAGCCGCGAGCGCTTTGACTTGCGTGTTCGTGTAGGACTTGCCGCCGACACCCCAGTCTCCGCTCTTGAGTTCCTCGATGACCACCAACGTCATCGGACGCATGTATTCACCTTCGATCGCCACCATCGCGTCGGTGAGCTTGTGTATCATGTCCTGCTTCTGCCCCGGCGTGAAAACGCCTTCCATGATTTTAACGTTTACCAATGGCATGTTGTCTCGCTTTCAATGAAATGAGTTGCATCTTATCGTTCGACTTCCGCCGCAACTCAGGCGCGCGCCGAATTGTTTTCCCGCCAGTGCGGTTGCATTTCAACCGCTCCGACTGATCAACACTTTTATGAGCCGCATCGTCCTGAATCGTTCCCGAACGGAAACGGAACTTTAGTCCCGTTCGGCGCAGCCGCGCACAGCGAACCTCTCACAGTTGAAGTGCCGCTTCCGGGTTACGAATCGAAACCGGTGAATCGTTCCTCAAAAGAATCCGCCTGAGCTGCGCGACGCCGCGGGCAACACGCGACTTGACGGTGCCGACGGGGACTTCAAGGATCGCGGCAATCTCCGCGTAGGAGCAGTCATCCAAATAGAAGAGCGCCACAGCAGCCTGAAAGACTTCGTCCACCCTGCCCAACGCGAACAGAACCTGCGAAGAATCCGCCTGATTCTCCCGTTCCGGCGGGAACACCGGCAATTCGTCTGAGACCTCGTCCAGTTCGGAATGAGGAAATCGGGTCTCTCTTCGCCGGGATTGGAGGAACGCACGATGCAGAGTTGTGTAAAGCCAACTCTTTACCTTCGAAGGGTCGCGGAGTTGATGACCCTTTTTCGCCCAGACGTAAAACGTCTGTTGCGTCAGGTCCATCGCGTCGGATTCCGACCGCGTGAGGCTCATCGCGAACCGGTAAAGCGGCTCGTAATGTTCACTCACGATTGTTTCAAATGGATCGACTGTGTTCATGGTTTGTTCTGCTTCCGGTCGGGCAAAGCTGCCGCTTTGTCCCAATCAGAGCGGCGCGGCAGCGCGCCCTGCCCGTTCCGACATGACTCTGCATTCTTCGCACAGCAGACGCGTGACACAATGGGACTAAGGAGCAAGTGCGCCGATGACAGCCGAACCATCCTGGCGCCGCGGACGCGACCTTCCGGTGGATGAACTGCCGGCTTGCGGGCTGTTTACCGCCAATCGCGGCGCTTGCCTTTTCGGCAACCTCTGGTTCCATTGCGCCATGTCTAAAGGCAAAAAGAAATTCCAGAAATCTGGTGACCCTCAAACAACGAACTTCGATGAAGCCATGCGGCGTGGTTTCAAAGTGAATCCCGACATGAGAAAACGCGCCCAGGCCGTCCGGAAAAAGTCCCGCTAGAATCCATCTCATAAACAGAGGACCGCGCACGCCTTCCCTGTTTATGAGATGGGTTCTGGCCTTTCATTCCCCGCCGTCACCTGAGGTGCGGCATCTTTGTAGTTCCCGATTCCTTCTGGATTGCTCACTTGCCTTGAACGCCGCAACGGCGAGGTGACGAGGCGGATTTTAGCTGGCGCGCAGGGTCCACCTCCTTACGTCGGTGGCTACGAACAAAGTTCACGCAAGCCGACGATGACGATGGGGCGAAAGAGCAGTGGCTTGATCAGGAAATCTTCGCGTGTTGCAGGAACCAAATCGACTCCCTCGGCTCTGACAAACGACTCGAATGAGACCGTTTGTTTCAACGAGCGGCATTCGGGAATTCAACGAACAAACAAAAAGTAATATCATGAAAATCAAAACGACGAAACCAACCAAAGCCCTGGCGCCTGCCAGGACACGCCTGAGTCTGCTGCTGACCACTTCGATCGCAACGCTGGCATGCCTGCCCACCTTCGCGGCCGATCATTTCCGCGGACATGATCAGGACGAAGACGAAACGCACTATCAGCAAATCAACCTCGTCTCGGACATTTCCGGCGTCGCGCAATTGCAGGATACAAATCTGGTCAACGCGTGGGGCATTGCCTTCGGACCCACGGGCCCGTTCTGGATCGGCAACAATGGCTCGGGCACTGCCACCCTGTATGCCGTCACCAACGACGCCTCGGGCGCACCGCACGTGACCAAAAATGCCCGCGTGGTTACGATTCCGGGCAACGGCGGCGTCACCGGTCAACTCTTCAACAACACCACGGCCTTCAACACCAATCTGTTTATCTTCGTCAATACCGACGGCACGATCTCAGGCTGGCGGCCCGCTTTGGGAAATGCGGCCGAGGTTCTCGCGACCCGGAACACCGCGCTTTACACCGGCGCCACCCTCGCGACCAACAACGGCAGCCCGATCCTGCTCGCGGCCAACTTCAGTGAAGGCACCGTGGATAAATACAACGCGGCCCTTCAACTCATTGGTCAATTCACCGACCGTCACGCTCCAACCGGATATGCGCCCTTCAACGTGCAGAACGTGGGCGGAAGCATCTTCGTCACCTACGCCAAACAGAATGCCGCGAAAAACGGCGTGGATTCTGGGCGCGGCCGCGGATTGATTGATGTGTTCGACACTGCCAGCGGCACGTTCCATCGGTTCGCCACCGGCAAGGCCGCCGGCGGAACTGTTCGCGAGATGAATTCGCCATGGGGCGTCGCGCTCGCGCCGGGCAGCTTCGGTTCGCATGAAGATCAACTGCTCGTGGGCAACTTCGGCAGCGGCACAATCATGTCGTTCAACGCAAACGGCAAATTCCGCGGCCTGTTACGCGGCTCGGAAGAATGTCCCGTGACGATTGACGGTTTGTGGGCGCTGACGTTCGGTGCAACCGCCAATGCAGGCGTCGCCACGGACCTTTACTTCACCGCCGGACCGAACGGGGAACAACACGGGCTCTTCGGTGTGATCCAACCCCTGGATGACAGCAGCAACGATGACCAGGACAATCATCGCGGTCACCGTTACTGACAAGCATCGCGATCAGTTCTGATACGCAACACGCCAGTGCCCCGTCTGGATTTTCCAGCGGGGCACTGACTGTTTTCTGTGACGAGCAAGTCATCCCACGCGCGCTCCGGCAGCTTCGCTTCGGATGGCTTGCGAGGTCGAACACCTCAACTCCCGGTCCGCCTTACGCTGAAACACTTCATGCACCGGCACAGTCTCCTGGTGAATGGCCGGGCAATTGTGCAAGTGCTCCAAGGCCGGCACGACGCGTTCAATATATTTCTGCTTTTCACGACAGCGTTCAACCGGTTCGGGAACCGTCCACGGGCTCGCTTCGACGCCAGCCGCCTGCGCCGGAGTCATGCGGATGGTTCCATGGGTAGTCAAGAAGTCGTACACAAATCAAACCGACCACAGCCTGAAAGGACCTGAAGAGGAGAGTAGTGGGAAGCGGCATCCTTATTGAATGACACAACGGAGCAGGTTTTGAAATCCAGCCGCAGTTTCCGTTCACAGCCGAAAGCCTCTTGCCAGAGCGTCAGCTTGTGGATTCAGCGGGTCAGAGGAAATCCCAGGGTAGCTCTTAGGCTGTGCGAGCAGCCCTGGGCGGAACGACTGTAGCGCCGTCGGCGCATTTGAATGGACCTCTTGCCTGCCGCAATGACCGGCCTTAATCCTGGATCAGGACGTTATTTCCTGGACCGCCGTCCAGCACGTCAGATCCAGGGCCGCCGATCAAAACATCGTCGTCAGGTCCCCCCAATAATGTGTCGACGCCGGCGCCGCCTACAAGGACATCAGCGCCCTCTCCGCCGTCGGCGGTAAACCCAATGACTGCCGCAGCCAGGCCGGAAGCACCGACCGCATCGTCTCCGCCAAGGGCATTGATCGTGAGATGGTCGAGCGCGGCATCGATGCCGATGATTGTCACCGATGCCGGCAGGCCGGTAACACTGACGCTGCCCGGTGTTCCGTTGACCGTTATTGAATCGGCCTGGCCCGTGCCGTTGACGATGATGGCGTCAGCCGCCCCATCGCCAATGGCGAGTCTCACGTCGTTGAGAGCGGTGCTGGACAAATCATCGATCGTGATAATGTCCGCACCGCCATTGGCGTTGAGCACGAGTTTTTCGCAAGTTCCGATGTCCTGGAAGAATGGACCCGGTGTAGGGCGATCAAAGCGAACGCGGTTTCCATTCGCGGCCACGGTGAACGTTTCGGCGCCGTTCCCGCCGTTGACCTCAACGGTATCAACGCCGTCTCCTCCCTCAATGACGTCGGTGTCGTCGCCGGGATTCCAGATAATGCGGTCGTTGCCGGTGCCTCCGCTAACAAAGTCATTCGCGTCGCCGCCGGTGAGAGTATCGTCCCCGTCCCCGCCGTACACGCTGTCAGCGCCGCCTTTTCCGAGCAGGGTATCCGAGCCGGCGCCGCCATCGAGCAGATCGTCCCCTGACCCGCCCGTCAGCGTATCACGGCCGTCTTCTCCGAATATTTGTGCAGCCGGCAATGCGCCGTTCACTTCGCTGAGTGAAAGCTGATCGTTTCCCGACCGGCCGAAAATCTGGATGAGCACGGTATTGGCAACCGTGGGCGTGCCTCCCGCGATGAGCATGGCCACGCCGCCGTTGTTCACCAGGATGGCTCCGGCGGCGTTACGGCTTACCACAATGACGTTGTCCTGTTCGTCACCCACGATCGTCAGGAGTCCGGTCGCAGGATTGAAGGCCGCGGTATTGTTGGCGGGCACGACTCTCCCGACCCGATAAAAGACCCGGCTTTTCCCGGCGATGGAATCAATGAAAGAGAGGGAGGCGCCGTTGCCGGCCAGGACCGGACCAAGACCCGTCCACGCGGTCAGATTGGAACTTGATTCCAACTGATACGGCACCCCGTTCGCGCCGAACCAGCTCACGAGCACGTTCTGGTTCACTTTCTGAATCGTCAGGCTCAGGCTCGCGTCAATCGAGAGCAGCGCCGCCGGCGTCTGGCCGATCCCGCCGGCGATGCACAAACCCGCCGCGACGGCCCGAATAAATGAAACTGATTTCATGGAAGCAAAGTTATTTACGGTTGAAGATTACGGATCAATGGCCAGCACGACGCGGAAACCAATGATGAAGTCACTGATGAACGGACTGGCTCCTTCAATCGAACGACGGGCCGAGCGGCAGTCGAGTTCGAACGCTTCCCACGCGCCGCCGCGAACAACTTTGAAGCCTTGCGCATTGGACGCGGGTCCCTGCGGGTCAGTCACCGTTCCGCCCGGATAGTTGCCATACCAATCCTGGCACCATTCCCAGACATCGCCTTCCATGTCGTAAAGCCCCCAGTTGTTCGGAAGCTTCTGGCCCACCGGACGCGTCGTAAAGCCGCTGTTGGCGCTGTACCAGGCGTGACTGGCCAGGTTTGTAACTCCGGGATCGTCGCCGTAGTAGAATCGTGTCGATGTGCCGGCCCGCGCCGCGCACTCCCACTCCGCTTCGGTCGGCAGGCGATAGCGGCTGCCCGCCGGGATACGTCCGGCGGCGAGATCCTGCTGCGTGAGCAGCACACAATAATTGGATGCGGCAAACCAGGAGACGCTCTCGACTGGACGATTCAAATCGCCGGGAAACTGGCTGGGGTTCGAGCCGGTTACCGCCAGATAATCCGCCTGAGTCACCAGGAATTTCGAAATCCAGAACCCGCGACTCAACCCCACAATCGTTTGCGGTCCTTCATCGGCGCGATGGCCCACTTCGTTCGCCGGGCTCCCCAGCATGAACGTGTTGGCCGGGACAAACACCATGTTCGCCGGCGGGCTTTGCAACAATTGTGTGCGGTAAAACTTTCGCTGGGAGAACTGGGCCGTGGTGTCTGTGATCAAGATGGCGCCCAGCGGAACATGCGACGGACCCAGGAGGCTCCAGTCCGCAAGATTGGTGGAACTGAAAATCGTGTAATCACCAGGGGGCCCGGTGAGGGAAAACCGGAACGCTCCAATTGGCTGCTCCCGCGTGGGAGCAAGCTGGACTGTGAGAGGGTAAGTGAAAACGGGAATTCCCTCGCCCTGCAGTGTCGCG
>JADMIO011628039.1_pt1 | contig 11213 bp, 10 predicted proteins | sample 8958161 | NCBI WGS metagenome assembly JADMIO01 (sample SAMN16585339, study PRJNA669376) | soil metagenome | isolation source: Crop rotation soil | place: USA: Cullars Rotation, Alabama | collected 2011 | reverse complement strand
GCCGCGACTTCAAGTCACGTGAATTCCAAGCTTCGGATCCCACTGTGCTGGAAAGGTGACCTTCTCGCCGGGCTTGACGTGATAGAGCGCGGCGAAGTTCTCCGACACGATGATGCGGGCGGTCCCCTTCTCGGCCACCTTCGGGTAGTGTTCCAGGCCGTAAACGGGTTTCTGCCGCTGGGTGGCTACCGTGTGGTAGTCGCCCAGATTCATGGCAATCAGATAGATCTGGCTGCCACGGAAGTCGAGCTGTCGGAAGCGGACGGGCATGGTGTAGGCGATGTCGCTGCTGGCGCGGGCGACGTCGGTTGCCACGTCGTCCTTCATCAGCCCACTTTGCCCGCCGCCTCCCAGCGGGCTGCCCGAGCTGACAACGAGGTCCGCAAGGATGGTGGAATCAACCCAGCGTGAGACCACGTCCTGGTTGCTCTTGATGACGCCGGAGGTCTGCAGCACCATGCCGACGCCGGCAGCGAGCGCGGTGATGACCAGACCGGTGCGACCGGGCGAGCGTACCAAGTTGTCGGCTGCCAGGCGTGTCTCGATGCCGAACAGTCGCCGGATCGCCGGCAGCATCGCCTGCGCGATCAGCGACGAGAACATCGGCGTGAGCAGGAGCAGGCCGAGGACCATACCGACCAGGAAGCCGTAGTTGCCCCAGCGCTTCGGCAGGCGGTCGGCGAGCAACATGCACAGGAGGCCGACGACGATACAGGCGAGGCCTGAGGCGAGTTGCAGCACGAGGTGGGCGAGGTCCGCGGGCGGCGGATTGCGGCGAACGGCGTTGGCCGGTTGCTCCTTGGAGGCCTTGTGTGCCGGCACCCACGCGGCGAGCAGCGCTGTGATCACGCCCGACGCCGCGGCCAGTGCCAGGGTATCGGCTCCGATCGCGACGCCCGGTGCGTCCATCTTCGCGAACAGATCACTAAAAACGCGCAACACGGGCCCGAGCCCCAGGTGAGCCAGGCCGATGCCCAAAGGCAGACCGACCGCGGCACCCAGCAGGCCGAGGATGGCGGCCTCACCGAGGAAAAGGCCGCACACCTGCGGCCGCGTGGCGCCGAGCGAGCGCAGGATGCCGATCTCGTGCCGCCGCTCCGCCACGCTCACCGACAGCACGTTGTAGACAAGGAAGAGACCAACCACCAGGGCCCCGGCACCGCAGAAGGAGAAGCCGAGCTGCAGCGCGTCAATCGAGTTGCGATGGAACTGCTCGAACTCCTGCGGTGTCCGTACCGCCGCCCGGCCGTCCAGCACGTCGCTGATGTTCTGCCTCACCTGGTCGAGGTCGTAGTTCTTGTCGAGCGTGATATCGAGCCGGCTGACCAGGCCCGGCTGGCCGAGGCGCTTCGCCGCAACTTCGGCATCCATGTAAATGACATTGCCCGCCAGCGAAGCAGCGGCCCCTTTCGCCTCGATCGTGCCCAGCCAGAGCGGGACGGCCAGCGTGTCGCCGCGAGCCTTGATGCGAAACGTCTTGGCGTCCTTGGTCAGTTTCGCCAGCAGTTCCTTCTCCAGTTCCTTGCCGATCAGGACCAGATTCCGCCCCGCGAAAAACGCGGCCAATTTGTTGCGGTCGGGGATGTCGATGGTGACTTCCCAGGGATTTTCCTGGACGCTGTTGGCGGTGACGTCGGCCGCGATCAGCACCGCGCGTTTCTCCACGTCCGGCAGCAGTACGTTCTCGATCAGCAGCGGCATGACGGAACTGACGCCCGCCACCTTTTTCACTTCACTGGCGAGGTCCTTCTGCACGCCGAGGTCGCCGTTGCTGACGACAAGCTCCGCCATCCCCTCGAGGGGATGCGTGGAGTTCTTCATCGCCTCCTGCATGCTGCGATTGAGAGCGCGGGTGGCGACCATGGTGGCCACGCCCAACGCGATGCTGGCGATCACCATCAGCGCACGCGACCAGCGCAGCTTGAGGTGGCGCAGACTTAACGTGTGAAAGAGGGATAGGCGCATGATCGGGATGGGCCTCGGAGGTCCGCGCAAACGCGACGCGTAAGGAGGATACCCTCACTTACGCGTTGAGGTTTGTGCCAAATGGATTAATCGCTTCGCACGAACGGACACGGACCACTCTTCGGAGAGGGTCCGTGTCCGTTCGCACGAAACGATGAATCAAGACCTATTTTGCCGCGGCGGCCTTCTTCGGCGTCGGTGCCGGCAGGTGCTTCCGCACCAGCTCCACGATCTTCGTGAACGTGTCCGGATCGTGAATGGCGATTTCCGCCAGCGCCTTGCGATCCAGCTGCACGTTGGCCAGCTGCAGGCCGTGGATTAGCTCGCTGTAACGCATCCCGCGCATGCGGCAGGCGGCGTTGACGCGGGCGATCCACAGGCGGCGGAAGTCCCGCTTGCGTGCCTTGCGGTCGCGATAGGCGTACACGCGAGCGCGGATGAGCGTGACTTCGGCCTGGCGGACCAGGTTATGCCGGCTGAGACGGAAGCCCTTCGTCAGCCGTTTGAGGCGTTTGCGGCTGCGGATTACCGTCTTGCCGCTGCGTGCGCGTACCATGGTGCACTTCGTCCTTCGTCTTGTTGAGGTTAGCCGCGACGCGAGAGCGGAGCGCGGCCGCCGCGCTCCGCTCTCGCGTCGCGGCTCACCGAAACAGGTCTGTTACGCTTCACCCATCATCAGCTTGTAGGTGTGGGCAATCGCGTCGTTGACGGCGATAATCTTGCGCAGGTGCCGCTTGCGCTTGCCGGTCTTGGGACCGTTCAAGTGCTTCTTGCCAGCCTGGGAGCGCTTCAGTTTGCCACTCGCCGTGATGCGGAAGCGTTTCTTCGCTCCCTTGTGCGTCTTCATCTTGGGCATCGCAGTACCCTTCGAAAATGCCGGCAAGCCGGCCGAACAAAACGAAAGGGCCCCTGGGTGAAAACCAAGGGTCCTGGAACTGGGCCACGCCCTCGCCCTTGCGAGAACGAATATTCTAGCGAACAGAGGCGGCAGTGGGCAGAGGAATTTTTCAAGGATGTCCGGAGAGCCGGGTTACGTGAGCGCCCGGTGTGAGAATCCAGTCGCACGTGAGCGATGCTTGCACCGGGCGCTCACGCAACCCGGCTCTGCGCTCGTGTCTCATACGCTCTCCACCTTCAGTGTGTGCTTGTTCATGAACGCCTCGCACTCGGCGCGCGTGAAGACCCCAGGAGTGGTGCCGATGGCGCGGACACAGCTGGCCCCCAGAGCGCTGGCGACCTTCAGGCAGTCCTCAACGCCCATGTTCTGGAGCAGTCCGTAGATGTAGCCGGCGTCGAAGGCGTCGCCGCCGCCCGAGCCATCCACATACTCGATCGGATAGGTGGCCGCCCGCAGCCGGCCTCCGGCGTGGACCAGCACGGAGCCTTCGCCGCCCATCGTGATCACCACCGTGCCCACCCCCAGCTTGCGGAACGCCTCGGCCTGGCGTACCGGGTCCTTCTCGCCCGTGATTAGACCGGCTTCGTGATCGTTGGGCAGGAATACATCCGTGTGCGGCAGGATCTTGTCGAGCTTCGACAGGTATTCCCCCTTGCCGGGCGTGACGACGTCGAGGACCGTCTTCGCGCCCGCCTTGCGCGCCGCGGCAAACACCGGCACCAAGTCTTCCTGCGTCAGGTTCGGCATGACCAGGAAACCGCCCACGTAAAGCACCTTGCAGCGGGTCACGTTTTCCAGGGGAATGTCGCGCGAGGCGAACTCGCCGTTCGCGCCGAACGAGTGAATGAACCGCCGATCCTCGCCGGCGACGTTGACGATGAGCGTCTGGCTGGTATCGGCCGAGGCACTGAATTGCAGGCCGGAGACGTCCACGCCCTCATCGCGAAGGAGGTCGGCCACGACGCGGCCGAAGATGTCCTTGCCGACCCGGCCGACGACCCGCGTCTTCACGCCCATCTTGACCAGGTCCACGGCCGCGTTGGCCGCGCATCCGCCAATGGTGAGCAGCATGCGCTCTGCCTGGACCAACTCGCCGGCAGCGGGCAGATGCGAGATCGGCGTGCAGACGTGATCGGCAACAATAATGCCGCAACTGAGAACATCGGCCGCTGTGCTCATGGTCACAAATCCGTAGAAAACGGTCTTACTTACCACCCGCTCGATCTCGTCCCAAACGCAGAATCACGGCGGGTCGCTTGCGGTGGGCTGGGCGGCATCACTAACTCGTGTATGTCGCCTCCCACGAGCCACCAGAGATCCACCGCAGCGACATCCGCCCGCGATACTTCTGCCCATCGAGCTGGACGACGACCCGGGCTGTCGTGTCCTCAATCCACTCGAAGGTGCCCGCATCGCGGCGGGCGATTGTACCCCGGCCTCCGGACAGTGTTCCTTCGTAGTCGAGATAGACGAGGCGGTGATCCGGCAGCGCGTCGGCCTGAATCACACCAGCCTCCAGCGGCCAGGCCAGACGCCACGTGCGCAGGGCCTCGCCCGATTCCAGCATCAGGTCCCAGTGTCGGTGCGGATGATCATGCTCAATGACGACATAGCGCGGCATGGTCGGACGCCTCACTCTGGACGCTCACTCGTATCCCGGCTCGCCGGGTTCTCAGAAACGACTTCCGCCCGTGACTCAAAGATCTCTCGCCAGCGCTCGAAAAGCAGCACATCCATGCGCAGATCGTGCGGATTCTGGTAGGGCTGGTTCACCTCGCTGACGATCAGGCCATCGAAGCGGAACTCCGCCAGCAGCGAGAAGACGCCGAGCACCAGGTCGCGCGAGCAATACATCGGCCGATGCTCCTCGGCCCCCGGCAGGTAACCGGGCATGTGCACGTGCCGCAACTTGTCGGCATAACGGCTGAGGAAGCGGCGCACGGCGTCCAGTACCGCTGCCAGCATCGCATTCGGATGCGTGAACTTCCAGAGGTGTTCCACATCCAGCGTCAGCCCCGGATTGCGCTGGGCCCATTCCTCGAATGTTTCGGGCGTCAGCCGATGGTTCTCGATCCCCAGCCGCAAGCCGGGTTCAAGCCGCAGGAGTGCCTCGCCATGCCGATCGAAGTGCGGCTGATGGATAACCAGTGCCCGACAGCCCATGGCGCGATAGAGCTCGACCATCCGCCGAAGTGTGTCGGCACTCATGTCGAGCTTGTTGGGGCAGTGCAGCGCGTATTGGAGCGGATAGTGCTGTGCGAGAGCGGCGACTTTTTCCCAGGCGCCCAGGATTGCCTCGTTGAGATACACCTCGGCCTGGCGGTAACCAGCCTGGTAAGCCTGTTCGAACAGTGGCCGTTCGGGCGCGAATTTCGTGGCGAGCTTCAGCATTCCGTGCCCCATGATCTTACCCAGCTTACCCACGGCCGGGCGTGATCCGAATTGTTTCTTCGTCGCGGTTTTTGCTATCTTATGAACAGGACGTTCCACCGAACCTGGAGCGGCCGGCGATTGTCCTTACCGTTGCCCGGCCCTGTCTCCCACAAGGAAGCACGCTCATGACTCCCGAGCAACGCCGCCGTACCGTTGAGCTTCTCGACCGGCTCACCCAGCTCCGGGGGAGTCTTTGACGTAGCAGGTAAGCAAGCCCATCGGGCACAACTCACCGAGCAGATGGGCGCGGCCAACTTCTGGGACAATCCCGAAAGGGCCCAGAAGGTCATCCAGGGCCTCAAGCCCCTTAACGCACTCCTCAAGCCGTTCGAGGACATGTCCGCCAGCGCCGAAGATGTGAAGGCGCTGTCGGAGCTGTCCGAAGAGGACGCGAGCCTCGAGTCCGAACTCGAGGGCGAACTCGCGAAGCTGGAAAGCCGGCTCGCAGAGTTCGAGCTACGCGCCATCATGAGCGGCCCGCAAGACGCCAGCAATGCCTACGTCCGCATCCAGGCCGGCACCGGTGGTACGGACGCCTGCGACTGGGCGCAGATGCTTCTCCGCCTCTACGCGCGCTGGGCCGAGCGGCACGGTTACCGGGCCGAGATCATCGACGAACTGAAAAACGACGAGGCCGGCATCCGCTCCGCCACCATGCACATCACGGGCGAATACGCCTACGGCAACCTGCAGGGCGAGTCGGGCGTGCACCGGCTCATTCGCATCAGTCCCTTCGACGCCAATGCGCGCCGCCAGACCTCGCTGGCCGCAGTCGATGTCACTCCTGAGATCGACGGCACCATTGAAATCGACATCAAGCCCGGCGACCTGGATCGCGACGTCTTCCGCTGCGGCGGGCCCGGCGGCCAGCACCAGAACAAGACGGAGAGCGGCGTCCGATACACGCATCGACCCACCGGTATTGCCGCCGAAAGCCGCACGGAGCGCAGCCAGCACAAGAACGACGCCAATGCCCTTGCCCTCCTAAAATCCAAGCTCTTCCGCGTGGAGGAACAGAAACGCCGCGCCGAGGTGGAAAAGCTCTACGACGAGAAGGGCGAAATCGCCATGGGCTATCAGATCCGCAACTACGTGCTGCAGCCCTACACGCAGGTGAAGGACGTCCGCACAGGCACGGAAACCTCACAGGCGCAACTGGTCCTGGACGGCGACATCGACGAGTTCATTCAGGCGTTCCTGCGACAGAAGGCGGAGAAGGAGCACAAACGCAAGCGGGATTCAGCGTAACGAGGACTCTCGCGAGTCCATCTTCCCATCCCACCCGTCCACCTCCGGCACGCGACAACTCGGCCGGCATGGTATTTTCCAGCCCCCACTTCGCTGACGAGGTGGGGGCTTCTTTTGTTGCGTCAACTCGGTGACCGGCTGATAATTCCATGTCGCCGCGGATTGGCCCAAAGCCGGTCCCGCCCTCCCATCAAGATCGCGTATCGGTCCGGAGCCCTCATGATTCACTTCGCGTGCCTGCAATGCGGCATGAAATTCACCGCCAAGGATGAGTTTGCCGGGCGTTCAACGAAGTGCCCGACCTGCAAGGGGCCGGTGCAAGTGCCGGACAGCGGAACCGCCGCGTTTATTCCGGCCAACCGGATCGACGGTTCCGAGAGCAGCCTCGACAAGGCGGGTGTGAACCCGAGCGTCACGCTTGCGGGAAGCGTTGCCAGGGAGCCGGCATTGGCGGATGCGGTGAGCAAGCAGGTGGGCCGCTACGTTGTCGACCGGGAAATCGCGCGGGGCGGTATGGGCGCGGTGCTGCGCGGCATCGATCGCGACATTCGCCGCGAGGTCGCCATCAAGTTCATGCTCGATGACCGGGATGCCGCGAAGAAAGCCCGGTTCGTGGAGGAAGCGCAGATCACCGGTCAGCTCGAGCATCCGAATATCGTGCCGGTGCACGAGCTGGGCGTCGATGCGCAGAAGCGGCTGTTCTTCACGATGAAGATGGTTCGGGGCCGCAGCCTGGGCCAGATTGTGGAGGCCCTCGGCAGGGATGCCGCCGCGGAGCGCGAATGGCCGCTCGGCCGGCTGCTGGGCATCCTTGTCAACATCTGCCATGCGCTGGGCTATGCGCATTCCCGCAACGTTATTCATCGCGACCTGAAGCCGGCCAACATCATGGTCGGCGACTTCGGCGAGGTCTACGTGATGGACTGGGGACTGGCGAAAGTGATGACATCCGGCGAGGCCAGGGAACGCGCAGTCGAGCTTCGAATCGCCCCGGCTCAGGCCGTGATCCACACCAGCCGGGCAGGGGAGGCGGACCTCACCCAGGATGGCACGATCATGGGCACGCCCGCCTATATGCCGCCGGAGCAAGCGATGGGGCATGTCCACGCCCTCGACCAGCGCAGCGACATCTACTCCCTGGGAGCGATCCTTTACGCCCTGTTGACGCTCAAGGCTCCCGTGGAGTCCGACGGCAACTACATGGCCCTGCTCATGCGTGTCGTTGAGGGGCAAATTTCGAGTCCGGAGGTCCGCGCGCCGCGGCGTTTCATTCCGCGCGAATTGGCCGCCATTGCAATGAAGGCGTTGGCGAAGAAGCCGGGGGATCGCTACGCGACGGTCGAGGCGTTTCGCCGGGACCTGGAGCTATTTCTGGAAGGACGTTCCGTCAGCGCCAAGCCGGACACGCTGGGCGAGCAGGCCTGGAAGCTCGTCAAGCGGAACAAGGCCGCCAGCGCGGTCGCCGTGGCGGCGACACTGTTACTCGCGCTGGTCGTGGGATGGTCCTCCATGCGTCTCATTCGGGCATACCGCGACACGGCAACGGCGAATTCAAACCTGGAAAGAGCAAACGAAAACTTGCTGGCGGAACAGGAACAGAAGAACATCCGCACGGGTCGGGCGGTGCCGGCGTTCGTGCGTTCGGCGCATTCCCTCGCCTCGGAAGGCAGGCTCGACGACGCCGTGACCCAACTCGATTTCACCCTCGAATACGATCCGCGGAATGCCGAGGCCATTTTTCTCAAGGGGCAGGTACTGATTGCGCAGAAGAAGTTTGCGGGCGGCCGCGCGGAACTGGAAAGGTACCTCGAACAGGAACCCAGGGACCCGGTCGCGCAAGCGTTGGTGAAGTTGTGCGCTCCGGGGTTTCAGGACAATCTCAATTTCCGTCTCGCGCTCGCGGGGGTGTTTCAGCAAAAGCAAGCGTTCACCCTGGCCGCCCGCATCCTTGACGACAAGCGCGATGACCTGAAGGCGCGAGAAGCGCTACTCGTTCAGTATCGAGGTACCGTCGAGAAACATTGGGGTGCTGTGGGAAATCGCCTCAATTTGGCACCCGATGGAGCACTCTCCGCGTCCCTGTTTGATCAGAAGCAGATCATCTCCCTGGAACCATTGCGTGGCATGCAGCTCAACCAGCTAGGTCTCAGCGGCACGGACATCGTGGATCTCAGCCCGCTCAAGGGCATGCCCCTCACGCATATCTACCTCTCCGGCTGCTGGAAGATCCGGGACTACTCACCCCTCGCCGGCATGCCGCTATGGTGGGCGGACATGAGTCGCTGCAACATCAGCGACTTGAGTTGTTTCAAGAAAATGAGAACCCTGCAATACCTCAATGTGGAAAGCACGGAAATCGAAGACCTGAGTCCGCTCGAAGGCCTGCCGTTGGTCGCGCTGGATATCAGCGTTTGCAGACGGGTTCACGACCTGACGCCGCTGAAAGGAATGCCGCTGCAGAGGTTGAACCTTTGGGCTGCTCCCCGGACCACGGATCTGCGCCCGCTAGCCGAGTGCAAGAACCTTGCCGACCTCAGTGTCCGCTCGGTGCCCGTTACCGATCTTTCGCCGCTCAAGGGGCTGCCCATCAAACTGCTGGATATCTGGGAATGCCCGGTGACATCGCTCGCTCCCCTCAAGGGAATGGAACTTGAGCAGATTCACTGGCACCCCCGGCAGTTCAAGCCCCAGGACGTTCAGATGATTCGGGACATGAAAAGCATGAAGACGATCCGATTCAACACTACGTTGAACTATTCGCCGGCCGATTTCTGGAAGCGCTACGATGCAGGGGAATTCAAGTAGGGCTGCGGCGAGCGGCACCGCTCGCGCGACTCACACCTCCGGCGTCCGCTCTGCCTCGATCACCTCGAAGACGTAACCATTGGGATCGCGAAAGAAGAAGCGTGCGAAGGGCGTGGGTCGGTCGGCTTCAATCACGTCCGCCCCGCGTTCGCGCAGCCGCTGCCGCAGCACGTCGAACTGGGCACGCGGGAACGACACCGCGATGTGCCGACCGTATTCGCGCTCGAACGGCGACGGCGCGAAGTCCGGCACTTCCACCAGGTGCAACTCCTGCCCCCCTCCAATCTCCAGCCACGCCGCACGCATCGGAATGTTGCCGGGGCGATTCTTGCTTTGCCAGCCGAGCGTGTTCTCGAAGAACTGGCGCGTGCGCTCCACGTCCCGAGTCGCGAGCGTGAGATGGCAAATCATGCGTTAGTCCTTGTTGTTGCGATGGTGGCTGACGATGACGGCGAGCAGGACCGTAGGAATCACGGTCGCGGCGCAGCAAGCGAGCCAGCAGATTGCTCCGCCCGCGAGGTCCAGGTAGTCCATGACAGCCATCGTTCGCCAGTATACTGGCGAGATGGACGTCGACGCGATAGGACGCCTTGTGAAAGCATCGGCAGGTGCGGAGTACGACTGCCGTCGCTGCGGTGCCTGCTGCCTCACGTCAAGTCCGGCGCCGGGCTATGTGCTCCTGGCGGGGGATGAGCCCGCTCAGCTCCAGTCGCTGGGCCTACCTGTGGTTGCCGATGTAGACGGCGCCGCACGGCTGAATACCCTTCCCCACGATGCTCCCGGCGGCTCGGATGCTTGTTGCGCCTTCGAAGGCGCCCCCGGCTATCCGTGCACGTGCCAGATCTACGACGCACGGCCATCGCGCTGCCGGGAGTTTGAAATGGGCAGCGAGGCGTGCCGCCGGGCTCGGCTGCAGGCGGGGTTGCCCATCTGACTTGTCGGTGCACATCGACCGGCGAGCCGGGCGGCGTCAGCCCCCGGAGGAACGGTAGAACGTTGATGCACGCCGACCTCGGCGAGTAATCACTTCTTCAGCTTCTCCACCAGTGCCGTCAGGTTCCGCGCGACCTTCTCTACCGCAGCCTGCTGCGCCGCGTCCTTTAGGGAACCGTCAGGAGCGAAGGCGTCCGGGGCTCGGGAAATGGCGATTTGGTCGGGAATTACAAGGACGCCGATGTTGCCAAGGATCGAGCGGACGTGCACCAGACCGCGCAATCCGCCAAGGGCACCCGGTGATGCCGCCATTAATCCGGCGGCCTTGCCCTGGTACGCCTCGGCGGGCGCGGGGCGCGATGCCCAGTCGATCGCATTCTTGAGTGCCGGGGAGATCGAACTGTTGTACTCAGGCGAGGAGATCAGGAAGCCGTCGTGATCGATGAGGGCCTGCTTGAAACGGCGCGCGGGTTCGGGAATGCCCTCGGCCGCTTCCAGATCGCCGTCATAGAGGGGCATGGGGTAGTCGCGGAGGTCGAGGAGCGTCACCTGTGCCCCTGCTGCCTCCGCCGCCCGTGCCGCCAGGCGGATCAGCTTCTTGTTGAACGAATCCTTGCGGGCACTGCCCGCGAAAGCGACGATGCGTGCCGCGCCCATGCTCGTGCCCTCGTAAGAGAGATATGCAGACCTCGTGGCATTTTAGGCTAACCAGCCACGGCGACGTCAAAATCGCGCGAACCATCCCCTCGCGATCGTGTCCATCCTGCATCGCACCGAAGGAAAGATACCCGGTGGCGGCGAGGCGGTTTGTCGCTCGAGATGTTCCGTTCGGGTCAACTTTTCGCTTGGGCTTCGCGCCTTCCCTACCGCCCATGAAATTGGCACTCGTTGGTCTGCCTCGTTAAAGCTGCTGCTTCGGATCGAATGGCGG
>JADMIO011411979.1_pt1 | contig 11213 bp, 8 predicted proteins | sample 8958161 | NCBI WGS metagenome assembly JADMIO01 (sample SAMN16585339, study PRJNA669376) | soil metagenome | isolation source: Crop rotation soil | place: USA: Cullars Rotation, Alabama | collected 2011 | reverse complement strand
GCCGCGACTTCAAGTCACGTGAATTCCAAGCTTCGGATCCCACTGTGCTGGAAAGGAGGGCTTCGAATTTTAGGGCGATTGTCAATTGGCTCGTGCGGTCACCTGCCAGCATTCCCGTGCAAAGCCCGACGAGAGTGGCCCGCAGCGATTTCGCAACGTCACTTGGAGTTCTGAAAAGCGAAATATCCGAGAGCTTATTCAAGAAGTGGGGCACAAGTGAAATCAAGAGCAATGTCACCGACAACTATGCTCTAAGAGTATTTTTTCAGCAGTTGATCTACGTGGCCGTTCGGATCGACACTTCTGGACGTGCAAGTGCGAACCTGTGGGTCGGCGATGTTGACAGCAACGAGCAACTGCATTTGCGCTCAGAGGAGCGCGAAGGTTTCTTTCGCATCGGGCAACTGCTGGCTAATGTCAGCGAGCTCGGCATGGCGGAAGACTACATAATCATGCGTACCAACAAGGTGTGGCCTGATATCGCTAATGAGGATCAGAATTCCGTCGGCGCGCAGGCATATCTCAAGGGAAAGGCAATTCTAGTTGAAATTGCGGAGAGCGGCGGGTATCCGAGCGAAGATGACAAAGCGGCTGGCGTCACCCATATTCTCGGCATTCCGCTGTACACCCATGACCAGCTGAAGCATCTTCTGCCGGCTCAGAGAATCGGCGCGCCGCTTGCAATCACTGTCGACATGGACCTAGATTCAACGCCAAGCAAGAAGCAGAAAGGCGAGCTCGAGGCCTTTGGGGCGCAGGTCCATGGCTTGTTTCGCGAGTTTCATCAAGTGTGGAAGGCGGGTACTGGCGTGCGGCTCAACCTTCATAAGCCGGGCTCCGGACCCGGCACTTAGCCGTGATTGCGGATGCAGGACAGGTGACGCTGAACGGTGCCGCAAAGATTGAAGTGGACACTATTCTCCAGCGTGACCACGCAGCGGAGTGGCGCGACAGCAGGTCCGATCTTGAGCCGCGACGGGTTGGGTCCCAGGGGAAGGCAGTCGCCGCGAGCTACAGCGTGACCGACTACTGCCCCTCCAATTCGCTGCGCAGATCATTGAGTGTGCCGTGCCGCAAGTCATCGACTTGCCGGCGCAACCTGGCCAGAGCTCGTCGATAGCGCGAGCGCACGCCCTCCTCAGTCATAGACACGTTCTTGCCGATGTCGACGAACGACATGCCGTCGAAATCGTGCAATTGAATGAGGCGCCGGTCGTCGGGTTCGATGAGCTGAAGTGCAAGTGCGACAAACGCACGGTCCTCTGACTCGCTCGCGCGGCGCGCTGGCTGCTCGCTAGAGGCAGTCCCAATCGAGATCCGTGACGTCCTCGAAGGTAGGGGCTCGGCCTTCGCGGGATCTCGAGCTTGCGCAGTCACATAGTCATGCAACTCGCATAGCCGGTTGTACACCGCGCGCGCGATCAAGGCCCGGAACTGCACCTCGTCGGACGGACGGAAGGCAGGACCGGACCGAAGCAGGTTGAGAAGAACGGTCTGGACTACATCTTCGGAGGTCTCGAACAAGCGCATCTTCGCGCTCATGCGCCGGCGAACGTGCGTGCGCAGCCACGGCGCATGGCGTGCGACGAGGGCGACAAGCGCGTCCTTGTCGCCGCCGTGCCAGGCGTCCAGCAGGCTCAACGTGTTCTCGTCGGTCATTGCGGCCTAGTGGAGAAAAGGCGTCGCGCGGTCGGCCGGTCAAAGATTCATGGGAGCTCGGACCTCGTGACGCGAAACCGCTCGCGCAACTCGGCCGCTTGAACATCATGACCACCGGTCGGGTCAGCATCATGCCACTTCTGATACAGCTGGATGAGCCGCTTTCCCGGTTCGCGAGCCTGCTCCTCCGTGCTTCCGGCCATGGTCTCCACGGTGCCCAATTGTTCGAGCAGCAGTCCTTCCGATTCGCGGAACCGGTTGCGCGCCAGCTCCAGCATGCCCAAGTTGTTGATCAGTGTCCGAGTCTCGTAGTGTTCGTCGCCATATTTAGATCTATACCCGTCCAATGCTTTGCGCAGCAGCGGCTCGGCCTCGTCATATCTGCGTTGAAGCCGGAGTGCCCAGGCGAGCAACGAGAGCGAGTTGGATAGACCATTGTCGCGCTGCTCAGAGATCGCGCTACGACGTGCCACGAGTTCCAACAACAACAGCTCAGCGTCAGGAGCGTTCTGTTTCGCTAGCAACACGTTCGCGAGGCCGTTCATGGCGAGAAGAGTGTCACGGTCGTTGGCACCTAAGATCCTTCGTCGGCCTTCAAAGGCGTCGCATGCGAGCAATTCCGCTTCGCTCAGCTTGTCACGCTCGATGAGCAACTGTCCGAGTTCGTAGCTTGTCGTGAAAGTATCGAGATTCTCGTCCCCGAGCGCGTTACGACGACCTTCGAGTGCCTCTCGAAATAGAGTCTCTGCCTCGTCGAGCCGGCCCCGATCCATTCTCAACCGCGCCAGATTGTGGATCGCGACAAGCGTATGGACGTGAGTATCGCCAAACGCCGCACGACCCCGTTTCAGTGCCGCTTCCGCGAGAGGTTCTGCATCCGTCAATCGTCCCTGATCCCTCGTGACGCCCGCGAGGTTGATCAGCGGGAGCACGGTCGTGGGATGGTTATCTCCAAGCTTGGCTCGGTAGCCATTCCACGCCTCGCGATACAGGTCCTCCGCTTCATGGAGGTTCCCCTGCGCTTGGCACAGGGCGGCGAGATTGTTCGTCGACGCCATCGTCTCGACGTCGTTGTCACCAAGCTTCGCGCGACGCCATCCCCGCACCTCTGTCCACAGATCCTCGGCCTCCTTCCATTCATGCTTCTGAAACAGAAGCATCCCTAGGAAGTTGGCGGTGGCGAGCAACTCAGGATTGTCAGCTGCCAGCACGCGTCGTTGTCCCTGAAGCGCCTCGCGGTACAGCTTCTCGGCTTCGACGAGCTTGCCGCGTACGTGCAAGACGCGCGCCAGGTTCGTGGTGGCCAGCAACGTGTTCGGAGATTGCGGCCCTTCGTTGGCGCTCGTCCTCAGCTGCGTGTCTCGCAACAGAGATTCAGCTTCTTCTAGCTTTCCGAGGGGCTGCAGGATTAGCCCCAGACTGGTTGCGGCTACGAAGGTCTTCTGGCTATTGCTACCGAGCTCGGTCCGGTAGAGCTCCATCGCGGAGCGTGCGGCGCGCTCAGCAAGAGGGTAGAGACCGAGCTTCAACAGCGTCTCGGACAGAGGTTGACTCAGCGCCGCACGAATCAGCGGCCGATCTGCGAAGTCTTGTTCGATCGCGACGAGCGCGGGTTCGAATACTTCTCGCTGCAGGACATGTTGGGCAACGTTGGTTGCATTGGCTGCAGCGACGACCCGATCGAAACTGGAAAGCGCGTCGTCGCGCACGCTTGGCGGCACGTTCTGACGGTCTTGTGCGCGCGTGATTTCGGCGCGCAGACTCGCAACCAACGAATGCCCGAACTCGTCGACGGACAGGGCATCGAGCAACCGAGACTGGAACGCTGCGACGATCCGCGTCTCTTCTGCGCGTGCCGTCACGGTCCTCACTGCAACGATGGACCCTACAAGCACCACCAACGAGGCAAGCATGAGCACTGAAGCAACGGGATTTCGCGCGATCCAGAGGCGCGCGCGGCGAGGCGCCGATGGCGGTGATGCATGGATAGGCTCATTCGCGAGATAGCGCCGCAGATCGTCGGCAACTTCTTGCATCGAGGCGTAGCGTCGCGGTCGCGCCTTCTCGAGCATCTTGAGGCAAATCAGCGCGAGCTCTGCCGGGACATCGACGCGTTCAGTGCGGGGGTCTGCGACCTCGCGATTGCGAATCTTGTCGTAGATCTCCGGGTAGCTGCCGCCGGCGAAGGGACGCACGAGCGTCAACGCTTCGTAGAACGTGCTTCCCAGCGAGAACACGTCGCTGCGCGCGTCGACAGGTCCGAGCTCGCAGTCGACGTGCTCCGGACTCATGTAGATCGGAGTCCCCGGCGACTCTCCCGAGCTCAGCCCCGCGCCGCTTTCCAGATCCTTCGCCAGTCCGAAGTCAGCGACTTTGGGTTCGTTGTCGCTAGTCAGCAGGATGTTGGACGGCTTGACATCGCGATGGACGACGTTCGCTGCATGCACTGCTTGCAACCCGCTTGCAACTTTCGCGAACTGCGAGGCGAGCGTCCGATAGTGGTCGGTGGGCGCGTCGGTGATGTCGCGCTGCTCTGTGATCCAATTGGCCAGGGATCGACCGCCCTTCACCAACTCCTGAGCCAAGAAGTGGATGCCGTCCTGCTCACCGACAGAGAGCACCGACACGATATTCGGGTGCTGGATACGCGCCGCGGTTTCGGCTTCGCGACGGAATCGAGCGACGCGCTTCGCATCGAACGCGAAGTGGGGGGGCAGCACTTTGAGCGCAACCCGGCGATTGGAGAGCGAGCGTTGGTGCGCAAGATAGACGGTGCCCATCCCGCCTTCGCCGATCAGCTCAGCCAGGTCGAAGTCTCCCAGGCGCCGCAGGTGAGGTGGGATTGATCCCGATGTGTTCGACAAATTGAGTGCGCTTTCGCCAGGCTCGCGCGACGTAGCGGCACTCACCTCGGCAAGCTTGTCCGCGAGCCTTGCCAACGGATCCTCGCGAAAACGCGACTCGGAGTTGCTCATGCGCGGCAGGATAGCCGCGAGAATCGAAGTAGGTGGTGAGCTGTGGCTGACGTCTGAGGCCCCGTGCCGCGGCGGATCGCTACGGAGGTCGCTGAGTCATTCCGATTTGCGGCGACCGCCCCTGGGGTAGGCGCCTTTTCTGTCCGCGAGAGACACCGCCATTGGTGTCCATCGAGACCTGTCGCTCGCGGCAACCGAAAGGACACATCCCTGTGAAGCTGAGGACGATTTCAAGCGCATCGCACGACGCCGCCCCTGTTCGTTGGATGTACCCAAGTCTGATCTCCTTGCGTCGCGTTGCGGCGTCGGCCGCACGTGCGACCTCGCTGGGGCGAGTCATGTCGACGGCGCTTGGATTGATCGCGGTTCAGCAGATATCGGTGGCGCAGGTCGTGATCAACGAATCCGGCTGGTCGCTGCGAGCATGTGTGACGGGAGTTCCTGAGATTCGCGCGGTTGCTCACGAAGCGTCGACTGGTTCGATCTACTCTGCTAGCGACGCAGCAGGACTCGCGGGCGTCTACCGAGTCGATCCGAACTGTGCACTGACTCAAGTCGTCAGCGTGGCGCACGCGAACGGCGTGATCGTCGATCCCCTCAGTGGCGCTCTGTACTTCGACGACGTGTGGGGCGGGGACATCTACCGCGTGTGGGCAGGCACGAACACATTCTCGACCTGGGTCAGCGGATTCCACAGCGGCGATGACGACCCGTTCGGCATGGCGATCGCACCTAGCGACTACACCGGTCCAGTCGTCGCTCCGGGCGAAGCCCTGGTCATCGATCCCGGATACAACGGCGGACCCAAGCAGATTTGGAGGTGGTCGCCGGTCTCGCCGCAAGGCGAGATTCAGGTTCACGCGGGAAACAATCTGTTGGCCGAGCCCACGGACGTAGCCATCGGTCACGACGCGATCTACTTCGTCGACTGGGCTGCCGGTACCTTTCCGGGAAGGCTCTGGCGGCTGAATGCGCCGTACACCGCCGTACCCATCGCCACGCAAGGGTTCCTGCCACCTGTCGGCGGCATTGCGATCGACCCCTTGGACCAATCCCTGTTGCTGAGGTCATCCGATCAAGTGTTGCGCGTCGATCCATCAAACGGCAGCACTAGCCTCGTCGCCACCCTGCCGGCCGGCGCAACCGGCGCGCCCGTCGGGATCGACATCTCGGCCGATGGACGCACGCTCATCGTTCCGGACAAGACGACCGCCACGCTCTACATCTTCGACCGCGCACTGATCACCAGCAGTGATCCCGCGTTGGCCTTGCCGCTCGCCGCTGTGACTGTCGATGCGGAGATCGCGACCCTGAACGGACCTCCGCCGATCTTCAATCCATCGCTCTGGCAGCCGCTATGGCGCCACACGGACCTGCATGCGTCGTCCGCTTTCGGCTGTGGTCAGAGCGGCGTTAACGCGCAGGCGCAGCCCTTTGTGTCGACTGCGACTTGGCTCAATGGCGTGGATGAAGTTACGTACGACAACTGCTCGTCTGCTTGGTATCGGTTCACTTTCACGATGCCGCCCAGCTTCAAGGCGCCGAGGCTCGCCGGGATCGCCAACGTCGACGATCAAGGAGTCGTGTTCCTCAATGGTCACCAAGTGAGCGGCAGCATGCATCAGGCTGGCTGCCAGCCGACCTCACCGACTGATCCTTGCTACGCGCAGTTCGACACCGAACACGACGGCACCGATGCGACTGGCCTCTCGATCTTAACGGCGCCAACGCTCGATCGGTTCACGGTCTCGAACGCTGCTTGGTTTCATCCCGGCCAGAATGAACTCGTGTTCGCCGTGTGCGGAAACGCTTCCCCCAACGAACCCACAGGCCTCGAGTTCGCGGCGTCGCTTCACTGGAACGAGGCAGCCTCGAGCTACTGCACTGCGAAGATCGACTCTTCGGGCTGCGTGCCCTCGATCTCCGCGATCGGCCAACCGAGCCTCTCGCTGCTCACTCCTTTCGAAGTCCGCGCCGGTTCCATCCAGAGTCAGCGCACGGGCATCCTGCTCTATGGGTTCGCCGCCAACTCAGTTCCGTGGAAGGGCGGCTGGCTGTGCGTCCAGGCTCCCATTCACCGTACGTCGCTGCAGAACAGCGGAGGTATTGGCGGCGTCTGCACGGGTTCACTGTCGGTCGATTTCGCCGCACTCGCTCGCAGCGGGATCAATCCGCAACTAAATGCCGGCTCGACAGTTTTCGCTCAAGCGTGGTACCGCGATCCGCTTGGCTCAGCGGGATCGGGCTTGAGCGCTGGGCTTAGCTTCACTCTCGAACCGTGACGAACGGCTTTATCGATGCTACCGGAGCCTGCACGGCGCCCAGCATCGGGCCACACGAGCGCGCGTTCGGGGTCGACCCCTCCGACGCGCGCCGTGTCGACGCACCGCGATAGCTATTTGTGAGCTACAGCCGCGAGCTGCTTCGGAATGTCCAGAAACGTCACGGCGACCCACTTCGTATCTCGAGCCCTGTCATTCAACGTGAGCTCTGTGCGCACGCAGATGACCTTGTTTGCTGCGGGCAGAACAAACTCCGCACGGACATAATCTTCCTCCTGCGAATCAATCGTGAGATCGAGGTCCTGCGCGCAATAGTCCCGTCGCAGCAGAACGGGCCAGAGGATTTCGGTACCTGATTCGGCCATCTTGGTTGCGACCGCGGCAGCTGACGGCGCGGCAAGAGCGGCATCATGAACTACAGTGTTCCCACCGTTGAGGTGGAGGGGCACGCTCCCTCGGTTCTCGATCCGAACCGCAACCTGAATTAGCAAATTGGCGTGGCCTAGCCGCGCAACGAAGATCTCATGGCTGATGCCGCTGCGTATTGCGGTTGGACGTTCACGACCCCAACGCCGCCAAGCCAGCGCGCCGCCAATGATGATGGCCGAGGTGCTGACCAGACCAGAGACGATGTCGACGATTGTCTTCGTCGTCGAGAGTGCATCATGCGACGCCACCGACGCATTCGCCTGGAGCGCAGTCGTCGTCCACCAGTCTATGAGCATCGCGTCTCAGTCGCCCCCGCTGCGGATGGAGGCAGCGAGCGTATAATCACGCTGTCGGCACGACAAGGAGGCTAGGGCTCTTGACTGAGTGCCCGACGCCGCGCCCACTCGCACCAGGCCAAGTCATCGCGCCTGGACTGGATCTCGCCCAGCTATCCGTTGATTCGTTCGTCCTCGCGTCCGATTCGAACCGTCAGGCATGCAATCCCCTCGATCGCCGGCAGGTTTTCGGGCCGCACCTGCAATGCCGTCTTGTACGCCGCGATCGCGTCGTCAACGCGCCCGGCTTGTTCGAGGCAAAGGGCTAGGTTCACGCGCGGGTCCGGGCTGTCCGGCAACAGCTTCTTTGCCCACTCGAACTCGCTCGCGGCCTCGTACAGCTTGCCCTGCTACAGGGGAAGCGCCCGTAGACAGCACGAAGCTGAAGGCGCGGCGACGGGGCGGGAGCGCGAGGGGCAAGGTCGTCGGCGGGCGCGGTGGCTGTCAGTCAGTTCGCGGCGACCGCGGCCGGCACAGCCTGGTGCTGCGACGCCTTCCACAGGCGAGACGTGAGCGCCTCGGGCTTCTCTCCGTTGGCCAGGCGCTTTGGAGCACTGTCGTCAGGCAGCGTACGATTCGAGGTAGCCGCAGCGTGTGCAGCGAAACGTGCGTACCTGGCGTTGGTTGCGCTTCTTCGTCTTCAGGCCGGTCCAGAAGCTCTTCTCGGGTTCACCTTTAAACCACGTTTGCACTACCGAGGAGGCGTGCTGCGTATGATCGATGATGTAGCCGGGTTCCATGGACCCTTTGCAACGCAGGCATTCAGGAGTGGCGCGCATGCGTGGATTGTACGCCCGTTAGTCATCCCGCCATTACCCGCCACACGCCTGGGGCACGGCGAATGGTCGAGGCCGATGGGCTAGGGTCCGACGACGTACCTCAATCCGTTCGACAAGGTCGAGTGCGGCGCGGACAGACCGGGATCCCGACCCCAGGCTTGCATCCAGACTGTCGTGTCCGGAACTGACAACGCAGGATCGGGAGCGCCGCCGCCGTGGACCGCCGCGAAAGCGTTCATGTCGATCGCATGGGATCCAGAGCAGTCCAGCGCCGGCGTCGCGGCTCCGCCTCGCGCGCCAACAGCTCAATCCTCGTGTTCGACTTCAACCCGACAGCGAAGCGATCCTGGACCACTTACGGCACGATCTTCAATGACGACGCTCGATTCTTGTGAAAGGCGCCGGCGTGCGTGCTGTGGAACTCCACGTCGGGGCAATCATGGTCGAAATAGAAGTGAGTACCTGTATAGTGCAGATCTTCGTACAGCCACACCCCGTGGACATTATGGAGCTTCAGGCTGTCGATGTTGTCGTCCCAGCCGCCATTATTTTCCAGGTTACCGTCGTCCGACGAGAACAGTTGTGGGCCACTGCCACCGAAACTCGGGTGGGTGTAAACTGTGACACCCGTGAGGCAGTCTTGATTCGCCGGCTCCAGGGTGAACGGTCTGTACGATGTCCACGTGTTCCACAGGCCATATGCGAAGGCTCGAACGCGCCACTTCCAATGGGTTTCGGGCAATGCCGCGTGCGTGCTGTAGCCATAGCTAGACGTAGTTACTTGTTCGTCAATGACTACATCGGTGTCATCGTGGACGACTTGGATTCGGTATTTGGTTGCTGCCGCGCAGCTAGACCAATTGAATGCCCAAGTGGCATTGTTGGAATCGACGGCGCAACCATTATCAATTACCGCCCCATATCCCGGAGATTGTAGGTTCGGCTTGCAATCGCCAACTTGGTGGCAATCAGAGTACTCATAATCTAGGTTGATGCCGATCTTCATGACAGTGTCATCGGCAATGCTTCGCACTGTGAAAGACTTCGCTTTTGCCTGCGTGACGTCATTGCCGGTACGAAGGGTGTGGAGGAAGGAGCCAAGAGTTCCCAATCCTCCTTGCACTGCGGCGAGTGCTGCTCCCGCAGAGCCGCCATAGGCATACGCCTGAACGGTGAAGTTGCTAAACTGCGTCATGTCTTGGAACTGTCCTGAACCGTTCGCGACGTCGAACAGGTTCGCACTAATGGTCGACTCCATTTCCTCGGAGTCCTCAGTCGCCTCGATCAAGAGGTAGAAGACGCGACCATAGGTTATTTGGCTCACATAGCCAGCAGGGTTTCCTTGGAAGACCTGTGCCTGAAGATCCGTGGCTGTAACGCCTGGCGCCCAGAACTGCTCGATCCGGTCGGGCCGTTCGAAGACCATGCTGTAGAAGTTCTGGTCGAGTAGTACCAGGAAGCTTTGGTACGTTTGGTTGTCGTGGACCTGGAACGAGGCGTCAGCCGAGAACAGGTCGAAGAATGACGCGCTGGCTTGGAGCGCGAGCTGCAGCTCTTCCTGGCTGCGCACTCGAGTGACCGAAAGTCGCAGGTCGGCAGGGAACTCGCTGGGCTGGTTGGCAATGATCGAGTTGACGGCGTTCGTGACGCTGCCGAGACTCACATTTGCCAGCTCGCGCACGTTCTGCGCGCCATTCACGTTGGAAATGACAATCGTCCCGCCGCCTCGTGGCGCGGTGATTGGGCTGGGAACACCGTCAATCAAGGAGGCACCTTGAACATCCGCGCCCGGGTAGACGACATCGGCATGCGGCGCGAGCGCCGGTAGCGTCAATGGTCCAATGGTCACGTTGCGATGAGTCCATTCGCATTCGATGCCAGGGTGTGGGTATGTCGCGGGATTCCCCTGCGTGAGAGAGTCGCTTTCAACCGGATCGGGTAGGTTCGGTATCGAAGTGATGTAGCTGGCAACGGCGGGGTCGTACTTCGGCGGATCGTCCGAGGAGGACTTGGCGCAGCCCTGGATCAGGGTGATCAACCCTGCGAGCACGCCGGTCGCCATCGGGGGCATGCGGATCGTGCTCGCGAACCGCGGCGTGCATCGGAGTGCCGCGGGACGGAGGAGACTGTGCGGGCGCACTGGCAACCGAGGAACGGCGAGGGGGTCTGCATGGTCGAGCTTCATGGAACGGGCTCCGTCTAGGGAATTGAACGGCGGCAGGAAATCCAGGGTGGCAGGGGCACCGGTCATCCGACTGCTGCCCTTGAGCGCTTCCGCGCCGCGTTTCCCGTTCAACAATCGGCCCGGCAGAATCGAACAGGCGCGGCTGCCTCCCGGCCTCAAGTCGGCCTCGTACAATCGTCGGCCCTACGCATGCGCCTGACGGCGCTCGGGCGAACACGATGCAACACGCTTCCGACCAAACCGTGGAGCTTCTTGAGCGCTGGCATCGTGGAGATCGCGCCGCGTTGGAGGTCCTGCTCGGACGTCACATCGAGGCCCTGCATGCCTATGTCCGCGCGAAGCTCGATCAGAATTTCGCTCGACTTCGTAGGGAGCAGGACTCCATGGATCTCGTCCAGGCTGCGGCGATGCGAATGTTGGACTTTCCAGCACATTGGGATCCTAAGCTTAGAATTCCACGTGGACAAGTTGTCGCGGCCGCTTCTATAGTGTCACCTAAATACTAGTGACTCCAGCGTAACTGGACTGGCCACAGTTAGGCCGCAAATGTAATCACACTGGCTCACCTT
>JADMIO010957551.1_pt1 | contig 11213 bp, 3 predicted proteins | sample 8958161 | NCBI WGS metagenome assembly JADMIO01 (sample SAMN16585339, study PRJNA669376) | soil metagenome | isolation source: Crop rotation soil | place: USA: Cullars Rotation, Alabama | collected 2011 | reverse complement strand
GAAATTTGATGGATGAATTCTAATTATGATAAGTAGCAAGCATAACAATTAATTAAGGAACAATTGCAAGCGTTTGATAATTCTGAAAATATAAACGAAATATTCAACAGATAAAGAAATATGTCAAATCAAAATATCAATGAGTTGGTGATTGATTTATTTGACAGCAACACTGATCAATTCACTTTGGATTTTGGAAATTGTTTGTATTATGATGACTATCATACACAGTCAGTTCTTATCAGAAATTCTTCTTCTGATAAATGCTTAAATGTGCTTGATTTGATTGTTGAACAATTTGATGCCAACAACATTCAAAGTAATAATCATAACAATAACAATAACAATCATCATCTTGGTCAGGTCAAATTATTTATTCCAAATATTGACAGAGAAAATACAATTGAACATGCAAGTAGTGCAATCCAAGGTCCGATTGGAATTCAACCAAACGATACATGGAGAGTAATTGTTGTATTTATTCCTGCCGTTCCTACTGAATTGGAAATGACACAAACGTCTTATGTCAACGTTCATGTCAATGTCTCCTTGCGATATGAAATATTATCACATTCAATAAATATTGAAACAAGTAACGACAATGAAATTCCAATTGCAATATTCTCCAAGAATATTTCAGTGCTTGCAGGAATATGTTTATCATTATTTTATGTGGATGAATCGGATATTGAATTTGGTGATTGTATCATTGGTGAATCTTATCAACAAACTGTTCAAATATCCAATCGATCTGAATGCCCAATGGCATTCGTTGTCCACAGACTTAATAATAATATTAATATGAATGACAATAACACTGATACTGATACTAATGCATCAACTATGATCAATTCTGATCAATCAGCAATCACTGTACAATGTCTTGATACAGGACATATTGTGTTTCCAACAGAAAGAAGTCAACATATTGCAGCTTATGCTGCAGAGAAATTTGTGTTCATTGTTTCTCCAAAAACAATTGGACAACACGTAATAAAATTGATGATCGAAAATGTTCACAATCCCAACAATATTGCATTTGTAACTTGCAAATTTAATGTTATCAAGAAAAATCAAGCTGTGTTGGAAACAATTAGTATTGTTGATGCTGCTTTTTCACTTGAACAACAACAACAGCAACAACAAACAAGAAATTCTATTGAATTTGGTGATTGTTACTTTTATCGAGTTAAAATGAAGAAACTAATCTTAGTCAACTCATCTCCTAATGATGTTACTGTGCAATTATCATCCAATACATCCAATGAATTATTCTTTTCCAAATTGAACAACAGCAACAGCAACAATTCAGAAATATCGGACACTATGGATAATACATTGATATCAAGAATATACAAATCGATGCCACCAGAATCTGGCACTTTTTCAATGAATTTGAAACAATTGATTACCACAGAATCTGAAATGTTGGCAAAATCAACTATGGTATCCAAAGAAATGTTAGCTCGTGGTATCAGTACAAATACAGAAATTAAGGATATGCATGTCTCTTCTGAAAATACATCTGAAACATGGGTTAACTTGGATAATATTGAAAATCAGAATGTATCCATGAATCAACAATCAACGGTGCAATCAAATTATAAACGTGTTGGACATAAATTACAAGATATTAGTGTTGTATGTGGTACAATATTTGGACATGATACAGCAATGGCAATTCCAGACTTGGATTATAAAAGTAATACAGAAATTGAATCTACAGACTCAATGTACATTGGATTGTGGGCAAGAAGACATGTCAATCCAGTTCGACGCAGATTTATTGGGAATTCTACAAATACCATGCATACAAAAGTTACTATACCATCTTCATCTATGACAACAGAGAGAGACAAGAACAGTGGTGGTAATAGCAATAGCAACAGTAACAACACTCATAAGAATATTCCTCCATCTCCTGCCAATGAAATATCAACTCCACTAGAGTCTTCTATACATAATAATGTCTTTGATTATATTCCTGATGATCAATATGAATTCACAACACAAATTGAAATCAATGTACCAATGTATTCTCGTCAAGAAATTGTTGTTTATTATCGACCAAAGATTTCAACAACTGCAAAGTTGAATGAACATGCAAAAGATCAATTGGATTCTAAATATTTGACATTATCACCACATAATTTCAATATTTATTTATCATGGATGCATTTTTCACAAGATGGAAATCACACATCTTTTGACAACAGTAGTAAAATGTTGACAAGATCATTCAGTTGCACAAGTCAATGTTGTTTATCAGTGATATCTGTGTCACCATTATTATACGATTTGAAAGAATGTAGTGTGGGAGAATTTTATACAACAACATTTACAATTACTAATCATAGTGATTTGTCTGCAGCATTTGTTCCATATGTAGAAAGTGAAACATTATCATTGGCCAATGATCAGAATTTTATTGTTGAACCACATGCTACTCAGCAAATACAATTCGATTATGTTGCACAGATTGAAAACACTGATTATCATCGTAAAATTATGTTTTTGAATGAAAATAATTGTAATGGTCATGCTACATGTGAAGTTCGAGCAAGAAATGTTGATACACAACAAGTAATCAAACATTCCTTGTATTACAAAATATCAACAGGAAATAACAAAAGACAATTGCAAATATATTATGACATATGCATGATGAACACTCCAAATTTACGTCTATTTCGAATCAAGAATATCACAACAAAAGAAATCAGATTGCAATTATATTCAGATGAAATCAGAGTCGGTAATAATGAAATTGTCATTGTATTGATCAAACCTTTTGATGGTGCAAAGTCAAAAATTGAGAATAATAATATTGGCAATAATAATAACAATAACAACAACAATCTAGATGTCAATCAAGGGTTATCCATATCGACTCAAAAATCAACATCAAGTTTATCTTCACATACGTCATCGGCTTCATTAAGTTTGGAAGATCTAAAGTGGGGTAGTCCAAAAGCACAACTTGTTCATCAAGTAGTGCATAAACCACGTGCTCATAGTTTTGTTTATGAGTCAAATGATATTCCAAGCAGTAGTAATAGATCCAAATTAAGTGTCTATCCAAGCAAGACGTTGAAAGGAAGTTTTGAAGCTGAGGCTGTGATGAATAAATATACTTCCACACCAAAATTACTTGACAACAGTAAAGCATCAAAGAGCATTACAAATTTCAGTGTGGAGGATAGAATAGCAATTCGTGATCTGTTGCAACAGAAATCAGCCAGTGCGAGAGTAAAAAATACTCTGGAAGAAGATGAAGCGACTTCCACTAATAAAGGTAAAATACATGATTATTATAATTATTATTATGCATGACAACATATTTTTCATTTCCCCCCTCTATTTTGCATGTTGTAGATAATGTCGTCAATGCGAATGCAATGTTAGCAACTGAAAATAAAATGAAAGATGCCTTGACTTCATTGAATATATTAGCATCAGATGGATTTCCATTTTCTTATTTTGAAACTGAAATGAAATCGAATTTATCGAAAGTTTCATCATCAGATAATGTTTCAATTTCAATTGAAACTCAACAGAAAATGCAATTGGATTATACAATACGAAATATTCAAAAGAATATTTCAGACATAGACATAACAACCTTCGATGAAGACAGTGATAAGAATCAAATGAATCCATATTTACAAGTATTGAGTCCAGACACTATCATTTCAATTCCAAGCAAGCAACATTATCAATTTGGTGTTATTTTTCGACCGAAAGCAACGAATGATTCAAATGAATGGAATGTGAATGCATGTATACGTTCGATTCAAGTAAAATTATTGCCTGATGACGATGATACACTTGAAAATATCAAATTGTTGCAGGAATTGAAGTCTAGATCATTGATTATACGTGCAAAAGTTTGTCGATCAGAAATGACATTATTGCAACACAATATTAATTTTGGCAAAATAATCATTGGTGAGTCATCCACAAAAAGTGTAACAATAGCTAACCGATCTAACACTCCATTATTTTATGGTATTTCAAAATCTGGTAGCATATCATCTGGATTTTTGTTAATACCAAGTGGTAGACGTGGTCAAATTTTACCGAAATCATCTCTTGTTATTGATTTCATTCTCAAACCAACATTACCAGGCAATTTTGAAGAATTGATACAAATATACAACATTTTGGATCCACATAATGCACAAAGTCTTGTTGTAAAGGCAAAAGTATCAAAGCCTGAAGTATTTCGAGTTATTTTTCCAAGTGCTGAATCGTTCTTATCTTCTCCTGAAACACCAGGGAATAACACAAATATCAGTTTGTTGAATAGTAATATGAATACAAGCTCCAGTGAAAGTGGAATATCAACGCTTGATAACAGCAGCAACAATGATGCATCATCTGCCAATATTATTAATAGTAGTGTAAGTGTGAGAAAAGTCGATACTCCACCATTGAAGCGAGATGAAAGTAACAATGTGGAAACAGGTGGTAACAACAATACAAAAACTGTGGAAGTGAATGATATAGGTACTGGTGCAGTTGGTGTGCAATGTGTGACAAAATTAACATTTAACATTCAAAATGTCAGTGCAAGGCGTCGTCAATTGATTATTGATGCAAATCATTTGGATGCAGTTATGTTAGACCATAATACTTTGGTGCGATTGAAAAATGATACTGATGTGAATGTGAATGTTTCCGATATGGAATTTGATACAGCGCAACGTTCTCTGGAATCAATTGTAAATGCAAGATTTCGATTTGAGGTATCCAAGTATTCACAATATAATGGAAATAAATTAAGTGCTGATGAGCGTCAAGGTTATTTGGATAAATTAGAAAAATTTCATCAAAAATTGAAAATAGCTCACAGAAAGAGTAAATTGGATAAGATTGCGAAATATCAAAAGAAAATCAAACAAGTTCAAGATTTATTGATGGGAATTGTTTCAACGATTGACGACGATGAAGAAGATGTCAAAGAAGAAGACGACAATAATAACAAGCAAGGTAGTAGTAATAGTAAAAATACTGCAACCATCACTTCTTCTGAAGATGGAACATTATCACTACCACCACAGCCAATTTCATCCAATGCTGAGATTGTTAGCACTGTCACCACCACCACCACCAACAACAACAACAACAATGTCATCAGTGATATCAACAATGCAGTGAAAGATTCTTCTTACAACGTGGTTGTCAATTCAGATGTGTCATTACATCTTGAATGTGATCCTGATTGTGAATTAACATTAAGTATTTGGATAACATTTATTCCAGGTTCATCTTATAGACCTTGGAAGGAAATATTACCATTCAAAGGTTATTTACGAGTATTTGAAGCAAAGAATGAAGACAGTGTGAAATTTGTTCCATACAGTGTTTATTTATTTTCTTCCGAAAAGTCGTTGGTAGCAAATATGAAACGATCCAATACAAATATGTTTCCAACTGCACAATCATTGAGTGATGAAATTGTCAGTTTTACAAATCAACTACAAGAGAATGATTCCACAACAACAGCTTTTACTCGAACAGAATCTGTGGATACATCAAACAATAGATATGTCGATAACAAGACACCAGTAGAATTATCAACAACAATGGATGAACCAACAAATTCATTATTATTTGCATCTTCAAGAACATTACCAATGACTGTGACAAAATTTCGTCCAGCAAGTGAAGTATTTATCACAACAGTTACCCAATGGAGTTCATATCCTACAAAATTAATATTTCCTGATTATCGATTGCAAACTCAGAATATATTAGGTATGGCTGTGAAATTGGTACAAGTCAATAAAGAAGGATTAACACAAGGAATGTTATCCATTGCATCACTTTCATCCAGAGATACACAAGTTAGTATTCACATACTTGATAATTGGTCATTAACACAAGATGCAAAAGTAATAATGTCAAATATTGAAAATATAAAAGACGTCACAGAATCACCAAATATTACTACAACAGCAACTTCATACAATTCAGATTTATATGGTAAGATTAATATGACTGCGGAATGTAGCAGTGACAACGAATCTGAAGTGATGCAGCAGTATGGAAACAGCATATCATCTGTATTATTGCGTAGTAATGGAAAATTAGATTGTTTACTTGAATGGAAATTGGATACAATGAAACAACAAAATAGAATGGATAAAGTAATGTTGGGATGCATTTGTATTGAGGTCATGGTTGGTTCAGATACAGTAAGTATGCAGTATGTGCCATTTGTTAGTTTTCTCGAAAGAAAATCAAGTTTCAAATTTGTAGATAAATATGTGAACTTTGGTGAAATTTATACTGGCACAACCAAATTAGCCACTGCATCTATTCTGAATAATTCAGACGAAGATTTTCATTATTTTACATCCTTGAAATCACCTGTGAATACATATCAACCAGCAATTGGACGTGCAGTATTGAAAAATGGTCATACTGGTGTCATACCACCTCATTCTACCAAGCAAGTTATATTGCAATTGATAGCATATGAAAACCCAGGAAGATTTGAACAAGATTTGTGGATATTGAATTTAACTGATCGAGCTGATCAAAAGAAATTATCTCTGACAGCAAATGTTATTATTGATACAACAGCATTTATTTCATTTCCAGATCTATCTTTGAAAGATTCAGAAAATACCAAGTCTTGTGTTTACAATACAATTGATTTTGGGTACATTCAAATTCCAATTCATTCAAGCAGAGAACATTCAGGTCAAATTAAGCATGCATCCATATTATATCAAAGAAATAACAGCAACAGCAGCATCAATATCATGAAGAAATACAACTACGTATTGCGAGTGGAAAATATTGCAACCGTGAATTTATACTTGTGTGCTTCTTCCAATCTGAAAAATCAATGTTTCTTGTATGTTGATGAAATGTGTACTATTCCTGTATTGTATTATCATCTTTTGCCAAAGTCAATATCACACATTTATGTGGTTATCAAACCATCATTGTCTCGTTTGGCAACAAGCAATTATGGAACTAATACTCCTGAATTGCTGTATTTACCACCAAAGTCGTCATCGCAACAGCAATTGGCATTGTCTGGAAATATTTCGACATTATTGTCATCAACATCAGCAACAACAACATCAGCTTCAGCAGCAGCAACAGCAACAGCAGCAGCAGCAACCTCAATATCAACATCAACATCATACACCAAAGATATAACCAAGGGACAAGATTTGGTGGGTGGAATACATTTATCATTTTTTAATGAGACACAATATTCTTATCATTGTCGAAAGAATGAAAATGAAAATGCAAGTACAAGTCCAAATATTAATTCAAATGTTTTAAAATTAGATAATCCAGAGACATTGACACTTGTGAAACAAGATTCATTTTTTGATATTACTTTGGATTTTCAAGCAAAGGTTGGCCAGAGTATGATGCTTTTGAAACCACTCAATAACAAGATGATTTATATCAATCAAGTGCGGCAAACTCCAGCGCACAGTTTTGATGAACATGTTTTTCATACGATGGAAATTAATACATCAGGATCATTGAAAAGATTACGATATGATGGAGTGTCAATATCTCAAACATATGCATTGGTAGAATTAACATTTGGATTAGAAAATAAATCTCAAACTTTTCCTTTACAGTATATCATACGGAATGATGATGATTGCATGCAGATATTACAAAACCTTGACATTCACAAAATGTCAAGAGATGAGAAAATATTGTGTGCATTGGAAAACAATTATATTAAATCGATCATCGAAAGTGGTAAAGTTGTTATTGTCGTATTTATTGATAAATACCATGATGAATCTAGAAAAACACATAGTTTGCAACCCAACGAAGATGTGATAGTAACGTATGGTTTACTGTATAATGTACTGAAAGTGTCTGGTTTGATGAAATATACAATTACAGTGGCTAATATATGTACTGGAGATATTCAATCATTCAATGCATCAGCATTTGTGGATCCATCCATTATTTCATGTGATTACAGCAGCTGTAACAATAACAATAACAACATGACAACATCACCAAACAATGTTGGTGCACAGAATAACACCAGCAAATATTTAGGAGATATTATGAATGATGCCATGATTTTAATTCAACCCAAAGCACAATCCAATGATAACAATATCAACGAGACCAGTGTTATGCGAATGAATAGTCCAAATATTCCTTCTTTGACCACCAGTAATATAAATAACAACAATTGTGCCAGTCCATATATCGGAGAGAGTTTAGGCAATAATAGTAATAGTAACAGTAACAATATGAATAATAACAATAACAATAGTATTGGTATGTATGAAGTAATTGGATCGACTGAACGTGTATTGTGTTCATGGACATTTCAAAATTTGTCATCAGGAACAGTCACAGTTACTCCAGTATCTGATTTACCAATTATAGTGACAATTAGTGCGGTTACAAGTGTGTTGGATCATGAAATGCGTAATCAAGAGCAACATTTTAAATCGATTCATAGTACTGTTAGACGTGAAGATAAATCTCACAGATCGTTGCTTTCATTGACATCAGGTCATTGGAAAGGTGGCATGTATAAATGTGGTGATAGTGTGACAATTCAAGCACTTGCTCATGCCAAAGTAACAGTTACCGTTCAACATAATAATACATTGTCTGAACAATTTATTATGGATCAGTTATTGAACAACAAGAAGCAAAGTATTGCAATGTTGAATGATGGAAATAGTTGTCAAGGAAAAGGAATAGTTGCTTTAGTACATTCCAATCAAGCATTGCATTCATTTTATCAACCAGCAGCATATGTACCAACAACAACGAAATACTTATTGAAAGAAAAAGATATCAGCAATCGATCAAATTTATTGTCCTTGTTTACACCATCCACATTTTCAAATTCAAATTCAAATTCAGATTCTATTTCAGATAATAATAGCATCAACAACGTCTTTTCTTTTACAACCCATCAAAATATAAATTCTAATCTTAACACAACCAGTCATAGTTCACAATCGTCAATGCCATCTTCTGTTCAGCTTTATGATGTTGTAAGTTTAACACGAATATCATTAAATTTTGTTGTTCCAAAGATTAAAATTCCGTCAACAACAGTGAAATTGGGAGTATTACGTTGTGGACAACAACTTGAATTTTCAGCAGATATTGAGAATATTAGTGAAGTGGAAATTCCAATCACCATTGAATCTTTGCCTTCATGGATAAGATTACATCACAGTATGGATGCATTAACTCCATCAAGGAGCAGTGTTACATTTCCAGATAATTCCTTAGATAGACGATTATCTAGGAATTCAGGAATGAATAATATTAATGATGATCCATCAAATAGTAATACTGTATTTAGTGTGAGGAGAAATTCATTGAGTGAACATAAATTGAAATTATGGTTGGCAAATAAAAGTTTAATTCATAAGGTTGAAGTATCTGTGAATGCTGATATATATAGCAATGCCAGTAGTCATCTCAGCATGGACGATGAGATGCATTCAAGTGATGAAGATGGTGAAGATGACGATAATAATGATGAAAGCGACAGTGAGAATGGTGTTAATAATAACACGAACAACAACCATATCAACAAAAATAACAGTTCTGATAACAATGAAAACGATGATAGTGACAATATTTCAAATCGTGCAGACTATGAAGGATTTTATGCTGGCAATGATGTACCACTTGTAAGTGATGAATTTGACAAATTAAACACGAAAGTAACACATTTAGCAATGTTTATCGACTCTCCAATGGTGGCAAAACGTGAATTACGTGGTGTAGCATCGAAACCCTCTATTGAAGATATATTTGAATTGAGAAAATTGATCAAGATGAATATGCAAAATATTAATCGAACAAGCAGCGATGATAGTGCACATTCCAATTCTGATACATCAGATAAAATGAACAGCAAAAAGAATAGTGGAAATAATAGTGTATCAAGCAGCACACCATTTCCGAAAGAAAATGTCCTTCCAACTACAAACAACAATAGCAATAATAATGCAATGAACAATCACAAACTGAATACATTTGTGACATCAGCTTCAGCTTTTACAATATTTATTGCTCCAAAATCGATTTTTCCTGTGAAATTTTTAGCAACTGCACCTCGTGTGGAATCGCAAATATTAGAACACACATTTCATGTCAGAAATCTTGCTTCTTTTATCATTGGAAACGTTCCTGAAATTACAGGTGAGCAATTTATCATTTGAGTGATAATTTTAAATCATATTTGTCAACTCAACTCAACTTTAATTTTAATTTTATTTGCAATGCAATAATGTCACAGATATAAAAGTTGTGTTGGAAGTGGATTCATCGAAAATAATTGAAGTATATTCATCAAGTGGTCAACAACTCAGTGTATCAGGTCCACGATCAACTCGATTTGCCTATGTCGATAAAGCTATTCCAGTACCAATGCCAAGTATTCCATATTCACTTGCTTCAAAAGATTTACGTGAATCTATGCCATTATCAAATAGTTTTTCCATGATTAATTTCTTTGTGAAAAATCCAAGAAAAACTGCAGTACATATTAATGGTCATTTTGAAGTGAGTATTCTTCTTTGAGTTGTCAACTTGACAATATACAATGAATAAAATATCTGAATTGTGTGCTTGATTGTAGTTAAGCAGTAGACTGACGAACATGTTGGATTTTCATGTTATGCTTCCAAGTGAACATCAACAATTTGATCCAATCAAAATCAATCAAGTGTCCAAAGATTCATACAAGATATCAACGACATGTACATTTGATGTGATGCCAGGTGAAGAAATGAAAGTTTGTACTTATTTTACAGGACGACCTGGATATCGTCTTTTGTTTGAAAGAGATATTTATCCTTTAAGATATGATTCAACGAGTGGTGCATTGGATTCAGAAATATATATTCCAGAGAAAATCAATGCAGATCTTGAAGATGATGATGAAGAGGGACAACTACAACAACATCAACAACAACGTGAATCTTTGGATGAATTTAGCAGTGATTTAAATTTCTTGTCGAATATGGATGAAAGCGAAAGTGCTGATGATGATTCATTCAGCGATATGAGCAGTCAACATCAAGACAACATGGATACATCATCTTCCATTTCTCATTCATCAAGATCATCATCCAACAAGAAATTTCAAATGAGAAGCAGTGGTAGTGACAAAGGAAAACGCAATCAAAATAGTCCAAGTGTCAATGATATGATGGAAAGCAATAATA
>JADMIO011406806.1_pt1 | contig 11215 bp, 8 predicted proteins | sample 8958161 | NCBI WGS metagenome assembly JADMIO01 (sample SAMN16585339, study PRJNA669376) | soil metagenome | isolation source: Crop rotation soil | place: USA: Cullars Rotation, Alabama | collected 2011 | reverse complement strand
TACGCACACTCTTACCAATGGCGCACGCTGCACCGGCGCGGGCAGCACGCAGATTGCCGGTGGTGGCACTGTCAGCATCAGCGGAAGCATCGTTGGAGGGCAAAGTGGTGGCAAGTTGGAATTAAGCGGTGGTCTGCTCACAACCGTCCCCGCTGGCGGCACGATTACGGGCGTTCTTCAGTTGAGCGGCGGCGCCTTAAGTGGAACGATTAACAACAACGGCACCACCAATTGGCCTGCTGGTGCAGGAAACATCAACGTGCTGACTGACAGCATCTTCAACAACAACGGCACCTTCAATGCGAATGCCAATGCCGCCTGGGCTTTGTTTAGTGGTGGCAGCGGGCAGACATTCAACAACATTGGCACTCTTAATGCCGATGCACCAACTGGTTTTCCACAATTCGGCAATGGAGCTAACTTTCGTAACACCGGTGTAGTCCGTGCGTTATCCAATTCCATCGGCATTGGTGACGGCACCAGTAGCGGCACCTTTAACTGCGATGCCAATGCGTTTGTGCGCTTTAATGGCAACACTCACACATTGACCAACGGAGCACGCTGCACCGGCGCAGGCAGCACGCAGATTACCGGCGGCGGAACGGTTAGCATCAGCGGCACCATCGTTGGCGGTCAGAGTGGCGGCAAACTCGAACTCGCTGGTGGCATTCTTACTACTGTCGCCGGTGGCGGCACTATTACCGGCGTTCTTCAGTTGAGTGGCGGCGCCTTAAGTGGCACAATTAACAACAACGGCACCACCAACTGGCCAGCCGGAGCCGGTAACATCAATGTGCTCGATGGCTCCATCTTCAATAACAACGGCACCTTCAATGCGAATGCCAATGCCGCATGGGCGCTCTTTAGCGGCGGCACCGGACAGACCTTCAACAACATCGGCACGCTTAACGCCAACGCTCCCACTGGCTTCCCACAGTTTGGCAATGGTGCCAACTTCCGTAACACCGGCACCGTCAATGCGCTAAGTGGCACCATCGGCATTGCGGATGGCACCAGCAGCGGCACTTTCAATGCGGCTACGGATGCCACTATTCGCTTCAACGGCAATCCTCACACATTGACCAACGGAGCACGCTGCACTGGTGCAGGTAGCACGCAGATCACCGGCGGCGGAACGGTTAGCATCAATGGCACCATCGTTGGCGGCCAAAGTGGTGGTAAGTTGGAACTGGCTGGTGGCATTCTTACTACTGTAGCCGGTGGCGGCACCATTTCCGGCACGTTGCAACTGTCTGGAGGCGCGGTCGCCGGCACGATTAATATGGCGGGAAGTAGCGTTACCAACTGGATCGCAACTGCCGGCAATATTAATGCGCTGTCAGGATCGGTTTTCAATAACAACGGCACTTTTAATGCCTTTGCCAACGCCGCATGGGCTGCTTTTAGTGGCGGCACCGGTCAGCAGTTCAATAATCGTGGCATTATAAACCTGCGGGGCGTTGGCACCACATCTATACTTGTCCCCTTCACTCAGAGTGCATCGGGCGTGCTGAATGTGAAAATCGGCAGTGGTGGTAATGACCGGCTGCAACTGGGAGCGCCCGCCAACTTAGGTGGCACGCTCAATGCCAGCGTGATTAGTCCCTTCCAGCCTGCCAATGGCGACGTATTCTCAGTTGTCACCTTCCCTGATGGCGCGCGAGGCAATACGACGTTCGCTACTGTCAACGCACCCGGCTTTACGGTAAGTTACACCAACACCAGCGTTGACCTCACTGCGCTCGGCACCGCCTTCCCTCGTGTGACTTCGTTTACGCCAACCAGCGGCCTGGTCGGCACCACTGTAACCATCACGGGCGCCAATTTCGTCGGTGCCACGGCGGTGCGCTTTAATGGTGTAGCAGCGACTTTCACTGTCAATTCGGCAACGCAAATCACCGCCACGGTGCCGACATCAGCCACCACTGGCAGAATCAGCGTCACCACACCAAACGGCAGCGCATCCAGCACCACCGATTTCATCGTAACGCTACCGGCGCCAACGATAACCAACTTCACTCCGGACTTCGGCAAAGTCGGCGATAGCGTAGTCATCACCGGCACTAATTTCACCGGCGCTCTCAGTGTGCGCTTCAATCAAACCGAAGCTGCCTTTGTGGTCAATTCAGCGACACAAATCACGGCTACGGTTCCATCCGGTGCGACGACCGGCAAAATCAGTGTCACCACGCCCGGCGGCACAGCCGTAAGCGCCAATAACTTCACGGTCTTTCCGGCACCGGTCATTTTCGAGTTCACACCGACTATTGGCGGGGTGGGTTCCGTAGTGACCATCAAAGGTGTCAATTTCACTGGCGCCACTGTTGTGAAATTCAACAACACGAATGCCGCAGCATTTACCGTGGATTCTTCGATACAGATCACGGCTACGGTTCCATCCGGTGCGACGACCGGAAAAATTAGCGTCACCACGCCAGGTGGCACAGCCGTAAGCGCCAGTAACTTCACGGTGGCACCCCTGCCGATTATCACCAGTTTTTCGCCGACCAGCGGGCGCATTAATACGGCAGTCACGATCACCGGCCAGAATTTCACAGGCGCGACCGATGTGCGGTTTAACGGAGTGAGCGCCGGTGACCCCGGTGTTGGCTTCGTGGTGAACTCTTCCACGCAGATCACGGCGAAAGTACCACAGGGCGCCACGACCGGCAAAATCAGCGTCACCATTGCGGCAGGCACCGGCACCAGTGCAGACAATTTTGTCGTTACAGCCTTTAGCGTGCCCAGCATCTACGGCTTCGCTCCATCAGGCGGCGTCCCCGGCAAAATCGTTACGATCAATGGCACTGGCTATGTGGGCACCACGACTGTGAAGTTCAATGGCGCCAATGCCGTGTTCACAGTTAAAAACGGAGGCACGATCACAGCGACGGTGCCCGCCACCGCCACGACTGGCCCGATTACAATCACCACGCCAGCAGGGTCAGTGGTCAGCGCTCCGGTGTTTACTGTGACACCGCGCATTACCAGTTTTTCACCGGCCACAGCCAGCCCCGGCGCTCTGGTGACCATCAATGGTGCAAATTTCTCTGGCGTGACCATTGTGAAGTTTGGTGGCAACGCGGGAGCATTCAGCGTGGTTTCCGACACCAAGATTGTTGCCGTTGTGCCGCCAACGGCAACATCCGGCTCGATTCTGGTGCAAAGCCTCGCTGGCGCCGGAGCACGCACTGGCTTCACCGTTGGCAACTGAAAAGCTTCAGATGGCTTTACGTCTCGCAAGTGCCGCAAGGGACGGCTGTTAACAGCCGTCCCTTGCGCCCCGCATCCTTGTCAGGTCTTTCCCTGATAAGAGTCGCTTTTTGCTGCAAGTTATAGCGCCATCATTCTGACGAGGTTGCATTAACTGCAATACGAAAATAAAGGGTGAAGCCTGTTCTCTGTTTTAGCTGTTCAGAGTTATTGTGATGAAGGCAGAATTGTCATGATTCCGTCTTTATGCATGACAGGGTAATCAGCAGCGATCAGGGAATTCCCTGTAAAGAGCAACTCACACTCCTGCTTCAACACGTTGATCTGTCCGCTCAAAATAGCTTTATGAGGAACGACATGCGAAGAACAGTGCCGTGGCGACAGATTGTAGAAGGAAAAGTCATCGCCTCAGGACAATTCGGCGCTGAATATCATGTCACAAAAGTTGGTCGCGTTTGGGTTGGCAATTCCGATGTGGATCGCGCCAACAAAACAGGCGACAACCTCTTATGCTGCTTAGTCACGGTGCCCAGCGACGACCCGGAAAAGCAGGTGTGGGCTATCGTCAATTTTCAGTCTTCCCAAGAACAAATTTAGCTGTCTTATTAAACAGAAAGGCACTTCTACCGTAGAAGTGCCTTTCTGTCTGAACCGGTATTCCGTGGCGCCAGACGTAAAGCCAAAACCCAGACGTAAAGCCAGATTTAAACCTGCTGCACTTCCTGCACTAAGCGATTTAAAGTTTCTTTCGCGTCGCCGTAGAGCATGCTTGTCACCGGTTTGAAAAAGAGCGGATTTTCCAGGCCGGAAAAACCTTTGCCTTTGCCGCGCTTGAGCACCACGACCGACTTCGCCTTGTCCACTTCCAAAATCGGCATTCCGGCGATGGGGCTGGTTGGATTGTCGCGCGCATCAGGATTGACCACGTCGTTGGCACCGACTACTACAGCTACGTCGGTTCCGGGAAATTCGGGGTTGATTTGCTCCAATTCGTAAAGCAGTGAATACGGCACATCGGCTTCGGCTAAGAGCACGTTCATGTGGCCCGGCATGCGTCCGGCAACCGGATGGATGGCGAATTTTACGGTCACGCCTTTTTCCTGAAGCAAATTCGCTAACTCACGCACCGCGTGTTGCGCCTGCGCCGTCGCCATGCCGTAGCCGGGCACGAACACAACCTGCTTGGCATAAGCCAGTTGAATGGCGACGGAATCATGGGTGATTTCGCGCATTACGTCATCGCCGCTGGAAACACTGGTTTCCGCCGCTTTGCCAAAAGCACCAAAGAGCACATTGGTAATCGAGCGGTTCATGGCTTTACACATCAAAATCGAAAGCATAAAGCCCGAAAAGCCGTCCAGAGTGCCGGCGATAATCAGCACGTTGTTTTGCAGCACAAAACCTGTGGCAGCGGCGGCTAAGCCAGCGTAAGAGTTCAGCAGCGACATCACAACCGGCATGTCGGCGGCGCCAATCGGCAACACGAAAAAAATGCCGAAAATAAAAGCCAACGCCACCATCACATAGAAAAACTGGCTGGCTTCGGGCCGCGCTAAAAGATAAAAGAAGCAAACCACCGCTCCCGTCAGCACGGACAAATTGAAAATATTCTGGCCGCGAAAGGTCACCGGCGTGCCGCGAATCATGCCCTGCAACTTCGCTGAAGCGAGCAAGCTGCCCGTAGTCGTTAAGGCGCCCAGCAGCACTTCAAAATTGATGGCGGTCATTTTGACCAGCCCAAGTTGGCCGCCGTAATGGGCATACTCCACCACGCCCACAAGGGCCGCCGCAAAAGCACCAAACGCATGAGAAAGCGCAGTTCGCTGCGGCATCGCGGTCATAGGCACTAAAAAGCCAAGCAGTGCGCCGATAGCGGAACCCAGCAGCAAACCGGCGATAATCCAGTCGAAGCGCACGATATCTTTGTGCAGGAGCGTGCCGACGATGGCCAGCAGCATACCGATTTCGGCGTAGTGCATGCCGCGTCGCGCCGTTTCGGGATGGGTAAGGCCGCGCAAGCCCATGATAAACAGGATGCCGGCGGCCAAATAGCTGAACTGGATGAAATATTCCTGAATGCTCATGAGACTTTAACGCCTCCGTTTTTCTCCGCCGGCACAGCGTGTTTATCGTCTTTGACACGTGTTTCGCGTTTGAACATTTTCAGCATGCGGTCGGTGATAATAAAGCCGCCCACCACGTTGATCGTGGCGCAGGTTACGGCAATAAAGCCAAGAATCGTGCTGATGGTATCGTATTTACCGCCAGCAATCACTAAGGAACCCACAAGAGAAATACCGGAGATGGCATTGGTGGCCGACATCAAAGGTGTGTGTAACAGCGGCGGCACGCGGGTGATAACTAAATAACCCAAAAACGCCGCTAAGGCGAAGACGTAAAGCGCTTGAATAATTTGTTCTGCGGTCATGGCTTAGACCTCCTTTTCTCGTGTGAGACGGCCTTCGTGCATCACGCACGCCGGGCCAACGACGGTATCGGTAAGATCAAGATTTAGCGCGCCGTCTTTGACGATGAGGTTGATAAACGCCGCGACGTTATTGGAATAAAGCTGACTGGCGTGCGCCGGAACCGTAGCCGCCAAATTGAGCGGCGCCATGATGACCACGCCATTGTGTTCGATGTCTTCGCCGGGTTGGCTCAGCGCGCAGTTGCCGCCTGACGCGCCCGCTAAATCCACCACAACGGCGCCTCGTTTCATACCTGCTACGGCTTCGGCAGTAAGCAGCAATGGCGCACGACGCCCCGGCACCTGCGCTGTAGTAATCACCACGTCGGAAGTGCGCGCATGTTCGGCAATCAGATCGCGCCCGCGTTGCAACGCTTCTTCGCTGAGTTCAACAGCATAGCCACCGGCAGTTTCGGTTTGCAAACCACCCAAATCCACTTCAAGAAAAGTGCCCCCCAGCGAGCGCACCTGTTCGCCCGCCGCCGCGCGCACATCATAGGCTGACACAACGGCGCCTAAGCGTCGCGCGGTCGCAATCGCCTGCAATCCGGCCACGCCGGCACCCAGCACTAAGACGCGCGCCGGAGCTACCGTGCTGGCCGCTGTCATCAGCATCGGAAACATGCGCGGCAGGCGAGCGGCAGCGATGAGAACTGCTTTATAACCGGCCACAGTCGCCATCGAAGTGAGCGCATCCATCGCCTGCGCCCGTGTGATGCGCGGAATCAGTTCCATGGCGAAGGCGCTGATATTCTGCGCCGCTAAGGGACGCAGCGCGTCTGGCTCTTCGAGCGGACGCAGAAAGCCCACCACGACAACGCCGGGCTTCAGACCTTGCAGCAGTTCCAACGAAGGGCGATTGATAACGGCTAAGACATCGGCCTGAGAGAGTAATGCGGCGCGGTCGGAGAGCACCTGCGCGCCGGCTTTTTCGTAGTCGGCATCGCTGGCTCCCGACTCTTCGCCGGCTCCGCTTTCCACCAACACCTTCACGTCGGCTTTCGCCAATTTTCGCACTGTGTCCGGCAGCAGCGCGACCCGCGCTTCGCCGAACTGCACTTCACGCAACACCGCGACATTCATGGTCGGCTTCCTTTGCCAATTGGAATGTTTTGAATTTAACCTGCCAGTGCAAAAATTGCTTGTGCCACAGATCACATAAATTTAAAAACAGGCGCAATTGAGCACGAAGTGCGCGCGGAACTTATCTCTGTGAAAAGGACGTAAAGCCAAATCCCCGGCTCATGCGAGTCGGGGATTTGGCTTTACGTCTGTTTTAAATACCGATCTTCAACCACCGGTTGTTATCCACCGGCGCCCATAGCGTCGGGCGGCTTGATGCCATGTCTGTCAGTTTCGCCGCCCTGGATTTCGTCAGCATCGCGGTTCTCGAAGCTGTCGTGCGCTCCGCCGCCGCGAATCTCATCCTGCTGCGGTTCGTATTTATCGTCCTGCGCCAGTGCGTCGGAATCGAGAGTTTGTGGCGTTTCTTTGGTAGCCCCGCTTGGGCCGTCTGCTTGTGGCATAGTCGTCGCTCCTTTCGACTCGCGGGGCTGCAAAAACAAAGCCGTTTTGCACAGTAATTTCAATTGCGCGGCAAGCGACAATAGGTTTATGCCAGCGAAAATCACCGCTACCGACAAACAGATTGACAAACTGGTTTATGCGCTTTACGAATTAATACCTAAACAGATTGCGCTAATCGAAGGCGATTAATGGCGCATTTTGGCTTTACGTCTGCGCTTTATAATCCTATTTCCGACTTCACTTCGGCGAAAGCATCTAAGGCAAATTGCAAATCTTCGCGCGAATGGGCGGCAGAAACCTGAACGCGAATGCGCGCTTTACCCTGCGGCACCACAGGATAAGAAAAGCCAATCACATAAACGCCTTTTTCGAGCAGCGCATCGGCCATGCGCGAGGCTAACGCTGCATCGCCCAGCATCACGGGCACTATTGGGTGAGTGCCGGGCACAATCGTAAAGCCGATTTGCGATATTCCATCGCGAAAGAACTTGGTATTCTCTTCGAGTTCGTCACGTAAAGCCGTTGACTCGCTGAGCAGTTCTAATACTTTGAGGGAAGCGGCGACAATCGGCGGTGCGACAGAATTGGAAAACAGATAAGGCCGCGAGCGCTGGCGCAATAATTCGATAATGGCTTTACGTCCACCCGTATAACCGCCGCTGGCGCCGCCCAGCGCTTTGCCCAGCGTGCCGGTGAGAATATCCACACGATTTATCACGTTATGATATTCATGCGTGCCGCGCCCGGTTTTTCCCATAAAGCCAACAGAGTGCGAATCGTCCACCATCACTAAGGCATTATATTTTTCAGCCAGGTCGCAAATCGAAGATAAATCGGCGATGATGCCATCCATCGAAAATACGCCATCGGTAGCGATGAGGCGAAAGCGCGCACTTTGCGCTTCTTTGAGTTTCGCTTCCAAATCGGCCATGTCGTTGTTGCGATAACGGAAGCGCTGCGCCTTGCATAAACGCACGCCGTCTATAATAGATGCGTGATTTAATTCATCGGAAATAATCGCATCTTCGGCACTTAATAGAGTTTCAAATAAACCACCATTCGCATCGAAACACGACGAATATAAAATGGTATCTTCAGTGCCGAGAAACTCGCTTAATTTTTCTTCGAGTTGCTTGTGAATACTTTGCGTGCCGCAAATAAACCGCACCGACGAAAGCCCATAGCCCCACTCATCTAAAGCGCGATGCGCCGCCGCAATTACTTCCGGGTTTTCAGCTAAACCCAAGTAATTATTGGCGCACATATTTAAGACGGAGCGCCCACCCCCGACTTTAATATGCGCATCCTGCGGCGTCGAAATCACGCGCTCATTTTTATACGTCCCGGCTTTACGTATATCGTTAATTTGTTGTTGCAGATGAGAAAGAAATTCCTGATTCATATTTTTCAATAGAACGCAAATCACGCAAATGGACGCAAATTTTCGGAAATCTATTTTTTAGCTTTGCGAGAATTAGCGAATATTCGCGTAATTTGCGTTCTATTCAGCCGTTCCAATTTAATACCACTTTGCCGGATTGGCCGCTGTTCATGGCCTCGAAACCTTCTTCAAATTCGCGGTAATGAAAGCGGTGGGTGATAATTGGCTTTACGTCGAGGCCGCCTTGCAGCATGACCGTCATTTTATACCACGTCTCATACATTTCACGGCCATAAATGCCTTTGATCGTCAGCATATTAAAAACGACTTTATTCCAATCAATGGCGAACTCTTGTGGCGGAATGCCAAGCATGGCGATTTTGCCGCCATGACACATAGCGCCAACCATATCGTGCAACGCTTGCGGATTGCCTGACATTTCAAGCCCGACATCGAAACCTTCTTTCATGCCAAGCTGTTCTTGCACATCGCGCAAGTTGCCGGTCTTCACATTGAGCGCTACAGTCGCGCCCATGCGCTTTGCCAAATCAAGGCGATAATCATTGACATCGGTGACGACCACGTAACGAGCGCCTGCATGTTTAACAATCGCCGCCGCCATGCAGCCGATTGGCCCGGCGCCGGTAATTAATATATCTTCGCCCAAAATATCAAATGAAAGCGCGGTATGCACGGCGTTGCCAAACGGGTCGAAAATCGAAGCCACATCGCGGTCAATATCGGGATTGTGATGCCACACATTGGTTTGCGGCACCGCAATATATTCGGCGAACGCGCCGGGCCGATTGACGCCGATGCCCTGCGTTTTAGCGCACAAATGGCGGCGCCCGGCTAAGCAATTGCGGCAGTGACCGCACACGACGTGTCCTTCAGCCGAAACCACATCGCCGCGAAAAAAGTCTTGCACATTTGAGCCGACTTCCACAATTTCACCGACGAACTCGTGACCAACCACCATCGGCACGGGAATCGTTTTTTGCGCCCAGGCGTCCCAGTTGTAGATATGTAAATCAGTGCCGCAAATTCCGGTGCGATCTACACGAATCAACACATCATTAATGCCGATTTGCGGCTCCGGCACGTCTTCGAGCCATAATCCCGGCTCAGATAATTTTTTAACAAGAGCTTTCATAATAATGTCGTCAGTTTACTTTGATTGTTGGTAATATCAAGGCGTCTTAACAGTAAGGCCGCCAGCAGGCAAATCGAGGGCAGTGGGGACGCCGGAATTGGTAAAGGTGACACGAACGCCTTTGTGCGTCGGGTCGCTGGCCCACAGCGTATTCTGTTTTTGCATTACAAGGCACGGTTTATCGGCAGCGAGCAGCACTTTGCCGTTTTCAGAAATTTGAGACGGCTCATAAAACGCGGCCATCAATGTGCCGTCGCTAAAACGCACCGCCTGGCATTGCGCGTCGTTGCGGAGAATTGTCCACGTAGGCCGCGCGAAAATAGCGGCAGCCTCCTGCGGCGTCTTAGCGGAAGCGATGGCAAAGCCGCTCGCCTGTGCTTTTGGTGCGACGCCATGTTGCAAAATCGGCAGGAAAACCGGCAGCGTTAAGGGCGCCGTAGAGCCGCCTTTATTGATAGCTTGCCATGTGCCGGTCACTGGCCCGATACGCAGCGAAACTGGCGCGCCCAATGGAACATAAACCAGACCGTCGTGCTGCACCCAGCGCAGTGGCTGCGTGGGATAGTTGCCATTAAGCAGCGTTTTGATGTTGCCCTGCTCGTCGGCCACTGTAACGGCGCCACGTAAAGCCGATTGTTCAAGCGCGGTTTGCACCGGAGACGTAAAGCCATTTCCCTGCAAATCGCCAATCAGGCACACCACAACGTCGCCGTGACATGCCCACATCTTGCGCGCCGAAAGCGACGCCTCTTTGTCGGCGAAGCGGTAATCCATCGCACTGATACCGCTCACCTCGTCGCCGGTTGCGCCCACAAAAGGCTGGCGCACAATATCACCAGCGCCGCTGGCGTAAGTGACACCGGGCAGCAGATTCCAATCCCAGACTGGCGGCATTTCTATATATTCCTGCCCGTCGCGCAGCAGATAATGATCGCCGCTATTGAGTAAACGGCCTTTGAGGTTTTCGCCGTTGATAGATTCGGTGGTGCGCGTGCGGTCGGAAAGGGTTTTCAGGAAGAACGTAAAGCTGGGGCGATGAAAAGCGGCAAAATCGGAGCGAGGATAAGCGCGAAAACCAACTAAGGGCGCACCGGTGCCATCCTGCCGCGCAATGAGCGCATCGAGTTCTCCGGCGCGTTGCGGCAAGGCTTCACGCAGGAAGCGCGCGACGTTGCGTAAATCACCGCGCTGTCCTCTGGAACGGCTAACAGCCCGATCAATGGTGCCCGGCACCGTCGAAGTGCCGCGCACCATCCATTGACTGCCACGCAAAACAGTATCAGCGACAATTTGCAATTTAGCTTGAGGAATCGCCCACGGCGTGCCGCTCAGTTGCCACCCAAGGCGCGAAGCGTCGGACAGAAAAGCGCCGCCGTAATGAAACTGCTGCAAACGCGCGCCGTGCTGATAGTAGCTGTACTTTCCAGCACAGTGGGATCCGAAGCTTGGAATTCACGTGACTTGAAGTCGCGGC
>JADMIO012727178.1_pt1 | contig 11217 bp, 12 predicted proteins | sample 8958161 | NCBI WGS metagenome assembly JADMIO01 (sample SAMN16585339, study PRJNA669376) | soil metagenome | isolation source: Crop rotation soil | place: USA: Cullars Rotation, Alabama | collected 2011 | reverse complement strand
CTTTCCCATCAATTACAATTGAAAGAGCGGCAATAATCATTACCTGCCACAGCGTCATCAGTCTTGTCCGCAATCCGTTACTTCCATGAATATCATAATAAAGACTTCCATTCAGCCATCCCCAGAAAATAAGAATGAAAAGGCAGGTATATTCCAGAAAACCGGTCCAGGTAATATGCAATGCAAAATGATGTGTGATCCGCGAGATGGCGATCACGTATACGAGATCATAGAAAAGTTCGAGCCAGCTTATTCTACGCTCTTCAAATTTGGGATCGAATTTTCGGGGTGGTCCCCACCAGGCGGAAGAGTTTGTTTTGAATGGCATTGTGGATCAGGCACAATATTAATTAATTAAGTTAATTGAGAATTATGATCAAATCCTGATAAATCCTAACTGATCCTAATAAATCCGCGTTCAGTTTTTTGAACGCGGATCTGTTAGGATTGATTAAGATCTGTTAAGCTATAATCATAACAAATCATAATATTCTTAAAGATCAGCGCCTGCCTGCCGGCAGGCAGGTACTATTTAGAATCCGCCTTTCATCAGGCTCGTATTTTTAGGGTGCGAGAAAAAGAATTTGGTCATTAATGTATTTATCGTAATATTGCGATATATATGGGTCTCACCAAATCTGAAATATTCACCGATAAGCAAAATAAGCTGGCTTCCATGATGAAGGCGCTTGCCCATCCAGCCCGGATTGCCATTATTCAACAGTTAATGAAATCCCAGGCCTGTATTTGCGGAGACCTTGTCGAAGAATTAGGCTTGGCCCAGGCAACCATAAGTCAGCATTTAAAAGAATTGAAAAATGCCGGGCTCATAAAAGGAAATATCGAGGGGACAAGCGTGTGTTATTGTATCGATAAAAAAGTATGGGAGCAGTATAAATCCATTTTCGAAGCATTTTTTGTAACCTATGTGAACAAGGACGGCTGTTGCTGATTTTTTTTGAATTCATTCATCGTAATATTACAATTAACTAAAAAAATACAATCATGGAAAATGTAAAAGACCTCGTAAAGCAGAAATATTCTGAAATTGCATTACAGGATAAAGAGACCAACCAGTCTTCCTGTTGTGGAGCAACCTCTGTATGTTGCGGCACAGCAGAAGCCTCCATTATGGCGGATGATTATAGTAAGCTGGAAGGTTATAATCCCGATGCTGATCTTGGACTTGGTTGTGGACTCCCTACTCAGTTTGCAAAAATTAAAAAAGGCGACACCGTAATTGACCTTGGAAGCGGTGCAGGAAACGATGTGTTTATTGCCAGGCATGAGACTGGTGAAACAGGCAAAGTGATTGGTATCGATTTCACTCCAGCCATGATCCGGAAAGCAAGGATTAACGCAGAAGCCCGCGGACTCACCAATGTGGAATTCAGACAGGGTGATATCGAAGACATACCTGTAACAAGCAATTCAGCAAACGTAATCGTAAGTAATTGCGTGTTGAACCTGGTACCTAACAAACATAAAGTTGTAAGTGAGATTTACCGTGTACTGAAGCCAGGCGGCCATTTCTCCATATCCGATATTGTTCTTGAAGGAGAACTTCCCGAAAAGTGGAAGAAGGTTGCGGAACTTTATGCCGGCTGTGTTTCAGGTGCCATTCAGAGAAAAGAATATCTTGACATCATTAAAGAAGCTGGTTTTAAAAATATCACCCTTCAAAAAGAAAAGGACATCATACTTCCTGACGAAATCCTGAATAACTATCTTACTGCAGATGAAATTAATCAATACAGGGAGAGCAATATTCATATTCAGAGCATCACCGTTTACGCGGAAAAGCCTGCAAAAGACGAAAGGAATTGTTGTGAACCCGGAAGTGGCTGTTGCTGATCTTTCATCCATAAAAACTACATTGTGAAATAATGAAAATTGCACTCTTTTCAGATGTTCATGCCAACCTTCCCGCACTGGAAGCTTTCTTTGAAAACGTTGAACAGCAAAAGCCGGATGCCATTTACTGCCTGGGCGACCTGGTTGGTTACAATGTCTGGCCGAATGAAGTAATCGATGAAATAAGGAAACGAGGCATACCTGTCATTGCAGGTAATTATGATTTCGGAGTTGGAAGAACAATTGATGATTGTGGTTGTGCTTACAAGACGGAGTCAGAGACGGAAATGGGTAAGGTTTCTATCTCCTATACAAATTCAGTTGTCAAATCAGAACAAAGAGAATATCTGCGAACTTTACCGGCACATCTTCGATTAGAATTTCAGTTAAACGAGGATAAAAAAAATTTGCTGCTCGTACATGGAAGTCCGCGAAAGATCAATGAATATTTATTTGAAGACCGCGACGAGAAAAGTATGCACCGGATCATGGAGCAGGCAGATGCCGACATCATGTGTTTTGGTCATACTCATATACCTTATCACAGGATAATAGGAAACAGGCATGCCATCAATACGGGTTCCGTTGGTAAACCCAAAGACGGTGACCCCCGCGGTAATTATGTTATACTGACCATTAACAGCGGAGGCAAATTAGATGTGGAGATCATACGTTTTGAGTATGATGTAGAAAAGGCCGCCAGGGCTGTACTGGATAGCCCTCTTCCCGATCATTATGCGGAAGCTTTAAGGAAAGCTATTTAGCATATCTTAAAATTCATCAAAATTAAAAAGCCACCCTAATTCGAGGGTGGCTTAATTGTTTAATCACATTTATTGTTTCCCCGAACAGGTTGCCGGAGAACATTTAGTCTGCGTTGAAGCGGAAACCATTTCCGTACACTTGCTTTCGCAATTCTTAGGATCACAGTTTTTGGGATCACAATTCTTCAGATCGCAGGTTTTAGGATCACAGTTTTCCACTTTGCATTCGGTTTGTGCTTTTTTCCGGGCTTTCTTTTTACCGCCGCCATCATTAGCAGCGAAAGCGGAGCCTGATAAAAGGGCAATAACCAACATGCTTAAAAATATTTTTTTCATTTTTAAGTATTTTAAATTTTAAAATAGAGTTGATTAATGAAAACAGGTCAGGCTTCCGGCGGATGCCAGCATTCGCTCAGACTTTTCACCAGGCGATCATCATTTTTGACAAATAATTTCTGTATCTGGGAAGTGAACACAGTCAATGTAATCTGGTAATAACTTTGCACGTAAAAATTTCCTGAAGAACATCCCAGGCTCGGGTTGCAGCCTTCATTTCCGCAACTTCCTTTATTTCCGGACTCTGAATTCTTACTGCATTTCTTTTTGGAACAGGGGCTGCTGGCCGTTTTCTTCATGGAACAGGTGGGCTTACTCTTCGAACAGGATGGTTTAGTCGCAACCACTTTACTGCAGGATCCATAAGCCGGTTTACCACCGAAATAAGTAAAGCCTGGCTGAAGCATCAGTATGCTCCATATACTTAATAATATACCAGCTTTGATTTTCACTTATACAAAATAGGGAATTCGGTTGAATATAGCAATGAGTTTTGGATGAGCAGTTAGCTGTTTAAGTAATTATCTTCCGGAAAATTCGGAAAGCAATTGATGTGATGTAGAATTTTAACAACTTAAGAGCAATCTCAAAATAAATAATATTTATAAAAAATCTAAATTCAGCAATGAATTTCAGCGTTCGCCTGAAAATAGTTTTTATTTCTTCCCTGTTTGTTTCATGCCTTCAGACAATAGCGCAGAGTTTCGACAACACGCTAAAAAAACTATACGCTGAATATCGCGAGGAAAAATTGTATTTACATTTCGATAAAGACAATTATTATCCCGGAGAAACAATTTGGTTCAAAGCCTACCTTTTTTCAGGAAGTTTTCCATCTGAGATCAGTAAAATAGTATATGGGGATATATTGGATGATAAAGGCATTGTTTTACAACATAAGATTCTTCCTGTCATGCAGTCGACCTCCTCTTCATCATTCAATATTTCTGCATCAGTCACCGGATGGGTTACTGTGAGGTGCTATACTAAATGGATGTTGAATTTTGGTTCATCTTTAATCTATGAAAAACGCTTTTATATAAGTAAGAATTTTTTTGATATAGCACAACCTAAATCATCTCCAGATAACTCCCCTGCAAATAAACTGGAATTTTTTCCGGAAAGCGGATCCCTGATCGAAGATGTTGAATCAAGGTTAGCTTTTAAAGCGACAGATACGTTCGGTTACCCGGCAAATATTAGTGGAACAATCTCAAATAATATTGACTCCTCTGTTATCTTCTTTCAAACAATGCACGACGGAATGGGTAGTATCAGCTTTACACCACTCAAAAATGCAACCTATAAAGCTACCTGGAGACAGGGAACAAAAATCTTTTCCGCCACGCTTCCTGTATTAAATAAAACAGGAATCAACCTCGAGGTGAATTCTGTTGAAAATGCAATTAATTATATTCTCAGAAGACCAGAAGGTAAGCCGGTATCGCCATTTGTTTACATTGTTGCACAAATGAACCAGCAATTAGTCTATCGCGCTAAAGTTTCAATCGAAAAGGAAGAAATAACAGGTGGCAGTATCCCTGTCGTCGGCCTTCCTTCAGGTGTGATTCAGATTAGTGTATTTACTCAGCAAGAAATAGCTGTTGCAGAAAGGCATACATTCATAAACCTTAAACAATGTTCTGTTCCGGTAATCATAAATTCGGCACAATGTAACCTTGTACCAAGAATCAATAATATTATTAGCCTGGAAATTCCTGACAGCATCTCTTCGAATCTTTCTGTTTCAGTAACTTCCAGCGATCAGGAAGCTGATCCTGATAAAGAAAATATTTACAGCGTTTTACTCTTACAGAGTGTTGTAAAAGGAGAAATCGATAATCCCGGTTACTATTTCTCGGGCGCAGATTCAGCCTCTTATTGCCTGGATTTAGTAATGATGACCAATGAATTTCGAACAGTCAGATGGGATGAAATTTTAGCTGGACGTTTTCCCGTAATTAGATATAAACCAGAAACATCTCTTTTGGTTGAAGGTGAGATCAAAGGCATATCAACTAAAGAGTTAGAGAATAAAGATCTTATTGGTATAGTTGAGCTTAAGTCGGGGAACAAACAGTTCCTCAGCTCGCCAATTAGTCAGGATGGTAAATTTGGCTTTCCTGATCTGATGATATTTGATTCTGCGAAACTTTATTGCCAGGTAAATGATGATAGAAAAGGATCTCTTACGGATCGGTTGAGATTTAAAGTAAGTCAACAAATATTATCCGAAGGGATCCAAATGCCCCTTAAATCATATCGATCAGAGCTAATTATTCCGGTTAAAGCTGATGATTCCCGCAACTATAAATTATATCAGGGAAGACAAAAGCAGGTAGATTCGATAAATGCAAAAACACTGGTGAATGTTACTGTTACAGCTCAGAAAAAGTCAAAAAAAGATTTGCTCAATGATGAGTTTACTTCTGGAGCCTTTTCAGACCAAACTCGTAGTCATACTATCATTCCTGACGATGACCCCTCATTCCTCGGAGCACAAAATCTTTTTGAGTATTTAAAGGGTAGATTTCCAGGACTATCGATAAATTCTGAAACAGATAAAAACCCTATTAGCAGACGCAATTTTACTACGGCTCTTTTTGTTGACGAAATTTCCCAGACGATTGTAACTCCATTTGGAGAATTAATCGAAGACGGTGATTATATCAGTACAATCCCAATGACTAACGTTGCCATGGTTAAAATATTTGATCCTCCTTTTATTGGCGCAATAGGAAATGGACCAGGAGGTGCCCTTGCGGTATATCTTAAACGAAAAGGCTCACAAACTACTAAAAGCACGAAAGAATTTAATACAATCCGGGGATTTACACCTATTACAGTTTTTTATAGCCCCGACTACTCAATCGATACCACAAATAAAGGAACTGATTTCAGAACTACTTTATTCTGGAGCCCTTCACTAAACACCAATAACAGTAATCGAAATATATCATTTTCATTCTACTCAAATGATTTCCCGGGAGCAACTAAAATTGTCATCGAAGGGTGTAATCATGACGGAAAGTTAATAAGACTAGAAAAATTTCTTAAATGCGAAGCCTCAGATCATTAGTTCAGTAAGTTTTATGCCGCCATTTTCCTGCACTGCTCAGCACAATCTGCACAGGCTCTAGAACATTCCTGGCAATGTTCATTGTTGTGTTGACGAAATTCTGCGCTACATGCTTCGCACAGATCAGCACAAAGTCTGCATATTTCCATTGCTTTGCTGCCTCCTATACTCATCTGTTGTGCTGCAGCGTAACACATACTTGCACATTCCATATCCAGTTGAATACATTTCGCCATCATCTTCACATCTTCCTCCTGCGTGCATGAAGAAGCGCAATGATTACAAATAGCTGCACATTTCAGACATGCTTCGATACATTCTTTATAAGTGTGATACCCCGTCATATATCATTTTCTATGAAATGCTTCAAATAGCAAGCCATAATAACAATATGTCTCAATGAAAAATGTCTTGCTTCATTGATATCCCGCCGCCTTCGGCTTAAATAACTCTGCATAGCGACCTTTTTTGGGAGATTACGATTTACACTAAGATCTTTTTCACGACTTATGTATTAACAGCACCTAAATAAACGCTGTTCGATAGCCTGCTTCTATCCGCTGAAATAAACGCAGCATAAATATGCCAGGTATCTCCTGGTTGTGTAATTAAAGTCAGAACATCAGAACCTGTATCCCTGAACTGTCCGTTTAAAACCATTAAGTCTATTTTCCTTTCAACATTATAAGCCAAAAGCATGCACTGGTCATGACTTGATCGCCAGTCTTTAACACCAGGCTCCCAATAAATTGGAAGTTTATTATTCTCTACTTCTCCCATTCTCAGATTTTCCGGCAATGGAAGATCACCCCAGCTAACCATCACCTTCGAGGGATGAATGACAAAGCCTGTGTCGGTTTTCTCCATGGCATTTTTCATCAACAGCGATTTAGCCGCGTTAAATCCGCGAACAGTGGGCGAGTAATTTTTGAAGCCTATACGAACGAAATGAACCAATGGCTTAAGCCAGAGCTGAGCCTTTTTAAATTTATCGCGATTAGCCTGTTCTCTTTCGCTGATGCGACCCGTGCGTCTGCCCGGCAGCGAGCGCATATAAGGAATGCCGTTCCAGGTAGCGATCACCACAGTGCCCACTTTACCTGAAACACTTCCTAATAAATCAGTACTGGTTAATCGTGCCATATCTGAATTCTTTTTGGGTTTGGTTATAGTTAACTAGGAGATTCCTTCGTATCAAGTTAATAACAAGCAAGAAATAAACAAAAAATTTAAGGATAATAAATAGGGAGATTAAAGACATATTATTTCTGTAAAATTCCTATAAAGTCCCTGTAATGTCCCTGTAATTTACCTGTTTGTTATGAAGCAAACACGAAGATAACTGGAAGGTGAATGAGCCACGAGTAAGAAAGAGTTTAGACAATGCAAGATTTTGATAATGGCATTCCTTCACCGTTCAGAGTGAAAAATGACTAATATTTAGATAATATTGGTCATTTTTGGTAAATTTGGTTATGAAGCGGGTTGTCGTAATAAGTTGGAAGAATCGTCCGGAGAATCCGGTGGAAGTATTTTCAAATTTGAAAATACTCTCGGAGAGTTATCCTGTATATAACTATAATACCCTCAATAATTATTTGTCCAAAGGCAAAACGGCTTATGAAAACGAAGAGGTAAGGATCGAGCGTAAAACGGTCTATACAACTGCGATACCTGAAAGAAAAATTGCACTCATTGCGAAACGGGTAAAAACTAAAGGTCATAATGAAGAAAAGCAAAACCTCGATTACTGGCTTTCGCGCCCCGTGGCCGAGAGGCTTGATGCCGTTACCAGATACCGCTTTCAGGTAGTTGGGAAAAATGAGCGTATGAACAGGAAGTTTGGACTTAAAAGAAAGATGCGATGAACCTTGAACGAGATTTCCAGGACTTCGTTGAACTTTTGAATAACCATGAAGTGGAATACATGGTTGTTGGAGGATATGCTCTTGCTTTCCATGGTGAACCACGGTTTACAGGTGACCTGGATATCTGGATCGATTGCACGGAAAGCAACGCGGAAAAAATGTTGTTAGTGATGAATGATTTTGGTGCTGCGTCATTAGGATTTACAAAGAAAGATTTCCTGGATGCAACCATTATCAAACAGATTGGGCAGCCACCATTACGATTAGATATACTAAGTGAGATCGACGGCGTAAAATATAGTGACGCAGTCAAAGATAAGCAACACTTTAAGTCAGGGGATTTATCGATACCAGTTATTGGTGTAAGAGATTTTATAAAAAATAAAGAATCAGTGGGACGAAAGAAAGATTTTCAGGATGCGAAGAAGATGAAACCTAAGTTGATTGGAAAAAAACCTAATGAAAAACCGCAAAGGCAGAGACCGAAAAAATAATCGCGTGTTTAATACAACGAAAACTTTTATAGGAATTCTGTTTGCGTCAGTGATTTCATGCAATACTTCAACCAATAAAGAAATTGTCATACAGGGTTCTGTAAAAGGTTTGCCCGATGGCAAAATTTATTTAACAGAAGCTCATAGATTCAGGTTTCCTTTGGATTCAACGACAGTGAAAGACGGGAAGTTTGAATTTAGGATTGTACCGGACTCCAATTTTTATCCATTTTTTGCCGGACTTACATTTCCTGATTCACTTTCATGGAGCAAACTGGGAACAATAACTTTCAAAAGCACGAATTGTAGTGGTTTTTACCTTGAACCCGGTAAGACTATGATCAGTAGTGATAACTTGGATTCCATAAGGCTTCCGAATGGAGCTGTAATTATTAAAGCAGATGTAACTCTTGGAAAACAATCCAGGATCATGGTGCAGGAAAGAATTGGATTTGGTGCAATAGGTCGTAAACAGGATTCAGTTCGACAAAAAAGATTTTCGTTTGTAAAGAATGAAATAAAGAAACACCCTCAGTCATATTTTCTTATCGAAAGTATATATGATTTCAGAACTCACTACTCCAAAAATGAAATTAAAGAACTACTGGAACTGGCCAGCACGGAAATAAGACATTCACCGCTGGCAAAAAAAATCGATAATTATCTAAGAATTAGAGGTGACGATGACAAACCATTACCTTCTCTGGTTGTAGTGGACGAAACAGGTAATGCGCAACAACTACAAAGAGAATGGACCAGGCCAACACTGCTTGTCTTTTGGGCCTCATGGTGTAAGCCCTGTCGTGCTGAAATACCTCATTTAAAAATTCTGTATAAAGAGCTAGTCGAAAAAACATATATGAATATCGTAAGCGTTTCAATTGATGAAAATATATCCGAATGGCAAAAAGCTTTAAAGGAAGAAAAAATGCCCTGGAAACAATATGTCATTGACGATAAAGAGAGAGACGCCGTCTGGGATAAATATAATTTCGAAGGAGTTCCGCTTATGTTAGTGGTAGATGTTGCTGGATTTGAGAAATCCAGGCATTTCGGATTTGATTCGACGAATCTGAATTCATTTGTGACAAAGGCGGCATCATTAATTTCTAAATAACGTAGTATATGGTCAGCTGGGCCAGCTCCTGGATACTAGCTTTTTGTTTATTAATCGGTGGCAACGCATGCAAACAGCAAACGTATTTTCATGGTACCCCCGATAGCGTAAATTATTGTGATCTGTTTCATGTAAATATGCCTAAACACGACACAGTATCTGGAGGTATAGAGTTGCCATACCCCGATCTTAACAAAAGCAGCGAATCACCCGGTTTTAGATTTGTAAAGATGCATTTTCTGCGATTTCAATATGTTTTGATGAATATGGATTCTGTAAAATTCGCATTGGCTCGTATGAATACAGATAAACCCGATTCTATTACAATAAATAGGCGTTATTGCGGTTATTTAAAAAGGAACGTAAAATTCAATAATTATTTCAGGCAATTGGCTAACAGGGAGTGGAATACGCAGCCACTTGAAAAATTCGCCCGCGAAGAAATGATGAAAATCGCTTCACGGTTCTTTATGTGGGACGATGTCAGGAGGAGCGATACGTCAATAAGTGGCCATATCTGTATAGGGATAAATGGTATCAGCCAATTAAAAAAGGATAGGGATTATTTAGTTCTGGAAGCATTTTGCTTTGATGCGATTGCATTCAACATCCAAAAACTGGCAAAAATATTTAACTGGTATGGCCATTTATATTCAAGACAGGCTAAAAAAAATTTTCAGAGTTTTGAATCATTCGTTGATACTGTAAAAACTAAAACTTTCGAGTCAATGGAAAAAGATTCTAAAGTCAGAGAGATATTATTAGACTTTTATAATAAAAACAAACAGAGTTTTGGGTTCGACATTCAATAGATTCAAAAAATCTTCAATTTAAAACGTTTTTTATTTTAATTATGCTTCCAACTCTTATATGACTTCCGAAAACTATAGACCTGAAGCTTACTGGGATGTTGTTGCCCGAAATATCAAAGAACGGATTCACGGAGAAATAATAGCAGGCGACGATGAGCCTTACTATAGGTATAAAAGAGAAAAGTTTCTAAGACTGTTTGATAAGCTGGAGTTCAAAAACAGAAAAGTACTAGAAGTGGGTTCTGGTCCCGGGGGTAACTTAATACATCTGCAGGGAGCGGAAACAAAAGAGCTTGTTGGTGTAGACCTGTCTTCACAAATGATCGAACTTTCCCGGCAATTAATTAAAGACAAATCAATATCAGTTATTAAGATCGACGGAACCGAATTGCCATTTCCCGACAGGTATTTTGATTTGAGCTTTACATCAACTGTGCTTCAGCATAATACAGACGAAGAAATGCTCAGAAAGCTGATAAAAAGTATTTGCAGGGTTACAAACACTGAAATAGTATTATTTGAAAGAATTGAACATAAGATTACGGGCCATGACTCTAATGTCGGGAGGCCGGTAGAATATTACTCCGGGCTATTTGCTACTAATAGCTTCAAATTAGTGGATACGCAGTTTTTAAATATCCAGGCTAGTTATATTGTCTGTGGCACGGTAAGAAAGGTTTTTAATAAAAGGAGCAGACGGGAAGGGGAGGCGGTTTCAGGAGTTTCGAAATTTTTAGAAAAAGTAGCGTTGCCGGTAACAAAACAGGTTGATAAGTTGATTAAGCAGAAGAGGGATTTAGGGATGTTGCGGTTTGTAAGAATGGCTGATCTGGCCTGAAGACAATACGTTTAATTATAGGACAAGCTTAGCTACAATGAATAATTTGGGAAAG
>JADMIO010647662.1_pt1 | contig 11217 bp, 14 predicted proteins | sample 8958161 | NCBI WGS metagenome assembly JADMIO01 (sample SAMN16585339, study PRJNA669376) | soil metagenome | isolation source: Crop rotation soil | place: USA: Cullars Rotation, Alabama | collected 2011 | reverse complement strand
TCGGCCGCGCGCAGCACGCGGGGCTCGTGCACGCGTTCAGCCGGCTGCTCGAGCCGCTCGACGTGCTGCTCGTCGACACCGCTGCCGGCGTCGGCGACGCGGTGATCACGTTCAGCGAGGCCGCGCAGCGCGTCGTGGTCGTCGTCTGCGACGAGCCCGCGTCGCTCACCGACGCGTACGGATTGATCAAGGTGCTCTCGCGGCGCCAGTCCGGCTGCCGCTTCGAGATCGTCGCGAACATGGTCGACGGCGCGGCGCAGGGCCGCGCGCTCTATGAGAAGCTGCTGCGCGTCTGCGACCGCTTCCTCGGAATTACGCCGAGCTACTTCGGCTACGTGCCGTACGACGACTACTTGCGCCGCGCGATCCGCGGTCAGACGACCGTCGTCGAGGCGTTTCCGAGCAGCCCGTCGGCGCGCGAGCTCTCGCGGCTCGCGGCCGCGGCCGCGAGTTGGAGCCCGAAAGCCGGAGCGCGCGGCGGAATCGAGTTCTTCATGGAACGGATGCTGCGGCCGCAAGCGCCGCTCGCGGAGACCGCCGCGGGATGAACGCCGGTTATCCAATCCAAACCGCGGAGGACTTGCCGCCGATCGACGAGCTCGTGCTCAAGCACGGCGAGCTCGTGAAGCGGATCGCGTATCACGTCGTGAGCCGGTTGCCGCGGCACATCGAGGTCGACGATCTGATTCAGGCGGGGATGATCGGCTTGCTCAACGCGGCCCAGAATTTCTCGGCGACGAAGGGCGCGAACTTCGAGACCTACGCCGGCATCCGGATTCGGGGCGCGATGCTCGACGAAGCGCGCAAGGCGAACTGGACGCCGCGCTCCACGTTCCGTAACGCGAAGCAAGTGTCACAAGCGATCCGCGCGGTCGAGAGCCGCACCGGGCGCGACGCGCGCGGCCAGGAGATCGCCGAAGCGCTCGGCGTCTCGCTCGACGAGTATCACCGGATGGTCGAAAGCGCCGCGTCGGCGCGGGTGCTGAGCTACGAGCAGCTCGCGAGCGATCCCGAGCGCGCTGGCCTCTTGCCGGATACGCCCGAGGACGGCCCCGAGACGATGCTCGAGGGAGATCAGTTCCGAGAGGCGCTCGCGCGCGCGGTCGGGACACTGCCCGAGCGCGAGCGGCTCGTGCTCTCGCTCTATTACGACGAGGAGCTGAACTTGCGCGAGATCGGCGAGGTGCTCGAGGTCAGCGAGTCGCGCGTTTGCCAGATTCACGGCCAGGCCGTGCTGCGCGTACGCGCGCGGCTCGCCGAGTGGTTCAACGACGGCAAGGAATAGGGCGAGCCGCCAAACGCGGCAGCCAACATATAAGGAGAAGGGGCTTCTAGGAGACGACATGGCAGACCTCGAGCGCATCAAGCCTCCGGTCCCTACGCTGCCGACGCCGGTCGGCCGCACCGTGTCGAATCGCCGTCGTCAGCAACCGCCGAGGTCCAAGCGAGACCCCGGACCCGAGCACGCACCGAATCCCAAACCCGAAACCGACCACATAGACGAGTACGCATGATGATCATCGAAAACTTGCCTTGGCCTCCGATCCTGCTCGGCCTCGCGGCCGCGCTTTCGATCCTCGTGATTTACGACCTCGCGTACGTGTATCCGCTCTCGCGCAGATGGAGCGCGGTCGCAGAGCGCTGCCGGTTGCTCGAGCAGATGTTCTGCGATCTGCCGTCGCTGACGGCGCAAGTCGAGCTGCTCGCGAACAAGGGCCGTGCCGATCTCTCCCAGATCGGCGAGCGGCTCGGCCAGCTCGAGCTCGCGACCGAGCAGCACTCCTACGAGCAGGCGATCACGGGCGCCGCGCGCGGCGAGGATGCCGCGCGGCTGATCTCGTGCTTCGGCTTGACCGAGGGCGAGGCGAAGCTCGTGACGCTGCTGCACGGGCAGCGGCGGATAAACGGAGAGCGGCACGCGGCCTGAGCGGCGCGTCGACCGAACTCGCCGCGCCGCCCCGAGCTCGCGTGAGTGGTCAGACTCTCTCAATTAGTCGAGCGGGCTCTTGACCGCGGCTGCGACGTGTGCGGTCCGACCAGTTTGGTGATGCCCGCGCGCCGCGCCGCTTGACGCACGGCGCGCTGAACGGACGTTTCGTGCAGATGGTGTCGACGACAGCGCCGGTGCGTGGGTCGCGACTCGGGCGTGCTGCCGGAAAAACGTACTGCCAACCGAGATCCGTAGCGGCACTTGGATACTTTCGCGCCAACGCGTCGGGTAATTCCACGCTGGCGAACCCAACTTCTAAGGCATGTTCGTGCGCGTTTTTCACCGCGCGAAGTTGGGTACGCAACGGCGGGACGACGATATCCGGCAGTATCGTGACCCGATCTTTACTTCCCTTTCCGTTGCGCACCACGATCTGAGAGTACTCAAAGTCGACGTCTTTCACGCGCAGACGCAGCGTCTCCATTAGGCGTAGCCCGCTGCCATAGAGAAGTTGGGCGACGAGGTGAACCTCGCCGTGGATCTCATCGAGCAATCGCTGTACTTCGCTGCGAGACAGTACGACCGGTACGTGTACCGGCATCCGTGCTCGAACGATGTTATCGATCCACGGCAGCTCGGTCTCGAGCACGTCGCGATAGAGAAATAGGATCGATGCGAGTGCTTGGTTCTGCGTTGACGCCGCCACGCGGGCCTCGACGGCCAAATGGCTCAAGAAGCGCTGTATCTCGGCGGCCGACATTTCCGCTGGATGGCGCTTGTCGTTGAACAGAATCAAGCGCCGGATCCAACCGAGGTACGCGTTTTCGGTGCGGAGGCTGTAGTGCTTGGCTCGGATTTTGTCGCGAACGCGATCGAGCAGCTTGGCTTCCATGCCGCGTAACTCCAGCGTACTAATTGACGCCTAATTCCGTGCGTGCTCTATTAGAAACAATCACCTATGCAAGACGAATTCACGTTATCTGGCGGTTTCGCTGCATTTCATTCGCGGCGTACGCCGCATAATTATTGTTAGGCGGCTTCACATGTCGATCCGTCGTCATCAAGCGTGGAGGGATGTCGACGGTATCCACTACTGGCGCGCCGACGCGGGTCCTCGCCCGCCGAATATGCGTGACCCAGCACAACTGCTCTGGGAGTTTGACGCCGCAACTGTCGAAGAGGCCATGTGCATCCATTTCCTTAGACTAGGCTGGCATCCGTACCACACAAATGGTGGCCCTGCGCCTTGTCCAGATTGCGGATCGATGTACTACCCCGAAGGATCGGGTCAGTGCTGGAAGTGTGGCCGAGACGAGTCAAAGTCATGACTGATGAGCTCGCGCCCGGCCAGCCGCCTAACAAGCAGTTGCAGCGGACGGTCATGGATAAAGTGCCAAGACATACGTCGGCGCGCCGCCGCTGAACTGCGGCGTTATGCGGACTGAGGTGCTAACGCTGTCGTCTCTTCTTGCGTTGCTCGAGCGTGGAGACGTTAGTGGGCTTCGCGCGCGTATTGCAGAGCCCTTGCGCGCGTTCAGTCGCGGCCTCGCGGAGCGCGGTAGGTCTGCGCCAATCGAACTCGCCGTTGCCGGTAAGTCCGCATTAGTAAGCCGCGAGCACGTTGCAGCTCTTCTGAATGCCTATGTTGGGCACGAGCTGAGCGCGTCCGAACTTCGCCACCTAGCAAACGCTCTTGATATCTCACCCGACGCCAAGTACGGCAGCGAGGTGGTCTGCCAGGCGTTGTCTATTCTGTCGTCGAATGAGGAATTTGATGCCGTGGATTTGCTGCGGGAGCTCGGTGGTGGCGCAGCCGCATAAAAAGCAGTTGCAGCGGACGGTGATAGATAAAGTGCCAAGGCAAATAGGACAGCGCGCCGCCGCTGAACTGCGGCGTTATGCGGCAACACCATGCGTTTCGCGTTCAAAGCAGTAGCGGCGCTGGTCGGGCTTCTGGCTCTCGGTGTCGCCGCGTGGGCCGTGTTCGCTCAGCCCAATGTCACCGTGAGCATTGTCAACGCCAGCGAGAAACCGATTGCGTGGGTGAGGGTGCTCGACGAGAAAGCTGCGTACGATCTCAAGGGCATCGCGATTGGTGAATCGCGAGTGTTTGAGTTCAGGCCGCACGGCGAAACAACCTATAGTCTGGTGGTCGGTTTCGAGGATGGGTCAGAACTTCGGAGCGAGGCGGTCTACACAGAGGCGGGTTACGTGTTTACGGCAACCATCAGCGATTCTTCGATCTCGAATCGCTTCGAGCGTTTCAAATACCTTTGAGCGGAGGCGCCATTGCCGCATAACAAGCAGTTGCAGCGGACCGTCGAACGGCATCGCGGCGACGCCGCGCGTGCGCCATTTCATTGTGCACACGCGTCGCGCTTCAAACGGCAGCACGCGGCCGCTGAACTGCGGCGTTATGCGGCTAGATCACTGTCGCGCGCCCTTCTACGAACTGTGGAGGAGGTCGCATGCTAGCCCTCGAGGTATCGGTGAACGGCCAGCGCCGTTACGTTGCCGGTCACGCCGAATCCCAGATGCTGAAGGTGATGATTTCGGGCAATCGGCAATTCCATTCCGCAGGTGTGGGCGCGTTTGTCGCTGTCCCCCAAAGCTCCGAGTCCGACCTCGCAACGTTGCAGTACGCGGACATACGATTGGCGGTCGGAGATGAAGTTGTTGTTCGCGTCGTAGACGTCGGCGCCGTCGATTTACCGGCCAGGCGTAACACTCGCGATGGAAGCGTGAAAATTGAGGCAGGCTCAACTGATGCGTAGCGATACACGGTGGTCGCCGCATAACAAGCAGTTGCAGCGAACGGTCATGTATAAAGTGCCAAGGCACATGGGACAGCGCGCCGCCGCTGAACTGCGGCGTTAGGCGGCACTCATGCCGATGGTTCTGTCAAAGCAAGGTGGCAATCGTCGGGCGTCGTGGCTAGGATGCGCCTCCCGCAACGTCAGTCCGGAGGTGTGCCATGCGCAAGAACAAACACCACCTCGAAGCCGACTGCTTTCGAGGTTACTAGCAAGCGTCGCAAAGGTTTTCCGTCCGAGAGCCGGGTCAAGCGCGGCGAACGAGTAGTGGGCGGTCGCAAGGAACTGCTCGAGAAGCTCGGACGCAATGATCCGTGTCCGTGTGGCTCCGGTCGAGGATTTCAAACGCTGCTGCATGCTCAGTGGCGAGTTCGACGGCTCAGATCGCGATTACTTCTTTCAGGTGATCGCGTTGTGCCATTGCGGTTCTGCGCGGGGACCAATGGCTTGTGTGGTGCCAGGCCGCCTGACATCAACTTTGAACTGCAACAGTAATTAGGTTTCATCGAAGCACTCCTGAGGGGTTTTGAAGCCGAGTCGTTTGCGGGGTCGGTCGTTTAGTTCGCGAGCGATAGCGTTGCATCGGTGTTGGGATAGACCAGCCATGCTCGTACCTTTGGGCACGTACTGGCGGATCAGGCCGTTAGTGTTTTCATTGGTGCCACGCTCCCAAGAGTGGTGGGGTGTGGCGAAGTAGAAAGCGATGCCGGTGGCGCGCTCGAGTTGCGCGTAGTTGTGGAACTCGGTGCCGTTGTCGGCGGTGATGGTTTTGAAGCGCTGTGGATGACGGCGGATGAGACGCAGAGTGCGGCGGTTCGTATGCTCTTTCGTTCGTGCTCTGAGCTTGCCGATCACGAGGTATCCAGTCTTGCGATCGACAATGGTGACGAGGCAGTGCTGGTCGCCCTTGCCGATGACGGTATCGATTTCCCAGTGACCGATCTCGGAGCGCAGCGCGGCGGCCAGTGGTCGCTGGCTAATGTGTCGTTTGCCTGCGAGCCGACCGCGGCTGTCGTAGGCACCGTAGCGTTTGCGCCGCCGTTTTCGAGCGCCGCGAAGGTACGTGTAGAGCGAGCCGCCGAGCATGCGATCGTGCCAGACATGCCGGTAGATCGTCTCGTGACTAATCGAGAGCTCGCTGTGAAAGCGCAAGCGGCCAGAGATCTGCTCTGGGCTCAACCGGCGGCGCAGCAACCAATCGACTCGCTGCAAATCGCTGCGCGTGAAGCGCTGATTACGTCGCGAACGAGAGCGTCTGCCGGCCGTGCGCTCGATGGCTTTGCTCGGTCGATAGCAGCCGTCGAAGCGGGCGCTGTTGCGCTTGAGCTCCCGGCAGATCGTGCTGCGATGGCGCCCGAGCTCGCGCGCGATCTCGGATTGGTTGAAACCTTGCCTTCGCAAGGTAGCGAGAATATACCTCTCTTCGGAGGTGATCTGGCGGTAGTTCATCGACGGCTCTCTTGTCTTGGCGGATGAGGAGCTGTCGAACTATTCCAGATCGCCTCTTCTAGGGGGAATTGTGTTGCACTTAGTTTATGAATCCGCCCCGCCTAACAAGCAGTTGCAGCGGACCGTCAAATGGCATCGCGGCGACGGCGCGAGCGCGCCATTTCATTATGCGCTCGCGCCGCGCTTCCAAACGGCAGCGCGCGGCCGCTGAACTGCGGCGTTAGGCGGCAACTCGTCTCATGACTGCTTGGAAGCTCGATCCGCCCGGTCAAGTTGTCGCAGCGCTCGTGTTGCTGGCGGCGGTGTTCCTCTGGAACAACCTCGCATACACGCTTGGCGTCGCTACGAGATTGCTGTCCGGTCGAATCGCAGAACCCAATGCAGCGCCCTACGCCATACTCGAGTTTGTGATTTGGGCATTCGCCATAGGACTAGCGGGAGCCATCGCCTGTGGGTTCAATTGGGCACGATGGCTAACTTTGGCGTCGGTGGTCTTCGCTAACCTGCCCTACCTTTACCTGATCCCCGAAGCTATTGCCGCGAAGCAGCAGTCATACCTCATTGTTCTCCTCATCAATGTGACCTTGGAGTCCGGTGCGCTATACCTGTTGTTCTTATCGCCGGGCAGATTGTGGTTTGAGCGCCGAGGTAGACCCACTGCCGCCTGACATCAACTTTGAACTGCAACAGTAATTAGGTTTCATCGAAGCACTCCTGAGGGGTTTTGAAGCCGAGTCGTTTGCGGGGTCGGTCGTTTAGTTCGCGAGCGATAGCGTTGCATCGGTGTTGGGATAGACCAGCCATGCTCGTACCTTTGGGCACGTACTGGCGGATCAGGCCGTTAGTGTTTTCATTGGTGCCACGCTCCCAAGAGTGGTGGGGTGTGGCGAAGTAGAAAGCGATGCCGGTGGCGCGCTCGAGTTGCGCGTAGTTGTGGAACTCGGTGCCGTTGTCGGCGGTGATGGTTTTGAAGCGCTGTGGATGACGGCGGATGAGACGCAGAGTGCGGCGGTTCGTATGCTCTTTCGTTCGTGCTCTGAGCTTGCCGATCACGAGGTATCCAGTCTTGCGATCGACAATGGTGACGAGGCAGTGCTGGTCGCCCTTGCCGATGACGGTATCGATTTCCCAGTGACCGATCTCGGAGCGCAGCGCGGCGGCCAGTGGTCGCTGGCTAATGTGTCGTTTGCCTGCGAGCCGACCGCGGCTGTCGTAGGCACCGTAGCGTTTGCGCCGCCGTTTTCGAGCGCCGCGAAGGTACGTGTAGAGCGAGCCGCCGAGCATGCGATCGTGCCAGACATGCCGGTAGATCGTCTCGTGACTAATCGAGAGCTCGCTGTGAAAGCGCAAGCGGCCAGAGATCTGCTCTGGGCTCAACCGGCGGCGCAGCAACCAATCGACTCGCTGCAAATCGCTGCGCGTGAAGCGCTGATTACGTCGCGAACGAGAGCGTCTGCCGGCCGTGCGCTCGATGGCTTTGCTCGGTCGATAGCAGCCGTCGAAGCGGGCGCTGTTGCGCTTGAGCTCCCGGCAGATCGTGCTGCGATGGCGCCCGAGCTCGCGCGCGATCTCGGATTGGTTGAAACCTTGCCTTCGCAAGGTAGCGAGAATATACCTCTCTTCGGAGGTGATCTGGCGGTAGTTCATCGACGGCTCTCTTGTCTTGGCGGATGAGGAGCTGTCGAACTATTCCAGATCGCCTCTTCTAGGGGGAATTGTGTTGCACTTAGTTTATGAATCCGCCCCGCCTAACAAGCAGTTGCAGCGGACGGTCGAAGATAAGTGCCAAGGCATATAGTGCAGCGAGCCGCCGCTGAACTGCGGCGCGTGACTGCTGACCGAGCGACATGTCCGCCAATAACGGCCCAAATGGACCAGCGCCATAACAATCGGCCCGCCGAAAGCAGGGGTCAGCGTGCCGCTGCTGAACTGCGGCGTTAGGCGGCCCGATGAATCAGCGTTCGCCGTTCCCCTTTTTCCGGAGTTAAAGATGCGACTAGGTCAGCACCTGACGTTTTCGGGCGACTGCGAAGCAGCATTCGAACTGTATGCTCGGTGTTTACATGGACGACTTCTCGGTGTCCGCCGCTACGCTGAATCGCCACTCGCGGCGCATGTGCCTCCAGACTGGCAGCAAAAGATCTTATTTGCGAGCCTCGAAGTGGGTGGAGTAGAGCTGCATGGATCTGACCATGTGGCTAGTCAGTACCAACAACCTCGGGGGTTTTACGTTGCGTTGCACATCCGGACCCCTGAAGAGGCGGAACGCGTCTTTCGCGAACTCTCTCCAGGCGGCAAGGTGCAAGTGGATCTTCAGAAAACGTTCTGGTCCACACACTTCGCACTGCTCATCGACCGGTTTGGCATACCCTGGGAAATCGACCACGAGGTACCCGCATGACAAATCTCGCAGTCGAGAGCGCTTTGTCGGCGTGATGTGGACAGCCCTACTGTTGAGTGGACTCTTTCCTATTTGCGGCGCTGCAGCGCTCTTTGGAGTCCCCGCGGTTCACGTCGACCACCATCCAGTCTCGGGCGTCGAGGGCTTGGCCATTTCGCTTGTCTTTGCAGTCGTGCCTCCATTGATCGTCTTGGGATGGCGCAGGTTTCCGGGGAGGTAGAGTGGCCATGGTGCACGCGGGACGTGCCGCCTAACACGCAGTTGCAGCGGACGATGAGAGATGAAGTGCCAAGTCACATACGACAGCGCGCCGCCGCTGAACTGCGGCGTTAGGCGACACGAGAGAGCGCGTGCCAGATTCGGTCGTCGTCAAAGAAGCGCTCAGTGCAATCGCGTTCATCGTCACCATCGCGCTGTTTGCCGGCTACATTCGCTCGGTGCGTTTAGCCGAGACCGTACCTCATGTGCTTTCGTGGCTTATCTGGGCGGCTGGCACGCTTATCGTTTGCGTTGCACAACTTGCCGATGGCGCTGGCGTCGGTGCATGGCCTATCGGATTCTCCGGATGCATCACCGGCTATATCGCCTACCTCGCGTACCGCAAACATCATCAGTCTTCAATCAAAGCTCTGGATTGGGTCTTCCTTGTACTTGCTCTTTGCGCGTTGCCATCATGGTGGCTCGCTTCCGATCCGTTGTGGTCTGTGGTGCTCGTTACGTCCGCAGATCTAATCGGCTTTGGTCCCACGTTTCTGCGCGCGTACCACCACCCGTATCAGGAGAATGCGAATTTCTTCGCTCTCGGCGCGTTTCGCAACTTGCTAGCCATTCTCGCCTTGGAGCACTATTCCTGGACAACTATGCTTTTCCCCGCAGCTGTCGGCATGGCGTGTTTGGCGCTGGCATGTCTTCTATATGTCAGGCGAAGCGCAATCCCTCGGCGCCTCAGTCAAACGGAGATCGCCCAGTGACGGCTGACAAGCAGTTGCAGCGGACGGTCATGGATAAAATGCCAATGCACGTAGGACAGCGCGACGCCGCTGAACCGCGGCGTTAGGCGACTCGTTGATCGTCGGTGGTCATGTGAACGCGCGAGCCATTTTCATCTTGGTCACTATTGCGATCGCCGCCGCCGCGGGCTTGTTCGCATCGGGTCCAAGTATGTGGTTCTTGTTTTCCCGAGTAGTAGCGCCCACAGCTCTCATCGCGACGGCTTTCTCTTTCGTGCTCATTGGAAGTCGGGGGCTCGCGTCTCTAGGTGCCTGGCTCTGCGCTGGTGTACTGATACCGGTTATGGCCGTGGTGGGCCTTTTCGCGGCCGACGCAGCCGCAGATTGGCTCGTCGACGGCGAGTACCACGTTGACTCGCAGATCGGAATCGCACTGCTCTCTGGATCAGTCATCACAGTCCCAATTGGAATAGTTGGCTTGCTCGCGCTGCGAGCGCTACTACGGCGTAGATTTGCAACGGTGGGTTCAGTCGCCTAACAAGCAGTTGTGCCAGCCTGTTTGGCATTGAGCAGGCAACTCAAGACCTACGCCAACGATTTGGCTTCGCGTGATGGGTTCCTGGCGACCGCCGACGTTCTCGTTGTCAGATTTGTGCGGGTCGCCCGCGAGCCCGAACTTGTTCTAAGAAGAACGCCTTCAGCGTCTTCATGTCTCTGAGGTTGGATGCCGAGCGTGGTGCTCGATGTGTGCGAAGTCCGTATCGGCGACTTCACCCTATTCGGCTCGGGGGTGCATCTCCTTACGCCGCTCCACCCGCTCGACCCGGTGTTACAAGGTGATGCTTCTTACCGGCCGACACCCGGCATGACGCGGGCGCCTGAAGCGGCGCTACGCAGCGTAACCGTCGTGCCCGCTCGCGGGGCAAAGTGGTCGATCGATGTTCCCGTTTAGTGCGCGCCGCTCGGCGCGCGGCCCGCCGCTGCTCGGCCGTGGCAGCGGTGCACGCTTCTTGCAGTGCGCTCGTTTGTTGCGGAGCTCCGCAGCGCCGTGCCATGACATGACACAACGCCCGTTACGAATTTTGATCATCGACGCGAACGCGGTTCGCGCCGCGATTCTTCACGAAGGGCTTCGCGAAGCGAGCGCCGAGGAAGGCGGTTACGGCGACCTCACGGTACATCTCGTGCCCGACCATGAGAAGCTCTTGCCGCGAATCGCCGAAATCGATCCGGATGTGATTCTGATCGACCTCGAGAACCCGAGCCGCGACATGCTCGACGAGGTGTTCCAAGTCTCACGGCTCGCGCGCCGGCCGATCGCGATGTTCGTCGACAAGTCGGACAGCGCGACGGTGCAAGCCGCGATCGACGCCGGCGTGTCCGCCTACATCGTCGATGGACTGCGCAAAGAGCGCGTGAAGTCGATCCTAGACGTGACGATCAGCCGATTCCGCGCGTTCGACAGGCTCCGGACCGAGCTCAGCGAGGCCAAGTCCGCGCTCGATGAGCGCAAGGTCGTCGATCAGGCCAAGGCGATCCTGATGAAGCAGCGCAACCTCTCCGAGCAAGACGCCTATGTGCTGCTGCGCCGCACGGCGATGAACCAGAACCGCAAGATCGCCGAGCTCGCGCGCTCGCTCGTGGCGGCCGCGGCGCTGCTCGGGCCGGGTGGAA